>Ga0180089_1000017_pt1 | contig 14304 bp, 18 predicted proteins | sample EasRiv860_16_10D_FD_123016 | JGI IMG/M metagenome (GOLD analysis project Ga0180089, IMG submission 123016) | Soil microbial communities from meander-bound floodplain in the East River, Colorado, USA - East River metaG ERMLT860_16_10D | ecosystem: Environmental > Terrestrial > Soil > Floodplain ... | reverse complement strand
TCCTGAACGGCATGGGCTATGTCTACAGCGGCGGCATCGGACGCAACATGAAGCCGCATTTCTTTCTGGGCGTGCTGGAACAACGCTGCGCGCATAAGAATTACACGCTTTATCTATCCGGCAAGGAATATGCGCGCGACCTGACCGCCCCGCCCGCGATGAGTCTGGGCAGGACGATCTTTGTTCGACGCGAATCATTGCGCCGCATGTTGTGGGAAAAAATCGAGGAATGGCGCTGGAACAGACCGGCCAACGCCATGCAGAAGGCAATCAAATGCTACGATTTTGACAGCGCGCCCGAGGAAGCGCTGGAGCGAATGACCGAACGGGAAACCCGATCGGTGTTGTTGCACGAGATCGGGGAAGTCATGGCGGGAGAAGAACTCGGCAGCAGATGGGAATATCTTCTGGCGGGTATACCCCATTGCAAGGCGGAACTCATGATGCGTGCGGTACGCGACCACCTCTCAGATGCACTCTCGACCTTGCCGGGCTTACTGGACGAGGCGGATCCCGCTTCGCTACACTTCTACATCGCGAACCTGAACAACATGCGCAAGCTGCTGTTCCCGAGCCTGCTTACAGCTTATGAACACTGGGAACGGACCGGCAATCTGGACAAGCTGCTGCACCTTAGCGAGGCAAGCCGGGATCACTGGATGACACTTGCGCAGGAGATCGTCGCCTTGCACGGCACCCATGATGGCGACCTGCAACGCAAGATAACCACACTGGTTGAAAACAACACGTTCTGATAAATCCACCGGGATAAGAACGCCGCATGAATTATCAGCCAATGACCAGTGATGCAATCAAGCCACGCCCCGGTCTCAGGAGCATTACCGAGATCAAGGAGAATACTTTCATTTTCGAGAAACGTCTGGCAATGCCGATCGATGTCTGCAGGGAAATGATTCGCCGCTTCGAACGACACGAAGACGAACAGTATGAAGGCCGCATCGGCCAGGTGGTCTACAAGGACCAGCGCGTCAAGAAGTCAACCGATCTGGTCGTAAGCGGCAAGCCACACTGGAAGGACATCGACCGCGCTCTGTTCCACTCCCTGGGCCTGGCGATGAAGGAACTGCGTGAAACCTACCCTTATTTCAAGGGACCGTTCAAGGACGTCGGCTATGCGATCCAGCGCACCAATCCGGGTGAGTATTATCACTGGCACATTGACGGTGGCAGTCATGACTTCAGCCAGCGCCAGTTGGTTGCCGTCTGGTATCTGAACGATGTCGAGGGACCGGGCGGCGAAACCGAGTTTTCCTGCCAGAAAATCCGCATCAAACCGGAAGCCGGCAAACTGCTGCTGTTTCCGCCTTTCTGGACACACGAACACCGCGGCGTGACCCTGCAGAAAGGGGTGAAATACATTGCCACGACGTGGGTGGTATTTGCCTGAAGGCCACATTCCAGATATCAGATTGATCGAGCCGTCGACACCCGCGGAGTTCAGTCAATACTACGATCTGCGCTGGCGTGTACTGCGCTCCCCGTGGAACCAGCCCCGCGGCAGCGAAACGGACCCGCTCGATGCCGACAGCACACACCTCATGGCCATCGATGGCAGACAGGCCATCCTCGGTGTCGGCCGGCTCGATTTCACCACCATAGGCGAGGCCCGCATTCGTTACATGGGCGTTGCCACGCAATGCCGGCGCCGCGGCATCGGCACGCTGATACTGTGTGGCCTGGAAGAAAAGGCCATCGCCCTGGGTGCTGTACGCGTAATTCTCGATGCCCGTGAAACAGCGCTCGGGTTCTACCGGAAGCACGGCTATGTGGCGACCGGCCCGGGCCCGATGCTTTACAACTGCATCGCCCATGTCAGGATGGAAAAGCGTTTTAACCGGTAAGTCGTATCAGGTGTCAACTCATGACCGGCGCTGTCACGCGGAAAAGGACAGCCAGGATCCCGGAGCGTCAGGATCAGTGACATCAGTCAGTGATCAACTCGGACTCCAGCATTTCGCCATTGGTGTCGATACGGATTCCCAGCGCACCCGGAACGCGTGCCAGGATGTAGGCGGACAAGAGCACCATCATCTTTTCATTGTTGTTATGCATGGCGGTCAGCATCCTGTCACCGATAATCTGGCAGCGTTGCATCTGATCGGGATTGTCCACCCAGTCCCGGCTCATCTGCCAGCCCCTGGCCATGTCTTTATCGATCCTGCTGAAGAAATCCTCGCCATCTCTCACGATGTCTTCAGGGACCCGGATCGGATACGTTTGTTCGTCAATGACAACTTTCAATATCATGTGCCCGGCCTTATGCTTTGGTCTGTACATCGACTCCGTTGACATCTTACCCCATCCGCCTGATCGCTTGCAGGGGCGCCGAATATGCTCACCCGTCTGACCGACGTACTTGACTCCGCCCAACTTGAGGATGTCAGAAAACTCATGTCCGGCGGCCGGTTCGTCGACGGCGTCCTATCCGCCGGCAGGGCCGCACAACGCGTCAAGAACAACCAGGAACTCTCCGCGGACGAACGGCTGATGCGGCAGTTGAACAACCTGGTCATGGGCGGCCTGGTCAGGCACCCGGTCTATCGCAGCGCCGCCATGCCCCTGAAGGTGGCCGCGCCCTATTATGCCCGCTACACAACAGGGATGTCATATGGCGACCATGTCGATGACCCGGTCATGGGACAGGGCGATCTATACCGTTCCGATATTTCCGTCACGATCTTTCTCTCCAGCCCGGACGACTACGACGGTGGCGAGCTGGTCATCCAGACCCCGTTCGGTGAACAGCGCGTCAAACTCCCCGCCGGTGATGCGGTGATCTACCCCTCCTCCACCCGGCACCGTGTCACCGAGATCATCCGCGGCGAACGCATCGTAGCGGTTAGCTGGATCCAGAGCATGATACGCGACCCCGACAAGCGCGCCCTGCTGCACGAATTGAACCTGGCACGGGAAAAACTGCTGCTGGAAAAACCGGATGCGGAGGAAACCGCGCGGGTCAACCATGCCTACATCAATCTGGTGCGCATGTGGTCGGAAATCTGACTGAGGATCGGCCATCGATCCCACTCCGCCGCGACCGGCATCCTCGGTAACTGCTCCTGCGTTACTCTACCTGCGCTCCGCGATGCACCTACATCCCTGTAGGCATAAAAAAGCCGCGAAATCCTCATCGCGGCTTTCTTGGTGCATTCAGGAAGCAGTGGCAATCAGCGGTGCGAACCCTTCTCCGCATGGGCCAAGTCGACCAACTTCATCGCCAGATCCCGGTACTGTTGGCGAAAATGGTACAACGGATGGCCTTCCTTGCCGACGAAATAGTCTTCCATCTCGACGCCGTGCTGGTGTTCGTAGTCGATGAACTTTTTCTGCATTACCAACATCTTCTTGATGAGTTCCTGTTTCTCACTCATGATCTTTTCTCCAGGATACGTATGAATTCACGAAAATATTCTTGAGTTATAAAAAAATATAACCCTTGGGATATGCTGAGAATATATCCCTAATGGGTTGCCATCCGGATCAATAACCGCCCTTGCGCATGCTCTCCGGCAGCCCGCCGATGCGACCGGCCTGCTTGCTTGGATTGCCCGGGAACAGGTCATACATCATCTTCGAGGTTAACTTTTTGCCCCATTTGTCACCCATGTCCTTGAGCATGGACCGGTTGTTGGGCTGATTCCCGTTATGATTGATGTATTCATCGCGTAAATAATTGATAACGTCCCAGTGTTCCTGGGTCAGCGCGATACCTTCCTGTTCGGCAATCACTCCCGCAACCTTTTCATTCCAGTCTTCAACACTGACCAGGAATCCGGTTTCGGTTACATTAATGTGCTTTCCATCAACGACGACTTCCATCGTGTCCTCCTAACAATTATCTCGATAAGAAACCAGCCTAACCCCTGACTCCCGCGGGAGCAAAAAATGCAGATTCTGCCGTCATGCGGTGAAAAGACAACCCCCCGGTCGGGATAAATGTCTTACTCACCACACTGTTTTACGGATTTGATACCCGTGTGCGGGATAAACAATCCACAACCGATCTTTCGACCCTCGCCCAGCCCGGCCTGCTGCGGCCAGATCGTGTGCTCCGGGAGCAGATCCGCCACCATCAGGCCGCGCGTGAACACCGGGCCATCCGGAAAATTGAGGGTGTGGGTGATGCCGCACAGCATCTTGTGGCAGTCGACTGCCAGCGCCTCATGTTATACAGCGCCAGCCGCAGGAACACCTCTTTATCAACCTCCTCTTGTTACACCCCGCTTGTTGTTACACCCCGCTTGGCTCATGGCCGCTGTGCCGTAGAGAATGCCGCCTCCAGGCGGTCCTCCCAGTCTTCCGGGGTATCCGGAAAAGGAGGGCGGACATCCATGCGGAAAAACATTTCGCCGTCGCAGGCACGCGCCTTGACGGCTTCCGTCAAGGCCGCGAAGGAGTCGAGATCATAATTTTGTATCAACATCTCACTCAACCAGAGCATGGCTGGACTCCTGACCAGAGCGTGTTTAACCCGGTGCCGCCTATCCGGTCATAGTAACGCGCACGGTACAGTAATCGCGTGCGCCGATTCTCCGGGTCATCCGAGAACGCCTCCCGCTTGTGCAGTATATTATTGCAGATTATGCCCTCTCCCGGCCGCAGGCGGTGACGAAACAGCCAGTCTGATTCGCCGGCAAGGAGTTCGGATAGAAATCCTACCGCCATGCGTGTGTTGATCTCGTCTTTCCAGGCAATACTCCGGGTGCGCGCGGTATAGCGCATATGCAACGATCCGGTGTGCGGTTCGACGGAAAAAACCGGACCGGTCTGCGCCGGGCGTATCTCGACTCCGGCCTCGATATTGGCGGGAATGGTCATGGCATCGGGTTGCATCAACGCCGCCATATAATCCGGATTCTCATCGCGCAGCAGGAGATAGGCGATTTCATGATCCAGGTAGACATTCTCGCCCCCCTGCGCCGCGTCGGAAACGCAGTGCAGCACCACGCCCCTGACCTGCTCATCGGGTGTGTTGTAATAACCGTCGGTATGCCAGTTGAGGGGTCGGTTGCTATAGGGTATGTAATTTGTCGCCTGTTTCTCAGGCATGACCTTGAGCGAGGTGATACTGTCCTCATCCGCACGCAGGTTCCGGTCCAGTCGCACCAGCCCGAACTGACGGCCCAACGATGCCACGAGATCCTTGTCGGCGAAATCGCCATCGGTAATCTGGTATATGGCGGCATTCGCCTTCTGGCAGCGCCGCAGCAGGGCCTGTCTCTCCGCCTTGCTGAGACGAAAGGGATTCGCAACCCTGACTATCAGATCACTCGCCCGAGCGGGGTAATCATGGAGTTTCCACTCGCGCCAGCACCGATAGGCCCGTTCATCGGCGAGAGCGAAGGGACTGGAAATCCCTGGTGATCGCGAGTTGAGCAAGGAATACGGCATCGGCGGGTCATTCAGCCTGTCATCAGGCTGCACAGATTACATTATGATTGCAAAACATGTATTGCACCGGCGTCACGATCACGTGGCGGCATGCGTGATCACTGATACAATACATTCTCATCCGGCGGGCATCGAGAACTTTCAAGTGAGACATGGGGTATTCATAAAGTCAATTCAAGTGCCCGTGACGATAAGAAAAAGTTTTACGCATATCAGTATTGACGGAAAGAATTGATAACTGCAGGGTTTTGAATAGTATTTTTTTCCTATACCCCTTTCGAGATACGGCGGTATTCGCGTGCCATCCCATGGGTAAGATATGTTCATGCAAGGGCGGCATCTAGAATTTGCGTATCAAGCAGGAGGCTGCCATCGTGCAGCGCTGATGTTGCTGATTTCCAGTTCCCTGAGGGATATGCAGGCAATCACTCACGAGAAGCACGTGTCCACTCTAATTTGATGGTGTAGGCAGTAACAACCGAGGAGATCTCCATGGCTAAAGACACCCACCCAACTCCAATGCTTGATGACCTGGAAAACGGCCCCTGGCCCAGCTTCATTTCAGGCATCAAACGGCTGCGTGACAAGCACCCCGATAAGCGCATCAATGCGATGGCCAACAGTCTGCTGGGGCAGTTGGAACATTCCTATGAAACCCGCAAGGGTTACTGGAAAGGCGGCACCGTGAGCGTGTACGGCTATGGCGGCGGCATCATCCCGCGCTTCTCGGAGGTCGGCAAGGCCTTCCCCGAGTCAAAGGAATTTCACACCCTGCGCGTACAACCGCCGGCGGGTAATTTCTACACCACTGCCATGCTGCGCCAGCTAGGCGACAGTTGGGAGAAATTCGGTTCCGGCCTGGTGACCTTCCACGGTCAGACCGGCAACATCATGTTCATCGGCGCCAGCACCGAAAACACCCAGCATTTCTTCGATGAAATCAACGAGTATGGTTTTGACCTCGGCGGCGCCGGTCCCTGTGTGCGCACCGCCATGTCCTGCGTGGGCGCCGCCCGCTGCGAGATGTCCTGCGCGCATGAACACAGCATCCATCGCCACCTGGTGAACAATTTCACCGATGACGTGCACCGTCCGGCCCTGCCCTACAAGTTCAAATTCAAGGTATCCGGCTGTCCGAACGACTGCCAGAATTCCATCGAGCGCTCCGACTTCGCCGTGATCGGCACCTGGCGTGACGACATGAAGGTCAACCAGGACGAGATCAAGTACTACATCAAGAAGAAGGGCCGCCAGTACCTCCTAGACAACGTCATCGCGCGTTGCCCGACCCAGGCCATCTCACTCACCGACAAGGATGAGTTCGTCGTGGACAACCACAACTGCGTGCGCTGCATGCACTGCCTGAACGTCATGCCCAGGGCGCTGCACCCGGGAGACGACAAGGGCGTCACCATTCTCATCGGCGGCAAGCGCACCCTGAAGATCGGCGACCTCATGGGTACCGTCGTCGTGCCGTTCATGAAACTGGAAACCGAGGAAGACTACGAACGGATCGTGGGAATGGCCGAAGAGATCATCGACTTCTGGGCCGAGAACGGCCTGGAGCATGAGCGCTGCGGTGAGATGATCGAGCGTATCGGCCTGGTGAACTTCCTTGAAGGCATCGGCATCGATGTCGACCCGCACATGGTCAACTACCCGCGCCAGTCCTCCTATATCCGCATGGACGGCTGGGATGAGGAGGCCGAAAAGTGGTTTCAGAGAAAGCGCGAAGAGAAACTGACGGCTTCCGCGTAACGGTTCAGGCACAACAAGGCAGTCCCGGTGACTGACACACCGGTAGCCGCTTAATTACGACAGAATTTCAGGAGAATCACATGGCACAAGATATGCGATCGCCGATCGAGTCCGGATGTCCCGATGGATTCCAGTACATGCACCCGTTGATGCGTAAGAATTACGGTCAGTGGGCCTATCACGAGGACCCGCGTCCGGGCGTCCTGGTGCATGTCGCCAGGAGCGGCGACAAGATCTGGACGGTTCGCGCCGGGACCCAGCGTATTCTGGATATCTTCACGCTGCGCGACCTGTGCGACATCGGGGACAAGTACGGCGAGGGATATATCCATTTCACCATACGCAGCAACATCGAGTTCCTGGTGGCCGATGAAGCCAAGGTCGAACCCCTGATCAAGGCGCTCGAGAAATCCGGTTATGTCGTCGGCGGCACGCGCAATTCCGTCGCCATGATCTCCCACACCCAGGGCTGGCTACACTGCGACATCCCGGGCACCGACGCCTCCGGCGTCGTCAAATCGATGATGGATGAACTCATCCATGAATTCAAAAGCTGGGAGATGCCAAACCGCGTGCACATGACCACTTCCTGCTGCCAGATCAACTGCGGCGGCCAGGGCGATATCGCCATCAACGTCCAGCACACCAAGCCGCCGAAGATCAACCACGACCTGGTATCCAATGTCTGTGAACGTCCCTCGGTCGTGGCGCGCTGCCCCGTCGCGGCGATACGCCCGGCGCTGGTCAATGGCAAACCTTCCCTGGAAGTGGACGAGAAGAAATGCATCTGCTGCGGCGCCTGCTACCCTCCCTGCCCGCCCATGCAGATCAATGACGCCGAGCATTCCAAACTTGCCATCTGGGTTGGGGGCAACCACTCCAATGCCCGCGGCAAGCCGACCTTCCAGAAACTGGTTGCCGCCGGTATCCCGAACAATCCGCCGCGCTGGCCGGAAGCCACGGCCGTGGTGAAGGGGATACTCAAGGCCTACAAGGAAAACGCCAAGGACTGGGAACGCATGAACGACTGGATCGAACGGATCGGCTGGCCGCGCTTCTTCGAGGTGACCGGTCTGCCGTTCACCAAGTACCACATCGACAACTGGCGCGGCTCCCGCGCCAGCCTGAACGCCTCCACCCATATCCGCTTCTGATTGCGACTGATAAGGAGTCAAGCATGAAGCTCGCAGTTATGGTCAACGAAGGCCCGTATCAGCACCAGTCTTCTGACAGCGCCTATCAGTTCATCAAGGCCGCCCTGGGAAAGGGTCATGAGATTACCCGCGTGTTTTTCTATCACGATGGTGTCAATAACGGCACGCGCTTTGGCGTGCCGCCGCAGGATGACCGCAACCTCACCCAGCTCTGGTCCGAACTGTCCAAGAAACACGGCCTTGATCTGGTGGTCTGCGTCGCCGCCGCCCAGCGTCGCGGCATCCTGGATGCCGATGAAGCCAGGCGGCATGGCAAGTCGGGAGACAACATCGCGGACGGGTTTCGCATCTCCGGTCTCGGGCAGTTGATCGAGGCGGGTATCCAGTCAGACCGTCTGGTTGTCTTCGGCGATTAAGGGATCGAAACATGTCAGAGATAAAAAAGTTTCTCTATGTGAACCGTAAGGCGCCGTACGGCACGGTCTATGCGCTGGAATCGCTCGAAGTGGTGCTGATCGGCGCCGCCTTCGACCAGGATGTCAGTCTGGCATTCCTCGACGACGGCGTCTTCCAGCTTGCCAAGGGACAGAAAACCACCGATATCGGCATGAAGAACTTCTCACCCACCTATTCGGCGCTGGGTGATTACGAAGTCAAGAAGATCTACGTCGAAAAGGAATCTCTGGAACAGCGCGGTCTCACCCCGGACGATCTGCTCCACCTCACCTATGAGGACGAGGACGAGGACTACGCGGAGAAGGATTCCATCCAGCTTGTGAGCCGCGCGGAACTTGCCGACATCATGGATCAACAAGACGTTGTAATGAGTTTCTGAGGGAGCATCGACCATGACAATGCTGCATACCGTCAACAAATCACCCTTCGAACGCAATTCCTTCGATTCCTGCCTCAGTCATGCCAAAGATGGCAGCTCCGTCCTGCTGATAGAGGACGGCATCTATGCCGTCATCAAGGGCAGTGACGCGGCTGACAAGATACAGGGGGCATCTGGCATTTCCGTCTATGCCCTGGGTCCCGATCTCAAGGCACGCGGCATCGGCGAGGATCAGATCATCGAGGGCGTCACCGTTGTGGATTACGGCGGCTTCGTCGATCTCGTCACCCGCCACGACAACGTACAGTCCTGGCTTTGAATTTTTTTATCGTCAACTAGCGTCATCCACGAGGAGACCAAACATGTCCATCGAAGTAAACGGCAAAACATTCGAAACAGATGAAGAAGGCTACCTGGCCGACCTGAACCAGTGGGAGCCGGAAGTCGCGACCATGATGGCCAAGGCCGATGACACCGAACTGTCCAGCGCACACTGGGAAGTAATCAATTTCCTGCGTGAGTATTACGAGGAATACCAGATCGCACCGGCTGTCCGCGTGCTGACCAAGGCGATCGGCAAGAAGCTGGGCAAGGACAAAGGCAACAGCAAGTACCTCTACGAACTGTTTCCCTACGGTCCGGCCAAGCAGGCTTGTAAATACGCCGGCCTGCCGAAACCAACCGGTTGTGTCTGAACACAGGTGATTCTTGCAGAGGGGCAACCCTCTGCAGGCAACCTGCTTCGTTCCAACACCGTAAGGGAGTTCGGAAACATGCCGTTTCTGACGATCGTTTATGCCTTGCTGTTCTATGTAGCCACGGCCCTGCTGGTTGGCGGTCTGGCCTACAAGATACGGCAATACGCAAAAACACCGGCGCCATTGAAGATACCGACCACCCCCGCGCCGGTAACGCGCCCGGGTGTGGCGCTGCGCATGTTCCGGGAAGTGGTTTTCTTCGAAAGCCTGTTCAAGTCCAACAAGTGGATCTGGATCTTCGGATACCTGTTCCATTTCGGCATGTTTCTGGTGCTGGCGCGCCACTTGAGATATTTCACCTACCCGGTATGGACCTGGGTAGACCTGATTCAACCGTTCGGCCTGTATGCCGCGTTCGCCATGGTCGCCGGACTGCTCGGCCTGTGGGCGCGTCGCTTCCTGGTTGACCGCGTGCGCTACATTTCGGCGCCTTCGGATCATCTGATGCTGGCGCTGTTGCTCGGCATCGCCCTGACCGGAATGTCCATGGATTACCTCACGCACACCGATATCGTGTCGGTCAAGGCCTTCTTTCTGGGTCTGATGTACTTCAACTGGCAACCCCTGCCCGAGGATCCGGTATTGCTCGCCCATCTGGCGCTGGTCGCCACCCTGATGATCATCTTCCCGATCAGCAAGCTGCTGCATGCGCCAGGCGTCTTTTTCAGCCCCACCCGCAATCAGGTGGACAACCCGCGCGAGCGACGGCATCTCGCGCCGTGGGCCGCTGGACTGGAAAACAAATAACGAGCGAATGACAGGATCAGGAGCTAAACGTGGCTAATTTCGAAACGCCGGAACTCAAGGAATACCCCGTCATTCCGCGCATTCATGAAGGGGTGATGGCGCATAGCAAACCCTTCGTCGCCAAACCGGAAATCCAGCAACCACTGGGGTTCCCGGGTGAGCTGGTCGACAACTGGGAGCAGGTCGCACTCGACAAGATGAAGGATCTGACCGGCAAGTACCGGTCATTCCAGGTCTTTCTCGACTCCTGCGTGAAATGCGGCGCCTGTACGGACAAGTGCCATTATTACCTCGGCACCGCCGACCCGAAGAACATGCCGGTTGCCCGCCAGGACCTGTTGCGCAAGGTTTACCGCCGCTATTTCACCTTTGCCGGCAAATACTTCCCGAAGCTTGTCGGCGCGGTAGACCTGACCAAGGAAGTACTGGACGACTGGTACAGCTATTTTCACCAGTGTTCACAATGCCGCCGTTGTTCGGTGTTTTGCCCCTATGGCATCGATACCGCGGAGATCTCCATGGCCGCGCGCGAGATCATGGACTGCGTCGGTGTCGGTCAGAAATACAGCAATGAGATCATCGGCAAGGTCTTCAAGATCGGCAACAATCTCGGCCTGCCCCAGCCCGCGCTGCTCGATACCCTGGAGGGTCTGGAAGAGGAGGTCGAGGAGAATACCGGCGTCAAGGTGCGCTATCCGCTGAATGAAGAAGGCGCCGACGTCCTGCTGGTCACCCCATCCGCCGATTTCTTTGCCGAGCCCCATGTCGATGGCCTGATCGGTTACGGCAAGGTTTTCCACGAGGCCGGCATCAGTTGGACCCTGAGTTCGCATGCCAGTGAAGCCGCCAATTTCGGATTGTTCATCGGCAGCTATGAAAACATGCGCAAGGTGTCCCTGCGTATCCGCGAGGCGGCCCTCGAGCTTGGCGTCAAGCGCATCGTCATGGGCGAATGCGGCCATGCCTGGCGCGTCGCCTACAGCTTCCTCAATACCCTGGCGGGACCGTTTGATTTCCTCGATCCAAAATACCCGGTGCCGCAGCATATACTCGAAGTCACCCATGACCTCATCCAGCGCGGGGCATTGACGCTGGACAAGTCGGCCAACGACGACATGGTGCTCACCTACCATGACTCCTGCAATGTGGCGCGCGCCTCGCGCATGGGGCCGAAACCGGGCGGTCAGTTCACCATACCCCGCGAGGTCATCAAAGCCTGTTGCAACCACTTTTTTGACATGCCTCAAGAGACGATTTACGAATCCACGTATTGTTGTGGCGGCGGCGGCGGTCTGCTGACCGACGACTTGATGGAACTGCGCGTCAAGGGCGCCCTGCCGCGCATGGAGGCCCTGAAGCAGGTCGTCGAAGAGCACGGCGTCACCCATATGGCGGCGATCTGCGCGATCTGCAAGAGCCAGTTTGCCAAGGTCTTACCGTATTACGGTTTTACCATGGACAGCATCGTGAGCGTGCATCAACTGGTCAGTAACGCAATCGTCCTGGGAAACAAACAATAATTTCTATTACGTATCCGGCTCAGGTGCAGACACCTGATCAGATCACAGGAGCATAAGCATGGCGACTTCTCGAGATGACATGGAAAACACAAAACTCACGTTCCGCCGCTTCGAAGAAGGTGATTACGAGTGGAAACGTTTCACCGACCAGATCTTCGAGGGCGACCATACGCACAAGTGCCCGACCTATGTGCACCGCACTCCTCCCTGCCAGGGCAGTTGCCCATCCGGTGAAGACATCCGCGGCTGGCTGCAGATCGTGCGCGGCATCGAGAAACCCACCGGCGGGATGAGCATGGAGGAATACGCCTTCCGCCGTTCAACCGACGCCAACCCCTTCCCCTCGATGATGGGCCGCGTGTGCCCGGCGCCGTGTGAAGACGGCTGCAACCGGAACAATGTCGATGATTTCGTGGGTATCAATTCCGTCGAGCAGTTCATCGGCGACTCCGCCTACGAGAAGAAATTCACTTTTGAAGCCACGGAAAAGATGAGCGGCAAAAAGGTCGCCATCATCGGCGGCGGACCGGCCGGCATGGCGGCGGCCTACCAACTGCGCCGCATGGGCCATGCCAGCGTGATCTTCGATGATCACGACGAACTCGGTGGCATGATGCGCTACGGCATCCCCGGCTACCGCACCCCGCGCGATGTCCTCAACCATGAAATCCAGCGCATCCTGGACATGGATTACATCGAAACGCGCCTGGGCACCCGCGTTGGCAGAGATGTCTCGATCAAGGAGCTGGAAAATGAATTCGATGCAATACTCTGGGCGCTCGGGTGCAAGTCCGGGCGCAAGCTGCCGGTCCCCAACAGCGATGCGCCCAACTGCGTCACCGGCGTCCAGTTCCTCGAAGCCTTCAACAAGGGAGCGCTGCAGGTGACGGCCGACCGGGTGGTCTGCGTGGGTGGCGGTGACACCTCCATCGACGTGGTTTCCGTCGCCCGGCGTCTGGGCAAGATCACCAATCTCAACAAGGAAGTCCGTCCCGAGCAGGTCATCGGTGGTTATGTCGCGCACGACTCGGCCTTTGCCGCCGCGCGCGAAGGCGCCGATGTCACCCTGACCTCTTTGTTTGCGCGCGAGGAAATGACCGCGAGCGAACACGAAGTCGAGGATGCACTGCATGAAGGCGTCAAGATCATGAACGGCGTCATGCCGATTGAGGTTGTCGTCAACGGCGAAGGGAGGGCGACTGCGCTGAGGATGGCCAAGTGCCAGATGGTCGACGGACGGCCCAAGGCCGTCGAGGGCACCGAGTTCGCTATCGAATGCGACCTGATCGTCTCGGCCATCGGCCAGGGAGGAGATCTCTCCGTGGGTCTGGAGGAACTGAATAACGGACGCGGCCTGATCGATGCCGATGCCTATTACCAGATGCCGAATCGCACCGGTCATTTCGCCGCGGGCGACATCATCCGTCCGCACCTGCTCACCACCGCGATCGGCCAGGCATCCATTGCCGCGGAAAGCATCAACCACTACCTGAAACATGAACAGCAGTCCAAGCGTCCCAAGGTGGATGTCCATCACTTCAAGCTGCTCAAAAAACTGCACGAGTCCAGCCTCGATCCGGATATTTTCGATCCCGAGGAACGCGGTGACATGCGCGGCACCGCGGACGGCAACTGGGCGGTGCACAACTACGAGGACCGCGGCGCTGCCGAAATCATCTCCTCGGACAAGCTGTTCCTGGGGCATTTCCCCTACGTGCCGCGCAACAAGCGCTCCTCCTTCGGACCTTCGGCGGAGCAAGTGCTGGGTCATTTCGCCGAACGCGGCGTCGGCCTCACCACGGAACAGGCCGTCAATGAGGCCGAACGCTGCATGAGCTGCGGCATGTGTTTCGAATGCGACAACTGCGTCATCTACTGCCCACAGGACGCCATTTTCCGCGTCAAGAAGGACAGGGCGACGACCGGCCGTTATGTGGACACGGACTACGACAAGTGCATCGGCTGCCACATCTGCTCCGATGTCTGCCCGACCGGCTACATCGACATGGCGCTGGGTCACTAAGACGGGAAACCCATGCCAAACATGATGACAAAGAGCGGGTTGATATTCCTCCTGGCAGGCGCGATCCTCTGGATACCGTCCCTGGTCAGGGCCGGCG
>Ga0180089_1000015_pt1 | contig 14583 bp, 9 predicted proteins | sample EasRiv860_16_10D_FD_123016 | JGI IMG/M metagenome (GOLD analysis project Ga0180089, IMG submission 123016) | Soil microbial communities from meander-bound floodplain in the East River, Colorado, USA - East River metaG ERMLT860_16_10D | ecosystem: Environmental > Terrestrial > Soil > Floodplain ... | reverse complement strand
ATACAAGCCGACGACGCATTGACTAAGGTCATCGTTAATAGAGCCACTTTGCAGCGGCGCGGTCCGGGATCGGTTTGTCAGGACACGCCGTGTATATGCCTCTGCAGGCTCGTGAGCCGCCGTCCGTGCGGCACACGGCCCCGGCAAGCCCATCCTGGATGGTCTTGTTAGTGAAATAAAGACTCGTACCGGGTCCGACAACAGGACGACGCACCGCAGCGGCGCAATCAACGATCCGCCTACCTGTCGCCAGGCCACAGGTTCTTCCAGATGGCCATCGAGGGCTCGGCGCGATTGAGGGTGTAGAAATGCAGCCCCGGGGCGCCCTGTTCCAGCAGCCTTGCGCACAGCCGGGAGACGACGTCCATGCCGAAGGCGCGGATCGAATCGCTGTCATCATCGAAGGTTTCCAGGCGTTTGCGTATCCAGCGCGGAATTTCCGCCCCGCAGACATCCGAGAAACGCGCCAGTTGATGGTAGTTGGTGATCGGCATGATTCCGGGCACGATGGGAATGTCGATGCCCAGCCGTTCGCAACGCTCGACGAAGTGAAAGTACGCGTCGGGGTTGTAGAAATATTGGGTGATGGCGCTGTCCGCGCCGGCCTCGATTTTACGTTTGAAATTGTCCAGGTCACGGTCGGGGCTGCTTGCCTGGGGGTGGTACTCGGGATAGGCGGCCACTTCGACGCGGAAGTGGTTTCCGGTTTCCTCGCGGATGAAGGTGACCAGTTCATTGGCGTAGCGGAAATCGCCGGGTTCAACCATGCCCGAGGGCATGTCCCCGCGCAGCGCCACGATGTGCCGTATGCCCTTTTCCCGGTAGGCGTGCAGCATCTCGCGGATGTTCTCACGCGTGGAACTGATGCAGGAGATATGCGGCGCCGCATCGATACCGGATGACTCGTGGAGTTCGACGACGGTCTCGAACGTGCGGTCGCGCGTGGAACCGCCCGCGCCGAAGGTTACCGAGAAAAAACGCGGCTTCAGCCCGGCGAGGATCTTGCTGGTGGTTTCCAGTTTGATGACGCCGTCCCGCGTCTTGGGCGGGAAGAATTCGAAGCTGAAAACCGGTTGGTATTTTTTCTGGGATTCCATGGCTCGAACCGCACGGTTTGCGGGAGGCTGTTCATGCCGCGGGTTGGAAAGGCGTCTTCCCGGCCGCCGTGTAAAAGGACGGCGGGGCCATTACGTTGAAGCCCTGTGGCCCGCGGTCAGTAGCGGTAATACTCCGGTTTGTATGGGCCTTCGACCGGCACGCCGATGTAATCCGCCTGCGCCTGCGTAAGCCGGGTGAGGTGCACGCCGATCTTCTCCAGATGCAGCCGTGCCACTTCCTCGTCCAGTTTCTTGGGCAGGGTATAGACCCGGTTTTCATACCGGTCGCGGTGATTGAACAGTTCCAACTGCGCCAAAGTCTGGTTGGTAAAACTGTTTGACATGACAAAGCTGGGATGGCCGGTCGCGCAACCCAGGTTTACCAGCCGGCCCTCGGCAAGCAGGATGATGCGTTTGCCATCCGGAAAAATGATGTGGTCGACCTGTGGCTTGATGTTCTCCCACGGGTAGCGCTTTACGCTGGCCACATCGATCTCGCTGTCGAAATGGCCGATGTTGCAGAGGATGGCCTGATTTTTCATGGCCGCCATGTGGTCGTGGGTGATGACATGGTAGTTGCCGGTCGCGGTAACGAAGATATCAGCCTTGTCGGCGGCTTCATCCACGGTCATGACCCGGTAGCCCTCCATGGCTGCCTGCAGGGCGCAGATCGGATCGATCTCGGCGACCCAGACGGTGCAGCCGAGCCCGCGCAGCGACTGTGCGCAACCCTTGCCGACGTCGCCGTAGCCGATGATCAGGGCGATCTTGCCGGCGATCATGACATCGGTGGCGCGCTTGATGCCGTCCACCAGGGATTCGCGGCAGCCATACAGGTTGTCGAACTTGCTCTTGGTGACCGAGTCGTTGACATTGATGGCCGGGAACGGCAGTTCGCCGCGATCCTGCATCTGGTAGAGACGGTGCACGCCGGTGGTGGTCTCCTCGGTGACGCCGCGGATATTCCCGCGGATGTTCGAGTACCAGCCCGGCTGTTTGGCCAGGCGCGCCCGGATGGCGCCGAACAGGGCCACCTCTTCCTCGCTGGCCGGTTTGTCCAGCAGCGACGGGTTCTGCTCCGCCTTCGAGCCGAGCAGGACCAGCAGGGTGGCGTCGCCGCCGTCGTCGAGGATCATGTTCGGCGTGCCGCCGTCGCGCCATTCCATGATCCTGTGGGTATAGTCCCAGTAGTCGGCCAGCGATTCGCCCTTCCAGGCGTAGACCGGTATGCCCCCGGCGGCGATGGCGGCCGCCGCATGGTCCTGGGTGGAGAATATGTTGCAGGAGGCCCAGCGCACCTCGGCGCCGAGTTCAACCAGCGTCTCGATGAGCACGGCCGTCTGGATGGTCATGTGCAGGCTGCCGGCGATGCGGGCGCCCGTCAATGGCTTCGCCGCGCCGTAGCGCTTGCGCAATGCGATCAGCCCCGGCATCTCGGTCTCGGCGATGGCGATTTCCTTGCGCCCCCACCCGGCCAGTGCGATGTCGGCGACCCGGTAATCCGGGCCGATATTCTTGGCGGGTTGCGTGCTCATGCTCTGCCTCAGTGTATGCTCAGACGACACTTTCCATGTTGTGCAGGCCGGCCGCATCGCGCAGCGCCTCGGCCAGGTCGGTCCGTTCCCAACTGAATGCCTCATCCTCACGGCCGAAATGACCATAGGCCGCCGTGGCCTGGTAGATAGGCTTCAGCAGATCCAGCATCTTGATCAGGCCCCGCGGACGCAGGTCGAAGTATTCCCGAACCAGTTGCACCAGGCGCCCCTCGTCGATTTGTCCGGTGCCGAAGGTGTTGATGCTGATCGAGGTGGGTTCGGCCACGCCGATGGCGTAGGAGACCTGGAGTTCACAGCGTTCCGCCAGCCCGGCGGCGACGACGTTTTTCGCGACATAGCGGGCGGCATAGGCGGCCGAGCGATCCACCTTGCTCGGGTCCTTGCCGGAGAAGGCGCCGCCGCCGTGGCGGGCCATGCCGCCGTAGGTGTCGACGATGATTTTGCGGCCGGTCAGTCCGCAGTCGCCCATCGGCCCGCCGATGACGAAGCGGCCGGTCGGGTTGATGAAGAAGCGGGTGTCCTTGTCCAGCCATTCCGCCGGCAGGACAGGCAGGATGATTTCATCCATGACGGCTTCGCGGATGATCTTCAGGCTCATCTCCGGCCCGTGCTGGGTGGAGAGCACCACGGCATCGACGCCGGCAGGACGGCCCTTGTCATAGCGGAAAGTCACCTGGCTTTTGGCATCGGGGCGCAGCCAGGGCAGGGTGCCGTTCTTGCGCACCTCGGCCTGGCGTTTGACCAGGCGGTGGGCATAGGTGATCGGGGCGGGCATCAGGACGTCGGTTTCATCGGAGGCATAGCCGAACATCAGGCCCTGGTCACCGGCGCCCTGTTCGTGGTCCTCGCGTTCATCCACCCCCATGGCGATATCCGCGGACTGCTTGCCGATGGCGTTGAGCACCGCGCAGGAGGCCCAGTCGAAGCCGATTTCCGAGCTGTTGTAGCCGATGTCCCGGACCGTGTGGCGCACGATCTCTTCCAGGTCGACCCACGCCGATGTGGTGACTTCACCGGCGATGATTACCATGCCGGTCTTGACCAGGGTTTCGCAGGCCACGCGCGCGCGCGTATCCTGCCCCAGTATGGCGTCCAGAATCGCGTCGGAAATCTGGTCGGCGACCTTGTCGGGGTGTCCTTCAGAGACGGATTCGGAGGTAAAGGTTTGAATGCTTTTCATGTCCCGCGGCTACTAATCAAGGTGAAAGCGTGCAAGTCTACCCTACGATGGTGATATTTTCATCCCTCGCGACTTTTCCTAGAGTTGCGGCTCATTACCCGGTGGGAGAATGCTTGCGATGGTCAGTCTGCCAACCCCGGTTTGCGAATTCGGCAAAGCGGCGATCGATTTCTCGCTGCCCGGCACCGATGGCAGGGTCTGGACCCCGGCCGACTGCCGTGGACCCAAGGGGTTGCTGGTGATGTTCATCTGCAACCACTGCCCCTATGTCAAGGCCGTGCGCGCACGTCTGGTGCGCGATGCCCGTGAACTGCGGGAGTCGGGCGTCGGCAGCGTGGCGATCATGTCCAACGATCCCGCGCAAAACGCGGAGGACAGTTTCGAGAACATGCGGGCGATCGCACGCGAATTTGCCTTTCCGTTTCCTTATCTGCTCGACGAATCACAGGCGGTGGCCAGGGCCTATGGGGCGGTCTGCACCCCGGATTTCTTCGGCTATAACAGCCGGCTGGAATTGCAATACCGGGGCCGCCTGGACGCAAGCGGCAAGGCAACGGCGCCCGCGGACGCGCGCCGGGAGCTGTTTGAGGCCATGCGCCTGGTGGCTGAAACCGGGCAGGGTCCCAGTGAGCAGATTGCGGGTATCGGCTGCTCGATCAAGTGGCGCGAAGAAACACCTTAAGGCTGAGTCAATCTCGGCATAAGTAATTGTCAGGGGATGACAAGTCCTGGCATCGGATCGCCCCGGCAGGATCGCCGCCGCTATTGCCGTAGGGGGCAAACTAGGGGAAAATGACGCGCTTTGTCGATCCGGGATGTATACCTGGTTGGCGGCGGGATCGGCGCTCCCGGGATAACCCAGCGAATTTCGTGGTGGTCAACTGCTCCGGTGCCATGAACGGCGCCAGAGCTTTTTTTTCCACTCCATCCGTGATCATGGCGGCGCCGGTCGCGGGTGTAGGCAACACTTTATCACCGTCGCCACGGAGGGTCGTGGCGCTGTGAATACAGCTTTCAAATCTGGACAGGAGGATTTCATGGCCCAGCGTAGAGAACTCGCCAATGCCATCAGGGCGCTCAGTATGGACGCCGTGCAGAAGGCCAAATCCGGCCATCCCGGCGCGCCGATGGGCATGGCGGACATCGCCGAAGTCTTGTGGAACGACTATCTCAAGCACAACCCGGCCAACCCGAAGTGGTACGACCGCGACCGCTTCGTCCTCTCCAATGGTCACGGGTCCATGCTGATCTACTCGCTGTTGCACCTGACCGGCTATCAATTGACGATAGACGATATCAAGTCGTTCCGGCAACTGCACTCCAAGACACCCGGCCATCCCGAGTATGGTTACGCCCCCGGCGTGGAGACCACCACCGGACCGCTCGGTCAGGGCATCTCCAACGCCGTCGGCATGGCCGCGGCGGAAAAGACCCTGGCGGTGCAGTTCAACCGCGACGGCCACAAGATCGTGGATCACTACACCTATGTCTTCCTGGGCGACGGCTGCCTCATGGAAGGGATTTCCCACGAGGCCTGTTCGCTGGCCGGCACCATGAAACTCGGCAAGCTGATCGCCTTCTGGGATGACAACGGCATCTCCATTGACGGGCACGTCACCGGCTGGTTCACCGACGACACCCCCAAGCGCTTCGAGGCCTACCACTGGCATGTGGTGCGCGACGTGGACGGGCACGATTCCGAATCGATCCGCAAGGCCATTGAGGCGGCGCGCGCGGTCACGGACAAGCCCAGCCTGATCTGCTGCAAAACGGTGATCGGTTACGGCGCGCCGAACCTGGCCGGCAGCCACGATTGCCACGGCGCCCCCCTGGGGGATGATGAAATCGCCGCTACCCGCGACAACATCGGCTGGCCGCACCCGCCCTTCGTGGTGCCGGATGAGATCTATGCCGGCTGGAATGCCCGGGACAAGGGCGCCAAAGCCGAGCAGGAGTGGAAGTCACGTTTTGCCGCCTACAAGAAGGCCCATTCCGCTCTGGCGACCGAATTCGAACGCCGCATGGCGGGCAAGCTGCCGGCGAACTGGGACGGCAAGGCGGCGGAGTTCATCGCCGCCGTCGATAAAAAAGCCGAGAACATCGCCTCGCGCAAGGCCTCGCAGAATGCCTTGAACGGCTATGGCCCCTTGCTGCCGGAACTGCTGGGCGGTTCGGCCGACCTGGCCGGTTCCAACCTGACCATCTGGTCCGGGTCGCAGGACATCAACAAGGGCAACGGCGGCAATTATATTTACTACGGGGTGCGTGAGTTCGGCATGTCCGCCATCACCAACGGTATCGCCCTGCACGGCGGCTTCATTCCGTATGGCGCCACCTTCCTGATGTTCTCCGAGTACGCCCGCAACGCCCTGCGCATGGCGGCGCGCATGAAGGTGCGCAGCCTCTTCGTCTATACCCATGACTCCATCGGCCTGGGCGAAGACGGCCCGACGCACCAGGCGGTCGAACAGATCGCGACCCTGCGACTGATTCCGCGCATGTCGGTGTGGCGGCCCTGTGACGCGGTGGAATCGGCCGTCGCCTGGAAGGCGGCCATCGACCATACGGGCGGCCCGAGCTGCCTGATCTTCTCGCGCCAGAACTTAAAGCACATGAACCGCACGGCGGACCAGATCGCCGCCATCCGGCGCGGCGGCTACGTGCTGTTCGACTGCAAGGGAACGCCGGAGGCCATCATCATCGGCACCGGTTCGGAGGTCGGCCTGGCGATGGAAGCCGCCAGGGCGCTCACTGAGAAGGGGCGCAAGGTCCGCGTGATCTCCATGCCGTCAACCGATGCGTTTGATGCCCAGGATGCGGCCTACCGGGAGTCCGTCCTGCCGGCGGCCGTGACGGCGCGGGTTGCCGTGGAGGCCGGGGTTACCGATTACTGGCGCAAGTATGTGGGGCTGAACGGCAAGGTGATCGGCATTGACAGCTTCGGTGAGTCCGCGCCGGCTGAGCACGTCTACAAGCACTTCGGCATTACCACGGAGAACGTCATCAAGGCGGTCGAGGCCGTGCTGTAAGGCACGGTGGGTAGCCGCGACAGACAACAGTTTTTTCAATTACCCGTCAAGCATAATGTTAAGGAGAAAACCCAATGGCGATTAAAGTTGCGATTAACGGTTATGGTCGTATCGGACGCAATATCCTGCGCGCCCTGTACGAGGCAAGCCGCAAGGATATCCAGATTGTAGCCGTCAACGACCTCGGCGATACCAAGACCAACGCCCACCTGACCCAGTACGATACCGCCCATGGGAGGTTCCCGGGCAAGGTGGCCGTGGACGGCGACTACATGGTCGTGAATGGCGACAAGATCAAGGTGCTGGCCGAACGCGATCCGGCCAGGCTGCCCTGGGGCGAGCTGGGTGTGGAGGTGGTGCATGAGTGCACCGGTTTCTTCACCAGCAAGGAGAAGGCTTCCGCCCATCTGAAGGGCGGCGCCAAGAAGGTCATTATTTCCGCGCCGGGCGGCAAGGACGTGGATGCCACCGTCGTCTATGGCGTGAACGAGGGCGTGCTGAAGTCATCTCATACGGTCATCTCCAATGCCTCCTGCACCACCAACTGCCTGGCCCCGATGGTCAAGCCGCTGCACGAGAAGATCGGTCTGCTGAAGGGGCTGATGACCACCATACACGCCTATACCAACGACCAGGTGCTGACCGATGTTTACCACACGGACCTGCGCCGCGCCCGTTCCGCCACCATGTCGATGATTCCGACCAAGACCGGCGCCGCGGCGGCGGTGGGTCTGGTGCTGCCGGAACTGAACGGCAAGCTCGATGGTTTCGCCATCCGCGTGCCGACCATCAACGTTTCCCTCGTGGACCTGGTGTTTGAAGCCGCGCGCGAGACCAGCGTGGACGAGATCAACGCCATCATGAAGGCCGCCGCCGACGGCAGGATCCTGGGCTACAGCGATGGTCCGCTGGTTTCGGTTGACTTCAATCACACCAGCACCTCCTCCAACTTCGACGCCACGCTGACCCGCGTCTCCAATGGCACCCTGGTCAAGGTGTGCAGTTGGTACGACAACGAGTGGGGTTTTTCGAACCGGATGCTCGACACCACCGTCGCGTTGATGAAGGCCAAGTAAGCAATGCCGCTACCGCGCGGCTTGCGGCCGGGCGGTAGCGGCAATCCCCATGAATTTTCACCGCAAGGACACTGAGTGCGCCAAGGGTCTTAAGAAGATTCCTGGGTTTGCTGAAAAACTCGACGGCGTGATCTTCGTGGCTTGCGGTGCCTATTTTTCCAGAAGATTCAGTAAGGAGCCCACCACATGTCCGTAATCAAGATGACTGATCTCGATCTCGCCGGCAAGAGAGTGCTGATCCGCCAGGACCTGAATGTGCCGATCAAGGACGGCAAGGTCACCAGCGACGCGCGCATACTCGCCAGTCTCCCCACCATCGAGCGCGCCATGAAGGCGGGCGCCAGGGTCATGGTGATGTCGCATCTGGGCCGGCCGAAAGAAGGGGAATATGACGAGCAGTTTTCCCTGCTGCCGGTCGGCGAACATCTTGCGGCATTGCTCGGCAGGAATGTGGAGATCGTCAAGGATTGGATCAACGGGGTGGGCCGCATGAACGACGGCGATGTCGTGCTGTGCGAGAACGTGCGTTTCAACAAGGGCGAGAAGTCCAATGACGAAGCGCTGTCGAAAAAGATGGCGGTCCTGTGCGACATCTACGTCATGGATGCCTTCGGCACCGCGCACCGCGCCCAGGCCTCGACCCACGGCGTGGCCAGATTCGCCCCCATCGCCTGCGCCGGTCCGCTGCTGGCCGCGGAGTTGGAGGCCCTCGGCAAGGCGTTGGACAAGCCGGCGCGGCCCCTGGCGGCGATCGTGGGCGGCTCGAAGGTGTCCACCAAGCTGACCGTGCTCGATTCCCTCTCCAAGGTGGTCGACCAGTTGGTTCCCGGCGGCGGCATCGCCAACACCTTCATCGCGGCCAGCGGCTACAATGTCGGCAAGTCGCTGTATGAGGCGGACCTGATTCCCGAGGCCAGGCGCCTCATGGAGGCGGCCAAAGCCAAGGGCGGCGCCATACCGGTACCCACCGACGTGGTGGTCGGGAAGGAATTCTCGGAAGCCGCCGTGGCGGTGGTGAAGAAGGTCAATGCCGTGGCGGACGACGACATGATCTTCGACATCGGCCCGGAAACGGCGGCCCGCTATGCGGCGATGATGAAGAACGCCGGCACCATCGTCTGGAACGGGCCGGTCGGAGTGTTTGAATTCGATCAGTTTGGCGCGGGGACCCGGACGCTCGGAGAGGCCATCGCCGCCTCGGCTGCCTTCTCCATTGCCGGCGGCGGCGACACGCTGGCCGCCGTCGACAAGTACGGCCTTTCCGACAAAATCTCCTACATATCCACCGGCGGTGGCGCCTTCCTCGAGTTCCTGGAGGGCAAGAAGCTGCCGGCGGTGGCCATGCTTGAAGAACGCGCCGGGTAACAACACCCCCGGCTTGTTATGCCAAGGCGCACGAAAATCGTTGCCACCCTGGGTCCGGCGACGGATGGAAAGGGTGTGCTGGTGAACATGATCCAGGCCGGCATGGATGTAGTTAGCGAGGCTCTGATTATCTGTCATTCCGGCCGGGCTTCCCCCGATGTGGGGAGCAAGTCCCGGAATCCGGATGTCCATTTTCATTGGCAGTCCGGATTTCCGCTTGCGCGGGAATGACGATGTGTGGATTAATCAGGCCTGCCTCGACATTGTTGGCTGATACAGCCTGTAAATAATCCAGCCACACCTGGCTGGTGATTAACCGTAAGTCAAGAGGAGAGAACCATGGCCCTGATATCTTTACGACAGTTGCTGGATCACGCCGCCGAGCATGGCTACGGCGTGCCGGCCTACAACGTCAACAACATGGAACAGATGCAAGCCATCATGATGGCGGCGGATGAAACCGACAGCCCGGTGATCGTGCAGGCTTCCGCCGGCGCGCGTTCCTACGCCGGCGCCCCGTTCCTGCGCCACCTGATCCTGGCGGCGATCGAACAATGGCCGCATATACCGGTCGTCATGCACCAGGACCACGGCGCCTCCCCGGCCGTGTGCCAGCGCTCCATCCAACTGGGTTTCAGCTCGGTGATGATGGACGGCTCCCTCGGGGAAGACATGAAGACCCCGATGAGCTACGAGTACAACGCCGAGATCACGCGGCGCGCCGTGGACATGGCGCATGCCTGCGGCGTGTCCGTCGAAGGCGAGCTGGGCTGCCTGGGGTCCCTCGAGAGCGGCATGGCCGGAGAAGAGGACGGCTCGGGCGCGGAAGGCAAGCTTTCCCATGATCAGTTGCTGACTGATCCGGAAGAGGCCGCCAGATTCGTCAAGGACACCAAGGTGGACGCCCTGGCGATTGCCATCGGCACCAGCCACGGCGCCTACAAATTCAGCCGTCCGCCAACCGGCGACATCCTGGCCATCAACCGCATCAAGGAGATCCATTCCCGCATCCCGGACACCCACCTGGTGATGCACGGCTCCTCCTCGGTGCCGCAGGACTGGCTGAAGATCATCAACGATAACGGCGGCGACATGGGCAAGACCTACGGCGTGCCGCTCAAGGAGATCCAGGAAGGCATCAAGCACGGCGTGCGCAAGGTGAATATCGACACCGATCTGCGCATGGCCTCAACCGGCGCGATCCGCAAGTACCTGCATGACAAACCGTCCGATTTCGATCCCCGCAAGTACCTCAAGGCGGCCACCGTGGCCATGAAGGGCATCTGCAAGGAGCGCTACGAAGCCTTTGGCACGGCCGGCAACGCATCCAAAATCAAGGCCATCAATCTGGAGGATATGTTCAAGCGTTATACCAGCGGTGAGCTTGATCCGCGCGTGAACTGATTGCGGACAGCGCCAGTCGCAAAAAAGGCGGCATTGACCGCCTTTTTTGCCTACAGGGCAACGCACGTACACTCTCCAGGAACCAAGCCCCCGGGCGATGAAGCGCGCCATTCTGCTCCCGTTTATTGGTTTGCTGCTGCTTGCCGGCCTCTTCGCGCTGATGCTGGCCGCGAATCTGTATACCTTTTACCGCCTGAGCGACGAGTCCCCGATTGCCGAACTGAAGTTCGTCATGACGGGTGACAGGCAGTATGAGGCGATCATCTCCTACGGCGATTTCTGCAACCCGGAGCGTTATCCGCTGTACGGTGACCAGTGGCGCCTGGATGCCTTGTTTCTGAAGTGGCGCGCCTGGGCAAACCTGCTGGGGTTTGATTCCCTATACCGCATTGAACGGCTCGGCGGCCGTTACCGCAATATCGGCAGTGAGAATTCAGAACCGCGGCACGCGCATGCGCTGCACCCGCAAGGCGGTGTCGATCTGGTGGCGCTGCTGGCAAACTACCGCGGCCAGTTCTCGCCCGTCGATACCCTGTACGGAAGTTCGGTGTATGAGGACATGAACCCGGATTATGTCTACCGGGTTTATCGCAGCCAGTCCGGACTGCTGGTGAGAAAAACCCCTCAATACGGCGCAACCGGCGCCAGCGATGTGACCACGATCGAGATCAACAAGTCCTGCGCGGGATCGCCGGGCCTGTTGAGGCGGACAGGCCGTTACCTGGACGGGCTCCTGTGAAGTAAGCGGGGGTTGATTCCGGTCCTGCGCCGGACCTTACGAGCCTGCCGTGGACTTGTGACCGCGGGATGCTGTGACGGAAATACCCGCCGTTCTGATTTCTGGGCCTCCAGCAAGCACCGGGCTGACGGTTTTGTCGCGCAACCCGCAGTCTTAGTATTTAATTTAAGAAACAGTAAGATAGGATGCCGCATCGCGGCCGTAAGGGGGCGTCGCCTCGCCACTTCACCGTTACGCCCAAGACTCTGTCTCAACAATCATGCCCGTAGACCGATAGTACATTGAGAAATAATAATTTGTTTTCGTGAAGTTAGGGGCTTGATGAATGCGGATCGCTGGTACTTGCTCCGGCTGCACGATGGGGATGGCATAAGCATGACGTCTGAGAATATCCAGGCAGAAGCACTGGTTATACCTTCGTTACCGGAAAACGTCCTGACATCGGAAGCCTGTTCCGGGGCGGATATTCCGGCTGAACAACTTGAACTGGTTTATACCCAGGCGCCGATTGCCCTGGGGACGGGACTGGCTGTCGCCGCACTCATCAGTCTCGGGCTCTGGGGCATTGCGGAACATGCTCAGTTGCTGCTGTGGTTCTGCCTGCAACTGCTGCAGACTACGGTAAGGTTTTTCCTGGTGATTTACTACCGGCGTTCGGAGAATAAGCTCCGGAAGAATCCGCGCTGGGCCCATTTATATGTGGCGGGCGCCTTGTTCTCCGGGGTGGTGTGGGGTTGTCTCGGCCTGCTGATCGACTTCTCGTGGCCAATCGAATATCCGATCCTGATCATCATGGGGCTTGCCGGCATACTGGCCGGCGCAATCACATCCTACGCCGTAGTGCTGCCGGTCTATATCGCCTTCATGGTGCCGGCGATACTCATTCCCACACAGGTCATGCTGGCGCAGGCCGGCCAGTCGTCGAATGAAATGGGGCTGCTGCTGATGGTGTTCGCCGGCGCCCTGCTGGTCATCGCACGCAACTACAACAGGAGCGTTATCAGGACCCTGCACCTGCGCTATGAAAACAACGACCTGGTGTCACGGTTGACGATGACCAATGCCTCGCTTGAGAAGCAGATCAAGGAACGCCAGCAGGCGGAAATGCAACTGGTGCGCGACCGGGAGCTGTTCACCAAGGGTCCGGTCACGGTATTCCGCTGGCGGGTCGATGCAGGCTGGCCGATCGAATATGCCTCGAAGACGGTTTCGCAGTTCGGCTACGAAGCGGCCGATCTGGTGCGCCGGCAGACCTCCTACGCCTCCCTGATTCATCCGAATGATCTCGATCGCGTCAGGCAGGCCGAGTTCAACACCAGTGACAACCGCTACACCTACCTTGGCATCGATTACCGCATCATCACGGCCGACGGCCAGGTCAGATGGGTGTATGACTATTCGATCCCGGTCAGGGACGAAGTCGGCCGCATCACCCATTTCGCCGGCTACCTCCTTGACATCACCGACCGCAAGCAGGCGGAATTCGAACTGCAGCAGGAGAAGGAGCGCGCCCAGATAACGCTGCATTCAATCGGGGATGCCGTTATCACAACCGACGTGAACGGACAGATTGAATATCTCAATCCGGTCGCCGAGAAACTGACCGGATGGGAAAGCGACATTGCGCGCGGACTGCCGTTGAACCGCATTTTCGGCCATTTCGATGATGCCAGCAGGGAAGGCATCGAGAAACCGGTGGTGCAATCACTGCAGACGGGCGTTACGCTGAGGTCCAGTCGCGACTGCGTGCTGCGTCGCCACGATGGCAGAAGCATTTCCATTCAGTACTCGATATCGCCGCTCATGAGCCGCGGCGGCGAGGCGCTGGGTGTCGTGCTGGTGTTCCATGATGTGACCGAGAATCGCAGCATGGCGAGACAGCTCAGCTACCAGGCCACGCATGACGCCCTTACCGGTCTTATCAACCGGCACGAATTCGAGGCGCGCTTGCAATCCGCGCTGGTCTCAGCCAGGAATGAGAACGAGCGCCATGTCCTATGTTATCTCGACATGGACCAGTTCAAGATCGTCAATGACACCTGCAGCCATGCGGCGGGCGACAAGCTGCTCAAGGACGTGGCCGGCCTCCTGGAGGATTGCCTGCGTGAATCGGATGTCCTCGCCAAGGTCGGCGGGGACGAATTCAGCATTCTCCTGAAGAACTGCATGCTGGAAGACGCCATGGAAATCACGGAAAACATGCTGGCCATGATCAGGACGATCAACAACGACGGCTGGGGGCTGAAGTTCGGGGTCAGCGCCAGCATCGGGATCGCGGTGCTCGACCGCGGTTCGGAAAGCATCACGGAGGTCATGAGACAGGCGGACCTTGCCTGCTACGCGGCCAAGGATCACGGGCGCAATCGCATCCATATCTACCAGACGGGTGACCAGGAGCTCGCCCGGCGACACAGCGAAATGAAATGGGTTTCCCGGCTGACAGAGGCCATCAGGGAGGAGCGCCTGGTTCTTTATTGCCAGGACATCGTGCCGGTGAATCCGAACTCCGGCGGACGGCACCATTTTGAAGTGCTGGTCCGAATGAAGGATGAGGCCGGTGAACTGGTGATGCCGGACAGGTTCTTACCGGCGGCGGAACGCTACAATCTGGTCGCGGCGCTTGATCGCTGGGTTATCGATCGCAGTTTTGCGTGGTATACCGCCAGCGGGGAAAGCCGGATCATGGCGATCAATCTCTCCGGCGGCTCCCTGACCGATGATGCCTTTCTGGGTTTTGTCATGGACAAGCTCGCCAGGCATGCCGTTCCGCCGGCGTCTGTCTGCTTTGAAATCACCGAAACGGCGGCGATCGCCAACCTGGACTACGCCATCCGGTTTATCAATGAGCTCAAGCAGCTCGGTTGCCGGTTTGCGCTGGATGACTTCGGCAGCGGTCTGAGCTCCTTCAGCTATCTCAAGAATCTGCCAGTGGACTACCTGAAAATCGACGGGAGTTTTATCAGGGATATGGATACCGATCCGGTGAATGCCGCGATGGTTAACGCCATCTGCCAGTTGGGCAAAGTCATGGGTATCGAAATCATCGCCGAGTTCGTGGAGAACGATGCGATCCTGAAGATGCTGGCCGGGATCGGTGTCCATATCCCTGATAAAACTCCCGTCGATTTTCAGGTAGT
>Ga0180089_1000014_pt1 | contig 14714 bp, 10 predicted proteins | sample EasRiv860_16_10D_FD_123016 | JGI IMG/M metagenome (GOLD analysis project Ga0180089, IMG submission 123016) | Soil microbial communities from meander-bound floodplain in the East River, Colorado, USA - East River metaG ERMLT860_16_10D | ecosystem: Environmental > Terrestrial > Soil > Floodplain ... | reverse complement strand
GGAATAGATCCGACTGTGCCAAGGAAAGGCTGATCATCAAGAAAATTGCTTTGGAAGAACTGATCACTCTTGCTTCGCAGATTGAACGCGGTGCCAATATCGGCGAAAGCTGCCAACTGGACGGTGCTACCTACAACCGGGATTCGATACTCGAAATTGCCAAGCACCTGCGTGTCGGCGCCAATTGGCGTAAACGAATTTGAGATCCGCGCCACATTTGAGCCGGTTATTCCGGTAAACGTGCCTAAAGCAGTTGTGGTTGCCGGCAATCCGGTAATGACGTCAGGAGTTCCCTGCGGATTTGCGGCAACCACCACATCTTTTGTAGTGATGAATGTGTCCAGCGGAGCCAGCGGGGTGATCGAGCGAACGTTGTAACCGCGGATAGTAAACTCGTCGCCGAGGAAGTAACGTTCGAAGATTGGGATGCCATCAACGAAGGCCAGAGAATTTGAACTGTTTACCTTGGCTGTGGTGGCGAAACTCCCCACCGTGCCGGCAATGATGCGAAAACCGAAGACCTCGGGATGGTCTGATTTCTTGCGGCGCATCGGCCGGAACTGGGTGTAAGAAATCGTCGGTTGATAAGTACGAACATCACCGCCCAGGCCGGCGAGCGCGATCTGTACTGAAATTTCTCTGCCTGAGGTCGGATCTACGCTCGCATTACGAGTGTCATAAGCAAAACTCAGCGTTCCCCGGCTGGTGATAATGTTGGGCTGGCAGTAAATGACAGGAATGAATTGCGGATTGTCCGAAACCGCTGTGTTGCCCCCAGTACCACAAGTGCTGCCCTGGTTGACGGATGGATCCTTTACGCTCGAAGTTGAAAACTGATACGAAGCGCCGACCCGGGAAAACTGGGTGAAGCGTCGCTTGCGATAAAACTCAGAGAGAGGCGCGCTCGCGAAAATAGTACCGCCATATGAAGTACGCGTGAAAAGATTTTCCTCGCTGACATTCAAGAAGTCGATCTGCGAGCCGGAAAGGCCCTGCTGCGCATCGAGATTTTGAGAAAGGAAGGTTCCCTCACCAAAAAACTTCTGGGTATAACCAAACAGCGAAAAGCCGGCCGTAATCGGACGGTTCTTCACGTAAGGCTCGGTAAAAGAGAACTGAACGTATTTCTGCCGATTACCTGCCGACATATTTAGCGAGAGGATTTCACCACGGCCCAAAAGATTATTCGTCGAATACTCAAGTCCGAAGAATGATCCACCAATTCCGGAAAGACCGCCGTTGAATGAAATCTGTTGCCGCCCGCGTTCCGACACTTTCAAATTCAGGTCAACGGTGGCTTCTTCTTCATTAGTCCTGAAATCAGCGTCTTTATCCTTGTCAATGGGTTCGAAGTAACCAAGCTGATTGAGTTTGATAATCGAGTATTCCCAGGCAGACTGGTTATAGATGTCGCCTTCATTCAACAACACTTCACGGCGCAGGACGTTGTCGCGTGTAAACGTGTTGCCGATAAACTCCAGGCGGCGCAGCGAAAACTGCTTGCCTTCCTCGATGGTGATCACGAAGTCGACAATGCCTTCGTCAGGTTTGGCGGGATTGTCTTTGAAGGTTGGCGTCGGTTCAGCCGTGTATTCGATGAACCCCTGCTGGCCGTAGTATTTCTTCAGATTCTCAAACAAGGCCTTCCCGATCTTCTCGCCGTTTGCAATGTCGCCCTTATTTAGGCCAATAACGGCTCTGATCGTGTCTTCGGAATAGATTGAATTCCCCTCGATCTTCATCTCGCCGATCCGATAGACGCGGCCTTCGATGATAGGAACTGTTACGCGGAGGCCTTCATCAGTCGAGGAGAGAAACGGAAGCGGCAGAATTGGAAATCCTGTACGGCGTGGGCCTACCCCGACAACTCTCGGCTCCCCGTGACGCGCTTGAAGGTAACCCTTCGACCGCATGTAGTTGTCGACCTTGCGCAGGTCAAACTCCAGCTTTTCGCGATCGAGGATATCCTGTTCCTTGAAGCGACTGATCAGGCCGGCTTCCTTTACATACTTCATCTGGCTGCGAAGTTTGCCATCACTGAAGACCTGATTGCCTTCGAATTGAATCTCAACCACGCGTACGCGCTCGCCTTCGTTAATCAGGAAAGTAAGCGCTGTCGAGGTGGCAGAAACCTCGTCCGTCCTTTGGGTAATAGTGGCGTTTGGATGGCCCTTAGCGGCAAGTAGTTCTTTCAGAACGCGTATCGCGTTGCGAGCCTTGACGGGATCGTAAATGCTCTCTTTGGAAACACCCACTCTTCTTTCGCGAAAGGTCTTGAGCACATCTGACTCGGCAACGCTCTTCAGACCCTCAAACTGCAAGTCGCGAATGATCGGCAGCTCTTTGACCTCGAAAACAACATTCACGCCGCCGCGAGCCCCTTCTTCTGTATAAACACGCGTGGCGGTCTTATCAAAGAATCCCAGGGCAAGAATTGCCTGCAGGTCACGCTCGACTTGCTGCTGATTGAAGGGATCGCCGGGACGGGTCTGGACATAGTAAAGAATGTCGTCTTTTCTAAGACGCCGATTGTTCAAAACGTCTACTGATTCGACGAGGCGTTGACCCTGCTGTTGCGCGCCAACTGGTCGCGGTGCAGAGATGGAATGCAGCAGGACTAATCCGCTCACAAGTATGAGCAAGAGCCCGCGATATAAGTGCATAAGCGCCTTTTCCCTCAGAGGTTCTTACCGGATCTCTTACACTTCAGGAGCGAAAACGGGTATAAATTTATCTTTTCGAAAAATAAAGGTAAAACCAACTACGGCTGAGCTTTCCCACGAACTTAACGACTTTGGAACGCTTTGATTCCGAAGTGCGAGGGTCTCGTTGCCAAGACCTCTCAAACCTTATCCAGCAAAGTCGCGCATTATACCGAACGGATGCGTCAAAAGTAAAAAGGCAAAGGAAAACAGGGCCAATATGGATGACCGCCCGGTTCTTGCCTCTGCCCTTGTTTTCTCCACCTGGTTTCAGGACTCAGGCGTGGCAACTGTAGTGCCTTAATGTATCAGAATTGCGTCGTCGGGTGCTTCAATGCCAATCGTGCGGTAGTTGAGATCGTCTCCGTCAAGAAACATTTCAATTAACGAAGCGTCTCCGAGGTGTCCCTGAATGAGTGCTTCTGAAAGAGGATCCTCAACATACTTTTGCAGCGCACGACGCAGCGGTCGCGCCCCATAAGAGCGATCGGCACAAGTCTTCTGCACAATCCACTTCTTTGCTTCGTCAGTCAGCCTGACTTCAAACCCGTGCCTTAACATTGTCTTGTTAATCTGTTCAACCTGGAGCTGAATAACGTCCAGCAGTTCATGGTTGAGCAGTTCGTCAAAAATAATTATTTCATCCAGACGGTTAATGAACTCGGGATTGAAAGTCTGTCGCACTGCCGACATGACCATCTCTTCCATTTTCTCTCGCGAGGCATCGTTCGTTCCCTGAAATCCCATCGTGGCTTTCTTTTGAATGAAGCGCGCGCCGATGTTGGAAGTCATGATGATGATCGCGTTTTTGAAATCGACGGTGTTGCCGATTGCGTCCGTCAAAATCCCGTCTTCAAAAACCTGAAGCAGAAGATTGAAGATATCCGGGTGGGCTTTTTCGATTTCATCAAACAGCAAAACTGAGTAAGGCGATCGCTTGATCTTTTCGGTCAACTGGCCGCCCTCTTCATGGCCCACGTATCCCGGCGGAGAGCCAATCAACTTGGACACCGAGTGTTTCTCCATGAACTCCGACATATCGAAGCGAATCATGGAGCGCTCACTGCCAAACAGAACCTGGGCCAGGGAGCGAGCGACTTCAGTTTTGCCCACCCCGGTCGGTCCGAGGAAAAGGAAGGAGCCCACGGGCCGCAGCGGATTCTTCAAACCAGCGCGCGATCGGCGAATGGCTCGAGCCAGTGCCGAGATGGCCGGTCGTTGGGAAACAACGCGCTCATGAAGCTCAAGCTCGATTCGCAGGAGTTTTTGCGTTTCGCCTTCTTTCAAAGACGTCACGGGAATACCCGTCCAACGGGCTATTACTTCTTCGATGTCATCACGGGTAACTTCGGCTGAGACGAGTGCGTCATCATCTCGCTCGCCAATACTGGAAGCTATACCAGCGCTGAGGCCAGGCTCCTGCGACCACTCGCTGATCTGGCTCCAATCTGAAAGGTTGCCCTGTTCACGCCGAACGCGCAGCTTCACGCGCGCTCCCGCTTCGTCGATCACATCGATCGCTTTATCCGGCAAAAATCGGTCGGGAATGTAACGATGCGACTGGTAAACGGCGGCCTCTAATGCCTCGTCTGTGTAGCGAACCTGATGGAAACTCTCGTAACGCTCGCGTACTCCGTCCAGAATCGCGACTGCTTCCTCTTCTGTGGGTGGCGGCACTTTTACCGCCTGGAAACGTCGCTCAAGCGAACGATCTTTTTCAATTGACTTGCGAAACTCGCTCGGCGTGGTGGCGCCAATACACTGAAGCTCTCCCCTTGAGAGTGCCGGCTTCAAAATGTTTGCGGCATCGAGTGAGCCCTCGGCCGAACCGGCGCCGACCAGCGTATGAAGCTCGTCGATAAAGACGATGTACTGCGGGTTCTCGACCAACTCACGCATGATCTGTTTCAAGCGCTCTTCAAACTGTCCGCGATATTTTGTGCCCGCAACTATTAACGAAAGGTCGAGCGACAGGATGCGTTTGTTCTCGAGGAATGAAGGCACTTCACCGCGAACTATTCTTTGCGCGAGACCTTCGACTATCGCGGTCTTACCCACGCCCGGTTCGCCAATCAGCACCGGGTTATTCTTGGTGCGCCGGCAAAGTATCTGCACCACTCTTTCAATCTCGGCTTCACGGCCAATTAGCGGATCGAGTTTATCGTTGGCCGCGTCCTCTGTTAGATCGCGAGAAAACTCGACCAGGTGCGGCGTGTCCTTTTTCTGCGAGCTGCGCGAGTCTGCACCCGACTGTCGCGCGATCTCATCGCGCACCGCGTTCAGTCGCAGTCCGCGTTCATAAAGAATCTCCGCGGCCATCGAACGGTCTTCCCGAAGCAAACCGAGCAGCAGATGTTCAGTGCCGATATGGCGGTGCTGCAGGCGATCGCTTTCTTCATGAGCGTAGGCGAGGACTCGTTTTGTTTCCGGCGCCAAAGGAAGCTCGACTGACGTGGAAATCTTTTCTCGCAGCAGAGTACGGCCCTCGATCTCCTTACGAATTGATTCGATTGAAACCTGGGCGCGCGGGAAAAAGCGTCCCGTCAACGTCTTGTCCTCGCGCATCAATCCCAGCAGCAGATGTTCCGGCTCAATGGCTGGAGCGCCAAACTGCGACGCTTCGTAGCGAGCGAAGAAGATTACCCGGCGCGCTTTTTCTGTGTAGCGTTCAAACATTATTTAGAGTTGTCGAATCGGGTCTTATGATTACCATGCCGGGCAAGACCCAGCTCGCCCGGCACTGGGCGCATTATAACCTATCAACGGGAGCGTCAAAAGGCTTCAATTGTGGCTGATATTGTATCCGAGTAAGAAAAGCAGTAACTGAGCAACTATTTCAGCCGCGAACTTAGGTCTGACTAAGGCGGCCGTTGCTCAAAATGAGGGTTCGGTCGCAGATTTCCGCCAGGGCAAGATTGTGGGTGGCGATGATTACCAGGGCTCGGCGGTTGCGGGCGTAAGATACGATGGAACGCGCTATCTCGTCGCCAGTTGTTGTGTCCAGATTGCCGGTGGGTTCATCAGCCAGAACGAGTGCCGGATGAGTTATCAGGGCCCGGCAAACCGCCACGCGCTGTTGTTCGCCACCGGAAAGATGTCCCACCAAGGAATCAGCGACGCGCCTGTCTAGTCCGACCTCGTCCAATAACTGCATAGCTCGGCGCATTGCTTCACGATGACTTACGCGCGTAATCCTCAATGGCAAACAAACGTTTTCAGCTGCTGTGAGATCAGGCAATAGATGATGAAACTGGAAAACGAAACCCACGCGTTCATTTCGGAAGCGAGCCAGCTCAGCGGGGCTGGCGCGATCAACTGCAAACTGGCCGGCCAGGATGGTGCCGTGATCGGTTGCTTCAAGGCCGCCCAAAAGATGCAAGAGAGTTGATTTCCCGGCGCCTGAAGCTCCCATGATCGCCACCGCTTCACCGGCAGTGGCAGAAAACGAAGCGCTACGGAGAACGTCAATCCGTGCGCCTTTCGGAGACGAAAAACTCTTGCGAAGATCAGTGACCGAGAGTCCAAAGTCCAAAGTCCAAAGTCCAAAGTCCGCCGTTGCGACTTGAACGCCGGAATCCTCAGCGGTTCCGGCGACTGACTTTGGACTTTGGACTTTGGACATTGGACTAATTGCTGTCGCGAAGCATCTCCGCAGGTCTAATGCGAGCAGCCGCCCGCGCCGGATAAACCGTGGCCAGGACACTGAGCGCAAATGCCACGAGCGCAGCCATGGCCAGGTCACGGAGGTTCAGACTCAGAGGCACGTTGCTGATTGAATAGACGTCTGCCGGTAAACTGATCAGCTGGTAATGATTGGCAACCAGAACCGCAATTGCTCCCAGCAAAACTCCACCCGCTGCACCGAGCATGCCCACTATCGCTCCCTCAATTACGAAAATACTCATAATGCTTCTGGTCGTCGCACCCATCGTGTTAAGGATGGCAATATCGCGGCGACGCTCCACCACAACCAGGATCAGCGTGGTAGTGATGTTCAGCGCGGCGATGAAAATTATGAGCCCGATAATTACCACGCCGATGCGGCGCTCAAGCGCGAGGGCAGTAAACAGAGGCCGATTCGCCTCCTGCCAATCAACAGTCGTATAGGAACTTCCGAGCAGTTGCTTCAACTGCGACGCAGTTGATTTGACGTCATAAATGTTTCCGACTTGCACGCCAATAACTGCAGCGGTGTGGGCCTCACCGGAAATCGCTGAGGCAGTTTCCAGCGGCAGATAGATCCAGGTCGAATCGTATTCAAAGAGACCGGAGCGAAAGATTCCTGCTACACGAACCTTACGCTTGTTCCCGTTTGCGGAGGAGATACCGGTATGCGCACTGATAACCTCCGCTGTATCACCCGGGTTCAGACCGGTTCGCGTCGCCAGTTCGGATCCCAAAACGACTGGTGGCAAATCTTGTGTTCCATTACTCGCTTGAAAAACGGGCTCAGCTGAACCGGCAACAAGCGTGCGGGAGATCTCCGCACTTGCCTGTGTCGAGTCGACATCGATGCCACGCAGCACCGCATAAGCCGAACCTCGCTTACCAACGATTACGGCGCCGTCGTAGGTGGTTCCCGTCGCTGATATCACGCCAGGCACACCTACGATTCGAGAAGCAATTTCTTTGTAATCCGAAATCGGTTGACCGTCACTGTGCATAACGGTGAGGTGAGCAGTGCCGCGCAGTATCTTGTCGCGCATCTCGTCACGAAAGCCGTTTGCCAGCGCGAGTGCCACGATCAGCGCCGCCACACCCACCGTAATTCCGACTACCGCGATGAGCGAGGTTGCTCGCGCCATACGACGCCTTTGACGCGAACGCAGGTGACGAAGAGCCAGGAAGATTTCGTAGGGCATAGAGTAGGACTCAGGACTCAGGACTCAGAATTCAGAATAGGGGAGTCAGAAAACTCCTTTCAATGGTCCACGCTCTGACTCCTGGCTCCTGACTCCTGAATTCTGAGTCCTGAGTCCTGCTTTTACGAGCTTAGCTGCGGACACTTCTTTACATCTTCTGGTCGGTTAGCCGGCAGCAATCTTTCCAGGTTTGGGGAGTCACTGGCGCCGGATTCGCCGCGCGGTCTCAGCTCGTAGATCGTATCCGTCACGCGTCGAAAGCTAAAATGCTCCGGAAGGTTGACGATCGCTCCGATTTCATCCCGCTGCCAACCACATGGCACCCACCAGCGTGGGTCACTATCCAGGAACACTCGTCGATTGTCCGCCAGATAGTTCTCAATCAGTGGCACCAAATTGTCGCCGGGCCACCCGCCGCCCGTGCCAATTGTCTTCCAGTCGCCGGCGCCGATGGCCTTCCAGTAAATGACGGCGATTGTTTGCGAGCCCGAAATCATGACAGCATCTCGAGGAACATTAGCCAGCTGGCGGCGATACTCCTTGCTCATCGCTCGCCGCTCGCTAAATTGTTGGCCGGTACGTCGACTCAATACCGCGAAGATCACTGCGACCACCAGCACTACCGTCACGCAGGCGGCGAAGGCGATGCGGACGCTGCCGAAGCGGCGCGTCAAAATTCGGATCAGAAAGTTTGCACACAGGGGCGCAATCGCGGGCAAACCCGTCAGGAAGTAGCGCCAGTTAACCGCCGTTCCGTAGTTGAAATACAACAGCAGATCACACAGCAGGCCCATCGCGGCGAGCAAAAACAAAGGTGAAAGCTTTCGCTCGCGCCACTCGTTCCATAAGGCAAAGGGTAGCGACAGCAGCAGGAGCGGCGCACTGACGAAGAAATAACCGAGGTAGGGCCGCAGACTATGCAGGGTAACCGGATGTCGCGCGTTTTCCTGCAACATTGATTCGCGCCAGCCAAACCAAATCCAGCGATAGTGGGGGTCAGTAATAAACCAAAACGCAAACCAGCCAATGGCACAGAGAAAAAATACCAGACAGGAAATTACGGCCACGAAAATCTGTCGCCGCTGAAATTTCCAACCGCAAACAAACGGCGCCACTACCAGCCACGGTGCATAAAAGCCCATCGTCTCGCGAAGATTTACACCCAGCCCCAACAGCGCCGCCCCGGCAATCACCAACCACGCGCGCTCCTGCTGGACTCCGCGATAATGAACGAGCAAAGCAACTGATAGCAGCAGAACTGACGGGACATCCGTCATCACTTGTCCGCCATAGAGCACAAACACTGGTGAGAAAACGAGGAACAGTGCGGCCAGAGTCGCCGCGTGAATAGACTTCGAAAAGTCTCGCGCCAGGGCCCAACACGCAACCACCGCCAGCGGCGCTTGCGCCACAACGGCGTATTTGAAAATGAGATAAGCGTGTTCAGGCTGAACGTTGAAAACCGCGTGGGCTATTTGGTAGAGCGCATGATTTCCGAAGATGAAAAGATTGCGGCCGAGGGCCATCGAAGACGGATAACCCGCTAGCGACAGTATCGTGTAGTCCATGCCGTCCCAATCGCCAATGAAGGGATCGACAAAAACCAGCACGAGGACCAGGCCGACAACAGCAGGTACACACCACCAGGGCCACGCTCGCCAGAAAGAGAGCGGCGGATCGGCAGCTTGAGTTGCCGCCGCGCGTGATTGGCGTTTGAAAGTTTCTTCAGACGTTTCCGGCGTGTTTGTCGTTGGGTGTGACTGGTTCAACGGGTTCCGGTTTCGACCTCAGGTTCCGGCCGCTTAACCATCTTTACGCGATTGCCCTGCGCATTGTATTCAACTTCGTCCATGATGTTGTAGATCAGCAGGACGCCACGGCCTGTCGACTTGAACAGATTAGCAGGATCGCAAGGGTCGGGAATGGTCTGCACGTCGAAGCCTTCACCCTCATCTTCGATTGTAAAACAGGCTTCCTTTGGAGACAGTTCAGCCCCTACGCGGACCAGCTTGGTGGGATCGTTTTTGTTGCCGTGCTTAACGGCATTCACAAATGCTTCATCGAGCGCAATGAACAGGTTCGATTTCTCGGGAGCAATCACTCCCAGCTTCGCCACGCGCTCGAGCAGGTATTGCAACACCCCATTCATTAGGGTGAGGTCGCTGGGCAGCTCAAACTCGATTTTCTCGTGAGTGTGCGAGAGCACGCTCGGATCATCCACATAGCGCAACTTGTAAGACAGCGTCTTTTCGACTATCTCGCGAAGCTCGTCTTTGTTGTAAGGAAAGCGAAGGTAGTTTGCCGCGACCATTTTGAAGGCCTTCACTATCGTTGGCTCAGCGTCGTTTGGAACAACTCGCGTTAGTAAGTGACGCCGATGCTCGTCACGCGGTGGGTCGCCATTCAAATGTTCCGGCTTATCAGAAGGGGCATCCTCGGTAAGGTCGCTGATGATGAGATCAAACTGGCCGAGGTCGTTACGGCTGAGGGCTTCGTCGCGGTCACCCGTCACGACAGCCTCGTGGCCCAGGCTGCCGAGCACGTTTTCGAGTATTGCACGCAGCTCATCGTTATTGTCGACGATGAGAATCCTACGTTTCTGCATCCCGCTCCAATCTTTCAGTGAATAGTCCGAGGAGAGAATGGAAGCGCCTACCCGCCACCGCTTCCAAAAGAACTTTACGATATCTCGGGCTGCTGCGTTCGAAATATATCACGTAAGCGACGGACGACCGAGGGCGAGTGACGAGCTGGGGACTAGCCCAAAGTCCAATGTCCAATGTCCAATGTCGTAAAGTCAAAGCTTCGCAGCCAGCGGAGAACCCACCAGTTTTAGCCGTCCTAGCCCAAGAACCGGACTTTGGACTTTGAACATTGGACTTTGGACTTGTTCTAACGTATTACTCATCACTCACTACCCACACTTTTGTTCATGGCCAAACCAGGCAAACTTCAGACGTCTCTCGAATACTCGCTGGCGCGGATGGTTCTCTCCGGGCTCGGAATCCTGCCGCGTCCTCTGGCAATTGCGGTGGGCTTGTCGATTGGGCGACTGGCTTATTTCCTGACCGGCAATCTGCGTCGAACCGGCCAGTGCAACCTCGAGATTGCGTTTCCGGAAATGCCCGAGCCCGAACGAAGACAACTGCTCCGTGGCTGCTTCGCGAGCCTGGGCCGCTTGCTTGGCGAGTTTAGTCAGCTTCCGCGTGCGACGGCGGAAAGCCTGCGCAAGCTGATTGAGTATGACGAGGTGGGTCTGGCCCACCTGCGGGAGGCGGAGAGAAATAAGCGCGGGGTGATTTTTCTGACAGGGCACCTCGGCGTTTGGGAGTTGCATAGTTTTGGTTGGTCTGCACTCGAGTACCCGCTGAGCTTCCTGGTGCGTCCGCTAGACAATCCGCGCATCGAAGAAATGATCGAGGCAGTCAGGACGCGGTTTGGAAATCGTGCCATAGATAAACAAAGCGCTGCCCGACAGTCGCTGCGCGTCTTGCGCGAAGGCGGCACGCTCGGCATCCTGTCCGACCTCAACACGCAAACACGCGAAGGGGTTTTTGTCCCTTTCTTTGGCAAGCTTGCCTGCACAACCGCCGGCATCGCCACGCTGGCGCTGAAGACTGATGCGGTCGTGATTCCCACCTGCGCCGTGTGGAACAAGGAACGAAAGCGTTACTTTTTTCACGGTGACCCACCAGTCGAGCTGGTTCGAACCGGCGACCACGATAAGGACATCGAGGTGAACACGGCGCGCTTTGCAGCGGCGGTTGAACGAATGGTGCGTCTGTATCCGGACCAGTGGCTGTGGATTCATAAGCGCTGGAAGACTCGACCGCCGGGTGAGCCGGACGTTTACGAATGACGGGGGAATAGGGGAAAAGAAAAGGGGGAATGGGGTAAAAGGGGAATGGGGTAAAGGAAGAAAGGGTAACCAAGCTTTCCTTTTTCCCCTTTCCCCTATTCCCCTTTTCCCCTATTCCCCCGCTCTTCCCTTTGCCCTTTCCCCCTTTACCCTTTACCCTCTTATTCATCAATGCAAGCTTCCGCCGAACAGGAATTCAAGGGTGCTCGCGCCCCGGATGAAACCGTCGCGCGAGCTTACAAGTTTGCTGATCTCTCTACCTATCCGCTCAAGCAACGTTTTCTGATTCGTGCTGCCGACCTCGCGTTTTTCCTGTTGATAAAATTGATTGGCCGGACAATTCGTTGGCAGGTGGAGGGCTGGGAAAACTGGGAAGCTGCGACGCGTGACGGTCAGGTCCCTATCTATGCCTTCTGGCACAACCGTGTATTTCTGTCGACCTACTTCTGGCAGAAGCGTCGCATCGTGGTGATGACGTCGCAAAGTTTCGACGGAGAATACATCGCCAGGTTCATTCAAAGATTTGGCTACGGTGCAGCCCGCGGTTCCAGTACGCGCGGCGCTGTCGGAGCGATTATTGAAATGACGCGGCTGATGCGCGCGGGCTCCCCGACTGGGTTTACGATCGATGGCCCAAAGGGACCACGCTACGTAGCCAAGATGGGGGCCGTGCTGCTGGCAAAAAAGACTGGACAACCGGTCTTGCCGTTCACGATTACTGCGCAGCCCTTTTGGGAGGCGAAACGGAGTTGGGACGGCTTCCAGGTTCCCTTGCCCTTTTCGCGTGCTCGCCTGGACATCGCAACCCCGATTTACGTCCCTGCTGACACTAACGATGACGGCCTTGAAGCGAAGCGCGATGAGTTGCAAGCGGCGCTCGATGAAATCAATGCTCATGGCAAGGTTTGGGCAGGCCAATAGAAGCCCTCCGGGCCTTTAGTGTTACCCTATTCCCCGTTTCCCCTTTTCACCGTTCCCCTTTTACCCCTTCCGTGAGGCAGCGCGTTTTGCTTTACGCGCATCCTTAGTTACTCTCTCTCATCTTTCCGTCCAAAATTCCGAGGAGTAAGAAATGAAATACGTGAACGCTTTTATTGTCGGTTTGTTCATCGCTGTCTCAGCCCAGGCGCAAGCTATTAAGCCCCCGAAAGAAGCGGCGATCGATCGCTTCCTGCGTTACGTGAAAATTGATACGCAGTCAGCCGAGGACCAGCCTACTGTTCCCAGCACTAAGAAACAGTTGAACCTGGCGAATCTGCTCGCCAAGGAACTGAAGGACATTGGCGCCCAGAATGTTCGCGTCAGCGAGTTTGGTATTGTCTACGCGACGGTGCCGGGCAATTTGGCCGACAACTCAAAAGTGCCGGTCATCGGCTTCATTGCCCACATGGACACATCACCTGCAGTCTCCGGGGAAAACGTCAACCCAATAGTTCATAAGAACTACCAGGGCGGTGATATCGTGTTGCCGAAGGATCCAACGCAGGTAATCACCGTGGCCAGGAGTCCAGTGCTTAAAGAGTTGATCGGCGATGACATCATCACCGCTGATGGCACTACGCTACTTGGTTCGGACGATAAGTCGGGCTGCGCGGAAATCATGACGATGATTGATACACTGATGCAAAATCCGCAAATCAAACACGGCACGCTTGCCATCGCCTTCACACCGGACGAAGAAGTAGGCGGCGGCATTGAGAAATTTGACATTAAGGGGTTTGGCGCAAAGTTCGCTTACACGGTTGACGGTGAATCACTCGGCGAGATCAGCAATGAAACCTGGAGCGCCCGCACAGCCACTGTCACCTTCAAAGGCAAGAGCACCCATCCCGGAACGGCCAAGGGAATAATGGTGAATGCGATGTATGCGGCGGCGGACTACCTGGCGCGCTTTCCTAAAGACATGTTGCCGGAAACGACCGAAGGTCGCGTCGGCTTTGTGCACCCTTACGCCGGAGTGATCGACGTGGAGCAGTCAAGCCTTAAAATCCTGCTGCGCGATTTTGACCTGAGCGGGCTCGACGCTAAGGAGAAAAACTTGCGCGACATGCTGGCGCAAACACAGGCGAAGTTTCCCGAGGCGAAGATCGCAATCGACGTCAAGGAAGACTACAAGAACATGAAAGAGGTGTTGAAGAACTATCCGGAATTGACTGACAACGCGATTGAGGCTTCACGTCGAGCCGGCATCAAAGCCTATCTCAAACCAATTCGCGGCGGCACCGATGGGGCACGGCTGACATTCCAGGACCTGCCAACGCCGAACTTATTTACCGGCGGCGCGAATTTTCACGGCAAACTGGAATTCAACTCTCGCCGCGGTTTGGAAAAGACTACCGAGACTCTAGTCAACCTTGTTCAGATATTCGCCGAGAAGGGTAAGTAGTGTTCGGCAAAGCAGAAACCCGAGGAGCGGTTTTCAACTTAGGACCAGCGTACCAAGCGACGAATGAGTTGCGTGATGGTAGAATGGACGCAGACAAATGACCAAAGAACAAGCCGCCCAGCGTAAGCAGCAGTGGGATCTCGTAAATCGAGCCAGGATTGAAGAGGTTCGAGGCATGAGTACCGCGAAGAAGCTCAAGGATCTGGAAATGCTCTTTGAGTTTGCCGAGAAGCTGGGACGGGTCGGTAGGCCGGCGACTGAGGGTTGGGAGTATTGGACCAGATTGAAGGAAATCTCAGATGCCTAGCGCAGAAATGCCCTCCCGAATCGTTGCGGCGTTGGCGACACTCTCAAAATGGCTTGAAACGGAAAAGATTCCTCACACTATCATCGGCGGCATCGCAGTCTCCCTCTTAACCGAGCCTCGGGCTACCCAGGACATCGACGTTACGATTTGGGCAGAGGATATCCCGGTCGTAGATCTGTTGCGAACGGCAGAATCTTACGGTTTCATCTCGCGCATTAATAATCCGCTGGAATTTGCGACCCAGGCGAGAATACTGTTACTCAAACATCGCGATACCGAGGTCGGGGTCGATTTGTCGCTCGGCGCCTTACCTTTTGAAAAGGAAATGATCGATGACTCTGGAATCCTTGAAGTGGCGGGATTCCAGCTAAGCGTGGCCAGCCCTGAAGACCTGATTATCTCGAAAGCTGTCCCAATGAGGCCGGTAGATTTGGCCGACATTGACAAACTTCTCTCTTATTACCCCGACGTGGATTTTGACCGCATACGGAAACTGGTCAGTGAGTTTCAAGTCTTACTCGATAGGCCCGAGTACACTCAAAAACTAGAAGACTTGCTTCAGCAACATCAGCAGAAATAGAAAGTTGATCGCGATCTC
>Ga0180089_1000013_pt1 | contig 14925 bp, 13 predicted proteins | sample EasRiv860_16_10D_FD_123016 | JGI IMG/M metagenome (GOLD analysis project Ga0180089, IMG submission 123016) | Soil microbial communities from meander-bound floodplain in the East River, Colorado, USA - East River metaG ERMLT860_16_10D | ecosystem: Environmental > Terrestrial > Soil > Floodplain ... | reverse complement strand
CTGCCCAGCAAAAGGGCAAGCCCAACGACAAGCCCCTCTGATCTCAAAATTCAAGACCTACCCAGTAGCATAAAAGTATCGATCGAGCACAATACATTGAGTCTCACCCATGCATCATCGAGCGGGAATACAATCCAAAACATACTCCGAAGTAAACCGATTTCAGTTCGCGGCGTTACCTCGTTAGAGAACCTCAGCAGTTGCATACTTGAGCAACCCAATTATTGCGCCGCTCTCAAGAATGAAGCGCTTGTATGGTTAAAGATCGCCGCAGATAACCCGCGCACATCCTCACGTTATAGGGCCATAATATTAAGCAGGATTGCCCAATTGTATGCTTCAGATATGGACTTTGTTCGTGCCTACGAAAGCATAAATCTTGCCTCCCAGACGGACCCCTTGAGACTGGCGTATCAACTTGGCCGCATCGAATACCTTATTCGATTGGGAAAGCTGGATGAGGCAAAACAGTTGTTGGACAACTATAATCAATCAGGAAAGGGGAGCAGAATTGAACGCAAGGAAAATGAAAAGACTGTTACATACCTGCAGAAGATGTATCAGGAATCAGATATGAAAAAGCGTGACCACTAGTCTTCATAATGCTCCAAAATCACATTCAACACATGCAATTAATAAAAAAATCCTTCTGCCCGTCACAAACATGATTTGAGAGCCAGTATCCATGTCAATAACTAAGCATGAATCCAGATTTGTCTCTATTATTCTTCCTGCAAAAAATGAAGAAAAAGGGCTTGATGTCCTTTTGCCAAAACTCATACAGCTGTACCCCGACGCTGAAATCAACGTCGTCAATGATGGTTCCACCGATGCCACACCCGAGATCTGCCGGAGGCACGGCGTCAGGTTGATCAATCATCCATGCAGCATGGGCAATGGCGCCTCGATTAAATCGGGCGCACGCGCCGCCACCGGCGACATTCTGATTTTCATGGATGCTGATGGGCAGCACCATGTCGAAGACATACCGCGGTTGGTGTCGAAACTGGATGAAAACTACGACATGGTCGTCGGCGCGCGCCACAGCAGTTCGCAGACCAGTGTTGGCAGATCCTATGCCAACAGGATATATAACTGGCTGGCGAGCTGGATGGTAGGGACAAGAATTGACGATCTGACCTCAGGATTCAGGGCGGTCAGGGCCGACAAATTTCGCAAGTTTCTTTACTTGCTTCCGAATGGATTTTCATACCCCACGACGATCACCATGAGTTTTTTCCGCGCCGGTCATTCAGTCGCCTATGTGCCGATCGTTGCCGGCCGTCGCGAAGGTAAAAGCCATATCCGCGTCATGCATGATGGCGTCCGTTTTCTGCTCATTATCTTCAAAATCGGTACCTTGTACGCGCCGCTGAAGCTGTTTTTCCCGGTTAGCCTCGGTTTTTTTTTCACCGGCCTGTTCTATTATCTCTACACCTTCTTCTTTTTCCAGCGCTTCACCAACATGAGCGCACTGCTCTTCATTACATCCATACTCGTATTCCTGATCGGACTGGTGTCTGAACAGATTACCGCCCTGAATTACAAGGACAGTGAATAATAAAACGATGTCTGACGCACGAGAGGTATCCATACTCGATACGCTGGTGACGCCCGCTCCGCGATATCTGATGCGGCTGGCGCTGATCGAGCAATTTGCGGCGCGGTTGCCCGCGGATATCCGGTCCTTCCTCGAGATCGGCCCTGGCATGGGCGAACTGAGTCTTTACCTCGGCCAGCGTTTTCCGGAAGCCGGTGGTGTTTTGCTCGATTTCTCGAGTGAGTGCATCGATATTCTGAGGCAGCGAATAGCGCACAATCCGCGTCTACGCTTGAGGACAGGCGACTTCATGACCATGTCGCATGAGGAACGCCACGACCTCATCGTCGCCTGCGAAGTATTCGAGCATATTGACGACGATAAGAAGGCGTTCCGGATCGTCTCCGAACTGCTGCGTCCTGGCGGATATTTTATTTTCTCGGCACCGGCCTTCATGCGTAAGTGGCAACGCGTCGATGAGTATGCTGGTCATTACCGGCGTTACGAGCGCACGGAATTGATCGAAAAATTTACTGCCAGCGGCTTTCGCATCGATGCTTTGTGGTGCTTCGGCTTCCCCATCACACAACTCCTATATCCTGCGCGACAGCTTTATTACGGCCTGTCGCGCAGAGGACAACATCTGTCAAAGGAGGACGCCACCAAACGAAGCGGTATCGAGCGACCGCTCATCGGCAGAAATAGCGCGATATTGCTGGCAAACCTGCTTCGACCTTTCTACTTTCTGCAAAATCAGGTGAAAAACACCGATCTCGGTGACGGATTTCTGATCCTTGCACAGAAGAGCCATCCAGCATGAGCCCGGAACAGGGCGAACAACTGGCGAAATCGACACCCGTGGACGTTACCATTCTGGGGGTACATGTTAAATCCGCAGGGTATCCAAACGTCATCTTCCGCATACGTGATCTTGAGCGTGCACCGCTGTTACGGACGCGAGAAATCAATTTTCCATTTCGCCCCACAACATCGCGCTACGGCGCCGATTCGTGGGCATGGAGACCGCTGCAGTTGCTGTGGGCGGCCACCCGGCTAGCCTATGCGCATCTATACGTTCTGTTGGCGTACTTTTGGCAAGGACGACCGAGCAGACTTTATATTCCTTACCCTTCGGCTATCGTGCTCTGTTGCCTGTCGCTGCTACCAAAAGCTTGGCGTCCTGAATATGTCGTCGCGGACTGCTTTATATCTCTGTATGACACAGCGATAACCGACAGAAAACTAGCTTCTCCCGGCTCCTGGGCAGCACGCGTTCTGAAGTCCGTGGAATCCCGCGCTTATCGGAGCGCGGATATGATTGTCGTAGACACCGATTTGAACGCCAGCTATTTCAGGGAAACCTTCGATCTCGTGCCGTCCAGGGTGATAGCCCTACCGCTCAGTATCGATGAGTCCGCGTTCCGACCGGACCCCTACCTGCCGAAACGTAACTCTTGCACTGTGTTGTTCATCGGAACCTTTGTGCCATTACAGGGCGTAGATGTCATTGCACAAGCGGCGGCCGCGCTGGGAACGCATCGCGATATACGATTCCGGCTCATTGGTTCCGGTCAGACAGCGGATGCTGTTGAGCGCATTTTTGCGAAGAATCGTCCGGCAAACCTCGAATGGGCGACCCAATGGATGGATAGTGAAAAGCTCGCGGAGGAGATCCGGAGTGCTGATATCTGTTTAGGGATTTTCGGTACGAGCCCAAAGACACAGCGCGTCTGGCCACTCAAGAACTACGCGTATATGGCCATCGGGCGCGCCATCATTACCGGGGATACCATGCAAGCCCAACGCATGCGGCAACAGACGGATTCCGCGCCGTTCCTGACCGTGCCTCCCGGCGATCCGGTAGCCCTCGCCTCTGCCATTGTGGAGCTCACTAAGAATCCCGAACGTCGAAAGGTATATGCCGAAAACGCCCGCCATTTCTACGAAAGAAACCTCTGCTCGCGCATCGCGCTGGAGCAGATCATCTTGCAACTTACACGCGCAACTGATCATGCTCTGTAACTCAGGGCAAGCGTGGAAATTTTCCAGTCTGCCTTCAACGTGCCTGGCGGTCAGTCGTGCGCCCTGCACCTGGAAGGGCTGCGAAAGAAAAAATCAACACGAAACTATCGCCGTGACGTCACTTCATCTCCAGGATCCGCAACAATGAAACTCACGTTTCTGCTGCTCAAGCTGGTCATCACGGCTTCGTTGTGCTTTTGGTTATACACGCGTGTCGACCTCCAGACCTTGCGTGAAAGCCTGGCGCGGCTCGGGGTGCTGCCCATCGTCATCGGGGTGTTGCTTCACGTGGTGGTCGTTTTTCTCAGCGCGTCGCGCTGGTGGCTGCTCTTGACGCATACGCATACCGCCACTTCCTTCTCCAAGGCATTTCCCAGCTATTACCTCGGGGTGTTCTTTAATAACTTCCTACCCACAGGATTCGGAGGGGACACCGTACGCATTCTGCACCTGCGGGTGCGCGGCGTAAGCACGAAATCTCTCGTGAGCGCCAGCGTGGTGGACCGGGCCACCGGATTTGCGACCATTTTCATCGTAGGCATGATCGGCGTGCTCGTTGCCGATGAACTGCGAATTTCCAATCACGCAAAGACGGTATTAATTATGCTCTTCCTAATCGGCTTGCTGGCGACAGGCATTACGTTATCGAGCCACAGTGGCCGGTTTATCGAATCCCTGGCCCGGAAATACCGTCACGCGCGGGTGCGCGCCTGGATTCTGGACGTCATCCTCACCTGCTATTCCTATCGGGCCGCGAGATACCGCATCCTGATCGCCATTGCGATATCGGTCATCGGACAAGGCCTGATCATCCTGACCTACTATATAATCGGGCGCCGACTCGGTCTGAGTCTCTCTATCGCCACCTATCTCGTCGCAATACCGGCGGTTTTTCTCGCCGCCAGCCTTCCGGTTTCAATCGGGGGGCTCGGCATCAGGGAGGGAACCCTCGTGGGCATGTTGGTCGCCGCCGGTGCGGACCTGCAGCTCGCTATCAACCTGTCCCTCGTCTACCTTGTTGTACTGTGGATATCCACCCTGCCGGGCGCCCTCGTGCCATTGCTCAGCCGTGCAAGTAAGATTGCTCCCTCATGAGCGACCGGGCCGAACATATACGGCGTCATTTCGATGCGCTGTCTTCCGATGCTGGCCGTGCCCGACGGCAGAATCGCCATTACCACCGCGAGCAGACGCATTATTTCCGCTACCTTGTCGGTGAAAATAAGCGCGTGCTGGAGCTGGGCTGTGGCGACGGTGACCTGCTGGAAGCTCTCAAACCTTCGCACGGCGTCGGCATCGACATCAGCCCGGGGATGGTGAAACTGGCGAGAGAGAAATATCCCCATCTGACATTCCATGTCGGAGACGGCAACCGGCTCGACCAGATACCGCAGGAAACCTACGACTATATTATTCTTTCCGACTTCGTCGGCTACCTGGATGACATACAGGCTTGCCTGGAAGGACTGCATCCCTTCTGCGGCCCGCATACCCGGCTCATCATCTCATACTACAATTTTCTCTGGGAACCGGTCCTGAAATTCGCCGAAATCCTGCGCCTGAAAACACCGACGCCGGAGCACAGCTGGCTGACGCCGGATGACATGCGCAACCTGACGTCCCTCGCCGATTATCAGGTGGTGAAAACAGAACGACGCCTGCTTTTCCCCGTCTATATTCCCGTGATCTCGTGGCTGCTCAATCACGTCGGGACACTCCCCGTGATCAACAAGGCATGCCTTTGCCATTACACCGTGGCCCGTGCCGCGCCAGGACGCGCGAAGAACGATCGGTCGGCTTCCATCGTTATTCCCTGTCGCAATGAAAAGGGCAACATCGAGCCGGCCATTCAGCGCCTTCCGAATTTTGGCACGCATCAGGAAATTATTTTCGTCGACGGACATTCGACTGACGGCACGCCGGAGGAAATAAAGCGCGTGGCGGCGCACTATGCCGATCGCGACATCAAGCTGCTGGTGCAGGACCATAGCGGCAAAGGTGATGCGGTGCGCAAAGGTTTCCTGGAGGCCACAGGTGACATACTGATGATTCTTGATGCCGACCTCACCGTGCCGCCGGAGGATCTGCCAAAGTTCTACCGTGCCATCGTGAGCGGAAAGGCCGAATTCCTGAATGGATGCCGGCTGGTCTACCCGATGGAGGGAGAGGCAATGCGCACCCTCAACCTGATCGCGAACAAACTCTTCGCCATGACTTTTACCTGGCTGCTCGGCGAACGCCTGAAGGATACGCTGTGCGGCACCAAGGTGATGTTCCGGGAGGATTATCTGGCTCTGGTCAGGAACCGCGCTTACTTTGGCGACTTCGATCCTTTCGGGGACTTCGATTTGCTGTTCGGTGCCAGCAAAATGAACCTCAAGATCATTGAGGTTCCCGTGCGTTATCGAAACCGTCAGTACGGTGAAACGAAAATCCACCGCTTCCGGCATGGCCTGCTGCTGCTGCGCATGGTGATTTACGCCTACCGGAAACTCAAATCCGCCTAGCCATACCGATCATGACTCGCCCCTCGCCGGCCAACATGAACACCCGGACAAAGCTGCGCATTGCGCACGCGCTCTATTGGACGTTAACCGGTTTCCGACGCGTCATGGGCCTCACGGACAGCGCCCGGGTAACCCGGCGTGGCATCTGCTGGCAACTGGACCTGCGGGAGGGCATTGACCTCGCAATCTATCTTTTTGGCTATTTCGAGCACGAAACATTCTGCGCATACCGTCGGCTATTGAAACCCGGGGGCACTGTCCTCGATATCGGCGCCAATATCGGCGCCCATACATTGCATATGGCCGGTTGCGTCTCGCCCGCCGGCAGGGTAATCGCCTTTGAACCTACGGCCTATGCCTACAATAAGCTCCGACAGAATATTTCGCTTAACCCGTCGCTTGCCAATCTGATTCAGGCCGAGCAAATCATGCTGGTCGGCTCAGATAACGCGCAGGTCAAGCCGCAGCTTTACTCGAGCTGGCAGATCCATGACGCAACCGTTAGCAACCATCCAAAACACGGCGGACGCCTGATGGATACGACCGGCGCGCGCCAAACGACGTTGGACCGCTATGTCGCCGAGCACAACCTCGGTGCCGTCTCCCTGATCAAGATGGACGTGGATGGGCACGAATGCGAAGTGTTGCGCGGCGCCCGTGAACTCCTCCGGCGCGATAAACCGATTCTGCTGATGGAAATTATGCCGTATGGACTTGACGAGGCGGGCGCTTCCCTGGACGAGCTCCTGGAAATCCTGCGTGTTCACGGATACTCGCTCTACGATCTGGATGGGAGAACAGCGCTGCCCAACGACAGCAGTATTCAGCAGCGTATCCCGCGGGCGGGTGGAATCAATGTTCTTTGTCACGCAAGGTAAACGCCAAGCCTGAAAAAGGGCTACGGAGACTGATAGATTCGAATTCCCGGATTGATGACGGAAAAGTCGATAGCCTCGAATGAACTGGAAAAGTCTATGCCGAGAAATTGCACCGGTGCTTTAATCTCCTTAACGAGCTTCAGCCCCGCGCTGGTCATGGCCTCGTAGAAATCCCGTATTTCCTTCCTAGGATGATGGCTGCCGAGCCTTTCCATGTCGGAGTATAACAATTCGTGCAAAATCACATTATCAAATTTCATTTCGATAAAAAGCCTCCGACTATCGCTCCCGTCCGTCAATAAAACTGCCATATTGTTGTGTCGTGGTGACATTATCGGGTTGAAGAAATCGTCTTCATCATATTGCTTAACAAGCAAGGTCGACTTCCCTTGCGGGATATTCTGTGCTATCCACTCGCTGGCCAGTTCGCGCACATTCTTTGATGCAGTAACGTGAAGGAAGGCAAGATCCGCTGCCAGAGTCCATGTCAGGAGAAGTCCTGCCACGAAATACGTTATTATGCGAGCGTAATGATGACGCATCTGCTCGAATATCCGGATAATAGCGACTCCACTCAATAGTGCCAACAAAGGGAGTATGGGCAATGTATACCGAACAAACGTCAATGTTACCAAGGCGAGCATGACAAGATATAGTCCGATACCTGCCAGCACAATCTTATCCTCGATGCGGTGGCGCACCAGAGCGTATATAACGCCGCCCAAAGCTAAAAAGTACCCTGGATAGCCGAGCGCCTGGTGAAGCAAACGCCAAATGTACTGAAAAAATATCGGGCCGCGATCCACTGCGTCGGGGAAAACAGCAGTCTCGTAGCTCGCTGTAACTTTAATACCCATAATCCACGCTTCCGGGTACATCAGGGTGTGCGGGCTCAGAACAACATAAGTCAATCCGACCACAACCACGAGCCACAACGCGTTCCAATCGAATAACAATTTCAAAAATGAGTCGCCGGTTGTTCGTTGTCGTGAAACGACATAGGCGACCACAGGCAAGAGACCGAATCCGATCAGGGGCAATCGAAACGCGGACGAAGCACCTATGGCAATTCCTGAATACATGAGGATTCTTATCCGCCCGGAAGGTTCCGATCTCAGCAGCTTGGCGGCCAGTAACGCAATCAATGCCACCAGAAACGCGCTGATGGCATCGGGGCGGACGGTTTGTGTCGCGGCGATATGCGCCGGCGCCAAAGCCAGAACCAGGGCAGCGACCAATCCAGTCTTACGATCATATAACAAGCGGCCGCATTCGTAGACCAACAACACCGTCAACAACGCGAGAAAGACTTGCAGGTAACGGGCAACCAAAATGGCGCTGGCCAGCACATTGAAACCACCTATAAGCCCTCCGAACATATCGCCGAAATACATGCACGCACGAAGTATCAGGAAATAGAAAGTCCCACCATAGATAAACTGCTTGGCAATAAGCTGTCCCTGAGAAAGCCATTGTGACCAAATAAGCAGTGGAACTTCATCCGGATGATAGGAATAGTGCGGATGAAGCGAGGTCGGCAATCCCCAATCGATGCCGTACAACCTGAGAAGCAGCGTGAGCACCAGAATACTGCCGAGACTGGCAAAAACAATTGCCCTCCCCTTGTATAGGTTGATTGCCTGATTCCCCATCATGTCACCTGAAAAGTTGGAATTGTAATCTCTGCTATACTTTCGGCTGATACTATAACTTTGCCGTCTGGAGTTCCCTGATCGCCTGCCGGATCCGATCGAGCCTTAGACTCGTAATCGCAATCATAATTATTGACCACCCATTACCTTTATGCCAGGAAAGCTGTTTAATTCGCCGGTCCAGCATCTGCTGGTTTCAATGCACCGGCTCGTGTCCACACACCTGAATCTGCACGGCGGCACATTCGGCAAAGTCTATCGACAGATTTATTTCTCGTATAAGAACATTATCGACAGGCATCTCATCGCCACCGCTCGAAAACTGGCGAAACCCGGCACCCACGTCTTGGACGTCGGGGCCAATATCGGCTTCTTCTCCGTAGCAGTAGCCCGGCACGTTGAGGTCAGCCTGCTCGCCTTTGAACCGGATCGTGAGAACTTTCAAAACCTCGGCAGGGTAACGGCAGAACACGATCTCGGCTCGCGGATACATCCTTATATGCTTGCGCTTTCTGACACGACCGGCACCGGTTCACTCTACCTGTCCGACCTTGCCCCAACGGACCACAAACTCATCAATTCGCGTTCCTCCAGAACCGTCGAAATCGCAATGACCCGGCTCGACGATTTTTTCACGCAGCATGCCGATCTCGCGAAAACACCCATTTCTCTCATCAAGATCGACGTCCAGGGCGCGGAACTGCTCGTGCTGCGTGGCATGCAGCAGACACTCAGAACCAGCGACTATCCCCCGATCCTTGTCGAATACTCGCCGGATGATCTTGTGCACGCGGGCGTGACCCCGGAGAAATTCTTCAGCGCTTTTGATGCGCTCGGATATCGCCCGCACACGCTCCCTGATCTCAGTCCGCGACATCCAGCCTGGTTCATCGACAACACGCGCGGTGCCTACCTGGATCTGGCGATGATCCATTCCACAGCCTCTTCCTGAAAAGATCATGTTTATTAAAATACCTCCCGCGGACTTGGTGCGGCTTACCGACGCGCAACACGAGCGCAACATGTACGCGCATCCGAATCCCGTCGCACGGGGCATTTTCTGGCAACGCCTGGAGGTTGGCTATCACTTACTCGGCGATGTGCCTGCCGGATCGAAAGTACTCGATTTTGGAGGCGGAAGCGGGGCCTTTCTCCCCACGCTCGCACAACGCTTCGCGGATATCTCGGTCGTGGATCGGGATCTGAATGACGCGCGGCGCGTGGCGGCACATTATCAGATGAAGAATGTGCGGCTCTTTGAGCAGGACATTACGAGCTGGGACAGCGCCGAAATGTACGATCTTGTGGTAACCATGGACGTGCTGGAGCATTTTGCCGACAAATCTGTGCCGCGCCGTTTCCTCGATAGCCGCCTCAAGCCAAACGGCTTGCTGCTCGTCAGCCTGCCTACCGAGAATTGGCTATATCTATTGGGACGCGCTGTCCTCGGAAAAACGAAACCCGCCGATCATTATCATCCCGCGCACGAACTGGTGCGGTATTATCGAGACGCCGGCTACACCCCCCTGGTGCACCGCTATGCGCCGCGGCTCGGACCGTTTGCATTGCCCTTGTTTTACATCGGACTCTTTCGTAAATCCGGATAGACACAAGCCATCCTATACTCAGATCACGGACAGCCGGACACATCAAACATAAGAACCATATGCAGAACCTACTCGGCCGCGTAAAACAGCTTCTAGGCGCAAAGATCCATATTCAACGCCATGTTTATGTGCTTATGGCGATCTTGCTGGTCGCCTTCGATTTGCGCATCCAGTCGGTCGTCAACAGCGTGGTGGTCTCGCCAGTGCGAGCCGATGCGCGCGAATATGTCCTGTACGCGCATAATCTGAAAAACTACGGGATCTACTCGCGTTCTGATACGCTCGCCGCTGACGGACAGGCGAATCCTGTGCCGGATGCGAGACGCGCGCCGCTCTACCCGCTGTTTATCGCGCTGTTTCTGGACAAGCAGCCTTCCGCCGCCAATATTGCAACGATTACACGAGTCCAGGCCATGCTCAGCACGCTCGCTGTGCTGCTGGTTTTCTTCATTTCTCGCCGTATCCTGCCAATGCCGTTGGCCCTCGCGGCGTCGGCCCTGACGGCTATCAGTCCGCACCTGGTCACAATGAACATCTATCTCCTGAGCGAAACACTTTTCTGTTTCCTTGTCGTGCTGACAATGTTCCTCATAGCCACAATGACAGAAAAATCCGGCGTGATAAAACCGGTTCTCGTCGGGTTGGCACTCGGCGCTGCAGCACTGACGCATCCCATGCTGCTTTACTTTGTGGCCCCTTTGGCGGCCTTTCTTCTCTACCGCTGGGGATGGAAACCCGGATGGAAAAAGGTGGCAGCGGTTGTTCTGGGCTTCAGCCTCCTGTACGGAACGTGGATGGCGCGAAATATAAACACCCTGGGTGTGCCCGGCGACAATACCCTGATGCTGGCGGGACTGCGCACGGGGGCATATGTCAACATGATGTACCAGAACGATCCGCAGTCCTACGCCTATCCGTATCGTTTCGATCCTCGCTTTGAGGAAACCTCCAGGGACTTATCTTCCGTGACCACGGAGATTGGCAATGAATTCCGGCGGGCTCCGGTCGAAGAACTGCGATGGTACACCCTCGGCAAACCGCTCATGCTATGGTCATGGAACAACATTGAAGGACCTGGCGACGTTTTCATATATCCAGTGGTAAGCACGCCTTATCATTATTTACCCCAGTTCAAGGCGACCCATGCCTTTATGCACGCCACTCACTGGATTTTCATCGCATTGATGGCGGGAGGAATCTGTATTGCCTGGTTGCCTTCACGCTGGTCCGGGATCTCGGATGAAGCGCTCTTTGTGGCGCGCGCGATCACGATTCTTTTGTTGTATCATGCGGCGGTCATGATGATCGGCTTCCCGTTACCGCGATATGCTATTTCCATGCGTCCATTTCTGTATATCATGTCCATGATACCCATTGCCTTGGCGGCCAGATGGATTCTGGAAAAGCGGTCTGCTCATGCAGGAGCGGTCTGAATCGTGCAATCGGAGAATCAGGGTACAAACGGGTCTGCCCTGCTGAAAATCGCGGTGCTGCTGCCATGCCATAACGAAGGCCCTGTCATCGCTCAGGTGATCAAGGCCTTCCGTGCGGTACTGCCGCAGGCTGGTATCTATGTGTATGACAACAACTCCACCGACGATACCGTTACCAATGCTTCAGAGGCGGGCGCCGTTGTTCGACATGAGTCTATGCAGGGAAAAGGTCATGTCGTGCGCCGCATGTTCGCCGACGTGGAAGCCGACCTCTACATTCTGGCGGATGGGGACGGAACCTATGATGCGGGCATCGCCCCGCGGATGATTGAACTTCTGCTTAAGGAGAATCTCGACATGGTGGTCGGGATCCGCGCACATGAAAGCAACTCTCGAAGCTATCGCTTCGGCCATCTATTTGGCAATCGTTTTCTGACCGCCACGGTCGGCAAGCTTTTCAAAAGCCGGTTCCATGACATACTTTCCGGCTACCGGGTCATGTCACGCCGGATGGTCAAGTCATTTCCAGCCCTGGCGAGTGGATTCGAGATCGAGGCAATGCTCACAATTCATATGCTGGACCTGCGCCTCCCCTACGCCGAGGTCGAGTGTCCCTACTTCGAGCGGCAGGAAAGCACGGCCAGCAAGCTCAATACCATCCGCGACGGGATGCGAATTCTGGGCACCATCGTGCTGCTGTTCAAGGAGTTCCATCCTTTCCGCTTCTTCGGTTTCCTGTCCGGCCTGCTTGTCCTTATATCGATGGCTTTGGGCATCCCGGTCATCATCGAATTCCTCGAGACGGGGCTAGTACCGCGTGTTCCTACCGCGATTCTCTCAACCGGCTTGATGGTACTTGCAGGGATCGGGATCACCTGCGGGCTGATCCTGGACTCGGTGAGCCGTGAGCGAAGGGAGATCAAGCGACTTCACTATCAATTTTTACCCTCGATCCAGGAAGTCATCACAAATAGCATTTACGCAACCCAGCACCGTGCTGATCGTCGTAAGAAATAAGCCAAATTGGCAGGATGCTCAAGTTCGTCTTGTCTCATGTCGATCTGGTGTTTAGAATTGCCCGCCTGATTCGTCGCCATATCGGTTGAGGCATGCTTCCCAGGCCCTCGACACCATGACATCGGGGCGGTAGCTCAGCTGGGAGAGCGCTGCGTTCGCAATGCAGAGGTCGAGGGTTCGATCCCCTTCCGCTCCACCAATCCCGCGAATGGCCGGAAATACCGGCCATTTTTTATGCCAAGGCAGCGCACCTCCCGAGCATGTCGCTCATACCCTGGCAGGACGCGCCATGCTCCACTCGATCAGACATTCCTGATCGGGATGTTCGATGCAGCGGCGAATCCCGCCGGCCGCCCTGCTAGAATAGCGGCACGCCCCGGTAGCTCAGTGGATAGAGCAGCCGCCTCCTAAGCGGCAGGTCGCACGTTCGATTCGTGTTCGGGGCACCAGTCTCGAGGGTGGGGTGCGTTCCTCCGCTCCGAGGGAGAAGGCGTTAACTTTTCTGCGGGAGGCCGGTTTGCTGGAAGCGGTAGATCTTGAATGCGTGCGCGGCGATCGGCCGCTGTTCAGCCATCTTTCCTTTCGTCTCAAGCCGGGTGAACTGATGCACGTCACCGGCGTCAACGGCAGCGGCAAGACCACCCTGCTGCGCACGCTCTGTGGGTTGACACACGCCGCCACGGGCTCGGTTCTCTGGAACGGCTCGACCATTCAGGAATTGGGCGACGACTATCGCAGCCAGCTCGCCTATGTCGGGCACAGTAACGGCATCCAGGGCGAGCTGACGGCGGAGGAAAATCTGCGCGCCGCCGCTTGCCTCGGCACCGCCGCCGATACCACGCGTATTCCGGAGACTCTGGAGCGACTTGGGCTCGCACCGTACCGGCACTTCCCTTCCAAGGTTCTGTCGCAGGGTCAGAAGCGCCGCCTCGCACTCGCGCGACTCGCGATCCTGCGGAAACCGTTGTGGATCCTGGACGAGCCTTTGAGCGCGCTCGATGTGAACTCGGTGGCCCTGATGACGGAAATCCTGCTGGAGCATCTCGCCCGGGATGGGATGATCGTCATGACATCGCATCAGGAAATCGGTGTCGAAACAAAAACCATACTGCAGCTGCAGCTCGACTGACGTGCCCGGTTTCCTGAAAGCCATCGGTTGTCTCCTGTGGCGCGACCTGACCGTCGCGCTGCGCCGCAGCACTGACGTGCTCACGCCGCTGGTTTTTTTCATTATCGTCGTGAGCCTGTTTCCGCTCGGCCTCGGGCCCGAGCCCTCGGTCCTGCGAACCATCGCGCCGGGTGTCATCTGGGTGGCGGCGTTGCTCGCCACCATGCTCTCGCTCAATCGGTTGTTCGCCAACGACCACGCCGACGGCACGCTCGAACAGATGGCGTTGTCACCCCACCCGCTCACCGTCCTGGTATTGACCAAGGTCGCCGCCCACTGGATGCTGACCGGCCTGCCGCTGGTACTGATCTCACCGCTGCTCGCGATACAGATGAACCTGCCGGACTCGGCGATGGGCACGCTTATCCTCTCGCTGCTGCTTGGTACGCCGGTCCTTAGCCTGCTCGGCGCCGTCGGCGCAGCATTGACACTCGGCCTACGCGGCGGCGGCGTGCTGGTTTCACTGCTGGTATTGCCGTTGTATACTCCGGTGCTGATTTTCGGCGCCGGTGCCGTCGCAGGCGTAATCGCCGGCATTGATATCGAGGCGCATTTTTCATTACTGGCCGCCTTTCTCGCGTTGGCCCTGACCTTGGCGCCATGGGCCGCCGCCGCGGCGTTGCGCGTTTCCCTGGATTAAACCATGCATAAGTACGCCTCACCCAAATTCTTCTACACCCTGGCAGGACAACTGACTCCGTGGATGGCGACACTGACCACCCTGCTGCTGGTCGCCGGTCTCTATCTCGGCCTGTTCATCGCCCCCGCCGATTACCAGCAGGGCGAAAGCTACCGCATCATGTTCATCCACGTGCCCGCCGCGTGGATGTCCATGTTCATCTACGTGTGCATGGCCGGCGCCGGGGCCATCGCGCTGGTCTGGAACGTCAAGCTCTTCGAGATGTTCGCCGGCAACTGCGCGCCCGTCGGCGCCTCGTTCACCTTCCTCGCGTTGGTAACTGGCTCGCTGTGGGGCAAACCGATGTGGGGTACGTGGTGGGCCTGGGACGCGCGTCTGACCTCGGAACTTATCCTGTTTTTCCTGTACATAGGCTACATGGCATTGGAAGCCAGTATTGACGATCCGCGGCGCGCGGCGCG
>Ga0180089_1000012_pt1 | contig 15595 bp, 14 predicted proteins | sample EasRiv860_16_10D_FD_123016 | JGI IMG/M metagenome (GOLD analysis project Ga0180089, IMG submission 123016) | Soil microbial communities from meander-bound floodplain in the East River, Colorado, USA - East River metaG ERMLT860_16_10D | ecosystem: Environmental > Terrestrial > Soil > Floodplain ... | reverse complement strand
GAGTCAGAGCTTCAAGGAGATGGGTCCTCTTGTCTGACTCTTCAGGGTTAGAGCCAGGAGGGAACCTCGCATGCTAGAACTGCCCCCAAAAAGACATCTGCTTGCAACCAGCATCCAGGCACTTCTGGATCTTTCGCTACTCCTTGCGGCCTTTACGGCTGCCTACCTGCTGCGTTTTGACTTTCAGATTCCTTCGGATGAATTCCGCAATTTCCTAAGCCAGGCGCCCCTTGTCGTCTTGCTGCAGTTCGTCGCGTTAACGGTATCCGGATCCCGCGGTTCTATCTGGCGCTACACAGATCTGGCCCATCTAAAATCGTTTCTCTACGCAGCTCTTGTTTCCTTATCCATTGTGACTCTCATGCGACTTGGCCTGGTGCCTTACAAGGCCTGGCGGGTGCCCCTGTCCGTCAATTTCATCGATGTGCTGCTGGCTTTTGGTGGAGTCTATGGCATTCGAGTGTTACGTCGCGCTGAGTATGAATATGTACAGAAACGCGTGCAGTTAAAGAGACATATCAATGGGAACGGCAACGGCAACGGTAAGACCAAGCGCTCGGTGTTACTGATCGGAGCCGGCAGAGCTGGACTGCTGGCCGCCAAAGAGATTGACGCGCGTGGCGATCTGGATATTGCGATCAAGGGCTTCGTCGATGACGACCGCGCCAAGCTCGGAAGGTCAGTAGTCCAGGGTCATCGGGTCTTAGGTGCGACTCAGGATTTGCCCCGGTTGGTTCACACTCACGGAATAAACCACGTAATTATCACCATTGCCCATGCGTCTCGTCACCAAATCCACCGCATCGTAAAAATATGCGAAGCGATTCCCGTGAAGGTACGAATCATCCCCGAACTTTACGAGATTATTGAAGGCCGCGTAGAGATCAGCCGCATCCGCGACGTAGAAATTGAAGATCTGCTCGGACGGGAACCGGTGCAGCTCGACACTGACTCAATCAGGGCAGAACTGGCGGGCAAGACCGTGATGGTAACGGGCGCGGGTGGTTCAATCGGTTCAGAGCTGGCCCGGCAAGTCCTGCGCTTTGCTCCAGCCCGTCTGTTGTTGGTCGAGCGCGCCGAGTCGGCGTTGTTTGATATTGATAGTGAATTACGAGCTGACCATCCCGCGCTGGCAATTGAGCCGCTGGTAGCTGATGTCGGCGATGAGTCAAGAATGCGGGCGATCTTCAATCGCTATCGGCCGCAGGTGGTGATTCATGCGGCTGCTCACAAACATGTGCCGTTGATGGAGAGCAACGCTACCGAAGCCGTCCAAAACAATGTTTTGAACACGCGGATGGTTGCGGAGCTGGCAGGCGAGTTCAGGTCAGAAGTATTTGTCCTGATATCGACAGACAAAGCGGTGCGGCCAACCTCCATTATGGGAGCCAGCAAACGAGCCGCGGAATTGATTGCACAGGATCTGAACCGGGCTTATGAAACGCGCTTTGTGGCCGTGCGTTTCGGCAATGTCATCGGATCTGCCGGTTCGGTGATTCCAATCTTTCGCGAGCAGATTCGCAACGGAGGTCCGGTAACGATTACGGACAAGCGGATGAAACGCTATTTCATGACTATTCCGGAATCGGCCCAGCTAGTTTTGCAGGCGAGCGTACTCGGCAAAGGCGGCGAGGTGTTTATTCTGCACATGGGCGAACCGGTGCGCATCATGGATCTGGCCGAAACGCTGATTACGCTTTCCGGTCTCAAACCGCATGAGGACATTCAGATTATTGAGACCGGAATGCGTCCCGGCGAAAAACTGTATGAGGAATTGAGTTTCGAGACGGAAGAAACGGTGCCCACTTCGCACCCCAAGATTTTTATCAACAAGCTGGCGACTCCTGAACCGCAAACCCTCCAAACAGCCTTGAAGGTGTTAGCAAGGTTGGTGGACGAGAGAAACGAAGATGAGCTGCGAAGATTTTTGAACGGTTTGCTTCCGGAGGCTCGTCTGAGCCTTGCCGCCAACGGGAACCATCGCGAAAGGAAGCGGTTGGTCCTGGTGGCCGGGCGAGGACAGTAATCAGGTTCAAAGTGACCTTTCCTGCTGATTCAACCGTGAACTGGGCCATGCCCATTCTTGACGTGTGTCGTTTTCCATAGTAGTTTCCCCTAATGTTGTCCAACTGGTCTTTTGACTTTCGAACAAGGAGATAACCCACATTATGCGTAGACTCTTGCCCTGTTTATGCCTGGTGCTTTTTTGTGGAAGTGCGACTTTCGCCCAGGACCGTGATTACCCAAAATTTGATTTCACGGCTGGCTACACTTTCAATTACCTTGAAACACCAGCGCCCACCAGTAACCGCGAAAATTTGCACGGCTTTACCCTGGCAGCCGCCGCCAACTTCAGAAAGCACGTCGCCGTTGAGTTCGACGTGACTTACACCCGCAAGGACAATCTTGGGGTGAACCAACATTTGATTACCTACATCGTTGGCCCGCGCTACACCTGGCGCCGGGACAACAGCAAGATGGAACCGTTTGTCCATGCGTTGATCGGCGGCGGTCAGCTCGGTGGCTTTCCCGTAACAACCGGTACTCGACCTATCACCACCGATGGTTGGGCCGGAAAGTTTGGCGGCGGCCTGGACATCAAAGCGGGTAAGCACGTAGCCATCCGCGTGTTTCAGGTCGACTATTACCGGTTCCACGGACACGTGCCGGGAGGTTCGCAAAGGTTGGACAACGCAGCCTTCACCTTCGGTATTCGGATCTTTTAGTCAGCGAGTAGTTTTAGTTTGCACGGTCTTCGCGTTAGGGCTCGAGCGGAAGCGCTCAAACCAGCCCTAACGCGTAACGGTTTCGTTGCGCATAGACTTCGGTAGGCATTTGATCAAACGTTTGATCAGGTTAGCGAGCAAAAGTTTCGAGCAAGGTTTTGCGGAGGTTTCGGGTTGAATAGTTTTCGGAAGCTGCAACGATTATCAGGGAACGAGCGCCGGTTACTCACTCAGGCGCTGGTCCTGCTGCCTCTGACCTTTTGGGGAGTCTACGCGCTGGGTGTCAGCAGATGGCACCGCTTCCTGGCCCAACTAGCATCTCTCGGCACAACTTCAAATCGCAGCAAAAACCATAAGGGCCGCGTTGCAGCGGAACGCACTCGTGCGATCTCAGACGCGGCAGCAATCGAGCAGGCGAGAGTGATCGCGCGGACAGTGAAAATTGCGGCGGAGAAGGGCGCCTATCAGGCAAGGTGTCTGCAGCAGACATTGGTTTTATGGTGCCTGCTGCGACGAAACGACATAGAGAGCGAGATTCGTTTTGGCGCACGCAAGGAAGGGGGCGAACTCCAGGCACATGCCTGGGTCGAGGTCGGCGGCGTGGCGCTGAATGAAGAGAGTGATGTATGCCTGCACTTTTCGCCGCTCGGAACCGATGCCGGCGCCGGGTTGACTCTGGAAATGCCGACGGTCAGTTACTCTGATCGGCTGAGAGTCTCATGATTCAAGTCACGCGACGGGGAACAGAGCTTTCCAGTTCTAATGAGGTTTTGGGGGCCCTGCGAGACCAGTTCGAGCAGCGCCATTATTTCCTGCTTCCCGGGTTACTCGAAACGGAGCTGCTTGATTTGATTCAACGACAGATTGACCGCGGTGAGTTTCGCGAACGAGTCCACGAACGCATCGATTCGAATAAGGAACTCTGTTTGACCGAAAGTGCCGCCTTTGGTGCTTTACTATTCTTAATGAACGACGAAAAACTTTTCCAGCTCATTCAGGACATAACTCAATGCGCTCGAATCGATTGTTTCGAGGGCAGAGTTTATCGCGTCAACCCGGGTGACGGACATCACGATTCCTGGCATAACGACATTGGCGAAGGCCGGGTCGTCGGCATGAGTCTGAATCTGAGTCGGGAGGTTTATTCTGGCGGCGTGCTTCAGATACGTAACCGCGAGTCGGAAGCACTCATCAGTGAGGCAGCGAACACTGGCAGTGGCGACGCCGTGGTCTTTCGCCTATCCCGTGATCTTCAGCATCGTATTACCGAAGTCGAAGGCAGCGCTTCCAAGACAGCCTTCGCGGGTTGGTTTAGGGCGCAGCCAAACGTTTCTTCTTCGCTCAAGGAGAGCCAGACCGAGGAGGCGCCCTTCTCCTTTCGAATTAGATCCAGAGGGTCGATCACTGCTGACCATTTGTATTGACAGGCTCTACCGGCCACTGTAGTTTTTGAGAAATTAAAGGCGTTTTTGGGTTATTAAGCATGCCAGCAAAAGATTCAGTCTCTATGAAGCCAAACCCCAATGTGCTCTTCAAGCGACTTGGTGAGGAAATGGTTCTGTTCAATCTGGACACCGATCACTTTTACGAACTGAATGGACCGGCAGCCAGGTTTTGGGAATTGCTGAGCGCCGGACACGATACTGCGGAAGTTAGCGAGCGAATGCTTGACGAGTATGAGGTCGATCGAGATCAGCTTGCCAACGAAGCAGATGCTTTGCTCGCATCTTTACAGCAAGAAGGTTTGGTGAGCAGTGGTGAGTAAATACCAGGTTCAGGAATTGGAGCAGGATGGTGTGACAGGGCAGCCCGGCTCGCGCTGGTTTGCCACGTTCTCCAGCAACCTGCCCGTTGATCTACCTGGATACATGGGGCAGGTGGTGGCGACGAGCGGCCGCTCGCAAACTCTCTACCTGGGTAACGAAATCAATGGCGTCCCGCCCGTTTGCGCGGCGCAAGCAAACTGCAGCGTGATCTTCGATGGGGTATTGTTCAATCAAGAGGATTTGCGGGACGAACTTGGAGACTTCCTGGCGCCGACGGCTGGTAATGAAGCAGAACTTATTCTCAAGGCCTACCTGCGTTGGGGCGAAGACTTATTGAAGCGCCTGAGAGGCTCGTTTGCGCTGATCATTTGGGACGGTGCTCGAGAAGTTTTGCTTTGCCTCCGCGATCCATTGGGAAGTCATCCGTTGTTTTACGCGCAGTCTGGTAACGATCTGCTGCTATCGCCGTCGATTGAGGAGTTGCTTCGGCAGCCGCATGTTTCGAGCGCACTGAATCGTTCGGCACTGGTTGACCACTTCCTGGATCGTTATCCCAGATTGGAAGAAACGTGTTATGAGTCCGTGAGCCGCGTGCCACCAGGTCACGCGTTGCGAGTAGCAGGCAAGGAACGCCGTAGTTTCCGTTATTGGGACCCCGCGCCCGACGGAAAAGTGCAGTGGCTGACCCCAGAGGAAGTCGAAGGCTTTGATGAATTGTTGGATCGGGCCGTGAGCCGCTGCTTGAGCTTTGGGCCGGCCGGAATCTTCTTGAGCGGGGGTCTTGATTCCGTTACCGTAGCTGCCGTTGCTACCGAACTGTGCCGTACAAAAGGGTTGCGAAAGCCCTGGGCGCTATCACTGATCTTTCCCGATCTACTTTCAAATGAAGAAGTGGTGCAGCGAGGCGTAGCAACGCAACTCGGATTACCACAGGTCGTGAAGCCATTTTTTGAGGCTACCGGTATGAACGGATTATTAGGTCCGGCACTCGCACTCAGTAGTTCTCTGTCATGCCCACTCATGAATACCTGGCTGCCCGCGTATTATCAGCTTGCGCTCGAAGGCAAAAAACGTGGCTGTCAGGCTATTCTTACCGGGGGCGGCGGAGACGAGTGGCTTGGACTTAGTCCTTTGCTGGCCGCCGATCTATTGCGCGATTTTGATTTCGCGAGTCTTTACAAGTTATGGCAGAGTATGCGGCGCTCGTTGCGGCGCTCCAGTGTGGCGTTGGGCTGGAATCTTCTATGGAAATTTGGAGCCCAGCAGCTGGTCATGCCACCGGCGCACAAGTTTGTTAAAGAAACCGCGCCTTGGGCATTGAAACTCCGTCGGCGTTTATCGCCGCGACCGGCCCCTTGGGAAGCCCCCAGGTGGCTGGCGCCTGGGAGTGAGTTGCGTGGGGAGTTTAATCGACGCAGGGAAGAGGAACACGTTAACAAGCTGCAATCATCAGACAGCCACTATATACAAGACATCAGACCGGCCCTCGACCATCCAGTGGTTTCCCGGGAGTTGGAAGAGATGTTTGAGGTTTACCAAAAGGCCGGCGTTCGCATGTTGCAACCATTTTGCGATACGGATTTGGTAGATATGTTATATAGAACACCGCCATTCCTGTTGATCCAGGGTGGACGCAGTAAGGGTTTGGTACGTTCTTCCATGGCACGCAGATTCCCAAATTTGGGCTTCGGACAGCAGCGAAAGGTGGAAGCGACCAGCTTTTACGCGTCTTTAATATATCAGGACGGACGGAACATCTGGGAACAGTTGCGTGGAGCGAAGGCGCTTTCAGACCTCGGAATAGTTGATGACGCAATATTGAACAGCACCATCGAGACGCTTTTGGAGCGACGCCGCGACGGCAGCGCCGCCCACCAAGTTTGGAGTACTTTGAATTTAGAAACCTGGGCCCGAGCCCATATTTCATGAAAGGAGGATCGATCATTGACAAACGAAGATCGACCCTTGATACCCGACAACGATAGCTCAAAGCAAACTGACTCAAAAGAGTCGAAAAAGCCCTGGGAGCCTATGAAGCTCACTTACACGGGAGAAGCAAAAGACGTAGTGCAATTCCCGGGAGGCGGCAAGCTGAGTACGGCACCCGCTGATCCGGGCGATCCCAAGAAGCCATCAGGCCAGGGATAATCGGCGGGTATAAACGCGGTACCTGCTTCTGCCGGTTTGCCGCTGACGAGACGCAATGCTGAAACTCAGGATTGAGCGGATGGGAGCCATCGTGCCTCCATCCGCTCGGACATTTAATCCGTGGTGTGACGTCTGGCGTGACGGTGATGGAGGTGTGTATGCCTACGCCGAGAATCTCGGCGACGAATACTGGATGCACCTTCCTGATCTCGCGAGCTTTCGCTTCACCAGTCGCGGTGACGAAGTTGCCGCGACAGTTTCCGACACTGCCACGGATGAGCTGGTCCTCGATGCCTACCGGCGAAGGATCTTGCCCATGGCCCTTCAGGTTTCCGGGCGTGAGGTGTTGCACGCCAGTGCGGTCCGTTCGCCCGCGGGTGTGACGGCACTGTGCGCTGATTCCGAGACCGGAAAATCTACCATCGCTTTTGGACTGAGTAGTCGAGGCTATCCCGTCTGGGCGGATGATCTGGTGGCCTTTGAGGTTTCAGATCATGGCGGCGTAGCAATCTCGCTTCCTTTTACCATGCGGCTCCGGCCACCTTCGGCGGAACTCTTCAAGCAAACTGACAGCGTGCCCGTTGCCGAGGTAGATGAACATACCTCACCCGGCGCGGAAAACTCGCCACTCGCTGCCATTTGTGTGCTTCGCAGAGAAAGCACCCTTACCTCACCGGTTTCTGTGCAACGCCTTTCATCTGGCGAAGCACTGGCGGCGGTGTTGTCACACGCCTGGTCCTTCGCTCTCCAGGATGCTGAACGCAAGCGCCGAATGATCAATCACTATCTGGAACTGGTAGCCAAGGTTCCCGTGTTTGAGGTTTCTTTCCCTTCAGGTCTCGAAAACTTACCAGCCACCCTGGACGCAATCGAGACCGTGTTGGCTGAAAGCATGCAGCCAGCTTAGGCCCTAACCAGATCTCACCTTATTAACCTTCCCACGCAGAACAGTCGGGGACAGTCGGAAAACTTCCAACTAACGCATGGAAATGATTTCGGAATTGACTGAAGGTCGGAAAACCAGGATCGAACCATTCGCGGAACTTGGCGCGCTGGTCGAAAGCCGCTGGCGCGCGCAGGATTACAACGAGAGTGTATTTCCGGGGATTGCCGCTCAAGCATTGTCAGAGTTGAATTTGAGCGCCCGCGTTGATCCCTGGGAGATCGTTCGCTGGGTGCACAAGACTCCGGACTTGCCTGAGCAGATGGACCTCGCTGGAAAATTCGGGAATCCTCCAATCACAACCTACGTTGGTCCGAGGTTCTTCATCGATGTTTACTATTGGCTTGATGGGACCACGACTATCCACCAACATTCGTTCTCCGGCGCCTTTGAGGTCTTACTTGGCGGCAGCGTCCACAGCCGGTATCGCTTTACGAAAGAGCGGGAAATCAACCCACATTTCCTGGTTGGACAGATTGAGTTCAATGACGTGACATTGCTATCGCAGGGCGACATACGCGAGATAGATTCAGGCTCGCAGTTTATTCATTCCCTTTTTCATCTCGATAGACCTTCGGTAACGATTACCGTTAGAACTTACAAAGCGCCTGGTGCTCCGGTTCAGTACTCTTATCTCAAACCCTTCCTGGCTGTTAATCCGTTTTTCACGGATGTCTCGCTGACAAAAAAGGTGCAGACGGTTTCGCTGCTACTCAGGATGAAACACCCCGAGGCTGACCGGTTCATCGAAGACCTGCTTGACGAGTCGGATTTCCACACTGCGTTTGCCGTGCTGGAGCAGGCCTTCGATTTTCTTTGTCACCGCGAATTGGAAGAGATTATTGGTGTATCGCGCAGCCGCGATCGCTTTCAGTCTCTGCTCGAGCGGGCGCGCAACAAACACGGCCGGCTTGCCGACTTGCTTCCGCCAGTGTTCGAAGAGGGATGGAGACAGGCCGAGATCACTCGCCGGCGAACCGAAATCAAGGGCCAGGACCACCGCTTCTTTCTGGCGTTACTCTTGAACGTACCAGACCGTGCTACGGTGCTGCGACTGGTGAAAGAAAAATTTCCGGAACCGGATTCAGTCGACCTTATAGTGAGTTGGGTAAGGGAACTATCGGCAACCAAGATCTTCGGCTCAAGAGAACCGAATGTCCTAGGCTCCGCAGAATTCACTGATCAGCACCTTCTAGTTTTCAAGGGATTGCTGGAAGGTCTCACCACAAAAGAAATAGAAGCTCGCGCAGCGTCGACACCTCAGCAGGCAGCCAGCGCCTCCTCATCGGTCGAAGACAAAGCAACCCACCTCAAGTCACTACCTCTATTCAAATCATTGTTTTGTCCGTAAAGGTCGGCATCCCTCTACGTCTGCAGACGTGGTCTTTTGAACGAAAGACCGGGTCGCTTATCGTATTTCCATTCCGCATATGGACCATTCTGATCGACGTAGTGTAGGAAGACCTGAGCATTGCGCTCGCCTTCCAGGGGCTCGCGCCAATGTGGACACTCGATCCCGCGATAGAGCAATGCGTCGCCCGGAGCCAACGCGACTGCTGAGCTGCCCCCGGGTCCCTCGACCATCAATGGCCAGGGCTTTTCGCCCTGGTACCCCAAACACAACGACAAACTGATCTCGCAAGATTGGCGGTCAGTGTGCCTTTCCAGGACGTCGCCGCGATGGTACACGCGAAAATACGAATAGGTAGGAAAAAGCTTCAGGCCGCTGAGCTCTTCCGCGCGGGGTAGCAAATCCATTAGCAGCCCGTCCATAAAAACGTCTCCGGCGGAGGAGAGGGCGCCGGGCGACGTGTCGTCGAGAAACATGGTGCCAACCTCCGCTCGCCTGCAAGCCCACCGGTAAAGCAGAGTCAACTCCGGATCGTTGAGGCACGAGTGCCAAACAAGGTATTTTTGTCGCGCGAATAATTCAGCTGAGTCTGTCATTGGAGGTAAGCTATCATCGTCAGCTACCTTGATTCAACTCGCAGCAACATGACAGTCTCCGAGGTGCGCTATTGAGATTTCGGCGCTCGCCGCCCGGTAGCTAAACCCAATGCTAATCGCACGTCCCGAGGACCAGATCCTAATTTGCGTGGCCCGCCGATCGCTCGATGTTGCCGCGACAGCGAACCTGCGCCAGTTGCTTCGAAGAGATCTGGATTGGAATTATCTGCTGTTGATGGCCCAACGACATCGCGTAGTCCCGAGTCTGCATCATCATCTCGTTAGCGAATGTCCGGAGGCGATACCTTCGAGAGTCAGTTCCAGCCTGGAGAAACTCAATCAGGAAAATACCAGGTCGAATCTTTTACTCACAGGTGAATTACTGAAACTCGTAGACCTGCTCGAAGCGCACGGCATTGCGGCTGTTCCGTTCAAAGGACCAACCCTTGCTTTGTGGGCTTACGGTGATGTGGGGCGAAGGGAGTTCGGCGACCTGGACATTTTGGTCAAGAAGCAAGACGTCCCGGCAGTCAGAGAATTGCTTGCCAGTGAGGGTTTCTCTCCCAGACCGGAACTCAGTGCGGCACAACAAGCAGCGATACTGCGGTTTGATTGTTCGCATAACTTTGCTAATGAAAGAAATATTTGGTTAGACGTGCACTGGGATTTTGTTGTGCCCTCGGCCTCAGTTCAGATTGATACGGACGAATTGTGGGGCCGACTCCAACCGATATCGCTCAATCGCAGAGAACTGAAGACCGTTTCCGTGGAAGACTTGTTGTTGATCCTGTGTCTGCACGGCTTTACGCATTTCTGGGAAAGGCTTGGTTGGATTAGCGATGTTGCAGCACTAATTGAGAGCCGGGAAAAAATCGACTGGCCTTTGTTGCTTAAAAACGCAGACAGAATGGGAAGTCGGCGGATTCTCTCGTTGGGCCTCTATTTGGCAAGCAACTTGTTAGGGGCGCCAGTTCCGCCTGATGTTTGGACCAGCGCGCCTGCGGACGCGACAGTAGTGGCGCTTGCTGATCAGGTGCAACGCGGCCTGTTTAGAGAAGGAACTGAAGCGCTCGGAATTCTTGGTGAGGTTCGCCTTCACCTGGCGATGAAGGAAGGAAAGCGAGACAAACTTACGTCTTGTATTCGCTTGTTGGCCACACCAAGAGCCGATGATTGGAAGCTGCTGCCGCTGCCCGGTTCGCTTTTCTTTCTTTACTACGCGCTACGGCCATTCCGCCTGACAGGGAAGTATGCAGCGAAACTGTTGCGAGGTTCGGCCGATCGAGAGACATCACCGAACGGAAATGAAGGATAGTCTCTTGAGCATGAAAATCCTGGAGTCACTATGACAAAACTTCAGCCAACCGAAGTACCAACCGCGAAATCAGAGATGCTCATTCGTAAACCAGTCGCGGAAGTTTTCGAGGCTTTTATTAATCCAGAAATCACCGCTAGGTTTTGGTTTACCAAAAGTACCGGCCAATTGGAGGCGGGCAAGCAGCTTACATGGACGTGGGAGATGTACGATATCTCCGTTCAAGTGAATGTAAAAGAGGTGGAAGCAGATAAGCGGATTTTGATTGAATGGGGGAATTATGGCTCAATGACGACAGTCGAGTGTTTTTACTCCTCATGAAAACGACTCGACTTACGTCAGCATTACAAATTCCGGTTTCCAGGGAGATGGAGACAAGGTTGTCAAAGGTGCGCTTGATTCCAAGGGCGGCTTTACGTGGGTTCTTGCCGGTCTAAAAGCGCTCCTTGAACACGACCTCGAGTTGAACGCTATTGCCGATGCTTTTCCCAAGGGCCTGAAGAAGCACTAGTTGGGCTACGCCATACAGTCCCCACCAAGCTTTCATTTCATTACGGAACACTAGCAGCTTTCTGTTTGTCCGCTTCACCCCACGCCTTCGCGGACACAAACGAATCCTTGTCATAAACAATTACAATCGTGCCCACAGGCAGCATCTGGCTTATCCCTCGAGCTGCGAACATTGGAACTCGAATGCAACCATGACTCGCAGGCTGGGAAGGGACAGACGGGTTGCCGTGAATCGCCAATCCGTCGCTGAAGTAGCTGGGATAGTAGAGCAATCCAAGAGGTGACCTTTTCCATCCCGACACTTTTCCATAGATCCTGAAACGGCCTTTGGGTGTGTAGGCTAGACCTCTGTTGCCTTTTTCATTGTATCGTCTGCCACTGCCGGTCGAGACCGGAACAATCTTGGTGATTGTCCCGTCGTCATCGATCATCGACAGCACCTGCCGATCGACATCAATCTCCGCGTGTTTATAACCTGCGTCCCTGGGCTGTGGTGAGGGTGCGTTGCTAATCGCCTCGACGTCGTTGCGGGTAAGCCGCCCGGTAATTTCACGACCCTCCCATTTTTGGAACGCGATCAACGCCGTGCGTGTGCTGCCGTCAATAGCGCCATCGACCGGGCCGGTCCAGTAACCCATCTCCGAGAGGCGACGTTCTGCCTCCTTCGCTTCGGCACGAGTGGGTAAACGTTCGGCAGGCTTCTTGGTTTTTTTATTGGCGAGGGACTGGCCTGCTGTAAGCAAAAGCAACCCAATGATCACAAGTACAGTTAGCGTGATTTTCGTTGAACCTTGCATTAGAACCCTCCCCAGAAAACCGACTCAGAACGCGCTTAGCTCGAAAATGCGAACACTGTGCATCTTGCGAGTGACGCGCTAGTCGATGAAGCAGTCTGGTCAGGGGGGCGGGAGTCGGGGAATTACCTGATCGTGTAGGTTACCGCAGCCCAGTCTGTACGTTGAACTCTGTAAGACACAACAATACGACTGAGACCTTACTCAGTCAATATCGCTCCTGAGGTTGGCACGATACTGCGCGATAGCACTCATTTGCTAGCTAGCAAGTTTTCTTGGATTGACCATTTTAAAATTATTCGTAGAATGCAGGGCAACGGCGCTGGGTTGCTGGGGTGAGGACAGTAACCTGTTGAGGCTGAAAGTCTCCGCCAACCGATATGAGGCCGGGCCAAACCCGGCCTCTCGGTTTTTAGGGGCGCACTCTACGCGGTGGTTGATAGATGACGGTAACGTTAACTTGAAACGCCACTACTTCAACCAGCCTTCAAATCTTCAGCTCCTTTCATCCTGCGCGGGTCGCGAATAGAATGCGCCGCTAAAACAAATAACCACACCAAAACGCCTCACTCGAGACCGCTTCTCTCGTAAACTTCATCCTGACCGGAATACGGTCTAATCGCGGCCTTGGCTTCTCGATTTGACAGATCGACCTTCCTCGCGTCGCTCGAAGGCAAAGCATTTGTTCTCAAAATACAAGAACCTTTCTCGTTCACCAGCCACTTGTATGTTGGCACAGGGTGTGCAATAGGGGAGGACGCTCCCTACCCGGGGCCGTGTAATTCTCACAACCTTCGAGCGCCCCGCTGGACAATCATGAGACGTGCGGACAGAAAATCTAGAAAAGCAGGTGACATGCGGAGGTTTTTATCTCTCGTAACCAGCGTTCCAATTAAGTCCGGGGTGCGCTTGTTAGCTGCCAGCCTGGTCAGTGCAGGCTTGGTCGTCGTGACCGCCGACCGTTCCTGGCCTGTTTGGATTTCCGCGCTGATTGTCCTTGCCGTTATTCTGCCGGTTCTCTACTTTTCCTACCATTTACCCGCCCAAAAGCAGGAGGGCGAACTTCGTGCAACTATGCGAGACGCTTCGGAGATGTTTCGCGTCGCCTTCGACTATTCCGCGATTGGAATGGCTTTGGTGTTTCACACCGGCCGCTGGCATCGAGTCAACCGCTCGCTCTGCCAGATTCTCGGCTATTCAGAAGCAGAACTTCTGGCTCGAGATTTTCAGGACTTTGTCCATCCTGATGATCGCCTTACGTCGATGGCTAAGCTGGAACAGTTGCTCCGAAGCAAGATTGCAACTTATCAAATCGAGATGCGTTGTGTTCACAAGGATGGACATGACGTCTGGGTCATGTGGAGCGTGTCGCAGGCGATTGTGGAGGGCACTGAATCCGTCCATTTGATCTATCAACTGCAAAGCATTACAGATCGTAAACAGGCCGAAGAAAGACTGTTGCACGACGCCTTACATGACACGTTGACGGGTTTGCCAAATCGCGCCCTGATGATAGACCACATGAAGCTGACTATTGCGCGTGCCAAGCGCAGACAGGATCTAAAGTTCGCTGTTTTATTCCTGGATCTGGATCGCTTCAAGTTGATCAACGACAGTCTTGGCCACATGGCCGGAGATCAACTGCTCGTCGGCTTTGCCCGCCGGCTCGAAGCATGCCTGCGACCTGGAGACACGATAGCTCGTGTCGGTGGGGACGAGTTCACCATCCTGCTTGAAGACCTCACTGACGAGAAGGAAGCAGTCTGTGTTGCCGAACGAATTCACGAGGAACTGAAGCTGCCTTTCAACCTCGGCGGGCGTGACGTTTTCACCACTGTTAGCATTGGGATAGCTCCCGGCTCGCTTGCTTATAACCACCCCGATGAGATCCTGCGCGATGCCGATACCGCTATGTATCGCTCCAAGTCGTTAGGCAAAGCTCGTCACGAAATGTTCGACGAAGAAATGCACGCCCGCTCAACAGATCTGCTGCGGATGGAAACGGATCTTCGTCTGGCCCAGGAACATAACGAGTTCTTTATTAACTACCAACCCATAGTCGCGCTCGACGATTTTCACGTCTGCGGTTTTGAAGCGCTGGTGCGTTGGCAACACCCCGAGCGAGGCCTGATATCCCCCCAGGACTTCATTCCAGTTGCCGAAGAAGGCGGTCAAATTCTGCAAATTGGACAGTGGGTGCTGCGACAAGCTTGCTACCAGGCTAAGCGTTGGCAGGAGAGGTTTCCGTCAGATGATTCTCTTTACATGACGGTCAATTTGTCGGCAAAACAGTTTGCCCAACCTGACCTGCTCGATCAGGTTAGCTCGATCCTCGAAGAGACCGGACTGGATCCAAATTTCCTTAAACTCGAGATCACTGAAAGTGTGCTAATGGATGACTTCGACTCTGCCGCGGCAATGCTCTTCAAGCTGCGCGCCCTCGGGGTCAGATTGAGTATTGATGACTTCGGAACCGGTTACTCTTCGTTGACGTACCTGCACCGCTTCCCCATCGACACCCTAAAGATCGATCGCTCCTTTGTCTCGGTATTGGATAAGGATCACCTCGAGATCGTTCGCACCATCCTAAACCTGGCGGAAAACCTTGACATGGATGTAGTAGCCGAAGGGGTTGAGACTCAGGAACAAATGTCCTTGCTTAGAAACCTCTCTTGTCAGAGCGGTCAGGGATATTTCTTCTCCAGACCTATGACCGTCGAAGAAGCGGAAAGAGTACTCGAGGAAACTTATACCCCCAGCCTCGATCGAGTAGCTTAACCGCACCTCTCCAAATCTCTCTTCAAACAATTGCTGCGAGTCTGGTTCTCTACGGGTTGCGTCGTGTCTGCTGCCGCTGTTCTTTAGTTTGAGGAAACTTCACGCTCAAAGCGTGTCGTCTGCAGCAGTCGCCGGTCCGGTAGTGCTAAAGCAGATTCCGCTCTCGGGGTCCATGTAGTAAAAGTTCCGGCCGGTTGCGCCCAGACCTTGCGCCTGTTCGGGATTCGCGCTCACGCTAAACGTCGCCACGGTATTCTCCGATTTGGCGATCAGGGTTATTACGAAAACATAGCCGCGGTCGTGCGGCTGGTCGTGGTTCATTCGTTTATCAAGATAACCCTGTTCAAACAGCTGCTGAAATGTGCCGTATTGTCCCTTGTGGTCGATTACGTATTTGGCTTCCGCGACTCTAATGGTGTGGAGGGTAGCAACTGCCGCGGCTTCGTTGGCTTTGCGCACGCTACTCTGATAGACGGGCACGATAGCACCAATCAGGATTCCAATGATCGCGATCACGATAAGAAGCTCGATCAATGTAAACCCTTGGTGGCGTGATATGTTGTTTGCATTTCGCATGGTCATTCACCTCGCCTACTTCACGAGTGCAGGAGACTAAGGTTCCATTTATTTGAGAGGCGAGAAAGGAAGAACAGGAGGGTCGTGATCCG
>Ga0180089_1000011_pt1 | contig 15603 bp, 10 predicted proteins | sample EasRiv860_16_10D_FD_123016 | JGI IMG/M metagenome (GOLD analysis project Ga0180089, IMG submission 123016) | Soil microbial communities from meander-bound floodplain in the East River, Colorado, USA - East River metaG ERMLT860_16_10D | ecosystem: Environmental > Terrestrial > Soil > Floodplain ... | reverse complement strand
TTGTGCATTTCTCTCTGAGAAAACGACGCAACCGCGTTGCGGTTGAAATTTCTTTTCTTACTAGTTCCCAGGGTAGCCGAAGCGGCAACCCTGGGCTGGAGGCCGTAGCCCCGTTGGGGCATTGATGAAAATCCCCACTGCCAATAGCTGCATTTTGACTTTTGAGGCAAAGCCCGCTCAGAGTGTTTCGACGGATCCGCACGTTGGCTGATGGCCGATGGGCCCAGGCTGTCATATTTCGCGCCTTTGGCGCTGGGCACAGGTGACCTCCCGCTACACTTTTCCGGTTTGCAACCACCTGGTCATCGAACAGTCGACGAGTCCGTTCGCGTCGCGTAGCGACGCCTGAAACTAGAGGTTTTTCAATCGTCGCTACGCGACGGGACCAATCCACGACCTGATCCCGGCCTTGAAAGGGCAGCAATATACTTGACTCAGCAATTGAACACCCAATGTTGGTCGGACAAAATCGGAACTGGGAGCGATAGCGACCAGCCAAAGGATTCACTTCAAAAGACTAAGGTTGAAACGGCTCAGGCTGCAGTTCTCGTCAGTTGCACTTTTGGCTGGTCGCTATCGCTCCCAGTTCTGATTTTGCGCGGGCCACATTGAATCTTTGTCTGGTCAATATCGCCTTGGGGCTCCTCGTCGTACTCACACATCTGAGTCAAATATGTAATTACCCTTGAAAGGCCGGGCCAAAGTCAGCCGTCGCTCTGCGACGAAGAGCACAACACAATTCCCCCACTACCACGAATTCGACTCAAAATTTGGGCCACCGCGCCCGCCGCTGGTACTGGCCCTATGGAAACGCCCTCCCTGACGGTCGGGCTACTGCCCCGGTCAACGATTCGCTGTAAACATCCGAATTGACCGTGCACAAATCAGAGCCCTCCCTGACGGTCGGGCTACTGCCCCGGTCAACGATTCGCTGTAAACATCCGAATTGACCGTGCACAAATCAGAGCCCTCCCTAACGGTCGGGCTACTGCCCCCATGTCGCCCCTTAACTTTAAAAAAAAAGAGCCACTCAAAAATGAGTGGCCCTTTCGTTGTCATCTGCGCGCGATTGTTCGGTGTTCGGTTTTTGGTATTACTGAACCGCGGTTCCCTGAGTAGCCCACACCTGCCAACGGCCGTCGCGTTTGATGTAGGTGTCGGTGAACCGAGTCCGACGTTCAAACGGCTTTCCTTCGGCGTCTTTGCCTCGCACGCGATTGATGCCCGTCACGATCGCTGAGTTTCCCTCAACGCGCACATTCAGGTCCGAAAGCTCGAGCGAGTCAAGCACTGTCTTGTCGCTTTTCATCGAAGCAATCTCTTCCGCTTTGCTGTGAACTGCGCCGGTACGACTGCTTATGTCCGTGGCATCGTCAGCGTAATTGGGTTCGAACCAGGCCACGTCGCCGCGCTTGCTGGCATCGTTCCACTCGCGCTCCATGTAGAGCAGAGCGCCCCCGTCGTCCAGCGGATGGCCGGCGTTGCTTACGACCTGCCAGTTATCACCCCGCCGTTCCAGGATGTGAACGCTGCGGCCGTAGAAAGTTTCTTCTTTGCCGCCCGTCTTTTCGGTGATTACGTTGCGATGCGTGATCGTTGCCGAGTTTGGCGTGCAGGTAATCATGTAGTAATCATGGGTGACTTTGGCGACATTCGGGTTGGCTTTATCGCGCTCAGCCTGCTTGATGGCGCCGTCAACGGTCTGAGCCTTGTCTATGGCGCCGGTCGCGCCTAAGCCAACAAAGTTGTCGGCGTAGACGTTTTGCAGAAAGGCCCGGTCACCACGAACGCTGGCCTCGCCCCAGGCGCGATCAAAATCTTCCAGCTTCTTTTTGTCGGCGTCGCTACACTGACCAAAGGCAATGGTCGCAGCGGCAATCATCAGCAGTGTTACTGCTAGAAATCGTTTCATTTTGGGAGACTCCTTTTGAATCGGGTTGGGAAGTTTAGTTGGGAACCAACAAGCGGCCTGATTTGGTTGGCGCACTTTTATCCCAGGCAAAGGCAAAAGTCAAACAAGGCATTAACTCGGGTAGTGGGCCGGCGAGACAATGCAAGGTTAGCTAATGTGGTGTGTATCGACACAAATACAGAACCGAGGGCGAACCCGCGAAGCGGGTGACAGCATAAAGCCTGGGGCGTGAGCCCCAGGATCGTCGCAGTAGAAAAAAGGAAGCCCGCGGAGGCGGGCGACAGCGGAAACAAATTTTGGGAATCGTGGAGAATGAATTTGTGAGGACTGTCGCCCGCTTCGCGGGCTCGTGCATTTGTGCTTTCGCGATCCTGGGGTTCCGCTCCGCTCCACCCCAGGCTTTATGCTTTCGCCTGCTCCGCAGGCTAAAAAAAGCGTCCAGTCTCGACGGGTCGAAACTGGACGCTGGTTAGTTGCTCACGATAGCTGAGCGCTTGGTTAGTTGATCAGTTGGAGATTCAGGATCGTCTCCAGGATCGTGCCGAGGATGCTCGCGTTGCCGTTTGAGTAACGGCCATACTGATTGCGGCTGTAGTAGCCGTCCTCATAACCGCGGTCAAAGCCCTGGCGGAAGTAGTACTGATACTCGCTCTGGTCTACGTAATAACCGTCGTAGCCGTAGCTCGCGTCCTCGTAGCCGATGGCGTCCTGCGGACTAGAGCTCCAGCCATCTTCGCGGTCGGCCTGGCCGGCGCGGAAGCCTTCCTCGTAACCGTTGTTAATCGCCTGGCGCAGCATCTGGGCGCCGTACTGATTGGTATCGTAATAACTGCCGCCGCGCGAATAGCGATAGTTGGATGGCCCGTAATCGCTGTAGCGCCAGCTTTGCAGACGCAGTTGATCCTGACGCAAGCGCTCTAGATAGCGTTGCTGATAGCGCAATTGCGCGCGGCGTCGCTGCTGCTCGAGCAAGCGCTGTCGCTGCAGGGCATAACTCTGCTGACGAGACCATTCCTGGCGATACTGACTTGCACGCCGTTCCTGACCGGCGCGCCAGTCGCGCTGCTGGTTGTTAGTCTGGTTGGTTCGCCAGTCGCGGTTTTGAGTACCGGTGCGATTTAAGCCGTCGCGCGAGCGATCAGACTCTTGTCGACGTGTCGAGTCTTGCTGTTCGCGCTGGCGTCGCTGCCAATCCGAGTTCGGCTGAGTCTGCTGGCGGCGCTGCAGTTGCAATTGCCTCTGCTGCTCCGCGTGCCTTTGCTGCTCAGCACGCTGCTGGTCCTCGCTGCTGCGTCTGGCTTCGTCGCCTCGCTGACGCTGACGGTTCTGTTCGGCGCGCTGCTGTTGCTCGGCGCGCTGCTGGTCCTGATTCTGCTGGACCCGTTGCTTATTCTGTTCCCAACGCGCTCGCTGTTGTTCCTGATTTTGATCTACACGTTGGCGATTCTGCTCCCAACGTTGTCGCTGTTGTTCCTGATTTTGATCGACGCGCTGGCGATTCTGTTGCCAGCGATCTTGCTGCTGCGCACGCTGTTGATTTTGCTGCGGTGCGCGTTGCGCCTCGCGTTGCCGTTGTTGTTCGGCACGCTGTTGTGCAGCCTGCTGCTGCTCAGCCTGGCGTTGCTCACCCTGACGCTGCTGTTGCGCCTGCTGTGCCTGCCCACGCTGCTGTTGTTGCGCGGCGCGGCGCTGTTCCTGCTCGGCCCGGCGTTGGGCCCCGCGATCTTGATTTGCTTGTTCCTGGGCTGGCTGATCCGCCTGCTTAGCCTGTCCACCTTCCTGCCGACGTTCTTCTCCACGGCCACGGCGGCCCTGCGCGTTCGTGATGTCGATGGCGCCGATCAGCACTGCGAAAGCAAGCGCTGCCGACGTAGCGAGGCCCTTGTAATTAACTTTCATTTGTATACCCCTTTGAAACTTGTTGCTCCTTCGAAACTTCCCCGTTATCAGTATTGGCAAGCAGCGTTCCAGCGATGAAGAGACTGGACGGGCCCGAATCTCGCTCATAACTAGAGCCCATATGATTCATGCATTGACGTTATGGGATAAGAAAGTGATGAGTGATGAGTGATGAGTGGCTTTGCCTCAAAGTCACAAGGTGAGGACATCGACGCGTAGCGTCGGGGTGATTTTAGCCCGGTCTCTTAAGGCCGGGTCTCGTCGCCAACCAATTGACTTTTCCGTCGCGTAGCGACGGAATGAACAAGAGTTGAAACCTTCTTCATTACGTCGCCGACGCGACGCCAGATCATTGGGTGACTTTTGATCCCGGCCTTGAGAGGCCGGGCTAAATTCAGCCGTCGCTCTGCGACGAAGACGAAGCAAGCAAGGAGACGGAAGACGGAAGACGGGAAAAAGTAATGAGTGATGAGTAATGAGTGATGAGTATTGAGCGGGTGAGTTAGGCTCGCTCGAGACCCGCGTACTTCTCGATGAGCTTCTTTTGGCCGTAGCCTGGAAAGGTAACTGTTAGTTTCAGAGAATCGCCTACGCCTTCGCGGCGCAAAACGAGACCGCGGCCGTACTTTGCGTGGCGCACGTAGGAGCCGGGGACGAAATCGGCCGCCAAAGGCGGAGTTTCGAGTTTCGAGTTTCGAGTTCCGAGTTTGGGACTTAGGTCTTGGGACTTTGGACTTTGGAAAGACGATTTACGGCTAGCCTTCTCTTGTTCTGCTTTTTCGCGGGTTGACTGAAAGCTGCCGCTCGTATTACCCAACTGCGTCGCGCGCTGTTTGAAGAATTCGGCGATTGAGTCAACGCTGTCGTAAGTCTTGCCTGCGTATTTGCCTTTCTCTTTACGATACCCGCTTTTATCGTCGCCGGCGCCCGCTGCCTGGCCTCGTCGATATTCGCCGTGTTCGTAATCAATCTGCGTTGAGCCGCGGGCGAATGAAAGCCAGGAGTTGCCGCGCGAAAGATCTTCCATCAGCTCCAGCGGCATTTCGTTTAGAAACTGCGACGGCTCAGACGCCAGCTCTTCACCGTAAACGCGGCGCTTCATCGCGTGAGTCACATATAAGAATCTTTCCGCGCGCGTCATCGCCACGTAACAGAGCCGGCGCTCTTCTTCCAACTGCGCCGGATCCGTGGCTGAACGCGAATGAGGAAAGAGCCCGTCTTCGAGACCGGCGATAAACACCAGGGGAAACTCGAGACCCTTGGCGGAGTGAGCGGTCATCAAGGTGACAGGCGCGTCGCCTTTGTATTGATCGGTGTCAGAAACAAGAGCGGAGTGATCGATAAACTCGCGCAAGCCGTCAATGCCTTGCTCATCGTAGTCGACAGCAGCGTTCACGAGTTCCTGCAGGTTTTCCAAACGTGCTTCAGCTTCGTCAGTCTTTTCTCCCTTGAGCGCGTTCTCGTAACCGGTTTCGAAGATTGCTGCCTTAACAATATCGGAAGGTAAAGAACTAGCGGAGGCAAGCCGCCCTTCCTGACCTGGAGATTCCGGGACTTGAGACTCTACTTCTTGAGACTGTGCTTCTTGAGACTTTGTGCCTTGAGTATTGCTCTCAGTTCCAGCCATCTTACCGAGGCGAAGGATAAGCTTGCGGAAGCTCTTGAGTGCAGACACTGCGCGCAGGCTCAGGCCCTCCGGTTTTTCGATCATGAGCGCGATCGTTTCCCACAGCGAGAGGCCATAGTCATTCGCGCGGCGGGACAGTTCGTCGAGAGTTTGTTTTCCGATGCCGCGCGGCGGACTGTTGATAACGCGTTGCAACGCGATCGAGTCGGTTGGATTTAGCGCCAGCTTGAGATAAGCAATGATGTCCCGCACTTCCGTGCGCTCGTAAAACGAAAAGCCACCGACGATGTTGTACTGCAAGCCGGCGCGACGCATAGCCTCCTCAAACACACGCGACTGCGAGTTTGTGCGATACAAGACTGCGCTCCGCAGGTCGTACTCATCCTGCCGGTGCTCCAGTATCTTTGAGGCAACAAAACGCGCCTCCGATTCCGCGTCGAACGCCTGGAAATAGCGCACGCGATCTCCGCGTGGGTTCGAAGTCCAGAGGTTCTTTCCCTTGCGCTCGAGGTTGTGTTTCACCACCGCGCCGGCGACGTCAAGAATTGTTTGCGTCGAACGATAATTCTGTTCGAGCCGGATTGTTTTCGTGTTTGGAAAGTGGTTTTCAAAGTTGAGAATGTTGGTGATGTCAGCCCCACGCCACTTGTAGATCGACTGGTCCTCGTCACCGACCACTGCAATGTTTTGTTGTTTCTCAGTCAACAAACTAATCAACGAAAATTGCAAAGAGTTTGTATCCTGATACTCATCAACCAGGATGTAGCGAAATTTGTTGTTGTACTTCTCGCGCACTTCCGGAACATCACGCAGCAGGCGCACGGTCTTAATCATTAGATCATCGAAGTCGAGCGCGTTGTTCGCGTGCAGCCGCTCCTCGTAGGTCTCGTAGACACGAGCGATCGATGCGCGGCGCTCGTCGACGTAATCGGCCCGCGCGGCAAAAGCTGCAACGTCTTCGCCACGGTTCTTTGCCGAGCTGATGGTGGACTGCGTGGCGCGCAGGCCGAGTTGCTTTTCGTCGTAGCCCAGATCCTTGATGCAGTTCTTTATTAGTCGCAGCGAGTCGTCCTGATCGTAGATGGTGAAGGTGCGCGTGTATTTGTCGTTAAGCTTTTCGATGTCCTGACGAAGGATGCGCACGCAGAGACTGTGAAAAGTGGAGACGAGCGGCCAACTCGAGAGTTCCTCATCGCGCAAGAGACGCTGGACGCGCTGGCGCATCTCCTGGGCGGCTTTGTTAGTGAAGGTGACCGCGAGAATATTCCACGGCGCGACGCCTTTTTCGGCGATGAGATAGGCGATGCGATGGGCGATTACGCGCGTTTTGCCCGAGCCGGCGCCGGCCAGGATCAGTAGCGGGCCTTCGGTGTTTTCAACGGCGGTGCGTTGTTCAGGATTTAGCGAACTCAGGAAATCGGTCATTGAAATTGGACTAACTAATCGAGATTTCATTTAACCACACGAATGTGCGCGGGCAAAACGCTAAAGTTAGAACCTTAATCCACAGATTACGCAGATCTCGCAGATTCAACTCAGACTATTCAAACCTGCCAACAACCTCAATAAATCTGTGTAATCTGCGTAATCTGGGGACTGAGTTTGACCACAAGAATCGGATAGAACCGATGCAAGAAACTCGTTAACATCGGCCCCGGTACGAATGAAGCAAACTTGATGAGGTGATACTATGAGCGCATTGATGAAAGAACAGATGAATCTACTGCCGGACGATCACGAAGGACAGTGGCAAGCAGTGTTAACAAGAGACGCGCGCTTCGACGGGCGGTTTGTCTTCGCTGTTAGTTCAACCGGAATTTACTGCCGCCCGTCTTGCCCTGCGCGGCGTCCGCGTCGCGAACGCGTTTCGTTTTTCCAGATACCGGAACTGGCCGAGCAGGCGGGTTTTCGTGCCTGCCTTCGCTGCCATCCTCGCGACACGCGGGTCCAGGATCCACAGATTCAAATGGCGCAAGAGATCTGCCGCTTGATTGATGAAAGCGACGGCGAACCAATCACGCTTTCAGCATTGAGCGAGCAGCTTGGCGTTAGTTCTTTTCATCTGCAGCGAACTTTCAAGAACATTATGGGGATCACGCCGAAAGACTACGCTGAGACTTCACGGGTGAACCGGTTCAAGCAGGGCGTTCGCAAAGGCGACGCGATCACCAGCGCAATCTACGATGCGGGATTCGGTTCAAGCAGCCGGTTATACGAAAACGCAGCGGCTCAACTCGGAATGACACCCGCGACTTATGGCAAGGGCGGACGTGGGGCCTTGATTAACTACGCAATAGTTGAAACCGCTTTGGGGCGTCTTTTGGTTGCAGCCACAAACAAGGGCGTGTGTTCGGTGATGCTCGGCGACTCGGACGCTTCACTCAAAGCTGACTTGTTGCGCGAGTTTCCGGCGGCGGAGATTCGCCATGATGAGAAGCCCCTTCGTTCGTCGCTTAAAGCGATAGTCGAACATTTGAAGAACAAGAGGCCGCACATCGATCTGCCACTCGACATACAGGCTACGGCTTTTCAGCGGCAGGTGTGGGAACAGTTGCGTGCCATTCCTTATGGCGAAACGCACTCCTACAGCGAAGTAGCAAAAGCGATTGGACAAGGAAAGGCCGTCCGCGCGGTGGCTCGCGCCTGCGCCACGAATCCGGTGGCGCTAGTGATTCCATGTCACCGCGTTATTCGCGAAGACAAGAGTCTGGGTGGTTATCGCTGGGGCCTGGAGCGAAAGAAGAAGTTGTTGGCGACAGAGAAAGAAACCATTCGGAGAAGTTAAGCATTCCGGTAGCTGCTAAACCGAGCAAGTGATTGTCTGGGACCGCGGGCGTCCCGCCCGCAACGCGCCGCAGGCGCGCAGGTTTCGAACTAATCCTTTTCGCGCTTCGCGCTCATTTGCGGGCGGGTCGAGCACCCCAACAGATAAACAACATCTGTTGGGGACCCCGCCCGCCCGCGGTCCAGCAAATCGCTTGAGCGGAAATCCTTTTCAAATCGTCTAATTGGTCCTTTTCGAGCCCGGCCTACGCGTTAACAGATGGAGACTAATCATTAATAAAGCAGTCTCGAATGAGAACTTGGGTAGGGGAAGGGTCACAGGCAGTTTATGCAAAAAGTATTAGGCATTGTGATAGTCATTATGGCCGCAATGGTTTGCGTCTCGGCACAAACAGGCCAGGACCGGATGCGGTTCTCGGAGCACAAGGCCGCCACTTTGAAACTAAGCGCACCAGCGACGGAATCAGAGGCGTTCTACCCGGGCACTTCCTACAGTTACCCTGTGGAAGATTTTAAACCCGGCGTGGTTCAGGTTGGGCCGCGGACTACTTACCTTAAAGAGGGACTGCGAACTGACGAAGTAGTCCGGCTGTTGGGTAAACCCGCAAGCATTTCCGAGCGTAGCGAGAACGACATCGTAACAACGACCTATGAATTTCACCGCGGCGAAGGTCGAATATTGATCGCCGAGTTTGTGGGCGGCATACTAGTAAGATCTCGGTCAGAAACGCGTATCGAGAATCCGGTGCAGGCGGATCGTTAAGTTCCTGGATTTTGTGAACAGTAAGGTGATATTTTGAGAGCTCGCAGGAGGCGGGCTAGGACATGAAACGCGCATTAAGTTTGGTTTTGTTCATGGCATTAATGGCTGGGTTTACCGCGAGCGCTACCGCGCAAGATGCCTCGAACGTCTCGGACTCGTTAGATACTCTGCGTTCGCAGTTGCTTGACGCGCAAGCCAAAGAAGCGGAGCTCGAGGCGCGACAGCAGCAGCTTGACGAAGCTCTGAAACCTGAAAACATCGAACGCTCTCTGGCAGGCATTGGCTCAACCAAACCTGAAGAGTTGCGTGAGTCACGTCGCCGCCAGCTTAGTATTGAAAGAGACGGCGTGCGCGCTCAACTCAAACTAGTCACAACCAGCCGCGAGCGTTTGGAGTCTGTCATTCGCCTGGCGGAAACGCAGGCTTACCAACAGAACGCATCGGGATCAGGAAGCGCGCCACTGCTCAGCCAGACGTTGGCAGGAAAGCATTTTGGCTGGGTTGTCGGAATAGCGGCAGCAGTCGGCGGCATTCTGGGAATTGTGATGTTGGTAATTTTAGCCAGGAAACGCGCCAGAACGTGACTTGTTGATTGTTAAGAACCCGAACCAGCAAAAATGCGAAGCGCGCCAAGTGGCGCACTTCTTTTTTGGTGCTTTGAAACTTACAGGTTGTGTTTGACTTCGCCCGTAACGCTATTTTTGGCTTGCCGAATTATTCCACAGTCACCGACTTTGCCAGATTACGCGGCTGGTCCACGTCGCACCCGCGACGCACGGCGATGTGATACGCCAGGAGTTGGAGCGGAATGATGGAAAGGATTGGCGACAACAGATCGCTTGATGGTGGAATGTTGATGACGTGGTCGGACATGGTGGCCGACATCGTGTCGCCTTCAGTCAAGACTGAGATCACAATGCCTTCGCGTGCTTTCACTTCGACAATGTTTGAATGCGTCTTTTCATAACGCAACTCAGACGAGCGATTCCCCTCCTCTCGAGTATTGATAAACAGAACGGGTAAACGCTCGTCGATTAGCGCATTCGGACCGTGCTTCATCTCGCCCGCCGGGTAGCCTTCAGCGTGTATGTAGGAAATCTCCTTAAGTTTCAAAGCACCTTCGAGGGCCACTGGAAAGTTTATGCCGCGGCCGAGGTAAAGAAAGTCTGTTGATCTAAAGAATTCTTTGGACAACTCCTCAATATCATCCGAATCGCTGAGCAGGTGTTCGAGTTTGATCGGCAACTCGGCGAGTTGCTGCGCATGATGTTTAGCCTCTTCCGCCGACAGCGTTCCGCGCAAGTCACCGAGATAGAGGCCGAGCAAATAGAGCGCGACCATTTGCGAAGTGAAGGCCTTGGTGGAAGCAACACCAATCTCCGGACCCGCATGCGTTAGAATCGTGCCATCGGCCTCGCGCGTGATCATCGAGCCGTTGACGTTGCAAATCGCCAAAACTTTGGAACCTATCTCCTTGGCTTCTCTTAGGGCGGCGATTGTGTCCGCCGTCTCGCCTGATTGCGTAATCACCAATAGCAGAGTGTTCTCATCCATCACCGGATCGCGATAACGAAATTCCGAAGCGTAATCAACGTCCACTTGAATTCGCGCGAGCTGCTCGATCATGTACTTGCCCGCCAGACCGGCATGCCAGGAAGTGCCGCAGGCGGCGATCTTGATCGAAGTGAAACGCCTGAAGTCGGCCTCGGTGATGTTCTTCATCTCGTCGAGAAACACGCGGCCAGTGTCCAGGGAAATGCGGCCCTGCATCGTGTCGCGCACGGAACGCGGCTGCTCGTAAATCTCCTTGAGCATGAAATGCTTGAAGCCACCCTTCTCCGCCATGATCGGATCCCAGGTAATTCGCTGGATTGCGGGTTGGACCGAGTTCGCTTCGAAGTCTGTTACCCGCACGGCATCTTTGTTGATGATGGCCATCTCGCCGTCACCGAGAAAAAAGACGTCACGCGTGTGTTGCAGAATCGGTGGAATATCTGAGGCCACAAAAAACTCGCGATCGCCCAGGCCGATAACGACTGGAGGCCCCTGCCTGACAGCAATGATCACGTCCGGTTCATCCGCATTAATAATTGAGAGGGCGAAGATACCTTTGAGATCCAGCATTGCGCGGCGCACTGCCTGCTCAAAATTGTGATCGGATTTCAGGTACTCTTCGATTAGATGGGCGATGATCTCGGTGTCGGTTTCAGTAACAAACTGGTGGTCGGTCCTACGCAGCTGTTCTTTGAGTTGCAGGTAATTCTCGATGATGCCGTTGTGAACTACGACAATGCGCCCGGTGCAATCGCGGTGCGGATGTGCGTTTTCTTCAGTGGGCCGGCCGTGAGTGGCCCAGCGTGTGTGTCCAATTCCGTAAGTTCCATCAAGTGGGCTAAGCCGGATAACTTCCTCGAGGTTGCGAAGCTTTCCCTCAGCGCGGCGTATTTCGAGCAGGTGGTCTTCGTTGACCACAGCGATACCGGCAGAATCATAACCGCGATACTCGAGCTTCCGTAGGCCGTCAATGATTAGCGGCACAACCTGCTTGTTTCCAACATAGCCAACAATTCCGCACATAGATTCTCCATAGTGATGAGTAATGAGTCATGAGTACTGAGTTAGCAGAATACTCCTGCTTTTACTCAGTACTCATCAATCATCAATCATCACCGTGCTTGAGTTTCTTCTTGACGACTGCCGGAACGCCGGCGACAAGCGTGTTGGGTGGCACATCCTCCGTCACTACTGAGCCGGCAGCAGTGACTGAACCTTTGCCAACTCTGACGGGCGCCACCAACATTGTATCCGAACCGATTCGCACGTCGTCTTCGATAATCGTAGGGTGCTTGTCTTTGCCGTCGTAATTGCAGGTCACTGTGCCGGCGCCAATATTCACATTTTCGCCGATAGTCGCGTCACCAAGATACGTGAGGTGCATAGCCTTTGATCGACGCCCCAGTCGCGATTTCTTAGCCTCAACGAAATTTCCAACTACAGAACCCTCTTCAAGGATCGTATTCATGCGCAAATGCGCAAATGGACCGACGGCGCAGTTCGACTGAATTTCGGAGTCGATAACCACACAATGATCTTTCACGACGACGTTGTTTCCCAGCCGGGAATTCGCAATGCGTGTTCCCGATCTAATCTCACAGCCTTCCCCGATGATGGATTTGCCTTCAATCGAAACGCCAGGATAAATGATGCAGTCGCGGCCTACCTCAGCCTCGGCGCTAACGTAAGCGTGGGATGGATCGAGAAAAGTTACGCCGTCGTCAACCATCAATTTGCGGATCGTGCTACGACGCATTAGATTCTCGAACTCCGCCAGTTCAGCCCGGGTGTTGATGCCCGAAACTTCCCGAGCATTACCACGCAGCTGAACATTTACGCTCTCGCCGTTGGCTAAAAGTATTTGCGGAACGTCCGTCAGATAGTATTCGCCTTGCCGGTTCGACGGCTCGACGCGTTTTAGCGCGGCGAACAGTTTGCGCGCGTCGAAACAATAGATACCGGAGTTAATCTCCTTCACAGTCTGTTCCTCCGGAGTGGCATCTTTTTGTTCCACGATATGGAGAAAGCAGTTGCTTTCATCACGAACGATGCGGCCATAGCCGGTCGGGTTTTCGAGTCGCACGCTTAGGATTGAACACGCAGCCTTGCCGGCCCGGTGTTGGCTGATGAAGTCTTCCAGCGTTTCTTGACGAATCAAAGGCACATCCCCGGAAAGGACAAGCACAAGCGAATCGCTGTTTTCGAGCTGTGATTGCGCGGCCATGACGGCATCGCCAGTTCCGCGTTGCTCAGTTTGAGTGACGAAAGCTGCCCTGTCGCCGACTTCAGTCTGAACGGCCCGTTCGACCTCACTCGCCTGATGGCCGACCACCACGTAGATCTTTTCCGGGCCCAGTGATTGGGCAGTACGACAGACGTAAGTAATCAAAGGCAGACCGCCAAGTTCATGCAGTACCTTGGCGCGCGCCGATTTCATTCTGGTTCCTAAACCGGCGGCGAGAATGAGCACTACAAGCGACTGATCGGGTTGGCGGTGCGGCAAAGGCTGGCCTTTCTCGATTGGCTCCATGGGTTAGACGGAAACAGTGGGCCGTAGGCGGTGTTCTTGCTTGCACGCGAGAACGACTCGCGCCAAAAGCGTGGAGTCGTGTCGTACCTTTTCGCCCTCTTCGAGAAGGTTAGTGCGAATGACTTGCGTTGATTCGTCCAGCACCGCATCGATTGCGTCATCGTCAATTCCTATTTGATATGCACCTTCCTGGGCATAGCGCTGGGCTTGTTCTTTGGTGACGCGACGGTCGTTGACGATTACAAAATCGAAATGTATTTCAGGCGCGTAGCTCTTGGTAGTTTCCAGGTGCTGGCGCGCGGAGTAGTTGTCTGTCTCACCAGGCTGAGTCATTAAGTTGCAGATAAATATCTTAGTAGCCTGGCTTTCACCGATGGCGGCGGCGACTCTCGATACGAGCAGGTTGGGAAGAATACTGGTGTAAAGAGAACCAGGCCCAACAGTTATCACATCCGCCGCCCTGATCGCTTTCAACGTTTCCGGAAGCGGCAAACACCGTTCAGGCTCCAAACGCAGCCGGCGAATTGGCGCGCGAGAGGCCGAGATCTGAGTTTCGCCGCGCACGACGCTGCCGTCCTCAAGTTCGGCTGCCAGGCGGACGTCACTAATGGTAGCTGGGTAGATGTGGCCTTTACTTGCCAGAACCTCCGACGACAATCTGACTGCTTCGGTGAAGTCACCTGTAACCTCGGTAAGGGCTGCCAGGAAAAGATTTCCGAAGCTATGACCCCCGAGTTCGCCCTGTCCGCGAAACCGGTAGCGAAACAGACGAGAAAGTAGATTTGAATCCTCAGAAAGCGCGATCATACAGTTGCGAATGTCACCCGGTGGCAGCATTTGCAACTCTTCCCTCAAGCGCCCGGAGCTGCCGCCGTCGTCGGAGACGGTGACGATTGCAGACAGGTTTGAAATCCACAAATCATCCGAGGAAAAATCGCCGACCAAACGCTTCAATCCTGAAAGCAAAGTCGACAGACCAGTGCCGCCGCCTAATGCGACCAGGTTGAGTCCGCGATTTTCTTCAGAAAAATTAGGCAACTTCATTCTCCATGGGGATCACGGTCGCCTGAGTTCGACAAGCCCGCTACCACAGAATCATACCTAAAAGGCCGGGGCTTTGAAACTGTATATTGAAACTGGATAACCGTGTGGAACTTCTTGAGGGAAAACTAAACGTGGTGCTCAAAAACCAGTCTATCAAAGTCTGGATCATTACGGAGTGAAGTCAAGTCGTGATCGTGTTGCGCACGAACGCGAAGGGTTGGTTGAAGATCCAATGCTCGTTGAAGCGATTGCAGCGCCAGATCAAGTGAACCCAGGCGAGCACGCGTCGCCGCCAGGCCGTAATGAATGTGTGCGGCTTCGGGTTCACGCTTCAGTGCGCGTTCAAACATTTCTTGCGCGGCTACAAATTCTCCGCGGTTCAACTCGATTACACCGCGATCGTAGAGCGAGTCAGCATCGCGCGGGAGTATGCTTTCCGTGCGCAGGCGCGCGTCTGCAACGGCGAGATAGGTACGTGAGCGAGCAGCGACTTCAGAAACCTGGAAGTATTTGTCCAGAAGTGCACGAAACTGATTACGCGCTTCACCGAAACGGCCGCGAGTAAATTCCTTGTGTGCTCGTTCGAACGCTTTTAATGCCGCAGCTTCATCGACCGTCGGTTGTCGAGGTGGCGCCTGAGCTACAACCGCGGGTCGTTGTGCGCGCACGGCCGCTAGCTTTTGGGTCTTTTTGACGCTTGGGGCGACAGATTTTCTGTGCTTCGCTAAAGTCGGCTTCATCGGAGCGGCTTTGCGGCTGATTGTCTTCTTAATCGCCTTCTTGGGTACACGGCTTTTGAGAATGACTCTCTTTTTGACCGAAGTTTTCTTCACTACTTTGTTTTTGGGAGCAACTCGTGCCTTCGAAGCGACTTTGACCCTCTGCGTCTTTCGCGCTGCTACCTTCTTCGCAACAGCTCTACTAGCCTTCGGACGTGCGGTCTTAGGAGCAGGCGTGCGCCTTTTCGCCGCAGACTTCGGAGAAGAACGACGGGCGACCGCGCGTGAGGTTGAACGTCTCAGACTTTTCGTAGCTGCGCTCATTTCGAAGGTTATGAATGAAAGGCCAATGTGGACCAAGCGCTCCGGAAGTTGCGGTGGCAGAGTAACATAGCCTCTCTGCTAAATCAACGAAAGAGCATCGATAGGTGTCAAAGACTCGCTTTTACGCCGTCAGAGATCTGCAATTGGCAAACAAAGGAAAACACTTGAAGCACCTTGTTGGCTGTGTTACAGTGCCTTGCGGCCTGAGGGAGCACCGGATCCCCACCGCGCCGGCGAGAAAAGGAACCGAAAAATGCTTTGCCTTCAGCGGGTTGACTCGCTAAGGTTCGGTTTCTCAAATCAGAACCCGCCAATTGTCCTTGCCTCCCGTAACTTCAAAAGAAAGCTGTACTAATGGCAGACACGCCTCTACTGCTCCGAGAGCAGCAGTATCATCAGATTAAGGCCGTACTGGCCCGACTCCGCATGGACTCGGCCGCCAAGGTT
>Ga0180089_1000010_pt1 | contig 16466 bp, 11 predicted proteins | sample EasRiv860_16_10D_FD_123016 | JGI IMG/M metagenome (GOLD analysis project Ga0180089, IMG submission 123016) | Soil microbial communities from meander-bound floodplain in the East River, Colorado, USA - East River metaG ERMLT860_16_10D | ecosystem: Environmental > Terrestrial > Soil > Floodplain ... | reverse complement strand
GATCTCGACGCCGCGTGACTTGTTGCCGATGAAGATCCACTGCCATTCGGGCCGCTCTCTTGCCGCGCGCGTAATCAGTTCTTGATCCACCAGCCACGGCTCTATCGCCCCGAAATATCCCAATCGCGGTCGCGGAATTCGCGCCACCGACTCCGCAATTTCCAGTTTGCCGCTCCCAACTTGCGACCAGTGATCAAAATCGACCGCCTGTTCGAGAAGAAATGATCGTTCACGACCGCGCTCTGCTTCGGCCAGTAATTTTTGTCCGGAATACAACACCAGATCGGCGTTATCGATCGCGCGTTCGTGAAGCTTTCTGATCGTTCGCAGGTCGGTCGCATGATCCATCAGGTTTGCATCATACTTATCCGACACTTGATAGATCACCAGCCGCTCGTCAAACTGGCCTATCATGTCAGCCGCCGTGGGAATCGCGATCCAGAGAATTGGGCGCGTCAGACCGCCACGGCGCGCCAGTTTTCCAATTTGCGCAGCGAGCAACTTGCGATTCGCGGCGCGAGCGAGACGGGTGCCAAAGAACGGAATAACGGCGGGCGAAACCACTGTGACGCCCTCGGGAGTAGGACGCGCCAAACGAGCGTATGAGCGCAGCTTGCGGACAATGCGCGGCAGCAGATCTTTGTTCGAGAGACTGGGCAACCCCATCGAAATTGAGTTTACAAAGATCACCCGGTTGCCGGCTTTGGCAAAGCGTCGCATCAAGTGATACTTCGAGTGCGGATGGTGATACCACCAATCCTCTCCCGCAAAACAAATAATCGAATGTCCTTGAATCACGTTAGCTTCAGTATAATCCGCTGACAATGAAACTACCCGAGCCTGGCGCCGGCGAAACGCCCGATTACCCGTCCGCTACGAGACCGGCTGCAGTCAATCGTCTGGCTCCGCGTTGCAAAGTATTTATTCTTACTCTGATCTTTTTCACCGCGCTGGGAGTTCGACTTCTAAACTGGCAGAGTCACCACGATGAAGCATTGGCGGTACAAACCAGTGTTGCTCTCAACTATAAACACCAGGCCACGTTGATACAGGCAAACGGTGTTGCTTCGCTTTTCGATGCCTCGTCATCAACCAACAATCCTGATCTCATGGGCCACCCGCCGGGTTATCCAATTCTGCTTTCGGTTATGCATCGTGTCGGCGGCCAGTCAGATACCGCAACTCAGTTCCTGCAAATCATTCTCGACTCGCTTTCGGTGGTCGTCATCGTTCTGATCGCTTTCGAATTCTTTCCGGCTGCGATTGGTCTTATCGCGGGGCTTATGACTGCTTTCGCGCCACAATTCAGTTGGAATTCGCTGACGCTTTTGCCGGATTCGCTCGCAACCCTGCCAATTCTCGTGGCGGTGCTAATCATCACCAAAACGCGCCAGCGGCGTTATGCGTCTGGTCGTTCCAAGCTACTTTCGATCCTGATTGCGGGCGCGCTCATCGGCGTCTCCGTTTGGCTAAGAGCAAACGCGCTCCTGCTAGGGCCTTTCCTGGCCTTCCTGTTGCTCTTCGTCTGCAAACGCGGCGCTCGACTGCGTCCCGCGCTCGTGCTGCTTTGCGGGGCTCTGCTAATTATTTGTCCGCTTACGATTCGCAATGCCGTCGTCTTCGACAAGTTCATTCCCGTGTCCCTTGGAGCCGGACAAACTCTCGTCGAAGGCATTGCAGATTACAACACCGACGGGTCGCTTGGCTTGCCGCCAACTGATGTAGAACTAATTCGTGGCGAAGCTGAAACTTCCAAACGGCCTGACTATGCCAACTCGCTCTTCACGCCCGACGGAACGGAGCGTGACCGGGCACGATTAGCCCGCGGCTTTGCCGTTGTCCGCGCGCATCCATTTTGGTTTGCTGGGGTCATGATCCGGCGAGCCGCCTCAATGCTGCGGCTTGAGCGAACGCCCCTCAGACTTGCAGCAACGGATTCCCGCGTCTCGCCTCTACTGCAGTGGCCGCTCCGTATCGTGCAAAAGCTATTCATCACCGCACTCTTCCTACCCTTAACCCTGATCGGCGCCGGCATTATTGTCTATCGGAGACAATTTCAAACGCTCGCGCTTTTGCTGGCAGTTCCTTGTTACTACTTCTGCATGCAGTCAGCCTTGCATACGGAATATCGTTACGTGCTTGTCATTCACTATTTTCTTTTTGTGCTGGCCGCAGTTGCCGCCTACATGATCGCGAGCTCGATAAGGAGACTCCTCCGTTAAACCTTTCCCCTATTCCCCTATTCCCTTCCTATCCCTTCACTGACTCCGAGAACTCTTGCCAACTCTCGCAGATTCTCTTCTGCCTCCCGCCGGTAACGCTCAGGCCACGGGTTTGGCTCTTCTATCACCGGATACAACAAGACGGCCTGCAAATGACTGACTAGTTGCTGAACGTCGCCGAAATCGTAGAGCAACATGCCGCGCGTTTCGCCGGCGCGCGTTGCCACCACTGGCACGCCAGACCAAAGCGCCTCAACACGCGAGATGCCATAACTCTCGTCGGCAAACGCCCGCACAAACACATCGCTGCGTTTCAGTATTTCGTAAATCTCAGGGTTAGGAACTTTTTCCAGTACGGTAATCCAGTCACGTTCTCGCAACACTTCGTCGCGATAACTTTCGTCGCGCACAAACCCGCCATCCAAAAGCGCCAGACCGATATCTTTGCCGGTACGCTCGCGAAGTTCCTCGACCGCTTCGGCCACATCGCGAAAACCATAGCTGGGGAAAAAGACTCCGATAGAACAAACACGCTTAGCCCGGGAGAGGTAGAGCTCGAGCTGTTCTTTAGTATCACTCGATAAAGGCGTGACCCCTTCATTCGTCGCCTGTGGCAAAAGACAGCGGATGACTGTCACGTCCTGGCTAACTTTGATCTCCTCCTGTAGCCAGCGGCCCAGGTCTTCGCTGACAACCACGAATTTGTCGACAGCATTCACGGCACGACGAAAGAGCCAGCGCTGCATCACGCCAAAGTTCGGGTACCGTTTCGGCAAGGAGCCATCGAGAATGTTTTTATACCATTCAAAGCCTAAAAGACGCTTGAGCACGAGCCACAGCGGAAGCAATAGCAGATTGGGATATTCCAAATGAAAGTGAGAAGCATCAAGAATACGCGCGCCGCGTCCCTCAGCAAGCAGTGCCCAAATCGTTCCCAGTCTCCGGTGGGCTACGAAACGCACCTTTGGATCTTTCGGCTTCGCGCCCGTATAAGTCCAAACCCGAACATTCGAATCGTGAAAATGCACCATCAGCGTCTTAAGGTAGATTGCGACGCCGCCATAAGGCGGCGGCAGTGGCCCAAAGAGTATAATTCTCTTGCTCATCTAGGAGGCTTGAGTGGATTGCTGTCAGAGAGTGCCGTTAGGCACGAAATGTTTATAGCTCCCGAAGAAACCTTTAGATCCTTAGCCCATTTATGGGCGACAGAATACATATTGCGCTCCTATGGAGCTAGCGGTTTCTTTTCTGTGTTGAAATCTATAAACATTGCGCCGGTCTGCGGGTAAGCTGGGAGCCGACTCTATGGATCCTGTCAGGATAATCACGAAATGATCGCAACCGAGTTGCAGGAACAGACCGAAGAAACACTCGAGCCCAGCCCCGCGGCTGTATCAGTCGTTGTTCCTTCCTTCAATCACGCCAAGTTCATTGGAGCCACGCTGCGGTCGATCATGCAGCAGACGCTCTTGCCGGCAAACCTGCTGGTTATTGACGATGGTTCAAGCGACGACTCACCGGCGATCATCGAGCGTATGCTTGACGAGTGTCCTTTCTCGTGCGAGTTCATTGCCAGAGACAACCGTGGGCTCTGCGCAACCTTGAACGAAGGGTTTGAAAAAACACGTGGGGACTATTTCGCCTACCTCGGTTCAGATGACTTGTGGCTGCCGAATTTTCTAAAGGCCCGTGTGCAGCTCCTCGAATCGCGGCCCGACGCTGTGCTCGCCTATGGCCATACCTACTTTGTTGATGAGGAGAATCGTGTAGTTGACTGCACTGCCGACTGGGCGAGCTACGCCGATGGCGATGTGCGCGAGATGTTGCTGGGGACCACCGCTCCGATGAGTTCGACCGTGCTTTACCGTCGCAGCGCGCTGGGGCAGCAACGATGGGACGAACGGTCTAGATTGGAAGACTACGATCTTTATTTGCGCTTGAGCGCTGAGGGCCCGTTCGCGTTTGACCCGCGGGTGTTGTCGGCGTGGCGCCGGCATGGTTCCAATACAAGTTGGGACCAAACAATGATGCTGGAAGAACAATTGAAGGCCCAGCGCAAGGCGGCACTGAGATTCGGTTTTAGCGACAAGCAGGTAAAAGAATTACAACGAGCGACTAGATTCAACCGCGCTGAAGGCTTTTTGAGGGTTGGGGATAAGTCGCAGGCGTTGAGTTTGCTAACGCATAACCTGCGAGGTGCGCAGTCGGCCCGTGGAACGGCAAGAATTCTTTTGCGACTGTTAATGCCAAATTCGTTCATGCGCGGACGCGCGCGCGTCCGGCAGCGCAAGGTTCATCAACGATATGGCACCCTTGACGTTTAAGACTAACCGCCAGGATTGCTCTCTGGCGTAAAGGCCATTTTGTTCTTATTGAATCTGTGAAATCTGCGTAATCTGCGGATAGCTTTCTGGCGCTCACGCGCGTCCTGGCGGTTTACTCTCTCACAAATCCAAAAACATCCTGGTGATCGTCCCAACCCCGCGACGCAAAATAGACCTTGCGCATGCCGCCGACCATCCGCACTTGCCCATCTATCCAATCCGGCGACGTCAACGAAACGCCGGACTCACTCGTGCTGTCGTATATGCCTTTAGGATAGGCAGCAAAACCAAATCCGTTTCGCTCATATCCGTCGATCAGCGCCGGCAGTTGTTCGTCATCCAGGCCGTAGTCAAATTCCTTCCTCGGCAGCCTCGCGGCAACGTAATCGCCATGCGTAGTAAAGACCAGCAGGCTGCCGGCGCTCAGATGTCGCTTGAAAAACTTTAGCAGGTCGATCAGGGAACCCTGGTTGAGATGAGTCATGAGCGAACCGCACCAAATCAGATCAAACTTCGTGTCCAGCGAAACCTCGTTTAGATTTGCCGAGGAATAAACCGGCTCAGCCCCAAGATGCTCCCCACAAAAATCGACGGCATCGCGTTGAATATCGCAGGCCGTAATCTTCGCTTCGGGAAAGCGGGCCGAAAGAAACCGCAGCACGCGTCCGCCGCCGCTAGGCAGATCCAGAATCGTGCGCACGTCTGTTAAGTTCGCCTGCGCCAGCGCCGCATCGATCGAATGAATCGCCCGGAGACCAACTTTGAAATAGTGTGCGCCGTCCGAGTCATACATTCCGTCCCGGAAATAGATCTTGCTGCTCACTTTGCTAAGCAACTCGCGCTCGCCCGCGTTTAGTGATGCGTCTGAAAGCAGTCGCCGCTTGTGTAGTTCCGGCCGCGGAGGAATGGTCCTCACCCATCGACGCACGTCTCCAAGGTAAGGCCAAAGGGCACGAGGCACTACACGCTTGAGTTTTTGAACGTTCATTCGCAGGATCAGATCCAATCCTTAGACCTTCCTTGACTGCCCTGTTACGCCGTCTTTAGACTGGCCAACTCGATGTGAGCAACATAAGCCTCTTGAAGTTTCGAATGCAAACGAAGAACTGTGCACTCGTTTTGATCGCGGCGAGTTAAGATGGAGCTTGATGGATTTAGAAACCAGCAAAGCCGTTAGCCCCAAACTGGCCCAGGCCACCTCTGCAGATCCGGTTCTGCTGCCCGACTCAGACCTGAGCAACGGCGCGGAAATAGGCTCCCGCGACAGGCACACCTTAATCCAGTCAGAAGAAAGCGGCCTACAACTCGACCTCGGCGAGCTGTGGTATTATCGCGAGCTGCTCTACTTTCTCACCCTCCGCGACATCAAAGTGCGTTACAAGCAAACGGTGATGGGCCTGGCCTGGGTAATAATCCAGCCGCTAACGACCATGCTCATCTTCACCCTCGTGTTCAATCGTTTCGTGCGGCTCGACGCCGGAGCGTTGCCCTATCCGCTCTTCGCACTTTCGGGTTTACTGCTCTGGCTGTTTTTCGCTAATGCCGTCACCAACAGCACGCACAGCCTGGTGAGCAACGCAAACCTGATAACCAAAGTCTATTTTCCGCGCATGTTCATCCCGGCTGCCTCAGTGGGCGCCGGTTTGGTTGACCTGGCTGTCGCTTTTCTGCTGCTCGCCGCGTTATGCATTTACTACGGCGTGACGCTGACGTTGAACCTCCTGCTCGTGCCGCTCTTCATTATCCTGATGGCCTTGCTCGCGCTCGGCGTGGGGTTGCTGTCCGCAGCCATGACTGTAAAATATCGCGACCTGCGTCACGCGCTTCCCTTCATCATTCAGCTTTGGATGTTTGCCTCGCCGGTGATCTATCCGGCAAGCGTGGTGCCGGTACAATGGAAATGGCTGCTTCTAATTAACCCGATCGCCGGGATCATCGAAGGTTTCCGAGCGTGTCTTACTGGTGGTTCGTTCGCCTGGCTGCAGGTGTCAATCGCGGCTGCTATTACCGTGACGATCCTGGTTTGCTCCGGGTATATCTTCCGGCGTTTTGAGCACACTTTCGCTGACGTAGTTTGAGATTCAAAGATGAACACCGCGATCAGAATTGCAAACGTCAGTAAACGTTACCGCATCGGCGGCCTTCATCCCGGGTACATGACGTTCCGCGAAATGCTCGGCGGCCTCGTGACCGCGCCGTTCAAAAAACGCAGTAACGGTCAACAGACTATCTGGGCCCTCAGCGACATCAACCTTGAGATTGGGCAAGGCGAACTGGTGGGAATTATTGGCCACAACGGTGCAGGCAAGTCCACCCTATTAAAGATTCTCTCGCGTGTGACCAAGCCAACCACTGGCGAGGTGGAACTGTTTGGACGCATCGGCAGTTTGCTGGAGGTTGGTACCGGATTTCATCCGGACCTCACCGGACGGGAAAACATCTATCTCAGCGGCGCCATATTGGGAATGCGCCGGGCCGAAATAGATCGCAAGTTTGCCGAGATCGTGGCTTTCTCAGAGTTGGAAAAGTTCATTGAAACTTCGGTCAAGTGGTATTCCTCGGGTATGTATGTCCGGCTCGCCTTTTCGGTGGCGGCGCATTTCGAACATGAGATATTGATGATGGATGAAGTGTTGGCCGTGGGCGATGCTGCATTTCAGCAGAAGTGTCTGGACAAGATGCACGAAATTCGGCAACAAGGCCGCACCATTCTGTTTGTCTCACACGACATGGCCGCGATCACCAGACTGTGCAAGCGGGTCGTGCTCCTTGAGCGCGGCAAAGTAACGTTTGACGGTGAGGCCCGCGAAGTAGTTAAGCGCTATCTAAGTTCCAGTTTGAAATCGGGAGCGTCAAGGGAATGGACGGATCAACAAACCGCTCCCGGCGATCGGGTAGTGCGCCTAAGACGAGTGAGGGTGCGAACTGAGGAAGGCGAAACGATCGCAGTGGTCGATATCCAAAAGCCCTTTGGCATCGAGCTGACTTACGACGTACTGGAAGAAGGACACGCGCTCGTGCCCGTCATCGAGTTTTACAACCAGGAGGGCACCGAACTTTTCAGCACCCACGACACCAGCGCCAACTGGCGTCGCCAGCCTCGCCCGCGCGGAACATACACCAGCACAGTGTGGATTCCGGGGAACCTGCTCGCCGAGGGAAGCCTGATCGGCAACGTCTCGATCATGTCCCACTTTCCCGCCACTGCACTCCATGCACATGAGCCAAACGCGGTGGCTTTTCAAGTGGTCGACAGTCCCTCGGGAGACTCGGCGCGCGGTGATTATGTCGGCCCCATGCCTGGCGTTATACGTCCGTTGTTAAAGTGGGCCACTGAGACCAACGACATCGCAGCAAGCTTCAAACAGGAAGACCGTTAAACTTGCGCCGCCTAAAGAAAATCCTTCAGGACAATTTATCACTCTCCGCTAAACTTTTTTTGCGGAGACTAATCCTGACTCTTGTTCCAGGCAGACTCAGAGCCAGGAACCGCGAACATCTGCCGCAGGACCTGAAGCAACTAGCGGCGGCAAGCGATCGAAATCGTGACCGGCCGCGCGTGGTTGTATTCGACGAACGCGTTCCCAGTCCCGATCGCGATGCCGGCAGTTTGAGAATGCTCTTGATCCTTAAGTCACTCGCCAAGTGGTACCACGTCACCTTCGTGCCCTTTAACCGTCCTCAGGGAATCGACTATGAGCGCGCCCTCTGGCAGGCAGGCATTGAAACCGCCGATGCGACCGATTATCGCAGCCTGCTCAAAAACAAAAACATTAGGGCTGCAATTGTCAGCCGGCCCAGCATGGGGTCAACTTTTATCCATCGCATTCGTCGCGTCAATCCAAAAGTACTCATCATCTTTGATATGGTCGACACCCATTTTCTGCGGCTGCAACGCGAGTATGAAATATCAGGCCACGCGGCGGCGCTTTCAGAGGCGAAACGATATCGCAAGCTCGAGAGAAAGCTAGCGGAGTTGAGCGACGTCGTTTGGTGTGCTTCGGGGGAAGATAAAAAGGTCATGGAGCGTGAGGCGCCGGGGTCAAGAATTGAAGTTGTCCCGACGATCCACGAGCTACGCGATTCTGGTAAAGCTTTTGAGGACCGGCGCGATTTGCTTTTCATCGGCAGTCTCGCCCATCGACCCAACGAAGATGCCGTGTTGTTTTTCATGCGCGAGGTCTATCCCCTCGTGCGAAAAATTTTGCCGTCGGTCCGGTTGGACATCATTGGCGATTTCGCTTCAGCCGCTATCCAAGCCTGCGACTCGGAAGACGTGCGAATACGTGGATATGTTCCGGATGTGGAACCTTACCTGCGGAACGCCCGTGTCTTTATCGCGCCGTTGCGTTTCGGCGCGGGAATCAAGGGCAAGGTAGGTGAGGCTATGGCTCACGGCGTTCCGGTGGTTACGACATCGATCGGCGCTGAAGGCTTTGGATTAACGGACGGACTGGATGTGATGATTGGTGACGATCCGGAGTCGTTTGCGAACGCGATTCAGAAATTGTATTCGCAACAGGATCTGTGGGAACGAGTGGCGCAGAACAGTCGTGTACGAATCGAAAGAAACTTCACTCCCGAAGTCATCGCGGAAACTATCGACAACTCGCTAAGAGAATCTTTCGCCAACTAACCAGCGGGGGCAAGCCCGCCTTCCCGACCCAGAGACTCCCCGGTAGTTCGGATAATTCAGCGTTGAAAGTCTTTCAGAGCAAGGATCAAAACCAAGGATGAGTAGCTCCGGGTCGGGAAGGTGGGCTTGCCCCCGCAGTTTGGACACACTCATTTTGAAAGACCCAAGTGGCAGCTACTTGAGCCAGCGATCGCACCACAGGCTCACATTGAGAAGCGCCCACAGATGGAAACTCCAATCGCGCTCACCGCGCTGGTGTTCGTCAAGCAACCGCGCGATAAACTCATAGTCAAACAGTCCACGCTTGCGAATGGATGAGTTCATGATCAGCCCACCCAAAACCTCACCGCCGGCACCGCGAAACCACTCGCGGACAGGCGCGCCAAAACCTTGCTTGGGACGATAAAGCAGATCCGACGGCAAAACCTTTTCGAGCGCGCGCTTCAGAATGTGTTTGCCACTCGTGCCCTTTATCTTGAGATCGACGGGAAGACTCATCGCATACTCAACCAGATGATGATCCAGAAACGGAACACGTGCTTCGACCGAAGTCGCCATTGTCATTTTGTCCACACGCATCAACAGCAATTCGGGCAGCCGCAGCTTTAGTTCCAGATAGCTCATGCGCGCCGCAAAGTCGGAGTCAGGTCGGGCACGAGCAACGTGATCGAGATGGTCCTTTACGGCATCATAAGAAGACAAGCCTTCCACTTCTGCTCTCATCTCGCTGGACAACAGCCGGCGTTTGAAGTCTTCGTCGAAAACTATCGCGCCACCCCAGAAGAGTGGTTCACCCGCTCCCAGCCTGCGCGTCAGCTCGATCGCCGTGCGTTTATTAAACGAAGCCTCCATTAGCGGCTTGGCCATCGCCGCCAGCGAATGACGCAATAAAAGCGGAAGCTTCTCGGCCCGCTGCCAAAACAGTTCGTTGATGCGGACGTATTTTCTAAACCAATCGTAACCGGCGAATATTTCGTCAGCGCCTTCGCCGACTTGTACCACGATCGTGCCGGTGTCACGCGCCAGCCTGGAGACGTAGTAGAGCGGCACGCAAACGGGATCTGCGAGTGGCTCATCCTGATGGAAAATAAGATCGGGCAAAAATTTCTCCATGTCCGCTTGCCCGATGATCACTTCGTGGTGATCGGTATTGAAACGTTTTGCCACCGCACCCGCGCTTTCAAGCTCGTTCAGTTCCTCAGTGTCTGCGAAACCCACCGTATAAGTGCGCACCGGCTGCGACATCAACTCCGACATCAGTGCCACGTTGGCTGACGAGTCGACACCTCCCGAAAGGAAGACACCGAATGGCACGTCAGACATCATTCGTTTGCGAATTGAATCTCTGAGGAGTCGCAGGATTTCTTCCTGATGTTCGACCTCGCTGCGATCGGGCGACGCTCGGTTGGGTAGCGCATCCCAATATTGCGTGATCTCGGTGCCGCCATCGCGCTTAACCACCAACATATGTCCCGCCGGCAGTTTCTGAATATTGCGGAAAAGCGTGCTTGGCGCCGGCGTGGTGAGGAAAGTCAGATAATGGTAAAGCGACTTTTCATTAATCTCAGGAGTCACTGCCGGGTGTTGCAGAATCGCCTTGATCTCTGAAGCGAAGATCAATCGCCCTTCCCGGTTGTAAAAATAGAGCGGCTTTACACCGACGCGATCGCGCGCGAGTACGAGCTGCGCGCGCTCCCCGTCCCACAAGGCAATCGCGAAGTCCCCTTCAATCTCGTTGACGAAATCGAGGCCACGCTCTTCGTATAGATGGAGAATCGTTTCGGTATCCGTGCGCGACGCGTACTGATGTCCGCGTTGTTCAAGTCCCTGCCGTAGTTGGGCATGGTTGTAGATCTCGCCGTTGAAAACAATCCAAATCTGCTTACTCTCACAACCGCGCATCGGCTGATTGCCGGCCGGCGAAAGATCGATGATTGAGAGGCGACGAAAGCCAAGACCCAGACGGCCGCCATCAAAGAGCGAGGCACCCTCATCGTCAGGCCCGCGATGGCGCATTTCATCGCGCATGCGCTCGACTAACGACAGATCAATTCGACCTTCGCTTGCCCCGTACTCCCAGATTCCGCAGATGCCACACATAAGCGCCACTCAAGCAGTTCAGAGTTCAACCTTGGGATTGTCTTTGCCTCAAAGTATCGAGTAAGGACTTCGACGCGTAGCGTCGAGGTGATTTTAGCCCGGCCTCTTAAGGCCGGGTCCCGTCACGAGCCAATTGAGGCTTCCGTCGCGGAGCGACGGAGTGAACAAACAATTGGGATCACTAAGCCTTCTTCATCGCGTCGCTGACGCGACGCAAGATCGCTGGGTGACTTTGATCCCGGCCTTGAAAGGCCGGGCTACAGTCACTGCGACGCTACGCGTCGCCCTTTATGGTTACTTGTCCGGAACCACACAACGTTCGCTCGGATCCTCGCCTTTGCGTATAAGCCCAATCGACCAGCGAAGCTTACAAGGCACGCTTGTGTTAGTTGTCCAAGAGGCCGCAATCGATTCGACTTTAGAACCATAATGGCGAGATGTGAACTGAGCTTCCAGTTCCGCTGGCTGATCGAGATCAAGCGAGCGCACAAGTAAATGGACACCACTGATCTCGTCGCCGGCTATGACACTGTTATTGTCGGAGAGTTTTACCTTGAGACCCGCATCGAAGTGAAAACGCGTGGCAACCTTATGTTGACCTTTGCCTACGAGTTCGTCCTCAATTAACCAGCAGCGATCCGGCTTGTTAAAGGTAATCACGCGGCGATGAGTAACTGGTTCAGGAAGGCGCTGGTAGCCGGAGTGTTCGGCGGCAACGCGAATGCGTTCTGCCGTACTCTCCCAAACCAAAACGCGCGCTGACGCTTCTCCGCCAATCACAAAGGGCGCCTCTTCGATTATGGTCTGCTGCTCTTCATCGTCTATCTGTACGGTCGAGTGATATGAAGTTGACCTAAAGAGATGACGCTCGCGCAAGTCTGCCGTATAAACGTAAGAGCCAGGATCGACAATGAAGGCCCGACCGCCGGCAGAAACTTCTATGCTCAACAAGTCGTTGTGCCGGTGCGAAGCCGGTCTGCCCCTCTCCGGTCCGCCGGCGTTGAACAAGAGATACAGATCTTCGTGTCGCAGCAGGTATGTGCCCGCATCAGGAAAAGCCTGCGATGAAGGTTCCGCGTTCGAATACTCGAGCCGTTCGTAGTTTTGCAGACCCTCTTCGCCTAACAGCCACAAGAGCTCTGACTGCGGCTCAAGTCCGGGCAGCTTGAAGTTGGAATCATTGAACGCCGCGGCGCCGAGAGCCAGCAGATAGGCGCGATCGTTCGCGTTCCGCAAGGTGATTGGCAAAACCCGGGCAGCATCACTATCGCCGATCAGGGGCACAAAACCGTCGGGACGCAGGATGGCACGTAGATACGCGAGCATCATTTGTAACTTACGCCAGTATTTACCTTCGATCGGTATTTCATTAGTCCGGCAGAGAAGAAATGAGTAGAGAAACAGTTCGAGGACAAAGCAGTGGTAACCCGTTGAGCCTTCATAGTCGACGCCGTCCGGCAGGATTTGTTTATCCAGCTCGCGGAGCATTTCCTTCAAGGCCCACGCCCGCCATTCTTCCGAGGCGGCCAACTCCGGCAGCATGATGCCAAGCCATAACAAACCCGCGACGTCTGACAAGTAATGGTTGCTGGTGGCGACGTGTGAAAACTCAAGATTACGACCAATGTGAGCGCCGTGCTGGTCGAACATTGTAAGCAACATGCGAAGGCGTTCTTCGGTGAGGTGAGGAGAGCTGCGGAGGAGCGAGAAGGCGGCGAGCAAGTTCATGGCGCGCAAAGCAACCTCCATTGCACACGACCAATTCGCGCCACTTCCGACCGGGTTTTGTTCGCGCCAGCTTTCCACCTGCGCAAAAAACTCCGAGGCAAACTCTTCTTTTTTGGTCAACGCGTAGGCCCGGCCGAGTGTGATGAGGTGACCGAGACGATTGAGTTCCCACAGGACACGGATGTCTGAACCGTCGTGGTGCCACAAGGGAATGTCAGCGTGGTAATTGAGTGGCCAGATTCTTCCTGAAAGCGGATCGAGATGCCAGTTGATCTGCACACCAAAGTCCTTCTCGCCGAAACCTAACAACGGCCAGCGATGCACTTCAACAATCCTTCGGGCAGATTCAATTAGCCGCTCGGTTTCATCGGGGGAAAGATCGCGTTGTCGGGAGGCAGTCGACTCTGCCATTTCAAACCCGGGAAGAAACGAAGGGCGCACGCGTGAACGGAAGTGTTTCAGTAAATCAGATGAGGAGAGACTCAGGAATTCGGGTCGAAGGCGCGCAGGTTTGGCAGCCAGCTCGTCAAGCATCGCGCGTTCGCGACGGGACGTAATCTTCGCGCGCCCACGTCTGAAGGCTTCGAATGACGCCTGGGTAAAACTTATTCTGCCGCCCAGCACGCTTCGCACGCCGTTAGTCACTGACGACACGCGAGATTTGGAGGGACGGTCGAAAGGGCTTAGCAATGGCTCACCTGAACGCAATCGGAGTGGAAGACTCCACTGAACATTTGCTCGGGCAGAATAAATTAGCCGCGGATTTGCGCGAATGAACGCAGATCTGAAAAGGCCTAAGATTTATACCGAAACAGTCTTGATGTTCTTTGTCTTTTTATTTCTCATCCGTGTTTTGATCGGATCCGCGTTCATTCGCGAAAACCCGCGGCTAGATCGCTTAACCCTTTGCTTTACTGCCAGGCAACGCTCATCTTATCCGAGCGCGTCGAGAATGCGATCTGCCGTCTTACCATCCCAGAGCGGAATGCCGTTAGGTGCTTTCGTCGTCTCAGCCAGCGCCGCAAATGCAGCAGCAACAATTCTTTCGACGTCAGTTCCGACTATCTTGTTTGTACCCATGGTGACCGTGATCGGGCGCTCGGTGTTTTCGCGCAACGTTAGACAGGGAATGCCAAGAACGCTGGTCTCCTCCTGAATGCCGCCGGAATCGGTGAGGACCAGGCGTGCGCCACTGTATAAACTAAGAAAATCCAGGTAGCCCAACGGGTCGATCAGTCGCAAACCTTCAATCTGCGCAACACGCTCGTCGAAGCCATGCTGAGTAATGGTTTTTCGCGTTCGCGGATGAACTGGAAAAACTACGGGCAGCTGTTCACTGATCTTCTCGAGCGCGTCGAGGATTCTTCCAAACGTCAGCGGGTTGTCGACGTTCGACGGTCGATGCAAAGTCAGCACCGCAAAACGCTTGTCGTTTAGGTCGAGCGCGTCTTTGATCCGTGACTGCCGCGAGCGTTCCAGGTGTTTGTAGAGAGAGTCGATCATCACGTTGCCGACCAGCCGAATCCGCTCAACGGAAATTCCCTCAGCAAGCAAATTATCATTTGCATCCGCGGAAGGAGTGAAGAGCAGATCGGCAATCTGATCTGTCAGCAGGCGGTTGATTTCTTCCGGCATCGTACGGTCCCGGCTACGCAACCCAGCCTCGACGTGCGCGACTTTCACGCCCAGCTTCACGCAGACCAGAGCGCACGCGAGCGTGGAATTGACATCGCCAACGACCAAAACCCAGTCCGGCTTCTCCTCGATCAACACGGGCTCGAATCGTCCCATGACGGCGGCGGTTTGCGCCGCGTGTGAAGCGGAGCCTACTCCCAGGTAAGCGTCGGGTTGTGGCAAATCGAGATCGCTGAAGAACGTGTCAGACATGTCCGCATCGTAGTGTTGGCCTGTATGAACAACTAGCGGCGTAAACTCTCGTTCACGCCGCTTCATTGCTTCTACAATCGGGGCGACCTTCATGAAGTTTGGTCGCGCGCCGACAACGTTGATTACTTTAATCATTGGGGAGAGTCCAATGTCCAAAGTCTAAAGTCCAACGTCCGCTTGCGAATCTTGACCTTGGACTTTGGACATTGGACTTTGGACTTAAAGACGAATTATCCGCGCGCTGCTATCGCGTCTGACCTCGCCGTTAAGCGCATTCCGCGTATCCACTATCAGCGAACTAAGTTGGCAAACTCGTTGGTAGTCAGTCTCGCTATGGTCGGTGACAATTACCACGCAATCACTGGCGCGCAATTCTTCATCGGTTAACGACACCGATTCGAGCGGCTCGCCACCGCCTTCCGTGTGGGCGTCGTCAAAATGAACTTCCTTCACAAAGGGATCGTGGTAACTCACCGCAGCCCCGCGCGCGCGCAGGCGATCGATGATCGACAGCGCCGGGCTCTCGCGCACGTCGTCAATGTCTTTCTTGTAAGCTACGCCGAGTAAAAGAATGCGCGAACCCTTCATCGATTTGCTTTCATCGTTGAGTCCGTCCGCGACTAACTGCACCACGTGTTCCGGCATCCGTGAATTCACTTCCTCGGCCAAACCGATGAAGCGCGAATCAAAGCCGTGTTGGCGGGCCTTCCACGACAGGTAATGCGGATCGAGCGGAATACAATGGCCGCCGATTCCCGGGCCGGGATAGAACGGCATGAACCCAAACGGCTTGGTGGCAGCCGCGCGAATCACCTCCCAGGTATCGATGTTCAGCGCATAACAAAGTCGCGCCATCTCATTAGCCATCCCGATGTTCACCGCGCGAAAGGTGTTTTCCAATAGCTTGGCAGTTTCGGCAACGCGCGCCGAACTGACGGCATGAACGTCTTTAACAATTTGCGAATAGAGATGGGCGGCAGCTTCGGTGGAGTCTGGGGTAACGCCGCCGACAACCTTGGGAATATTGTGCGTCTGAAATTCAGAGTTACCGGGATCCACTCGCTCCGGGGAGAACGCCAACAGGAAATCCGTGTCGAGTTTGAGTCCGGTCTCCTCAAACATTGGCAACAGGACCTCATCCGTTGTGCCTGGATAGGTAGTTGACTCGAGAATGATCAAATGTCCCTGATGCAGTCGCTGCTTAATTTCTTCTGCCGCGGCAAGGATGTAGGAAACATCCGGCTCTTTAGTTTTCCTGAGCGGCGTCGGCACGCAGATGATGATGGCATCGCAGTCTTTAAGATGATCGAAATCGGTAGTGGCCCGCAAACGCTTGCTCGCGACGTGATCTCTGATTATCGAGGAGTTCACATCGCCGATGTAAGACTCTCCGGCATTGATTTGAGCAGCTTTATTCTCGTCAACTTCAAACCCAGTCGCCTGAAAACCGCTTCCGGCAAACTCGGCAAGCAGTGGTAGACCAACGTAGCCTAAGCCGACAACCCCGACGTGAGCGCGCCTGGCTGTAATCGCAGCGATTATTTGTTCCTTGACCATGTAATCCGTTTT
>Ga0180089_1000008_pt1 | contig 19085 bp, 30 predicted proteins | sample EasRiv860_16_10D_FD_123016 | JGI IMG/M metagenome (GOLD analysis project Ga0180089, IMG submission 123016) | Soil microbial communities from meander-bound floodplain in the East River, Colorado, USA - East River metaG ERMLT860_16_10D | ecosystem: Environmental > Terrestrial > Soil > Floodplain ... | reverse complement strand
CGCGCTTGCGATCCGCCGGGCGCGCGAGCAATCGAAGCTGTCGCAAGAGCGTCTCGCACGCGAGTGCGGACTCTCCGTCCACTATGTGGGGCGCATCGAGCGCGGCGATCAGGTCCCGGGCCTTGAGACGTTCTTCGCCCTCTGTGACGCACTGGGCATCAATGCAGACGACATCCGCCGGCAGGTCCCTATCCAGTCCGCGCGAACACGCGACCCAGATCCGCCCGCCTTGCTCCGGGTGATAGAACGTCTCCGCGCGCGCCCCAATCGGCTCGGTGTCGTGCGCGCTGTGCTCCAGCTCGTCGACGGCCAGGACGAGCCCGACGCCGGCGACGTGGAGGAGCTCGACGCCGGCGGCGCGCCCGGGCTCGGGGTCGACGTGGAGGAGCTCGACGCCGGCGGCGCGCCCGGGCTCGGGGTCGACGTGGAGGAGCTCGACGCCGGCGACGAGGACGTGGACGGCTTCACTGGAGAGGCAAAGCGATGAGCACACGCAAAGCGACCCTGACGATCACGACACGCGCACGCCGGTTCGGCGGTGGGCTCTTGGCGCTGCTGCTGGGCGCCGGCATCCTCTTTCTCTTCCTCCTGATGGCCGCAGCCTACGGGGATGCGGTGCATGGGGATTGGCGCTGCGGTATGCCACGGGTCGAGTGCAGGATCTGGAGCATCCCGGCTCGTGTCGAAAGTGGGGATCGAAGTTCCAGCGCGGGCGACTACCGGATAGAGTAGGGCTTGGGGGGCGGGCTTCCCCTGGCGGCCTCATTGAAGCGCAAGTGAGGTGTCTCTCTCGTTCCTCCGAACCTTCCGCACGGGGAAGCCCCCCCTCCAAGTCCGGTCATGGCAAACGCGCCTGCAAAGTCCAGGACAGCCAAGCGCAACAGGCGCATTCGCTCCTACCTCGCGCACGCTGGCGGCGTGGCAATCGCCGCAAGCCTGGCTGCCATCGCAGATGGCCGGTACCTCCATGACCCTGCACCGGAGCTGTGGCGCGACCTGGCAGACGTCGGCGTCGACGTCGACGAGCTGATGGATGGGCTGGAGCGGGAGTACGAGCTCGACAACGCTCGGGCATACCAGCGGGCCCAACAGGCAGAGCAAGCCCTGATCGTCGAACGGGCGCGAATGGCCCGAGCGCAACACGCGCAGATGTCGCGCTATCAGAAGGCCCGCGGCGATGGCGTCGTGGCCATGATGCGCCATCTCTACGAGCGGCCGCGGTGCGGCCAGTGCGCAGGCCATGGGTACGGGCTCCCGGGCCGGCCGCGGAACGCGCACAGCCCGCGGTGTCCCTACTGTCGAGGGACGGGAGTACAGTCATGACGAGAAGCCGCCACCGTGACCCGGCCGGAGGGACGACAGCCGAGGAATTCGATCCGTACCTCGTCCAGGCAGACCCTGGTGACGTCGTGGGGCTGGCCGGCCTGGTCATCACGCACTTGTGGCAGCGCGTGGGCCTCGGCTCGGTGCTGGGCGCCATGACCGACCGTGAGCGCGCGGAGCTGCAGCGCGCGCTTGCCGACGAGATCGCCGATTGGCTTGTTCAGCGCGAATTGGAGCGCGTTTGATGGCCACGTGTCCGTTGTGCGAGCTCTGCAAGGGCGCGGGCGATGTGCTGGCCGCGGCGCAGTCTGTGGGCGTGCTGGAGAGCTTCCTCCGGGGAGGGCTGCCCTCATGGGGGAGTCGCCGCAAGCGCGCGCTTGCGGATGTGCTCGTAGCCGTCGTCGACGAGTCTCTCCAGCGCATCGACGCACTGAACTCAGCCCTGGTCGTGCTGCTCGCGGCGCTGTGGCCGGGCTTGTCCGCGCTCGATGCCATGGACCAGCACAGCGCCACGTGCGAGCAGTATCAGCGCGGCACGGGCGAGCAACGGTTGACGGCGCAACTCCGGGGGCAAATACTGCGAGGCCCGGCTGACACGGGGTTGTGACGAGGGCCTGCCGGGGGCCTGCCATAGCACAGACCAAAGCCCCGGGGGGGAATTCGCCCCCCCGGGGCAGCGGCGTTTTGGCTTCACGCCAGCGCTTGGCTATGTGCTCAACGCCTGACGGCATCAAGGGCGAGAATGGGCGCGCGCGTGGGCCTGACAATAACATGGCGCGACGTCCCCAAGCTGTGACAGTGGTAGGCTCACGGGGCTATGGCAACCAAAGACAAGACCCGATATCGAGCCCAGTTACTCGAAGCGGCCAAGCTCGCGGCCGCGCCCGAGGCGCACGCTGACGGAGAGCGCATGCTGCGTATTCTCAAGGAGTCGTGCAGGGCGCGGAATGTGTGCATTACGTGCCAGGAAGTTCCACCGAGCATCGAGCCAAACCAGGAGGAGTTTCCCTCCGTGTGCGCCGGATGCTTGCGTGACTTGATGACCATGTTACGCCACTCGCTGCAGATCACCGCGCGCGAACACCGCAAGGAGCTCATGCGGCACGTGGACGCGGTCGACGAGTGCGCGCTCGCTGACCGCGCGCTGACGGCGACGGAAACCAAACGAGCAGCGGACGCCCTCCGCGGCGTTCTCCGCTGCTGGGATTTGCTCAACGCGATGACGCGCGAGTATGACGAGCTCGCGGACACCGTGTGCCGGCTCCAGCGCGGCGAGCCGCCGGCGCTCAAGGAGGTGCCCGAGCTCGGGCCGCTCGCGGCACAGGTCGCCGGCGACGTCGCCGAGCTCGGGGAGCTGCGGGCGACCATGATCAAGCGCATGCGAGATAATCCCGCGATTGTTCAGTGGGCGCGCCCCGTTGCGCAGGCATAGCCAGGGGCAGATCTGCGTACTGGACACGAGAGATAACACTGGATTATCTTCCGTGCCCTATGGCACAAGACAGACCCCAACCACCACAGGAACCCACACCGGGCCGGATCGAAGGCATGTTGCAGGATCTGGCGCTCATCAAGGCTTGCCAGTGTGTCAGCGTGCTCGCAGTCGAGCGACTGCGCCGTGACCAACTCATCGGCCACGACTGGCCTACCGCGGACACGTGGGCGTACGTGGCCGCGCTCCCCGAGCTCGAGGGAGCAGTACGCGCGGCCGAACGCGCGGCCGACTCCGCACGCGCGAGCGTGGAGCGCGCCAGGAAAGCGGGAGGGCGATAGCCAATGGCCAACGACCCCCACGACACACCATCCAGAATTTACCGGCTCGACTGGGAGGCGGCGCTCGATGTGCTTGCTGGCACGGACGCGAGCGATGGACTCGGCGCCCTGGCTGCGCTCCTCGGCACGGAGAGAGACACACGCGCGATCATCGAGGCGATGAAGCCACGGGAAGCCGCCCAGGTGGCAAGCCGCGAACGCTTCGACGACTCAGCGCGCAGCCCGGGTCAGCCCGGGCTGACCCGGGCAGCGCTTGATGCAGTGCTGACCGAGCCCCACGCGATCACACTTGCGCAACTGCAGGCACTGACGGGCTACATCGCGGCGAGTCGCGAGACGTACGGCGCCATCCCTCTGGCACTCGTCCAGGGCGCGGCCGACGACCCGTCGTTGGTCGGGAAACTGGTTGTCCCATGCGCATCACGCGACCCAAGGGTCACGGCGCTAAACCTCGTTGTCGATGCAGGCGGAAATCTCACGCTGGCTGTCTATACACCCGCCGATAGGCCGGGCGAGCTCCACGAGATGGCTGTCGAACTGCCACGCAATCGCCGCGTTGATGCCGCGGTGGCCGCCTATCATGAGGCGTACCGAGAGGGGCAGCGAGAGCAGAAGGAGGGCAACTGATGGCCTGCATGCTGGTCCTGGATGAGCACAAGGTTCCCTGCGACAACCCCGAGCACGTGAAGGCCATATTAGACCGCGACCAGAATGCTCCGCCGTGGGCGACCATCGAGCATCGCCACACCTCGACCGGTCCGCGCGATTACCTGAACGACCGGCCGATCCACTGCGGCGACATCCTGTGCCTGCAGGCCATCAGCTATCACTCGGATGACTATGGCGATTACACGCTGCATACGAGCAAGGGACGTAGTGTCCGTTACGAGCTCCAGGCGCCGGCTCCTGGCGTACGGCCGGCCGATCGCATTGTGCTCTACGTGTCTATCGCCGGCTACTTCTTTACGTCGAGCTACTCGCCCAGCATGCGCTTTCGCTGGCCAGACGAGGTGAGCGAGCACGACCGCCTGCGGGAGGCTGCGCCATGAAGCCGCTGACAATGGCTGAAACCGCCACGGCAGTCGACGCATTGCGCGCGATTCGGGCCGCGCTGTCCGAGTTTGCTCCCCACATCCAGATCTCGATCGCTCGCGCTCTCGTGCTTGACTACGAAGGCGCGGATAGGCCGCTCGCGGGCCGGCCGCGCTCACCAAGGCTAGGGGAGCTCGCCGCGGTCGACACCCGCCTTGACTCCGGCACGCTGGCCTCACTGACCGTCGACGACCTTGACGACCGCTGTCAGTTCCCGGCCCAGCTCACGGTCGAACTCAGCGTCGAGGAGCAACAAGAGCTCGACGACGCTGCGCGAGGGGAGCGCGCCAAGTTGGGGCAGCCGAAGGAGGGCAACTAGCCATGGCCCGAGGACAGAAGCCAGCGCGCAAGGCTCGAGGCCGGCGCCGTTACACCGTACACCTGGAGCACCCGCGCGAGCCGCACAAGGTCACCGCGTGCGGGCTCGACCGCGAGATCCCGCGGCCGCCGATCGTCACCCTCGATCACTCCGCGGTGACAGCGGAGTGCTGTATCGACATCATCACGGGCCGGCGCCCGATAGTGGCCGGCGCGGCCGACACGAACGCGCCGCACCAAGCATGGTTGCGCCGGAAGATCCTGGACGCAGCGAAGCGGGCCGGCGCGCACGCGGCCGCGACCGCGGCGCGACACCCACGTGTGGCGAACCCGTGCGAGCGCTGCGGCCGGCGCGATGAGGAGGCGGTGAACATGCTACTGGGCGCGCTGCAGGGCCTGGCCGGCATGGACGAGACCGACCAGGCCGAGATGCGCAGGCACCTGCGCGGCGAGGACCCGTTGACCGCGACCGACGTTACGCAGTCCCTGGGGGCGCTGGCGCAGACTGCTGCGGACCTCCGGGCGGAAGCTGCGGCCGCGGCGGCCGATACGCGAACACTGGGCCGGGCACGGAACCCGCTTTCCGTGGCCAAAGACGAACTCGCCGTTTACGCGTGCAGCGCTGGCCACGAGCAATGGACGTCGGGCCCGTGCGTGGCGCTTGTTGGCGGCCGCGAGTGTGGGCGCGTGACGGATCTCGCTCGGTGGGTGCCGGCCCCGGGCAGATCGACAGGGCGCCCCGCCGAGCCGACTAGCGAGCCCGTCGATAATCTCGATGCGCAGCTCCGGGCCATGCGGACAGTAACGCCTGCCGACGTCAACGAAGTGGTGAGGCGCGAGCTGGCCGCGGAGCTGGAAGTCACGGCTGACGAATTCGCTGACGTGCCGACCCAAGAGCGCCAGACAGGCGGGATCGAGCAGCAGTTGGGGCGCGACTCGGGGAACGGAGAGAACAGATGAAGCCGAGGTACAAGGCAAAGCGGACGTACGTGTATCGGGTGCGCAGCGACCTGCGAAAGCTCACGGCCGCACAAGCGCGCACTGTCCGGCGCCTGGCCGCAAACGGCAACGGTCGCCAGCGCATCGCCGCGCGGTTCGGCATGACGAGAAGCGCCATCGACAAGATCATCGAGCGCAAGACGTATCGCGAGGTGAACCCGTGAACCAAGAGCAGCTAGAGCTATTCCCGGACGCACGGCCCGCCAGCGCTTACCAGGTAGCCCTGATCGCGTGCTCGGGGCGCAAGGCCGCTGTGGCCTGCTCGGCCTCGGACATGTACCAGGGCCACCTGTTCCGCCTGTCCCGCTCGTACGTGCTGCGGCGTCCATTCACCGCGTGGGGCATTCTCTCGGCCAAGCATGGGCTGGTGCTGCCCGAGCAGGTGATCGCGCCCTACGACCAGACCATGGCCGATGTGGAAACGCTAGGCTGGGCCCAGCGTGTGATCGGCCGCCTACAAGAGCGCTGGCCACGGGCGCACGTGACGATCCTGGCCGGACTGGACTACACGGCGCCGCTCAAGGCGCATCTGAAATTCGACGACGTGTTTGACAACTGGCGCCGGCAAACGCGCGCCGAAGGGAAGCGCGCAGGAATTGGCGTGCTGCTTCACAATCTCAAGTGGGAGGTGCCGCAATGGCCAAGTCAGTGACCCTAGAGCTGCAGATTGCCCATAGCTGTATTTCGTGCGGCCAGCAGGCGACGTTTCCGCCGACCATGCGAAAGCCCGAGGTGCCGTGTCCGAACCCCGAATGCACAGGGGGCGCATGGGGGCGGATGGGGCATTCCGTTTTCGTGACTGTGCCGGGCCCTACCGGCGCGCAGCTCGAAGCGCAGGTGCTCGCTGACGACCTGGCCGAGGCCGCGGCCGCCGAGCCCGACGAAAAGGAGGGGGCGAATTGATTCCGGACAACGTGTGGCGCGCGGGAGCCAGCGGATGACGAGCAAGCGAAAGGCGCCGGCGCCTGCAGCGCGGCCAGGGCGGCCAGGAGCTCGGGCTGCTCGGCCGAGCGCAGCGCCGGCAGCGCCTCGGCCGCGGCCGGCACCAGCAGCGCGGCCAGGGCGGCCAGGAGCTCGGGCTGCTCGGCCGAGCGCAGCGCCGGCAGCGCCAGGGCCTCGGCCGCGGCCGGCACCAGCAGCGCGGCCAGGGCGGCCAGGAGCTCGGGCTCGGCCGAGCGCAGCGCCGGCAGCGCCAGGGCCTCGGCCGCGGCCGGCACCTGCAGGGCGGCCAGGGCGGCCAGGGCGGCCAGGAGCTCGGGCTGCTCGGCCGAGCGCAGCGCCGCCAGCGCCAGGGCCTCGGCCGCGGCCGGCACCAGCAGCGCGGCCAGGGCGGCCAGGAGCTCGGGCTCGGCCGAGCGCAGCGCCGGCAGCGCCAGCGGCGCGACACCTGGATGTGTGGCTCGTCAAGCTGCGCGCCAAAGGCTGCAGCGAGCGAACGGTCAAGGCACACCGTGATGCGTTGCGGTCGCTCGCGAGGTTCTCGCAGCAGGACCCCGCTGATGTGGCAGCAGAGACGGTGCTCGCATGGCTCGCGCCGATGGCATCGCGCACGCGCCGGCAGCGAGCGAGCCTTGTCCGTAGCTTCTACAAGTTTGTGCTGGGGCTGGGTGAGGGAGACGAGGCGCTCGCTGCGCTGCCCATGCCGCGATCTGACGATGAGGCACCCACGGCCGCGATCCCGGGCGGTGCCATGGAGGCGCTGCGGAGAGCAGTCTACCGCAGGGAGCTACCCGAGCCCTACCGCGTGGCATGGGCCCTTTGGGACGGCGCCGGGCTGCGCACAAATGAGCCTTTGCTACTGCGCTCTGAGCATATCGAGCGGCACGCCGGCGGTGTGACGCTCGTTGTGGCTCGGGCAAAGCGTCATCTCGGCACGGTCCCCGTGTACGAGATTGCAAGCACAGGATACGAGCCAGCGGAGCTCTTGCAGCGCAAGCTCGTGCGCGTGCCGGAGACGCCCGGCCTGCGACTCGTTCCTCGGTCTGAGTCGTGGCTATGGGTGCAGTTTCAGAAACACATGCGGCTCGCTGGCGTGGAAGGGTTTCAGCCTCGGCAGGTGCGTACGACGTTTGCGCGCCATTTGGAAGCGACCCAACCCTTGGCCAAGGTGCAGAGCTGGCTACGCCACTGGGACGCAGCAACAACGGTTCGCGACTATCTCCGCTATGGAGCAACGAAAGCGATAACGAAAGGGACACTATGACGATAACGGAAACGAAGCTGATATGGTTCGAGCACTTTGCAAACAATGGCGAAGAAATCGCGGCGTTCTACGCCGCGCTCTTTGGGTGGCGGACGATCTCCGCGATGCCTCACGAGCCTCCCGAGGCTGTGGAGGAAAAGGCGCGCATCAAGGAGGACCGTACGAAGGCCGCCCACGTGTCCGAGGAAGCGCTGACAACCGAGCTCATGCCCGACTGGGAGCGGACCGAGGCCGGCCGCGCCGCGATGTACGGGCTCCACGGGTACGACCGAGCACGCCTGTTCATAGAAACGGATTGGCTGTGGCCGGTTGTCGGTGCATTGCCAGAAGCGGCGGACCCTGGCGAATACACAGACTACATCGCCGGGTCGTTGATCCCGTCACCCCTGGACCGCAACCATTGGGAAGCGGAGCTAGCTGTGCCGTCTGCCCTGACGGATGACGACCTGAAAGAGTTGTCGCGGTTGCTGAAGGGGGCAGGAGCGACCCCCTTGACCCCGTTTGTCGATATCTTGCCGTACGCGACTTTCGCCCACGTGGTCGACCCGTTTGGCGTGCCGTTCAAGATCGTCCGCATGCGGCCTTCGCCGGAAGTCCCGGGCATGGGCAGCAAGACGCGGCATCGTGGAGCGATCCATCTTTCGAGCGAGCCGCGGCGCGCTCAGAAGTGGTACCGCAAGAAACTCGGGCTCGATCTGAGGAACGTCGAATTCGGCCATGGTGGCACCCAAGATCGAGGGTTCGTGCCGCTGCTAGCGCATGATGAAATGCCGGCCGCTGCACGGGTGATTGCCGCGGCAAACGGGCGATTCCTCCCGTTCCGTGCTGAGGACAAGATGTTTTTGGGTATCGACCCGGCCGGGGGAATGTTCGCGCTTCGGGAGGAGAAGCTGACGCCCAAACACATTCTCGTCGAGACCGTCGGACGAAAGCCGGAGGGCGAGACGCAGTGATCCCGAGCGATCCCTGCTGAACGTCAGACCAGGAAGAAACCCTAGTGAGCGTCTAGGGTTGCATTGCTGCCCGGGGTCCGGATTGGGTAGCCTTACCGAGACCGACCCCCCCCAAAAAAACCAGGCCCCACGAGCCACACCCGGGACGAGATCGATCAGGCGATGGCCGCTCTCGCGCCGGGGGGCTCGTGTTAGCCCGGGAGCCCCCAGCCAAAGGGGCTCGGCTTGCATTCTTGGCGGGCCGGTCGTGTGAAGTCAACCAGCCAAGACGGGAGAACTCATGTCGACCCAACGGCACCGCCTCGACCGATTCACCTGGGAGCAGCGTTGCGCACGTGCCCTCGACCTGCGCGACCGCTGCGCTGACGTCCGAGCCTTCCTGAGCTCCACGACATGGGCAAAGACGCCGGGCCTCATCCTGACCAACTTCGAGCGCGCCATCGAGCAGGAGATAGGCGTGCGTCGCATCCTGACGCCCACTGCGAGGCTGGTTCTCGGGTGCCTGCTCTCGTGCATGACCCGACGCTATGCGGGCTTCTGGGTGCCGCATGAGGTGCTGGCGGCCACGGTCGGGCGCAGCGTGCGAGCAGTGTTCGACGCCATGCGCCTCTTGAACAAGCTCGGCCTGGTCGTGAAGGTCCAGATCTACGAGCCCAACGAGGAGCGCCGGCGCTCGCGCCATGACGGTAAGCTCCTGGCGCGCTGCCAGCGACCGAACGCGTACACGCTCGGGCCGGCGGGCGCCGAGCTGCTGGGGCCACTGACCCGAGTGTGGGCTGAGGAGGAGCTGAGGGAAACACTGGATCACCTAACCCGGCAAAATCTGCCATGCGACGATCAGAGCAAAGGATCTAAAAAGATTAGGTTAGCCTGTGCGCAACTGCGCCAGTCTCTTGCGACCACATCGCTGGAGTGTCTCCACAAGCACCGCGCTCAAATCGCGCGCCGGCGAAAACTCCTCACTCGGGTGCCAGAACAGACCGGCCCCGAGGCCCTTCGGGCCCAGTGTCAGGCCGCGCACATGCGTGCGCAAGAAAACCTCCGAGACTTCCTCGAAAGCCGCGCCGCGCGTGCCTCGTCCGCTCGCGCGACCGAGGCACTGGAGCGCGTACGTGCAAACCCTCGGCTCGCACGCCCGGATCTCCTGCGCTTTGCCGAAGAGTTATCCGATAGCTGACGCCGTGCTGTTGGGCTGACAAGGGGACGATTCAACGGGACGCCTCGCCGCAGCGACGGGCAGCCGGGATACTTCTGCCTCCCGGCGCGGCGTCGCCATGGGCACCCTGTCCGCATGGCGCTCCCGCGGAGCTTTCTGGAGATTCTCGAAGCACAACGGCAGGAGCTGCTGACGGCGTTCGCGTCGGCGCAGGTCCCCGGCGCAACCGGCGCCAAGCTTTACCGCTGGTGGCGACACCAGCTCATACGGCTGCGCCGCTCGCTCGGCACCTTTACGCCGACCTGGAACTGGCAGGGCAAGGCGCAGAGCTTTGCCGACGTCACGGTGAACCTCCTCGACGCCCAGATCGCGCCGATGGAGGGCGACGGCGCGAAGCTCGACTATCCGGTCGACAGCCTGATCGGCTTCCTGCGTGAGCTGGTGGCCACGAAGGTCGACGATTTCCGGGTCCAGGCGCAGGCCGCCGGGGATGAGCCGCTGGGCCTGCCGCGTGATCACTCGGTCCTGGCGCCCTCGACCGATACGCCGGCGCCCGAGGCGCGGCCCGGGACGTCGCCTCACGTGCCGCCGGCGCCTGCCTTGCCGCCCGTGGCAGCGCCGCAGGGGGCCGGGAGCGGCTTCGGGCTTCTCCTGCTGGCCGGCGGCGCGTACCTTCTCGTGAGCGGCAAGGTCAAGCTACCCAAGCTCTGGTAAGAGCACGGGGGGGGCCTCGCCGCCCCTGTCCACGGCCAGCAAGGCCCCTGCGCGACAGACGGCAGCGGCGAGCCCCCCCACTGGGGCCATCAGTTTGGCTCGCGATCGAAGCTGGACCGGAACGGCCGCAACACGCCGCCGAGCTCCTGCCGCTCGTAGCAGCTGGCCATCCTGAAAAGGTACTCGGCGGGCTCGGCCAGGTCGACGATCAGGTCGCCCGGCGCAAGCGGCCGCGCGCTCCCCTTGGGGATAGGGTCAGGCAAGTCGCCGCGGTCCAGAAGATTGCAGAGCGCGGCCGAGGAGAGCGCCGCGTGCGCATCCAACTGCTCGCGCACGCCTGGTAAACCGGACGCACGGACCATGGTCACGGTCGGCATGAGCGGATTGCCCCCAACGAGCGCGATGGCCGCCCCCGGACGCAGCGCAGCGAGCAAGATCCAGCCAGCATCGCAGTCCTCCCACGGCCAGCGCCATACGAGGTAGTCACCGGGCGTTGCGCGTTCCACGGCTCGCTGAAGGGCGCCCGAAAACATCGTACTGAAGCGAGCAGCAGTGATGAGACGCTTTGCCTCGTCTCTTGGCAACGCACGCAATAGCGGCGGCTCGAAGATGAGCAGCGCAAAGCATTGGACGCACATCGCAAGCTCACCAGCCGAGGGCAGGCGCAGGGTATCGCCGAGGGGTGTAGCCGTGAAAAGAACGTGGGCGCATGCGGGGCAGTGATTCATTGCGCCGGCGAGTGTAACGCCGGTGCCGGCGCCGTGCGACATCAGAACGGGGCCGGGTCGCGCTTGGGACTCTCGATGAAGTGGAACGACGCGTTGCCGTAGTTCACTTCCGAGCGATACACCATGTCCTCGGGCATCTGCGACACGAGATCCGCCCGGTGTAGCGCCAGCAGGTCGCGCCGATTCGCCTCGACCAGGAGCTCGTCGAAGCGCTCTCGCTCCAGACGCGAGTAGCGCGATTGCAGCGCATCCCAGACGGAGGCAATGAATACCTTGCGGCCGTTCTTGGCCCAGCGTCCAGGGTATCCCTTGATGCCGTCTGCCGCCTCTTGCACCGTGCGCGCGAATTCCTCGATCGTCGCGGGCGCACCACCACCAGGTGCGTCGTCCTCACGGAGGCGCCGGCACTCGGTCTCATATCGGCCGATGTCCGAAGCGCTCCAGCCAAGGTCACGCAACACGTCTCCTGCCGTGGCCTGCTCCTCGGCCGCCCACGCGTCGAAGTCGTCGCACTTCTCCCGCGAGGGCCTGCTACACAGCTTCATGGACGCGTGCGCCATCGCGTGAGCGGTGGGGCCGTACTTGCGCCACTTCTCCGGGTCAACGTTGGCCGGTGTGCAGACGTCCTCGGATTCGCTCGAGCGCGGCGCGGCCTCGGACGCCTGTCCGTCTGCGTTCCTCGAGGTTGGCTGCGCGGACGCCTGTCCCGCGCGTATTTTCATGATGCGCTTGGCGAGCTCGTCGACGCTTCTGGCCATGCGCACGCCTTCGGCTTTCGCAAGCGCGCGCCGCTCGGCCGGTGACATGGCCTGAAGCTCCACGGTCAGCGCCTGCAGCTTGGGCGCGACGTGATACTTGGCGTGCCAGTTGGAATTGATGCGGGCAGCGACAGCGCTGATGAGCTTGGCTTTGGGCGTCGTGCCGTAGCCACGAATGCCGAGCCCGGCGGCGATCTCCTGCAGGTGCCGCTGTGGCGACCCTTTGAGGATGCGTTCGATCAGGTCGAGGTTGGGCTTCTCAGGAATCGCAAGCTGGTTGCCGGCCTTGACGAGCTCGTCATGCACATGGGCAAGCAGCCGCTGAAGTTCGGCCGTCTCGGCGCTCCACTTGCGCAACCGCTGGGCGAGCTCTGGCCGCTCGGCGAACGAGGGTGGCTCGAAATCACGGTTGCGCACGTACGGGTTGTCGCTGCGCAGGGGCGCGCCCTTCTTGCGTGGCGGCATGGGCCTACTCGGTGACCGCGCCGGTTTCGTAGGCCACGTTCTTGGCGCGCTGGATGAGCGCGTGTTGAATCTCCGCGCGTTGTGCCAGGTCGCTGCGAATTAGCCCGGCCTGGTTCAGGAGCGCGGCCGCCGAGAGAAGGCCGGCTACCTTGCCCGCAGAGTAGAGACGGCGAGCAGACACGGTCGACTTGCGCTTGTCGCCGAAGCGTTCGAGCAGACCCAGGCAGCGGAGCGGCTTGTCAGGCAGGAGCGCGGCCGCGACACGGAATACGTACCGCTGACCGGAATCGGACCGGACGTCAGCCCGCTTCTCATCGATGGCGACGGCGACATCGGGCACAGAGCGAGCGGCGCGCGCCGGCGCCGGCCGCTTGGCTTTCGCGCGAGCCGCGACCGCGGCCGCCTCGTCGTTCGGGTAGATCGCGCACTCGTCGCAACGCTCGATCTCGCGTGTCTCAGCGTTGCGGAAATAGCCGGGGCAGCATGCGCCCTTGTGGCCTTCACCGCGGCAGCAGTCGCAAGCGCGCGACGGTCGGCCGAGCTTGGCGCCAGGAGCAGGCTTGCGGGGCTTCCTCGGGGTATTGCGGGGGCTGGTCATGATGGCGTTCTCCCAAACTGAAGCGCGCGTCACAGGAGCGCGCGGACGATCGGCAGCAAGTGCGGCGCGAGCGCGGCGATCTCGCGGACGTCTGTGATCAGGGTCCGTTCGGCGGGCTTCTCGTCCTCCTCGTCGTCGCCCTCCTCGGGCGCCGGTGGGGATAGCTGGAAGCGCTGCCGGTCGTCGGCTAGCAGCTTCTCCAGGGCCTGCGCGCGCCGGTGCGCGTCTGCGAGCGCGTCCCGCTGCTGCTTGTTGAGCTCGCGCCAGCTCTCGGCGAGCTCGGCGCGCATTGAGGCCAGCTCCTCGAACGCGCGTGCCCGAAACTGGCGCTCCTCTTGGAGGAGCTCGCCATATGCCTGACCCTGCGCCATGGCGAGGGCCATCCACGGGCCCGCGCTCTCGGGCGCCCGCACGTCTCGCGGGTGTTCCTCGCGCGCCCGAGCGGCGCGGACCTCGCCGAGCACCACACCGTCAGCGTCCAGGAGCTCGACGTGCTCCGGCTCGGGGGTCCGCGTACAGAGCAGGCGTTCGACCGCCTCCCAGCGCTTGTGTTGCTCCGGGACGGGCTCGACCTCGCCGCCGTCGACGCGGACCTGGGCCGGCTTCCAGCGCCGCAGCAGCGCCGGCAGGTCATCCATGGTGCCGGCAAACTTCATGCGACCATCCGCAGATCGCCGACCATGTCGACGACCTGGCCGGGCTGGGCCTCGTCCTCGGCCGCGGCGGCGTCGAGCTGCCGGAGGGCCTCGACGAATTCCGCCGCCTGCTCGGCCTCGGCCTGGCGGTCGCGCATGTTCTGGGCGAACGCGAAGATCGCCGGCAGGGCCTGCAGCGCGGTCTCGGCCACTCGCTGCCGCGTGTGCATGGCCTCGGCCCGCATGAAGGCATTCAGGAGCACCAGCATTGCCGCGAGCGAGAAGCCGCCGAGACCGAGGGCGCCGGTGATGCCCTGCGAGGAATCCGCGGCGAAGTAGAGCGCCACGGGCGCAAGGATGAGCAGGAACAGAGGCACGAACGCGAGAGCTATGCGGTTGGTCATGGGTATCAGTCTCGCGCTGGGGAGGGGAGTCGATAAAGGCAGGGCGCGACGTTCTGCCCTTCGGTCAGGTGGGCGTCGCGCCGATCTGGTTCATGCCGTAGCTGATCTCATTGACCGTGTACGTGCGCGTTGTGATCGCGTTGTGGCGCAGGACCACGCGCAGCTTGTCGGCCGCGGCCAGCGTCAGGTTCAGCGCGAGACCGACCTGTGTCAGACCTGTGATCGTGCTGAGCGGGTCCTGATCGAGGCGGACCAGCTCCCCGCCAGCCACATCTGCGTACCCCACTCCGCCATCGCGCTGCAGGAAGAAGCGCGTTTGACTGGCCACGATGCCGGACGGCGAGTCGTAATTGAGCTGCACGGCCACGCGCCATAGGCCCGAGCCGTTGGGCCCGAGCGTGATATTCACCGGGTCAAGAGGCAGCACGGCGATCCCGCTCGGCCTTGCGAAAGAGCGGCTTGGGTCGAGCGCGAACCCGGTGCCGACCGGCGCGCTGACGCCGGCGCCGACCGCAAGCGAGCCGCCGCCGCCGCCGGGCGTGGCAACGAAACTGATGCTCGGAGGGAAGGCTTCGAGCGGCAGTTTCCATTGCCCACCGTGGGTCACCAGGATTGATGGCAGTCCATTGGCCGAGGCGACAAGGACCGCGGCCAGGGTGCCGTCTGGCAGCGTCGATGGATCGGGCAACGCCGAGACCGTCGCCGCGGTCTGGATCTGGTTCTGTGTCGCCTGCAGCGCCTCAACCTGCGCCTGCAGGTTGTCGTACCCAATGCGATAGCCGATGGTCGCCATTGGGCTCACTCAGTCTTCACGTTGACCGTGAAGGAGAAAGACTCATGCGCGATGCTGGTGTTGAAGTGCGCGGCGATGAACGTGTGAGGGTCGGCCGCGATGGGCAGCAGCAGCGAGCCGATCACGGCGCTGGGCTGGATGTAGAACTGAATCGGCAACACGGACCAGTAGGCGTTTCCGACCGGCGAGACCATGACCCCGCCCGGGGCCAAGCGATTCAGATCCGGCTCGGTCGTGCCGTAGAGCGTGATCAGGGTGTCGCCCGAGGCGTGGTGGTTCTGCCACTGCAAACCCACGTCGACGGCCTGCTTCACGGTGGCGATCTTCCACTGCTGGCCGATGGGCAGCGCGGCGAGATCGAAGAAGCGGAGAGGCTGAGAGAGACGAGCCATGAGGACTCACTTTCTTTGTTTAGGACAGCGCCATCGTGTACGTGAGGACCGTCTGATAGGTGCTGTTCGGGTCAATGGGGTCCATGAGCAGGAGTTGGACCTGGCTGGCTCCCTGCGGCACGTGAACGGGTATCGCGATATTCGGCGCCTGGATGGCCTGTCCGAAAATAAACGTAGGACTGCGAAAACTCCACGTGCGCGATGGGAGCTCATGGGGAGCGCCGGGGAACACGGGAAAGCGGCGATACCCGCCGGAGTCCTGGATCAGGCGCGTGAAGCGGGGGATGTCTCGCGTAACGGAGGGCGTGCCGCCGCCAATGCCGATTTCGGACGGCAGATTGACGTACTCGGAGAGCGTAGCGAAGCTCGCGGCGCCACTGCCGAGCGTGGCCACGATCTGGCCGGCAATGCGCGCGCCGCCGCCGCCGCCGCCGGCAGTGACGAACAGGCGCGCGAAGCTGCCGACGACGGTAAACGACTGGTCGGGGTCGATCTGTGTGGAGAAGGCTGCGCGGTCGTGGCCCCACTCGATGTCGACGCGGGTGGTCTGGAAATTCGCGCCCGCGGACCCGGTGCCGACGTCGATCCGACCGACCGACACGAGCCAGGCCCGCGGTCTCTCTGACTGCGCGCGGCAGAGCTCGGAGCGAGTGAGGCCGCCCGAGGGGATCTCGATTCGGCCCGTACGGTCGACATGGACGCTGTTACTCATGAGAACCCGCCGAGCTCGCGATACTTGTCGACGACCGAGCGCCACCAGGTGAGGCGGTGGGGATGCTTCCAGATCCACTCCACCGCGCCGGCCTGGCGCCCGTAGGCATGAACGTTCTCGACCGTTGCGGCCAGGCCGCGGGCCTTCAGCCAGCGGACGACGCCGGCGACGCCGGCCTTGAGGGAGTAGCCAGCGTTCCAGCCCGCCACGAACAGGCCGACCCAGCGGGGGTTCTTCCACTGCGCGGGCTCGCCCACCTGGGCAAACGCGCGCAGGACGTTGCGCATCGTCTGGACTGCGAGATAGACGGAGACGCGAGGCTGGAGGAGTTCGGGACGTGTGTACCTGGACGACGCGGCGCCGCCCTGGCGCGCGATGGACCTCCGAACGACCTCTACGATCTGCATCAGGCCCCACGCGGGGCCATCTTGCGAGGAGGGGTTGCACCGAGACTCGCGGCACGCCAGGGCGCACATGAACGAAACCGGGATGCCGAGCGGCCCGCCGTACTCAGCGAAAAGGGGCCGGTACGCGGCGCACGTGCATGCGCTCTTGCCGGCGCGCGCGGCGCCGGCGGCAGGGCCCGAAGCTCTGCGCTCGAACGCCGACGCTGCCGCCAGAAGCAGCAGAACAACGATCACGCCCGGAACCTCGCCAGGCCCTGCGCCAGGGCACGGCCGGTACGGCTCATGGCCACGTGCTGGGGCTGCCCGGGCTTGCGGCTGAGAAGCGCCGAGGCGAGGCGCAGCGGACCGGCAGCGCCGGGGAACGCAGCCGTCACGAGAGGGTGTTTCGCGACGTTGAGCGCGCTTGTGACGGCCGCGCGCGTGGCCGTGGCTTTCGTCGGCCCCGTGCCATGCCCGCGCACACGAGGCCATTCGCTGCCGGCCGAACGCGTGATGGTGACCGAGCCGCGCCAGCCACGGCCCTCGGGGCGCGCGTCGAAGCGGATATGCAGTTTCATACGGGACTCCGCAGAGCGAGCCGCGCCGCACGGGCAGCGCGGGAAGGGTCAAGAAGCTCGTTTTGCGCCTGGACGATCGCGTGGTAGCGCCGCTCGCGCGTCGGACGAATGGCCGGATTGGCCACGGTCCCGAGCCGTCGCAGCCGCACGACCTCATAAATCACGTGGTCTTCGCAGTCGCCTTGCCCCGAGTCGCGGAGCTCGCGTGGCCGTTTCCAGTGCTCGACCGCGCCGGGCTTCTCGCGCACGTAGGCGGCAACGGCCCAACTTGGGGCCGCGTCCGGCGCCAGGTCCTCCGCGTAGGTCGTACACCAGAGCTCGACAAGGGAGACGAGCACGGGCACGAAGACGCGGCGGACTACGAGGATGTCGCCCTGCCGCTCCACGCCTTGCGGCAGCGGCAGGCGAGCGATCTCGCGTGGGCAGTGGACGCGAAGCACGGGCCTACTTCTTCGCCGGGGTGGTGAACGGTGCCATGGCCGCGGTGAACACGACGGCCTCGGTACCCACGGGCGCGGCGCTGACTTCGAGTTGGATCGAGATCTCGTTGCCGACTTCCGCCGCCGGGAAGCGAAACGTGTTCATGGTCGAGTCCTGGTTGAACGCCTCCACGGCGACGCCATCGGCCGACGAGAACAGCGGATACACGCCGATCTTGATCTCCTTGACGACGGCCGAGGAGAAGGCGGCGCCGCTCGACCGGCGCTCCTTGACCACGAACGTGCCGCCGACCACATCCTTTTGCGGACGGCCGGTCAGCGTCGTGGTCGTGCCCGTGCCCGTGATGGTGCCGAAGCTCGTCCCGCTGGGGCCGCGGAAACCGAGCAGGCGTCCGATCGCCTTGTCGTTGCGCGCCATCGCGACGTACTTCTTGGCGATCGCGGCGTTCTTCTTGGCCGCGGTGACGGCACGCGAGTACTGCGCGCGCTGCTTGGCGCTCTGCTGCTTCTTCTTCGCGACCTTGCCGCGGATGCCGCGAACGCGGCGGCGCGGCAGCGCGCCGACCTCGGCATCGTCGCCGCCGTACTCCATTTCGATGGCCGCGAGCTCGTCATCGATTGCGGAGAGCTCGGACTCGTCGTCCTCGAGCTCGTCGCCGAGATCGTCGACCTCGTCGAGCGCCAGGTCATCCAGGAAGGAAAGATCGTTGTCGAGCATGGGCATATCTCCAAAGGGGCAAAGGGGTGGCGCTACGACCGGACGCGGAGACGTCTCGGGCGTTAGAGCGCGGTTGCCGGTCCCCTTGGGCTCTCGGTTGCGGCTCGCAAGGCGCAAGCCAAGGGGCAGCGGATTTAGGACACTACGGACGAGAACGAAAGGGCTAGCAGTCGACTTCGGCGACTGCGGCTTGCTCGTGGTAGTCGCTCACGTCGTGATGCGACTCGACGGGCAGATCCATGACGGCCGACATGGCGTTTGTGGCGGCCGCGGCGGCAGCCTGTGCGGCAGCATCGGGGGGCGGTGCCAGGGCCTCACTGGCGGATTGCTTGATGCCGAGCTGAAACGCGCCGATGATGCCCGACGCCGCGGCGAGTAGGCGCAGGTTGCCCTTTGCTCCCACGGCGATTCCGAGCACGCCGAGCGTGAGCAGCGGCGGCAGTCCGAACGGGCGCGGCAGCTTGCGCATGGTCTCCTGGCCGCCCTGCGTGCCGGAGTAGTAGCCGCCGGCGGCCGCGGCAATGCCGGCAATCGCAACGGCCTTATTCGAGAGGGTGCCGCCGGTCGGCGACTTCTTCTTGGTGCTCGACCCTTTCTTGCCGTTTTTCGACCCGGTGGACTTGATGAGCTTGTCTTTGGCCATGAGGAATCACCATTTGCGGATGAGGATGGCGAGCCCAATCCCGAACAGAATCCACGTCGACCGGGAAACACCGCGGCCAATGGGAAGCACGGGACGGGGCACGAGACCCGGCACAGGTACGGGCAGGGGGGTGGCCGCCGGCGGCCGGGGCGTGGGCGGGGTTGGGGTAGGAACCGGCAGGCGCGGCGCTGGCAGCGGAGCGGGAGCTGTGACCAGCGGCCCGGTCTCCTCCGGCGGCATGGGGTCCGATTGGTCAACGAAGGGCGTGGCGGGGGCGACAGGCGGCGAGCTCGGCCTGGTCGTG
>Ga0180089_1000007_pt1 | contig 19943 bp, 22 predicted proteins | sample EasRiv860_16_10D_FD_123016 | JGI IMG/M metagenome (GOLD analysis project Ga0180089, IMG submission 123016) | Soil microbial communities from meander-bound floodplain in the East River, Colorado, USA - East River metaG ERMLT860_16_10D | ecosystem: Environmental > Terrestrial > Soil > Floodplain ... | reverse complement strand
GGGCGGCAATTTGCGAGTGGAGAAGGGTACGAATTTCAATCTCGTGCTCACGCAATCGGCTAACGCCGGTACTTCGAAAGATCAATAACGCAACCGGGGAGGGTGCGATGGAAACGGCGGCGCGAGAAATCGTGTCGCCGTTTTCGTTTTGGTCGGACGTTCTCTGGTTTTGTTGGCACGGCCCGGCGCGTTAAAGTAGTGGAAATGCTTGCGACACTGATTGAACTGCAACGATTGAAACGCCTGGAGCGAACTGGTTGGGCCCTTCGAGGGCTGCCTAATGGGACCGAGTCGGTCGCGTCACACTCTTTTGGCGTTTGTGTAACCGCAATGATGCTGGCAGATGAAGTTAAAGCGCGGGGGCTGGAAGTTAATTGCGAACGCGTGCTCCGAATGGCTTTGCTTCACGATTGGGCCGAGACCCGCGTCGGCGACATGCCGAAAACAGCCACAGGGTATTTTGGCGCAGACGCGAGAAAGAGTGCGGAGACCTCGGCCTTTGCGGATATTGTTGATGGAGTCGGATCAGCAGAATCGGAATACCGGGAACTGTATAAGGACTATGAAGAACGTGCCAGCTTTGAAGCGCGACTCGTTAAAGCCGCGGATGTTATCGATTTGTTAGTGCAGGCTTATGCTCTTGAACGGTCAGGCGCAAGGGGCCTTGATGAGTTTTGGCAGGTCGCCCAGCAGCCGGATTTCAAACTTCCCCAGCTCGCGGATCAGGTTGTTAACGAGGTCTTGCAGTCGTTACTGCGGGCCCGCAGTGAGATCGAATAGGCGAAGCAAACGCAGGGTAAAGATGCAAACAGTTGTTTTCGGATTAATTACCTGGCAGAGCGTCCTGTTTGGTGTCCTGCTGTTCCTGGTGACCTTTGCGATAAGTCTGGCGATTGTGTCCTTCATCATGGTGAAGATTCCAGCTGATTACTTCCGGAAGGACGCGCCGCGAGAGTTGTGGTCTGACAAGCCGCCGGTCGTACGGTTCCTTGGGGTCTTCGTTAAGAATCTTTTGGGGCTGTTACTTGTCGCGCTCGGCATTGTAATGTCTATTCCCGGTGTGCCGGGGCAGGGCATCCTGACTATACTGCTTGGAATAATGCTGCTTGATTTTCCGGGGAAGCGCGACCTCGAATACCGGTTGGTAAGCCGGCCACGAGTTCTCAACACGATAAATAAACTGCGGCACAGATTTGGCAAGGACAGTCTGGTACTGGATTGACAGGCGGCGGCGACGCAAATTGCGGAGGTCACTTACGGCCACCGACGGCTATGTTTCAACTTGGCTTATTGCGAGTGTGCCACCCGGTTCCTGCGTTTGACGAAGAAATGCTGCGCTTCAGTTACAAAAACCGGCGCGTTGACAAGGAAAAACGTCTTTGTTAGCTTGAGCCTCTAATTTTACAGAACTATTTGCGATTGTTTGGAGTTATTCCGAGATCCCTTTTCATGCCCAATCAAACTGCTGCTCAGCCCCGCTCGCTTGCACGGCTCACATTCCTTCTGATCTTGATCTCAGCCTCGATGCTTGTGAGCGGATGCGGACTCTTTGGCACTCACAAGAAAGTCCAGGTGCCGCAACTGCTTACTCCTTTAGCCGAAGCCAATACTGCTCGACTGATTAGCGAAGTAAACCGGCTGGCCGCAGTCCGATGCATCCACGGAAAGGTGGACATAGTTTTTGAAGACACGTCGTTTGCCGAGGCTGGCATTGCGGAAAAATACAAACAGGCCGACGGACAGATTACCGTGCAAAGGCCCGGCAATATCTACCTGATTATTCAAGTTCCGTTCATCGCAAAAGACATCGCGCAGATGACTTCAAATGGTGAATCGTTTCGGGTGGCAGTGTTGCAAGGCGAAGAGAAGTATCGTCGTTTTGTAAAAGGAACGAACAGCGCCACCTACGAAAAAATGGACCTGGATGGAGCGACGACGACCGGGTCTGAAAAACCAAAGAAGGTGATGAATGCCAAGGAGGCTGTGAATGCCCTTTCAAACTTGCGCCCGCAACACCTCACCGAAGCGCTCATGTTGAGTGGGATCCCGGACACCGCACAAAGTGGACTTACATATGTTCGGAGTGAGTTTTATCAGGACGAACCAGACAACCGTCCACAAGCCAAATCCGGCACGCGAGTGGTAAGAGGCTATTACCTTCTGGAGGAGTTTTCGCAGCCAACATCCGGCGAGGCTCGACTCTTACGCAGGTTTTGGTTTGACCGCGTAGCTGCTATTCGTTTGGCGCGCCTTCAGTCCTTTGACAACCAGGGCCTGCTTATTACGGATGTTGCTTACTGGGATGAAAAGCCATTTGGCCCGGCTGCGCAACTTCGCCTGCCTTCCCGCATTGAGATCACCCGTCCACATGATCACTACAAACTGAGTATCGCTTACCAGTCTCCTGCCGAGGCTGACATCGATCGGGAGTTCCAGCCTGAAGCGTTTGTGTTGGAAAACAGATGGCAGCTGCCAGAGCTCGATCTCGACGCGCGGCAACGCAATAAGGCTCCTGGTACCCCCTGACAGATCCCACGTGGTAGCTATTAAACCTCTGACTGTATTAACATCAGGCGTTCAGTCTGGTTAACTAATCGGATATCTGGCTGCTGATGAGAACTATTCTTAAGGCTGAGAACCTCGTAAAAACCTATCGCGTTGGCAAAGTTGATGTGCCGGCGCTGCGGGGAGTCTCGCTCGAGGTTCACGAGGGCGAATTCGTGGCTATCATGGGTCCGTCTGGCTGTGGCAAGTCGACCATGCTTCACTTGCTGGGCGGTCTATTAACTCCGACGACTGGCCGCATCATTGTGGATGACGAGGATCTGACTGCAGCTAGTGACGCCAAGCGAACCGACATTCGCCGCCGCAAGATTGGTTTCGTATTTCAACGATTCAATCTCTTTCCCACGCTCACAGCCGAGGGAAATCTGCGGCTCGCGGAACGCATTCACGGTAACGGCGGCGAAGATCCGCAGCGTCGCCGCGAAGTGTTGAAGCTTCTCGGACTGGAAGACAAACTGCACCACAAGCCGCTGGAGCTTTCAGGCGGAGAGCAGCAACGAGTCGCCCTGGCGCGAGCGGTAGTAACTCGCCCCGCCATCGTGTTGGCCGATGAGCCAACCGGCAATCTGGACTCGGAGAATTCAGCCCTCGTGCTAAATATGTTTCAGGAGTTGAATTACCGGTTCAATCAAACCATCGTTATGATCACTCATAACCCGGAAGCCGCAGCAATGTGCCGACACATAGTACAAATGCGCGACGGCCATATCGTCGAACCTGCCACAAGTATTCAGTTGTAAACCGCAAAGTAGTAGATTTACAGGGCTTCTGGCAAAGGCTAGAATTCCCAGATTCATTTTTTAGTGGGGCGCAAGATTTGCTGGAATAGTGGGAAGTTTGAGAACTTGATGTGCTGAATGTGTTAAGAAAGTTGTTTTTTTGGAACTACGCCAGAAACACATGGCAATGGGACATTCTGTGCGTTGTTATATTAATTTTCATCTTTCTGACACCTAAAAGTTGGTTTGAAAATAGCGAACGGCGAGGCTACGCAGCGCATCAAAATCCCACTGCGTCAACGGTGCTCATAAGCCCCGAACTTATTGAAAACACGCAGGATAAGGGTAAGGTCGAACAGGTAGTGCGGACCTTCACGGGCCGCGATGACGTGGAGGTCGTTAACATAAGAAAAGTGGTTGACAAGGACGGCAACACGCTCGGTTATGAGGTTGACATACGTTAGTCATCCCTTATAATTACGGGGTTTTTTCGGATCCGGCCGATTGTTTGGGTTCCGGTTATAAATGGAAGAAGCTTTCTTACGTATTTGAGGAGTAATTATGAAGAGATTGGTTCCCCTGGGTCTTTTATTGGCAGTAGTGGCCGGCGTCTCGATCATCAGTTCGCCAGGAGCGGCAAATGGTCAGAGTGCAGGATTGGTGAGTTCGGTCTTGAACCGGATGGAGCGCAACCGGCAGTCGCTCAAGTCGCTAAAAGCGACTCTGAGCATGGAGAAGTACAACGCACAGCTTCGCGACAAAGATAACTACAGCGGCTGGGTGCTGTATTTGCCTTCGAGCGGTCGCGATGCGTCGGTGCGAATCGAATGGCAAAGACCGCGCCATGAGATTCTGGCAGTTGCCAAGGGAAAGTACACCTTGTTTCGCCCAACACTGGGACAAGCTTTCGTCGGCAAATCTTCTGGATCCATAAAGGGAAGCCAGGCAGCCGGTGGCGTTCTCGAGATGATGTACATGACGAGACAGCAGCTCGAAGCGAAGTTTCAACCGGTTCAGGACGTCCGTGAGGAGACTCTTTGGGGTGGCATTAGCACAATCCACCTGACCCTCGTGCCGAAAGGGAATTCGAGCTATAAGTACGCTGAGATCTGGGTTGACTCCTCGGGAATGCCCGTGCAAACAAAGATCGTCGAGAAAAACGATGATGCCACCACGATGCGCTTGAGCGACGCTGAACGAAACATCAAGATATCGCCAGAGGAGTTTGATCTTAAGCTTGATCCCCGCGTGAAGATAATTAAAGGCTAAGGCAGCCGAACAAACCAAAGGGCTGGGCTCTGAGTCTTCAATCAGAGCCCTTTTCCATTTGGCCAAGGCTGGCGGTGACGGGTTGCGTTTGTAAAGCTCTGTCGCTATTCTTCGATTTCATTATTAGGTCGCTTCCAGGTGCCGGACTCTCAGTCTCGTAATGCGTAAAACCAAATTCATTCAGCAAAAAGTTCGACAGTTCAGCTTTATCGGCCGGGCGCTGGTCTCGTCCCGTCACCCGGTGCTTGCCCACCTGATTCCAATGCGTCGTTGTAATCTGGCCTGTGGCTACTGCAACGAGTACGACCATACTTCGTCGCCGGTGCCGGTGGAACTCATTAAGAGACGAATCGACAAGCTGGGGGCGCTCGGAACATCCATCGTTACGATTTCAGGCGGCGAGCCGATGATGCATCCCGAGCTGGACGACATCATCCATCAGATCAGAAGCCATAGAATGATTGCCGGGCTTATCTCAAATGGCTATTACTTCACGCCTGAAAGAATTAAGCGACTCAACAAAGCCGGCCTGGATAACCTGCAAATCAGTATCGATAATGTCGAGCCGGATGAAGTGTCGCGCAAGAGCTTGCGCGTGCTTGATAAGAAGCTCCGCTATCTTTCGGAGTATGCTGACTTCCACGTAAATATCAATTCCGTGATCGGCGGTGGGATCAAGAATCCCGAAGATGCGCTAACGGTAGCGCGGCGCGCGGTGGAGTTGGGTTTTTCGTCAACGGTCGGTGTTATTCACGATGGCGACGGCACCCTCAAGCCTCTTTCGGTGAAAGAAAAGGACATCTTCCAGCAGGTGAAGAAGCTTGGAAACAAAGATCACGCGCGGCTGAATTGGTTCCAGGACAGCATCGCCGAAGGGAAACCGTATCAGTGGCGTTGTCGTGCGGGAGCGCGTTACCTCTACATTTGCGAAGAGGGATTAGTTCACTGGTGTTCCCAACAACGAGGCTATCCAGGCATCCCGCTTGAGGACTACACGATGGACGACTTCGATCGCGAGTACAACACCGAGAAATGGTGTGCGCCAACCTGCACCCTGCAATGCGTTCATCAGGTGGGTATCCTCGACAACTGGCGCGACCCGCAAAAGGCGCCCGGCCTGACAAAACCTGAAGCCTCGCTGCAAGACACCATTCAAGAAGTGCTACGCGCCGAGTAACCGCTGCTAATTCCTCAGATACTGTAAACTTCCTTATGCCAACCGTGCTGAGGATAGGCAGATTTCGCTTTTACTTTTTCAGCAACGAGCGAGAAGAGCCGGCACATATCCATGTTAAGGCCGCTGAGAATCAAGCGAAGTTCTGGCTGAATCCAACACAGCTAGCCTCGAATTACGGATTTCGAGTCGAGATTTAAATAAGCTTGAGCGGTTGGTCGAGCAAAACGAGGCGTTTTTCCTGGAGGTTTGGAATGAGTACTTTTCTTAGTAGTGACGCGAAGTCTCAGAGAGCCTATGTGCCAACAACCGCACTGGCGAAGTCCGTAGGTTTTGATGAGGATATGATGCACGTCCTACTCACCGACGGGCGACGCATCAGCGTGCCCATAGCCTGGTTTCCGTTATTGCTCAAAGCGTCGCCGGAGCAGCGAACGAAATACGAGATTGGCAGCGGCGGGACCTCGCTGCACTGGCCGGAACTGGATGAAGACTTGTCGGTGGCTGGGTTGATGGCAGGCGCGGATCTCCAAAGTTCGTGAAGAATGCGGCTTCGAGAATGCCTAAACCTCGAATAACTGCTCAAGAGACTGCCTCAAAAGTGAGATCGATAAGCGGCAGGCAAAACCAAGAAAACCGCTAAGAAGCGGAAGGCTGCTCAACTGTGTGCGACTACTGTGAGAAACCTAGCATTGAGCTTTTGACTGATTTTAGTAAACGACTACATTCCCGATGAAGCTCTTATGAACTACTGCTGTTGGCAAGCGATCTGTAGCGTTAGAGGCCGTGCGCCAAGCTTCGTCAACGATAATAAATGGCGCGAACTCTGCGCCCGTCGCGGCCACCTTGCTGGCGGGCCAGGACTCACTCGGAGTCTGAAGGTCACGCACTTTCCATGTGCGGACTTTCGGTAGGAACCTGCGAACTTCTTGGAAGTTGATGTGCGGCGTCAGTAGCCATTGGTTGGTTCAACTCCGATCCGTAGGCTCTTAGCAACATACCAACCATAATGGGAATCTTTCAGAAGTTTTTCGGTAGCGAGCCGAAGTATGGTCCGCTAATTAAGACGTGCGATCTTGAGATGCTGCGTGATGCAGTTCTCGACCTTCACCAAATGGCAAAGGAGCGGGCGAATCGGAAGGCGGGGAATATGTCTTTCGCACGGAATACGTTGCGGCGTGGTATTCCTTTCGAGATGACCCGAACATTGACAATGCCCAGAGGTTGCTTGAAGAAGCTCCGCACCTAAGAACACTCTTTGAATCCTGCTCTCCCGGTGGCGATCTCTACTGGACCAACTCCCCCTGAAACCGAACGGATGGAGTCGTTGGTCAGTATATATTTACCCTGTTCAGCTTGCGCCCAGCGTTCCGCCAACCGTAAAAAGCGTCACCGAGCTTGAGAGTCCCAACCCGGACAGCCTTCCGGCCATAATCACGATCATTTCGCCCTTCTCAACCGCACCGCTTTCCAGCAACGTTTTCTCTCCAACCTTGAGCATTTCTTCGGTCGTATCAGCGTGCGGAACAATTAGCGACTCGACTCCCCAAATCAGGGCCAGTTCGTTTTGCACTACCGGTGAGTTTGTCAGCGCGATGATTCTCTGTTCGGGTCGTAAGGCGGAAAGCCGGCGGGCCATCAACCCTGATTCCGTCAACACAGCCGTCACCTTGATACCCATCTCTTCGGCAGCGAAGGCTGCGGCCTCGCATAGCGCACGGCTCACCCGACCCGATTGTTGCCCCGCCCATTTCGCGATCTGGTCCGCTTCCGGCTCTTTGCCGGCTTCGGCCGATTCGATAATGCGGCACATGGTTTCTACGGCGGCAACGGGATAAAGGCCGCTGGCTGTTTCGTTCGAGAGCATCAGCGCATCGGTTCCGTCCCAGACAGCATTGGCCACATCCGAAGCTTCGGCGCGCGTCGGCCGAGGGCTCGTTACCATCGACTGCAGCATTTGCGTCGCGGTGATGACCATCTTCCCGGCCTGCAGTGCCTTCTGGATAATTCGCTTTTGATAAACCGGCACCAACTCCACACTCGTCTCCACTCCCAGGTCGCCGCGCGCAACCATCACGGCGTCCGCGGTAGCAATAATTTCGTCAAGATGATCGATCGCTTCGGCCATCTCGATCTTGGCGACGAGCGGCGCGCGGCCGCCAGCCTCTCTAATAAGATCTTTGGCGCGCGCGCAGTCTTCGGCGCGGCGAACAAAAGACAGTGCGACGTAGTCTACCTTCTGCTCGACCGCCCATTTCAGGTCCGCAAGATCTTTCTCAGTCAATGAATCGATGGGCAGGGGAACTCCCGGAAGGTTTATGCCTTTGCGTTCTCCGAGCACGCCGCCATTAATTACGCGGCAGATCACATCAGTTTTGGTTGTACTCTCCACCACCAGTGCGATGGCCCCATCATCGAGCAAAAGTTTAGTGCCGGGCTCGACCACGTGGGCCAAATCAGGATAGTTCGTAGCAACTCTCCTCTCGTCCCCGACTACATCCTGAGTTGTGAGGACGAAAAGATCCCCAGCCTTCAACGTCACCGGTTGGCCATCTTTGAGTTGGCGGGTGCGAATTTTTGGGCCTGAAAGGTCCACCAGTACCGCCAACGGCCGGTTCAGATTACTGGCGGCGGCCCTTGCGCGTCTGACGTCTTCAGTCTTTTCTTCCTGAGTTCCGTGAGACATGTTAATGCGCACGCCGTCGGCGCCGGCACGAATCAGGTTCTCAATAACTGCCTGATCGCGCGAGGCAGGTCCGAGGGTGGCAAGAATTTTCGCTTTGCTCATTTAGGTTTCACTTGTAACGCAAACTGTTAGTTTGCGTGGGCAGTTGCCAGCGATCCGGAGATTTCGCCAGATCGCAAACTAACAGTTTGCGTTACTTTGTTCGACATTTAGTACAAACCTGGAACGATAGCCCGCACGCGCCGGGCGTAGGTTTCAAACTGCTCACCAAAAGCCTCGCGCAACAGTTTCTCTTCGCTGCGTACACGGATTGTTGTACCAATGAAAAAAATGAGCAGCGCGGCAAGCAGCGCTGCCCAGTGGCTAATAGCCAGTCCGGTGGCCACCAGCATTCCGAGCATGCCCGAATAGATTGGATGGCGCACCAGGGCATACGGGCCACTCGTCGCTAATTTGTGACCTTCAACCAGGCGCGCGGTTATGCTCCATTCCTTACCGAGGGTTCTTACCGCCATCGTTATTAACCAAACAGAGCTCACGGCAGCACAAATCGCCAGCAACCCTGTCACTATTGAGATCGCCCCATTACCGGAGACGATAGGCGTGAACATCGGGCGGCGCACTCCCCAAACTAATCCATAAGACATTCCCTGCAATGCTACTCCGAAAAGCGAACCAGACTCGCGTTTTTGATCAGGTGGACTTGGTGGTTTATTTCGCAGTAGAAAGACGCCGGCAAACACAAACCAACATATCATCACAACCACGAAAACCAGAGTTGGCAGAAATGCAAAAGACATTCTACTTTTTAGCCGGCTCAAGAAGTTCAGAGTTCAAGCTTCAGCTTGTCCGTCCCGCAGAGAGACAACCTAAAGGTTGAACTCTGAACTTCTTGTTCGTATTCCGAGGACAAAACATGAACGCGCTTGCATGCCGCCTGGCCTTATAACCTTTCTTTCAGTTTCTTCCGGCGCGCGCCCATGATCTTTCCGTTTAGGGTCATCACTATTGGCGTCAACATGTAGGCCATTCCCGCCAGGCCGGCGCGGCCTACTCCGCCAATAACCAGGACGAGTAGTGAAACAATAGCGATGCCGCAGTTGAGCGCGCTTTCCAGCATGGTTTCACGCGTATCAAATCGCTCGAGCTCATTCAGTTCGAGTGCTTCGCGCTTGCGGTAAGCATGCCAGAACAGCAGCACGAAAACTCCAAACACCGCCAGGTAACCAAGATTGAATATTGTCATCAGACTCGCCATTTGTTCATTGTTCTCGATCATGGGCACAACGTTTCCGTTTGGCAGCCGCACTTCTCCGTGGCCCCCCGTAAATCTATCAACCAGGAAGGTGAACAAAAACTTCAGCGGGTATACATAGAAGAGCACTACGAACAACAGCGCGGCATTGAGCACGACCGTGATAGTGTCGCGCAAGCCATATCTGCGGAAAAACTTATATTGATTGAACCAGACAGCGAAGAGCAGCATGAAACTGATGAGAAAGGCGCCGAAGCCGTGCATCGTTTCCGCGAGTTCATCAAACGTCTTCGGCACCTCGAGCGAAACGACGAGCAAAGTAATCGCAAACGCGAACACGGCATCGCTTAGTCCTTCAATCCGCGAAACCTCGTGCCCGCGCCAGCGAAAATCTCCGGTGCGTCCGAGGTCGCCCTCCATTAACTTTTCTCTAATCATTCAGCCCTCGTATTCTCATGAATATTTATCAGAGCTAACCCGACCGCTCAATCCTCAACTGCTTCGGCAATCACCCGTTTGAATTCGGATTATTCTACACGCACCAGGGTCGCTCCCCCAGCTAATCTCTTTACGATTCACGATTTACAAACTACGATTCACCCTTATGGACTTCCCGCAAACTGAGCGCACCACACTAAAACGTCTCCCCAAACGAGGTGTCTATGATCGCCAGCTGGTCTACGGAATCCTCGATGAAGGCTTCATTTGTCACGTCGGATTCGCCGTCGAAGGACAGCCCTTTGTAATCCCCACCGGCTACGCGCGCGTCGACGAACAGCTGTTCATCCACGGCTCGCAGGTCAGCCGGATGCTGCGCACGCTGAGCAGCGGAATCGACGTTTGTGTTGCCGTAACCCTGGTGGATGGTCTGGTGCTGGCGCGTTCAGCTTTTCACCACTCGATTAACTATCGTTCCGTGGTGATGTTCGGCCACGCCACGATCGTTGATGATCGTGAGGCCAAGCTCGCGGCGCTGTTTGCGTTTTCTGAACAGGTGATTCCCGGCAGATGGAACGACGCGCGCGAGCCGACCGAACAGGAACTCAGGGCTACAACGGTCTTATCCCTGCCCCTTGTTGAGGTTTCGGCCAAGGTGCGCACGGGCCCACCAATCGACGACGAAGAAGACTACGCCCTAAATGTTTGGGCCGGCGTCCTTCCTCTCAAGATCGAGGCCGGCGCGCCTATCAACGATCCGCGCCTCCCAGAAACTATTGCGCCACCTTTATACACGCTAAAATATTCGCGAGAGAAGAATTGAACACTCCCGGCGCCATCACGCGTTTTCGCGGACAAAAATATTGGCCGGTGCTAGCGATTGTCGCGTCGTTTGTAGCGACAGCACTCCTGCTTCGCCTTGAAGGACGTTTATGGCTTTGCGCCTGCGGGAGTATTCAACTCTGGTCAGGCCAGATTTGTAGCGCCAATAACTCTCAGCATTTTCTCGATCCTTACAGCTTCACGCACGTGCTTCACGGCTTTCTGTTTTTCTGGCTGATTACCTGGTTATTGTCGCGCCTCCGCGCTAACTGGCAACTGGCGCTGGCGCTTGCCGTCGAAGCTGGCTGGGAAGTCTTTGAAAACACAAACTTCATTATTGATCGCTACCGTTCAGAAACAGCCGCACTCGGCTATAACGGCGACACTGTGGTCAATTCTTTTGGCGACATTCTGTGTTGTCTGATCGGCTTTGTTGTCGCCCAACGCCTGGGACTGCGTCGCTCTTTGGTTGTATTTGCCGTCCTCGAATTGGTTTTGATCATTTGGATCAAAGACAGTCTGCTGCTCGAAATTCTAATGCTGGTCGTTCCCATCGACGCGGTTCGAGCGTGGCAAATGTGTCGGTAACTGCAGCAAACAGTAAACAGCAGGCAGTATTCAGCGATTAGAGAAGTCTTTGATATGCCTGAGGTCCGTCTGCCTGTCTGCTGCCTGCTGTCTACTGTTTGCTGTTTGCTGTTTACTGTTTGCTGTTTGCTGCTTTAGCATAAGCCCACGCATGGTTGAACCAGATCCCTACATTGGTCAGGTGCTCGACGAGAAATATCAGCTTGAGCGGCTGCTCGGCCGGGGCGGCATGGGGGCCGTTTATCTTGCCACTCACCTGGGCACGGAGCGCTACGTTGCGCTCAAATTAATCACGCCTCAGTTCATGCGAAACGAGGAATTTGTCGCGCGCTTCAAACGTGAGGCTCGCGCCGCCGGCCGGTTGCGCCATCCAAACGTAGTTGACGTTACCGACTTCGGTTTCGCGCATGCGGGCAAGGACGCCGTCGCATATCTCGTGATGGAATATCTCGACGGTTGCACGCTCGCCGATGTCCTGATGGAGGAAAAGCGACTGCCGCTGGAGTGGGTAGTGGATATTCTGGAGCAGGTCTGCTCAGCGGTACATGAAGCCCACCTTCAGGGAGTTGTCCATCGCGATCTGAAACCCGAAAATATCTGGCTCGAACCTAACCGGCTCGGTGGCTATCGAGTCAAAGTTCTCGATTTCGGCATCGCCAAGCTGGCGGAGGTTGATGCCGAAATAACCGACGGCTTGGGAGAAACCAACGCAGTATCTGGGCATCCAGTTACGCCCGCAGCGATAATCGATGGAGTTGCCGCAACATCTTTCAAGGCCGCTCAATTAACCACCCTAACGCCTGAACGCGAGCGTGTCGGCGACAGTCATGACCTGGAGATCGACACTCTCATTTATTCAGCCGACGTCCAGGAAAAAGTTCAGACTGAACTCAACGCGGCCGGCGTCACAGCGGCGCAGCTCGTCAAAGACGGAAAGACCCAACTTTTCAAAGAGTCGGTAGATGCCGACGCCAAGTCTACGGCCCTGCTTCAACCGTCAACTGAGTCCCCGGAAGATGGCGACCGCACCCTCATGTTTGGCAAAGATACGCAACGGGCCATGGTGGATCAGCAAACGAGACTGAGATCCAGCTCGGCAGAGGGCACCCAGCTAACACGCGTCGGCGCAATCATGGGGACTCCGCTTTACATGTCGCCCGAGCAATGCGCCGGCAAACCATTGGATGCGCGTTCCGATATCTACAGCCTCGGCGTTATCGCTTATCAGATGCTTGCCGGCGAAACTCCTTTCGCTGGAGTTACCGGCAACGTGATGCAGGAGCACATCCAGACCGCGCCGCCGCCTTTGCGGGATAGAAACAAGAAGGTGCGAAAGCGGGCAGCGGAAATTGTAATGACCGCGCTCTCGAAGCAGCCGGAGGATCGCCCACAAACGGCCGCGGCCTTTGCCAGTTCACTACGCGCGCAAGCCGAGGGCATAGGTTCACTCTATCGACGTGCCTTCTCGCTTTACAGTGAATACTTCCCGAAGTTTCTCAAGCTCTCTTTGATCGCACACGTGCCCGTCATCTTCACAACCTTCCTATTGATTGTTTTTGAGCTATTGGAAAACGCTCAACCTCCAGGCGTCAGCGTCGGAAAAGTTCTGGTCATTTGCGGGCTGGTAATTGTCGGGCTGTTACACGTAGCCGCTAACTTCGTAACGGCCGCCACGATCTCAGGCATGACTGCCGTAATTGTGACGCAGTTGTCGCTCGCACCATTGCGCCCAGTGGAACTGCGCCTGGGGTTTGCTCTGTTAAAGCGGCGTTGGCGTCCTTTTCTGAAGACCTCCATTCTGATGACGCTGCGCATTCTGATTGGCTTCATCCTATTTGTGATTCCGGGCATCGTCATCACAATCCGCTACGCCCTCTACGCGCCGGTAGTACTGCTGGAAGGTCTGGAAACCAAGGCGGCAAGACAGCGGGCGCGGGCGCTGGCCTCGCGTTCGTGGCGCACCGTCATCATTGTCTCGGTGCTTCAGTTCTTGATCCCGGTCGTAGTCAGCGCCCTCTTTGGCAAGCTTGCAGTATTTAAAAACACGGAGGGCGGTATACATGTTGCGCATCAATCCATGAGCAACCAGATTTACCAACAACTTACCGGCCTTATCAACATCTTCGTCGTTCCATTGATGTCGATAGTCCCCGCGCTGCTCTATTTGAAAATGCGGCAGTTGGGCGGCGAAAACCTGAGCGAAGTGCTCACGCAAATCGAAGCAGCGGACGAAGATCGCAGCCAGTGGCAACAACGCATGCGCACGCGCGTAAGCTTCCACAGTTCCCGCGGCAGCAACCCGCGAAGTGAGCCTCCGCATGAGGATAGGCAGTAGGGCCGGAAATAATTGCCGCGCGCGCTGATCGGGAGTAGCATCCGAGCATGAGACTGGGTGTGCTAGTTTTCGTGTTGGCCTCTATCGTCACCTGCTATGGGTGTGGCCGCATGAACGCTGGGACCAGGATGACTTCAACCCCAAGTGTCTCGTCCTCGGAAAAGCCGGCGCCGGTTTCAGCAACCACTAGCGCAAGAGTTGACTTTCCAACTCAAATCAAACCAATCCTTGAAGCAAAGTGCCAGCCTTGTCACTTCAGCGGCGGTAAGGTTTACGCAAAAATGCCCTTTGACCGTCCCGAAACAATCAAGACGATGGGCACGAAACTATTCACCCGCATTAAAGACGAAAACGAACGCCGATTGATCCGGGACTTCCTCGCTCAAGACTAGAAATCAATCATCCCTTACAGATATCGCTCGCGCAGAATGCTTCGGTGATGCGAGACGTGGCCCGCAACAATGTAGGCCAGAGCGCGGACTGAAACCGGGCTGTCGCTGGCGATGCCGCTGCGCAGCCAGGCATCGGCGGGGAGATTGCGGAAGAACGCGAGCGTGGATGAACGAATTGCCCGAAACTCGTCGATATGACTCGACCATGAAACGTTGTCAGAGTCGGCAGCCTTAAAGCTAATTTCCTGATCAAAGCTTGGCAGCGGATCCTGAAAGCCACGCGCAAACCACATCGCGCGATACATGAAAACGCGTTCGCCGTCGTTCACATGACCGAGCAGCTCCCGCATTGACCATTTGTCAGGTGCGTAGCGCTTGAGGGATTGCTCTTCTGAAATTGCAGACAGGAAAGCAACTGTTTCATCCAACTGCGTAGCGAGCACCGAGACAATGTCGTCACTCGTCACACGGTCGATGTAGGTGGAATAGGAAGACGCGGCTTCGTTTGGTTGTGGACGTCCAATCATGGTGTTAATAGTAAATGGTGAATTATGGTGAATGGTAAATAGAAAAGCGAGGCGCCGTCTGCCTGCAGCCTGCTCCTGCAGCCTGCCTCCTTTAACCGGAGCCGTGAGAGTTTCCCAGCACTGTCGTCAGCAACGCCCGGATTTCATCGGCGCCGGCGGCGAGCGGGCTCGCGATTCTGCCATTGGTATCAACAACCACGGCTGTGGGTGTTAGGTTGGCGCCATATTGTTCAGCCACTTCACGTTTTTGCTGCAGCAGCACCTGGCCCAGGCCGTTCCGTGCAACGTTTACAAAATTCTCCTTGATAGTGCCAAAGCTGAGCAAGGCAATCGTCAGTTGCTCGCTGTGTGCGTGTTGCCATACCTTAACTTCCTCAAAAAGTACGACGCATGGTCCACAGGTGGGATTAGTGAAGATGAGCAGCAACGGTTTCCCGTAAGCGAGTAACTCGGTGAGCGAGGTTGTGCCACCCGTATATGCCGCCAGCTCAAATGGTGGCGCCTCTGCACCGAGCGGCAACCCCACGGGGGCGGCCGGACTTTCGCTTGCCAGGCGCCTTTGCCGCTGTTGCAAATAAATCGGGATGCCGATAACAACCGCCACAGCGCCAATCAACGCCAGCCATTGATAGCGATTGAGCTGCGCAAGCGTACCAAGAATACTTGAACCCGGCTTGGTGTCTGGCCGCTGCCACAACACAAAGACCGCGCCCAGCGCGAACGTGATGTTGCGCGCGAGCGTGGGCCAACCAAGCGGACGAGAATAGAGTTGACCGAAGCAGTGGCAATCGTGAGTGCGTCCGCGTGCCAGGTTTACGCTGATGGCAACGACAAACAGCATTAGCACCAGCAGCGCGGCAAGAGCGCTGACGCGGCTGGTTGAAGTGAATAGGAGCCCAGCGGCGATCGCGAGTTCTACGATCGGCAAAGCCAGGGAGACTGCCGGGACGAGTGGCTCCGGTGCGCCGAAGTTTTTCACCGCGTCGCGAGTGCCACGAGGGTCAATTAGTTTTGTAACACCGGCAACGCCGAAGACGCCGCTAAGCGCAATTCGCAAAAGGACTGTTATCAGGTGCATTCAAGCAAGCGAGACCGCGGAGATATCGAAAGCCGACAATAAATACTGTATTGCCCAGTTTAGCCCAAAATTGTCGCTCTCAGTATTCCGCAGAGAGTTTCTAGTCTAGAATTGCGGAACTTGAATAACATTGCGACCGTTAGATCTCTCAGACTATCCGGTCTTACGTCCAGTCTAAGCGAAAAGGTGAGGTAGCTTATGTATTGCGCAGCTTGTGGCACGCCGCTGGCGCCCGGTCTCAGTTACTGCAATCGCTGCGGCATGAACTTGAAGGAACGCAGCAGCGAAGCAAAGCCGGTGCCGGTAGGCTCTTACCTAACCGCGATTACGATCATCGGAATAGTAGGTTTGTCTCTGATGCTGGGCGGGGCCATTGCGTTAAAGAATGCGGGTGATTTTCATGAGGAGCTGATTGGAATTTTCATGTTCATGACCTTCGCGATAGTGGGCGTTGTCGAGCTTTCCTTGTGCCGGCAGTTATCACGGCTTAACCGTAATGCGGAGAAAAGGGAAACGGCCCCGTCACTACTGCAAGCTGGAATGCCAATTGAGATTCGCGGACAACAACCGCGGGCCCTGGGGGAACCCGTTCCAAGCGTTACCGAAAACACAACTCGCACTCTGCAATACTCGCGCGATGAACCATTGAGGTAGAGCGCTGGCGATTGAGTGCGTAAACACTGGAACATAGTGGTAAAGGTAAAAGGGGAATCGGTAAAAGGAACAACGCTTTCCCTTTTACCCCTTCCACTTTGCCCCGGATTTGAAAGGAACACTATCCGTGAAAAAACTTGGGTTGTTGGTAGTTTTGATCGCCCTGGGAGCCGCTTGCCACGGAATTCACCGCGGCGTTTTGGGATCAGGCAAACTACTGAAGGAGAAACGCAACGTCGGCTCCTTTAATTCCATTTCAACCGAAGGAGCGTTTGACATCGAAGTGGTGTGTCAAAAACCGCAGGAAGTTGAAATCAGCGGTGACGATAATATTCTGCCGTTAGTTAGTACCGAAGTTTCCAACAACGTGCTACACATAAAAATTTTGCGCAACTATTCCACTTCCGAGCCTCTCACTTTAAGAATCTCCGCGCCGGACCTGGTAGGGATTCACTCATCAGGAGCTGGAACAATACAAGTCTCCGGATTGAAAAACGATCGGTTTGAGATCGACGTCAACGGTGCGCCGACAATAAGAGCCTCCGGCGAAACGAAAGCCCTAAAGATCGATGCGAATGGCGCTGGTAAGATCGATACGCATAGACTGCGCGCGGCGCGTGTGGAAGTCGAATCAAACGGAGTGTCAGGCGTTGAGGTTTATGCTGCGGAACAACTCGACGTAACTGTCTCTGGACCATCACACGTCATCTATCGAGGGAATGCAGTAGTTAACAAGACTGTACATGGTCCGGGCAGCGTGGAGAAAAAAGAGTCCGAAGGAAGTTAGGACTTCAACTCATTATGAGTGGCGCTTCGCATTTCAACTCTCGTTGTGATCATTCAGGGCACTTAGTTTCCTGAGGCATACCACGCAATCTCTTCTGATCAGACACGTCAGTCGCAGCAGTTTGTGATATTTTTCTGTTGACATTCCACTCCTTACTGAATAACTATTTGCCATTCTCGAAAAGGAGCTTATTCCACCAATGACCTATGTAGTTGTTGAGTTATGTGTTGACTGCAAATATACCGACTGTGCGGCCGTCTGCCCGGTCGAAGCATTTCACGAGCTGCCTGACCGCCTCTACATTAACGCCGACACCTGTATCGATTGCGATGCCTGCGTACCGGAGTGTCCGGTGGAAGCTATCTTTGCCGATAACAACGTGCCTGAAAACTACGCCCACTGGACCCAGATCAATATCGACGAAGCTCCTAACTATCCTGTGATTAGCGCGAAGATTCCCGCCCTGCACGGCCCAAGCTGTACGGGACCCGAAGAGTAGTCTCGGCAAATGCTGCATCCCTCACTGCAGTTCATCCTCCGGGAGAAACATTGTCAGCCCTAAAGTGCCCGCAGTGTGGTTTGGTTAATCTCGCAACCGCAACTCAATGCAAACGGTGCGGCACACTTTTCACACAGACCCTACCCTCAGCTTCCGGTTCGAATCTACAGGGTTTCGTTTTGGAAGACGGCTACGTATTGCCTCCGCCGCCATCGGTCGGAATGCCTGCGTCGGGCATCTGGCGCGATCGTTCTACGTTAGTCATGAGTAAAGATGCTCAACTACCGGACCGCTGTGTTAAGTGCAATGCGTTCACCAATGGCCGGCTGAGACGCAAGTTCTCGTGGCATCATCCTGCGATTTACATTCTCATCGTAGTGGCCTGGCTCATTTACCTGATCGTGGCCATGGTCGTCCGCAAGCGCGCAACCGTTTATTTGGGCCTTTGCGATGAACATCGCGCGAAGCGTCGAACCTACATTTGGATAACGTGGCTGCTGGCCCTGGGTGGCGTTGCCGGTTTCGTGCTTGCAATAGCCGCGAATGACGGAATACCGGCGCTCATTGGCGTCCTGCTGCTGCTCACGGCAATCGTGTTTGGAGTAATAACGACCAGGGTGACTTATCCTTCCAAAATCGACGACCGGTTTGTTTGGCTGAAAGGTGTAAACGCCGAGTACCTCGACCAGTTTCCTCCGTGGCAGGGTTATTAGCCGGCTCAGACACTCCCTCACTACATTTCTATTCGACTCTCGCGTAGAATTTCTCCGAAATGAACTCGCTGAAACTGACCACTCAATTCATCTTCGCTCTGGTCGCGATTCTTGCTCTCAGTGCACTTACTTATTCGCAGTCCGGACGTCGAACAAGAGAAGTCAAACCTCCTCCGATAGTGCCGGAAGTAAAAGAACCTACGCCGAAATCCGCAACGGTGGATGAGCCGCCTCCGGTCACCGCGGAGAAGAATCAGGATTATCGCTGCACCGACGACGGTACCCTCGCAAGAATTATCGATGCAGACGACAAAGAGGAGATCGTCGTTTCTGCGAAAGAATCGGATGTGGGCGCTGCAATATCTGCTAAGTCGAAGCCTTCGTACACCAGGGAAGCGCGCCGCAACGGTGTGCAGGGATTTGTCACCTTGAAGGTTTTGCTTTCGGCTCGCGGTAAAGTTGCGCGGGTTCGAGTAGTGAAAGGACTTCCAGCCGGACTCACGGAAAACGCGATCCGGGCAGCCTGCAAGATAGAGTTCAAACCAGCAATGAAAAACCGGCAGGCGGTTTCGCAGTGGGTCACTGTCGAGTACGTCTTTCGCCTGGCTGACTCCTCAATCTTCACACCGTGAGTAGGACAGACGTTCCTGTCTTACTAAGGCATTGACACCAACCAAGCCGCTTTGTAGAGTTTGCAACTGAAGCGCGCCGTCTCCTCCGCCCGTGGTTAATGAAGCAGCTTGCTGCTAAGCCGGTTCACTCGCAGGTTTTGCCAAAACGGAAAATCAAATGACAAAGCGCCTTGCTATTGTCCTCGCGATTACCTTTTGTTTTCTCGGGGTCGTTTGCTCCTCCGCCCCCGTGTCTGCAAAGGACAAGTGGACGAGCGTGCGTTCGAAGAACTTCCTGATGCTCGGCAACGCCAGCGAAAAGGACATACGGCAGGTAGGCGTTCGGCTCGAACAATTTCGCGAAGTCTTTTCGCGTTTGTTTACCAATTTCAAAATCGATTCACCCGTGCCGACCACCGTAATAGTTTTCAAAAACGACGAGTCATATCGGCCGTTCAAGCTAAATGCGAACACCTCGGGTTATTTCCAACCAGGTCCTGACGTGAATTACATCACTCTCGAACTCACCAGCGAGGTGAACAGCCAACAGGATCCATTCGCCATCATTCTTCACGAGTACACACACCTGCTGGTAAGAAACACGAGCGGTAACGTGCCGACCTGGTTCAATGAAGGATTGGCCGAATACTACAGCAACTTCAGCATCACCAGCGATCAGAAGGTGGTAGTGGGTCGGCCCATTGCCAATCACGTATATCTGCTGCGCGAAAAGAAAATGTTGCCGCTGCGGACCCTGTTTCAGGTAGATCAAAAATCCCCTTACTACAATGAACGCGATAAGCAGAGCATCTTCTACGCTGAGTCGTGGGC
>Ga0180089_1000006_pt1 | contig 20121 bp, 16 predicted proteins | sample EasRiv860_16_10D_FD_123016 | JGI IMG/M metagenome (GOLD analysis project Ga0180089, IMG submission 123016) | Soil microbial communities from meander-bound floodplain in the East River, Colorado, USA - East River metaG ERMLT860_16_10D | ecosystem: Environmental > Terrestrial > Soil > Floodplain ... | reverse complement strand
GCGGTGAACCAAGCCACGCCTGATAGATCCGCTTCTGTTCACCGGTCGGTTTATCCGCGGGAAGAATGCGGTAGTTTGCGTCCACTCGCGCGCCGAGTTTGATTAACAGCACACTCAGATCGTCGGCGCGAAAGATTGTTAAGCTTACTAAGTCGCCGGCGCGTTTCTCAGCAATTCGGGCGTCAAGAAAATCTTTGTTCGCGCGCAGGTTGTTCAAAGCCAGGATCTGATCGCCGGTGTTCAAGCCCTGTTCATAGGCTGGAGACCCGGCATAGACTCGCTTAACCATCAGCCGTTCTCCTTCCTGTGCCAACTCCGCGCCGAGATAGGCCTTCTCAACGGCCTTGCCGCCATCGGCTGTCTGCGTCTTATCTAAACGCAGACCGGCCACCGCCAATGCAGCATCATAATCAAGCTCCTCCCGACCTCGCACGTACCTCGCAAAAAACTGTTCCAGACTCGATCCGGCCATCAACTCACAAGCTTTCTGAAAATCTGCGGGCGTGTAGTTGCGACCGTGCTTGTAAAACTCCGCATACAGATAACGCATTACGTCGTCGAGAGACTTTGCTCCTTTGCTCTGCTTGCGAATCTCCAAATCCAGGAGAAGACCAAGAATCCCACCCTTATCGTAATAATCCACTTGCGAGTTAACCGAATTCTCGTCCTGCCGGTAATACTTGATCCAGGTATCAAAGCTCGCGTCTTCAACGCTCATCACCAAACGACCTGGTGTGTTCTGCAACGCTTGAAAGGCCTTAGCATTCTCTTTCAAAAACTCCTTAGCGGAAATCAAACCGGCGCGGCACAAAACGAGTCGCGCATAGTAGTCAGTAACACCTTCGGCAACCCACAGCGATTTGGTGTAGTTCTCTTTCGTGTAATCAAAAGGTCCGAGTGCGTCCGGACGAATTCGTTTGACGTTCCAAAGGTGAAAAAACTCGTGCGCCACTAACGAGAGAAATCCGCGATACGTTCGCGCCGCCGGCGCGTTCGGGCCGGCCGAAGTCACTCCACTGCCTTCTTTGGGTTCAGGTCCAAAGCCAAAGCGCGGATAGCCGAGCGCAGTGGAGTTCAAATGTTCGAGTCCACCGCCGGTATTCGATCGCAAATGAAGAATGAACGTGTAATCGTGATAAGGAATCTCGCCGCCCATCAGCTCAACTTCGGTCTCCACGATCTTCTTGACGTCCGCACGCATCTTCTCAGGATCGTAGTTTCCATCGCCGTCGATCACGATGCGATGCGGCACTCCCTTAACTTCAAACGAAAGCGTCTTGAAGTTGCTTACTTCGACAGGAGAGTCGTAGAGAACGTCAAAATTTTCCGCTCGAAACGTATTCTTTGCCCCGGGCACCGGTGGCAGTCCGGTCGCGACTTGCCAGGGCTGCGGCGCGATGATGTGCAACGTCGAAGGCGCGTTCAGAAGGCCTTCGGGATACATCAGCAAATTCGCGTTATTCCAAAAAGCGTGATCTGAATTAACTTCGCTCGTCCTCACTGAAAGCTCGTTACAGTAAACGCGATAACGCGCGCGCCACTCACGCGCGCCGTTGGTTATGATGCGCCACGAGTTTTTGTTCAGTTTCACCCAACTAAGCGCCTGACCCCCGGCGTCAGTCGCCTCAAAGTCCTGCAGGTGGCGTTCAAATTCGCGAATCAGGTAGGAGCCGGGCGTCCACACCGGCAGCACGAGCACTTCTTCATTTGCGACTGAATTGCCCGGACGATGTTTGATTCTTAACTCGACGTCCAGCATGTGTGTGTGTGGCTTGGGAAGGGAAACCGTGAAGGCGATGTCCGGCGCTGCGTTCGGTTGCTGATTTTGAGCCGCAGCTGAAAATGTAGCCGCCAAAATCAGCAACACTACGCCAGGTAGACAGGGGCCGTTGGCGAAGTATCGCCTACCGTTTTGCCATTTCATTGCAGTCATGTTACTACGAAGAACTTCGACCAGCCTAAACCTGAGTCTATTTTCACGGAGCTGGATATCTGTGTCGCGTGGCGAGACTCTTTCGAGAAACTCTTAAGAAGTAATCGCTTGAATTTTGTAACGGCGAGGGAGAAACGAATGCCAGTTGTAGCTTGCAGCAAATGTGGAACCAGGAACCGCGTCGATCCGCGTCAGGCGGTTGAGCAAATCGCTAAATGCGGCAAATGTGGTACGCCGCTCGACCTGAGCAAAGCCGAAGACACCGCCGCGGACACGAAACCGCTGATAGTTACCGATGCGCGTTTCCAGCAGGATGTGATAGATGCGAGCGAGAGACCCGTCTTGCTTGACGCCTGGGCGCCCTGGTGCGGACCTTGTCGCATAGTGGGCCCAATCATGGAACAACTCGCCGCCGAATCAAACGGCCGTTATCGCATCGCCAAGTTGAACGTCGATGAAAATCCGATCACGGCAGCGCAATTCCAGATTCAGAGTATTCCCACGATGCTCATTTTCAAGAATGGAAAGCTTGTTGACCGGCTCGTTGGCGCACAACCAAAACCGGCCATCGCCGCGCGACTGCTCGCACACGTATCTTAATCAAAGGAGAACCGGGGGAAGAGGGTAAAAGGGGAATAGGGGAAGGGGCAAAGCAAAAACTTTGCTCGTCCCCCTTCGCCTTTCCCCTCTTCCCCTTTTCCCCCTTTTCCCTTTTCCCCATTTCCCCTCTCCCCCTGTTCCCCTGCTAATATCTGGGACACCATTTTAAGTGTCAGCTCGTGAAAGGATTTCCGCATGTTCAAAAAAATTATTTCGACGTCCGCAACATGGGTTACGATTCCTATCAGATTGGCTTTGGCGGCGATCTTTTTTGCTCACGGGGCCGGGAAGGTGTTTGGCGTCTTTGGCGGGCCGGGGCTGAACAACTTCATCAACTCTGGTCTGGCGCCATTTAGCTTTATGCGACCAGCCTGGCTTTGGTGGGGTGCGGCGGCTGTTTCAGAACTTCTTGGAGCCATCCTGGTTTTTCTTGGGTTGCTCACTCGCGTCGGGGCGTTTCTTCTTGCCTGCGTTATGCTGACCGCGATCACGGTTCACTGGCCGGCCGGCTTTATTGCCAAAGGCGGCTATGAGTATCCGCTGGCATTGTTCGCCATGTCGCTGGCCCTCCTGATCGCAGGTGGCGGCTCAGCCTCGATCGATCGCAATCTTTCCAGCGGCCGAAGAAGGTAAAAGCCAGTGAATGGTGAAAAGTGAAAAGTAAATAGTTAGTGTCGGTGATCCCTTGTTTTTATGAACGAGATCGAAGAGCTTTCCAGCGACATTTGATGGGCCTGATTGAAGTCTCAAGGTCGGGAAGGCGGGCTTGCCCCCGCTCTTACATTCAAACCCAGAAAGACTTTGGTGCTCTCTACTAACTCATGAAACGCTCTCCACTGGTCGTCATCTTCACGACAGTATTCATTGATCTGGTCGGCTTCGGTATCGTTATTCCCGTCCTGCCGTTCTATGCCGAGGGCTCACGGTTTAATGCTACTCCTCGCACTGTCGGGCTGTTGTTCGCGTCATATTCCGTGATGCAGTTGATTTTCTCGCCAATCCTTGGACGACTCTCGGACAAGCATGGGCGCCGGCCCGTTTTGCTCATCTCGATCATCGGCACCGGCATTGGCTTCCTGATACTTGGCTTTGCAACGACGCTCTGGATGCTTTTCGTGGGACGCATCCTCGACGGCATTACCGGCGGAAACATCTCGACCGCACAGGCCTACATCGCCGACATCACCACCAAGGAAGATCGGGCGAAAGGAATGGGCCTGATTGGCGCGGCTTTCGGGCTGGGGTTTGTCTTCGGTCCGGCTATAGGCGGCATCCTCAGCCGCTGGGGCATTGGAGTCCCTTTTCTTTTCGCCGCCGGCTTGTGTTTCGCAAACGCGCTGTTGCTTTACTTCACTCTGCCTGAAACGGTTACGCCCGATCATCCGGCTCGTGTCTCCGCGGCCGGCGGGCGAGGCCTGGGTCAGTTAATCCAATCGCTGCGGAATCCGCGTCTCGGGTACGTGCTCATCATCTACTTCATGTTCATCGTTGCCTTCTCAATAATGACGACGTCGTTTTCGCTCTACACAATGTTTCGTTTCGGCTACGACGCAACGCACACAGGTTATCTCTTCGCTTACGTAGGTATCCTCGCGGTCATAGTGCAGGGCGGACTGATCGGAAAACTGGTGAAGCGCTTCGGTGAACTGTCGCTGGTGATTGTCGGGGCTTTTCTGTTTGCCGGCAGTCTCTTTGCTATTCCCTTCGTGGGGCCGGCAGCAGGTGGACTAGCGGCATTGCTGGTTGGCGGCGGACTGTTTTCAATCGGAAACTCACTGTCTGCGCCTTCGCTGACGAGTCTGGCTTCGAAGAGCGTCGGTCCGAGTGAACAGGGAAGCGTTCTGGGCGTGACCCAGTCGGTGGCGAGCCTGGCGCGGGCTGTGGGCCCGGCCCTGGCGGCGGTGTTGATTCACAGCGCCATTGCCTCCAGAGGCGCAGACGGCGCGGAACACTTCATGAGCGATCACTCTTTGTTTGTTACTTTTTGGGTCGCGTCAGCAATCATGATTGTGGCTCTGCTGCTGGCGATCTATTTCGCGCGGCTTAAGGCGGTGAAATATTCAGACGCGGACGTCGCCAAAGCGGCTTGAGCAGGCAGGCTACTTTACGAACTGACCCACCATGCCATCAGGCTTGATGATATCTTTCACCGCCGAATACGGCACCAGAACATTCTGCGGGCCGGCAGCGTAAGCAGCTACCTGATAAGGATCAAATGTGATTCCTAATCCCTTCTTCGTGATGGTCCAATTATCGTAGTTCGTCAGTTCCGCTCCGGCGCCCCTCTTAATCCAGTCGTCATCCATCGCGGCGTAGTTCCCCTGCGCTTTTGCTTGTTTCTTGAGTTCCTGAATGCAAAAGTTCGAGAGAGTCTCCAGGTATTTCGATCCCGGCAGAAAGAGATCGGCAAGTTTAAGCAACTTCCCATTTCTCAAATCGAAGTTCACCACTTCTGTGTAGGAATTCGGATGCGCCGCCCCGGCTGAATAGCTGCTGACTGTAAACTGAATGGCAATCAGATCGTCTTTGGCCAGCGCCAATTCGTAGTTGACCGTGATGTCGCTGCCTATGGACTCGTCAATGACAGGATTCTCATCGGGGGCAAGTTCGTCTTCAGCTGAAGGCGTCATCTCCTTCCTAAAGTCGCTCACCTTCCGGCTAATCAAATTACGAACGGTTTGATTAAACCTGTCGTAGTTGGGATCTGTTACGCCAATCAACTGCGGATACGCAGCAGAAACTTCATACTTTAATTTCTTGTTTTTCTCTCTGATCTGCTTCGCAACAATCTCAGCGCCATTACTAAACTCAATCGGCTCCTGAAGCAGCGAAAACGCTGTCTTCTTTTCGCTATTAGGTTTCGTCCAGTCGCCTTTGATCTCAACGGCGCCGTCACCCGCCTGTTTCCAGACGCCCTTAAACACTCCAGTCTGCTTGCCGGCTGGATCAAATTCTTCGAGTGTCACGTTGCCGTCCTTATCGATGCTGCCGCGGAGGTCAATCTTTGTGCCGACCTTCTGATAAAAATAGTTGCCCGTTAACTGCTCTCCTTCGCGCACAAGTTTCATCTGCAAATCAAGGGCGTTCCCAATTGAGCCTTTGAAAAACCGGGTTTCCTCGACTGCCGCTATGCCACCTTCCGGATGCTGCCTTGCGGTCGCGTCCGCCGGCACGGCCGCGGTTGTTTCCTTTTGAGCGGAATTCCTCCTGCAAGCGGTAGCGCCGAAAAGCGAAATCAAGGTGACCGCTATGATCAGTTGCTTTGGTAGATTCATGAAAGTTGTTGGCGCCTCACTACGTTGCGTGTTCCTGCGGCTCAGTCTGAACCTGCGGATTCTGACCGTGCCGGCTCGTTCAATCCATTTCGCCTGATCGCTTCACGAATATCTGCAAACGATACCTGGCAGAGCTTGCCGCCGGTGAACAGTTCGTTATTGGTCACATCGGCGATCGCAAACGGCGGCCGGGAAAAGTTATTAAGTTCTTCGTCAGTTTCAAAACCAACCTCTGCCAGAACCAGGCCGAACAAATCACCCAGGAACATATCTACCGAAAAGTTTCGCCCCTCGAATTCAAACGGGTATCGATTCTTGCGAATCTCGTTTGCATCGGAGATTGCAAGCATTTCCACTTCCAACGCGTTGAGATAAATATTGGTGATGATAGTACGCGAAAGATCTTCGCCGTCGGGTGCAAACTTCTGCGTAAACTTGACCGTCCATTTGTTTGTCTGCGGATCGCGTACCTTCCTGAGCCGCAGCCGAGTGCCGGTAATGTAGTTGTCGGTTATTTGCACGTGCGGACTGGCGCGAGTCAATCCTTCAGGAAGATCCTGCAAGAGGTAACGCCGCTCGCGCTCAACGCGTGCGTATTTGCTCCCGGCCGGAACGATCGTGTTCTGATCTGTTAGCTTGGCAACGCCCATTTGTAACTCTGTAGAGCTTGTCCGCGAACCTTACATTTGACGCTGCGATATGTAAAGTAGGCCGCACACTTTTCCCGTCCTTCAGGTTACCGGCGTTTTTGCAGATCGCTGCGGATTAGAGTAAGGATTTCGTAGTAGCGCCAGGCGGCCGGCGGGTTGGGACCCTGATGGTGATCGGGTTTTAGAATCAAGTCTCCGGTAGCCAACAGCACTTTCCTGACTTCGGGGTTCTGCCGCACCTTGGCTCGCGTGGCAGCAACGATCAAACGGTAGTGCTCTCCCGGAGTCTCAGGTCGGTACTCAATTCTTTTTCCTGCAAACGTAACCCAGGAGATGCCCAGCTTCTTCATGTTCTCTTCGGCAAGGGTGCCGGCATTCTTCGCCTCGAAGCTGGTCAACTGCGCCACTTGCTCTCGCGTGTACTTCCATTTGAGCTCGGGAAGTTTTGCACGCGGGTCGTTAGGCCCTTCCGGATACTTCATCATCTGCCAAAAGCCTTCGAGGCTGGCGTAACGCTTACCTTTGAAAGTGAAAGGAGTAGCCGCAAAGTTTGAAAGCAGGCCAAGCTCATTGCGTTTAGACAGAATTACTTCGCCCGGGCCGGCTTCCTGCGGCAGGATCTCCCAGGTGGGTGCGCCTTCTTTTGAGACGGCGCCCACCAACGTGCCGGAAATCGCGAGTCTCGCTCGGTCTGTTGCGGTGAAGCGGGAATTGTCTGTTGAGATTGAAGATCAACTGGCAAGGAAGCGAGCAGCAAAGAGAGGAAGCAGCCCGAGACGACTTTGCACAAAAAGTAGATAGGCATGGCGCGAAGCCGCTTTATAACCGGAAGCGGTAAGGGAACGTCTTTCAGTGAGACTGAACACTGTATCGCTCTCTAGTGTGACACCACATGCCACCGCGGATTTTTTGTTCAAAGCAACCCAGGACGAACTACTTCCACTGACATTTGTCGGGACAATGGTTCGCGGAACCCGAGCGACCGTTGACCGTTTGACTACGCACTGGCCCCATGTTGTTTCAAGAGATTTGCCACCGGCTTAGCCTTATGAAATTCCGTTTCCGCCAATGGGGTTCTGCCGTTGAGATTGGTAGCGTTGATATCAGCGCCGTGCGTGATTAGTAATTCCGCAATCGCCCTTTGGTTTGCGTGCGCGGCCGCGTGCAAGGGCGTCGTACCCCAATGATCGTTCTGGTTGCGCGCGTTAACATCAGCGCCGAGTTTCAGTAGTAACTCAACTACATTCTGATGTCCCTTCCAGGTTGCGCAATGGAGAGGGGTAGATCCGTCTGAATCCCTTGCCGAGATAAGCGCAGGGTCTTGATCGAGTAATTCCTTAACTCTCCAGGCCGCTCCCGACTTCGCGGCTTTGATGATTTCCTTCTCCAGGCTGGGTGGCACTGCTCGTCCCCCTTACACTTTTGCTTTCTTGCCAAGATTCGCGACTGCGAGTGCAAGTTTGGCTGGATCGACGGGCTTTTTTATGTGAATTTGGTAGCCCGCCGCTAGTGCGAGAGCGCGATCCTCTGCTCTGACGTGGGCCGTCAGCGCCGCCGCCGGAATATCGCAACCTTGTTCAGGCTTGAGCGCCCTCACTCTCTCGATCAAGGCATACCCGTCTTCTTCGGGCATCCCCAGATCAGAAACCAGTACATCAGGTTTCCACTCGAGAAATGCATTCATAGCTTCAGTGGTTGACCCCGCACCGCGCACGTTGGCGCCAAACTGGCTCAGGATCATGCGCAGGATTTCCAGCGTGTCGGGCTCATCATCCACCAGCAGCACGCGCAAGCCTGAGAGATCTGGTCTTTTCCCGTCAGTCTCCAACAGGTCTACTCTTTCGATCGCTTGAAGTTTTATCTCGCTCTGTTCAATCTGAGGTACGGTCGCTATCGGTAACTGCACGATAAACTTCGAGCCCTGGCCTAATCCCGGACTTTCAGCTGCAACTGTTCCCCCGTGCAGCTCGACGAGATTTCGAACGATCGCCAATCCAAGTCCCAGTCCACCATGCGCCCGCGTACTGGAAGAATCAGCCTGACGGAACCGTTCAAAAACGCATGGTAAAAACTCTCTGCTGATTCCGATTCCGCTATCGCTTATCGTCAATTCCAGATTGGAATTAACTCGTTCGAGTCGAACCTGGGCCGTTCCGCCGTTTGGTGTGAACTTGATCGCATTCGAGACCAGGTTCCAAACGATCTGCTGCAAACGATCCGGATCGCCTACGACTAAACAAGCATCACCATCCAATGAAACAGAAAGAGAGAGACCTTTGGCCCTGGCTGCCAGTTGCAAAGTATCGACAGCGGCGCGAACTATCGCCGCCAATTCAACAGCGCGGGCGTCGATGCGCAACTTACCGGTCATGATGCTCGAGACGTCCAGGATATCGCTGATAATTTCGGCTTGCGCCTTCGCGTTGCGCTCAATCGTGCTTAACCCAACGCGCGTGGTCTTCTCATCCAGCTCGTCCATGTTTAGCATTGCTGCCCACCCAAGGATTGCGCTCAGCGGTGTGCGGAGTTCATGCGAAACCGTGGCGAGGAATTCATCCTTGAGGCGATCAGCGGCTTCAGCCTGACGCCGCGCGCGCTGTTCGCTTTCCAGCGTTGCTTGTAACAGCTCGCGCTGCACGCGAAGTTTCTTCTCGGCGCTGCGTCGCCAGCTGGCAAACCACACGACGCTGGTGAACAGCACCATGCGATTGAAGATTATGATTGCGGACTTGAAAGCGAATTGCGGGCGAGTGAAGTATTCAAGTGTTAACTCAAGAATGACTGCCAGCACCATTCCCGGACCAAAGCCCAGGAACCATGAGCTGGCAATCATTGCAATGATGATGAGCGAAGTGAGATCGACCCGAAAAGGTGAAATCTTTTCAATGGCGAAGGAAGCCCCCAGGATCAACGCGAATGAAGCAAGCGCTAATCCGTAGCGAAGCGGCGCAGATCTTATTTCTCTAGGCATGCGACAGTGTAAGAAGGACTCCGGATTCTACACCAAGCTCAACCTAATCTTTGGAGATTTTGTTACCGATTTACCTCCAAGGGTTCATAGGTCTTGAGCACGGCTCATGTTTCCGTTACTGCGATAAGCTAAGAAAGGACGCATACGCTCGTGGAATTCTTTGATAGCCTTCAGGTTGTTTCTGAGTAAGCCTGCAACCTCCGAGGTTGAGCAGTTGCCCAGACGAACCCACACGATCTTGGGAGGCTGACCAAACAAAAGACTTCGTTGGTGCATGTCGCTATCTTTTGACACTAGCATCAAGTCGTTGCTTTTGGCGTATTCCCAGACCAATGGATCCTCAGCCGCTTTCAAGCCAACATCTCGAACATGGGTAGAGTTTGGAAAGAGATCTTCGAGAAGCCGCGCTAGTTTGGGCGATAGGTTCTCGTCAAAAAGCAGCTTCATGCGGCAGGCACAGTCATGAGCTTACGCTCACGGTCAGCGGCGAAGGCAATACACGCTTTCAAGTCTTCACGCGTAAGATCGGGAAAATCCTCAAGGATTTCTTCTTCCGTCATATCGGAAGCGAGATACTCCAGGACTTCATAAACCGTAATCCGCAACCCACGAACGCAGGGCTTCCCCCCACGTTTGTTGGGGTCAATTGTAATGTAATCCTGATAGTTCATAACTTGAGATTACGTCTGTCTAATTTACGAGGTCAAGTTAAGTTTTGAGCCCTCTTGACGATGGGCCTGAATATTAAACGTCAAGTTGAAGCCACTTCTTCAAATCGACGTCCTCCTTGGCGCATTCTTCCAAAACCGTCAAGGCATGACGCAGAAGATTTTGATCATGAGAAGTTTCTGCGATTGGCCCGCCAGGCTCGGAAAACTTCCCACCATGAAACAGATTGTTTCTGACCGTTCGCACAAGCCGAAGTAAATAGCCGGCATTAGACTCGCTTACGTCTTTGCTTATCGCTGCAAAACGTAATTCTCCGCTGAGAACTACCTGCCTTTGCGGTGGGAGCGCGAGCAAATAGTCGACTGAAGCTTTGATTGGAGTCGAAATGAGAGGCTCGAATAAATGACGGACCCGCTTTGCATAACAATCCCAACCTGCCTCAGCCCGCTTGTCATTACCTTTGAGCATCCCTTCACGCTTGAGTGCATACTCAAAGCGCGCGAAGAACACAAAGAAGTCACGAACAAGATCGCCGTCACCATCGGATAGGAATGGTTTGACAGTAGAAGCAACCAGATCGGCTGAGGCGTTATTCAGAAATCCTCCAATTCAGTTGTTCAGGCACCCAGTGCGAAGCCATCATCCTTCGTGCTCCAGATGTCTCCCTGTGCCGATATCTGTGATCAACTTTTCAGCAAGCGAACGAACTTCATACTCTGCTGAGAATTCATCTTGCGACATTCTGTATAACCAATGGTCCCTTTGTTTGTTTGATGAGCAAGATAATTGCCTCACGCTCTTTTTGCGCATCGGCAGTTGAGGCGGCGCGAGTGTTCCATGCCGTGATTGCTTGCTCTCGCTCGGGCCTGCTTGCGATCGCCGGCACAGGGCAATAATGGTTGCCACATCGCACAGTCCATCGGTACAAAGGATTCTTATCCTCGCTGTCCTTTATTGAGGGCACGGAGCCACAGAACGGGCAGCGTTTCAGTTCGGCTTCGCTCATAGGCAAAAAACTGGGTCGTATGTAGGCAGTTACCTGTTTGGTCCCGACGACGCCCCCGCCCCCTGCATCGGCATCATCAGTCGCCCGTCGGCGTGGCGCGTGAGTGCGATGAAGTCTGAATCCTTGCGCAGCGAATCAAACACGGCATCCACACGGGCTTCCATCATTTCCTTGGAGCGCACTGCGTGGTAACGCTCGTATTGATAGAAGTGGCGCTTGAGAAATGCTAGCGCCTTTTCGCGCTGACCGTTCTGCGCGTAGATTGCCGCCAGGTTGTAGGAAGCCGGCAGCAGATTCACATTCGCGCGCGCTACTTTCAGCGCTTCATCCTTCTGACCCGAAGCGGCCATGAACACGGCTGCGAACACAATGTTGTAAGGATCTTTAGGATCAAGTGCGAGCGCCTTCTGCGTGTAAGCATTTCCCTGCTTCAGATCGCCTTCAGAATTCCAATAGACGGCGAGATTCCGATAGGCAAGCGCCAGCGGATATTCCTCGACGGACTGCTCCATCAAATGAAGTCCCTTTTTGAATTCGCCTTCATGGATGGTTATCTTGCCGAGCCCGTGTAGGGCGACGGCGCGCGAGAGCGGATCGGCCGGCATTTTGAGGATCGCATCGAAGGTGGTTTTCGCTGTGTCCCAGTCACCGATGTGGTGGCGATAAAGCTCGCCGAGGTAACGCAGGGGCGTTGGATCCGCCGGATCCATCGAGCGGGCACGCTGGTAAAGTTTCTCAGCGACAAGATACCTCGCGCCGTTTTCGGCGATGAGCCCAAGTTGCATGGTCCGTTCGATTTGAGCGCTCTTGCGGGCGTCAAAAACCGGCACAGGAAACTCAGGACCGTCCGCCAGACCCGCAACCTCGGTTACGCCGAGCTTCTTCAGTTCCTTCGCGGCGCTTTTCGCCTTACCCGGAAACATGCACTTCTGTTCGACTACAGCTTGAAAGAGCTTGATGGCTTCCTCTTTTTCCCCTGCCGCAGCCTTCGCCTTGGCATCTTTCAACTGCTGATCGAGGGCGCTCTCGCGACCCTTCACTTCCGTTACGAGGACCTTTTCTACTGCTTCGACTCTTAGCTTGCCATCTTTGTTTTCAACTTTGGTGACCGGCGTACCATCAGGGGTTGCTACGACAGCGACCGGCAGCTTGGAATCGCCCAGGAGTTTATCGGCGTTCTCCACCCGAGTATCGGCCAGCTCCATCGAGATGCACTGCGAGGCATACAGAGAAAGGGTGCGCGACATGCGCAAGCTCGACTTCTGTATCTCTTCCTTAGAAGCTGGGAACCAGTAGAGAACGAGTCCCTTCGCCGGTGGTGTTTTAGCGTCGTGAACCTTCCATGGCACCGGGTAAGTCTCAGCAGCCGCGCCGCCGCTGCTGCTGCCACCGGACATTCCCCCGCCGCCACCCCCACCGCCGCCGCCGCAGGTTGCCCATGCAGGCGAAACGGCGAAGAGAGCCATTAAAAGAACCGCGAGGGAACGCGCAAAGAGAGATGCTGGAGCTTTCATATTTTTCACCTCAAACGAAGAAACAGTTGGGTCTAAACGAGCGGGGATATGCCGGAAACAATAACATTTCTACACGAATTCGGGAAGGCAAGTTAATGAGGAAAGGCAAGGTAATTCTTGAGCATCGCCGATTTGAATTCACTCGATTATTTCGCAGTGCTCTAAATGGAAACCATAAGGGTATATGTATTTGATTTGCCCGCGCACTTTGGTGTTTTTGTTGCGCGTTAAGTTAAACGCTCGCTCCATCCATTTCTGATCGTCAAACCGTGCTCTGGTCACCATTGAATTTCCCTTCGGATCGTTTCTCCTGCTGCTTCTCAATGTGACGTCAATGATGGTCGCCGGTCTCTGGCCTACCACCTGAGGCTGGACTGAATGACGTTCAATTTCTGTCACCCTGGCAGACAATTCCATCCATTTACCCAGGTATGGCTCAACCTGGGTATTAGCTTGAGCCTCATCGTACTTCTCGAAGAACGCCAATAGGTTTTCAGGATCAATGTCCAGGACCTCTCTCTTCGCTAACATCTCTTCGACAGGGGTAAGCGAAGACGGAGACGGGGTGACGCCCGACGATTGCAGTGGTGGTATGGTCTTCGGCACATCAGCCGTAATTGAAAAAGACGGGCGCCAGGCAAGGGCAAACAAGGCCGAGGCAATACAAAACAACGCCAAAAAGTAGCGTCCACGATCACGCGCCGGATTAGTTTTCCAGACATGCCACTCCAACAAGAACCAAGTGTAGCCAAGAAATATGTCCGCCGTTAGGGCAACCGACCAGACGAACCAGGCTCCGTGAGTGATGAACATCAGGGTGAAAGGAAGAAAAAACACGAGCGGAATGAGCCACACAAGGGCTTTCCGCCAGCGGTACTTATCTTGATTCTTGTATCTTTCTTTTGCGCTGGAGTATTTGCGGGGATTTTTCTGTTTGGAATCTTTGGTGTTCTTTACAATAGGGCTGCTCGGAGGTTCGGAGTTTTTGTCCCTTTGTTCATTAATCCGCTTGATCAAATCCTTATTGTCGTAGAACCTGCCAATGCCGCCGGGTTCAACTCGATCCTCAATTTTGCCACGCTCTCTACGGTTTTCGTCGCCTTTCCATTCCAGATTTACCGTTTGAAGTTCACGGATCAATCTCTTTCTGCCGAGGTGCTCCGCAAGAATATAGAGATTCGGGTAAGGAGAAAATCCAGCGTCTCTGAAAAGCAATCCAGGATCACCGCGAAGCAAAGCCACTTCCTCGACGTGGCAAGCGTAGACTTTCCGAATCCGGCGCCGAAATTCTTCTGCCTTCAAGTTAAAAAGCTTTTCACTTTGATTTTGCCAATCGAAGACGTCTTGCTCCATTCTCGTTTTTACCGCCCCTGCAAACTTGTGGGCCACCGCCAGATGTAGATCACGAAGAAGTCGGGCAAACCAACTCATTATTTTTTCTTCGCTGAAGTTGCGATAGAAAACAAGTTCCTCGATACCCCGCAGCACTAGCACTACAAACATGCCAATGATGAAAGGGAGCGGCGGTTGCTTTAGGAGCGGAATAAGCCTGGCGCCAAATTCAACGAACGCGCCCGCGATCACTATTTCGCTAAGGCAGATGAGTAAGAGAATTTCCCAGATCCAAGTAGCGGCTCTCAGGAGATAGCCTTTTGCTCTATGATGAAACTCTAAATTTAGAAGCAGAGCCTGCGTGAGAATCACGCCGAAAAGGATGAGGATCCAGGTGACGATTCTGGGATCTGAGAACATAGTGCACCAAAGTTACAACTCGAGAATCTTTATTCAGGTTCTCGACCGCGTGTCAGTGAATCTATGAAGGAAGGAAGATCTAAGGCGACCGGGTTGTGATGTTAGAGTTGTACCGGTCGCCAGCAAGAAGTGACAAACAATCGACGTTACGACGTCAAGCTATAACGTTTTTGATACTTTCCTGTGTAGTCGCGGTGGTCCTTAGGTTCTTTTTCCATGGGCTTAAGCACGCCCTCATCAACCAGTGACTCAAGAACAGGAATGAGTCGATCGGCAGTGACGCCGTGGCCCACGAGACCCGCCAGATCCGGTGCACACGCATGCCCCCATTTGGTAATATTCCTCAAAATTGATTCTCTTAGCTGGTGTTCATTGAGCGTCTTCAGCTCTTCAACAATAGTTGCCATTTGACCTCGTTCCTTTCGTGAGTGTTGGGTTGACATTTCTCTTACTTGATATCCGAATCAAATAACCTTCCGCCAATAAGGAACCAGTACTAATACGTACGACATCCCAGATATTATTGTTCGTCAAGCGTCAGAGCTGCTAATTAATACCATAAGACAAGATTATGTCAAATCTTTCTCGCCACGCTCTTGTAACCAGACCTTATTTCGGTAGCCCAGTTTACAAGGGTTAAATTCAAAGTCAAGGCTACCCTACCCCTCTGAACCGGTCAGTTCTGCCAGAGTTCAGATGCCCCGACTCGCGCAAGAGTTTTTTGTGATTTCGCGTTATTTAGGTCAAAACTCTGTCCCGGTCCTGTCACCCCGCTCATTTGGGCACACTTCGGAATCCTAATCATTTCCAAGAGTCAAGAGAGCAGCATCAGCGCTGGGCGGCCCGTAGAGCTTCTTCCAACCAGACTCACACTACGTCTTCTTAGCTTTCCATTCAGCGACGAGTTTTTCCATGTTGGCGATCTGTGTTGGGTTGGCTTTGGCGTCCTTGCCGACCTGGATCGCCCTTTCGCCCGCAGCGATAGCCTCGGCGGTCTTACCCTGTTCGGCGAGTACGCGCGCCTTAAGCCCTACGTTGCCGATCGTTTCCTTGACCTTGATTGAACGGTCGAGCCATCCCATCGCCTCCTCGACGCTTAGCTTGTTCTGCAAAGCGTAGTTTGCGGCCTGTAGAGGCGTCACAAAGTCGTCAGCCTTAGCGGCGGCTACGGCGGCGCGTGCCTTTTGCATCGTCAGCCCCTGCACGTCCTTCACTTCGACGATGAAAGGAACCCGCACCTTTTCCCAGCGAATGTTAACCTGCGCTGAATTGTCGTTTATTGGATCAATCCAGTATTCCAACCACTCCTTGCTATGCTCGCCCCACTCCGGCTTCACCTTCACTCGCAAGGTGTCCTTGCCGGGATCATAGTTAAAGCTGCCCCATTGATTCGCGACGCTGTTGAAGATAATGGTGAACTCGTCTTTGGTAGGAATTGTGTGCAGGCTGTAACTACCCGCCGGAAGCTTCTGGCCATTGATCCAAACGTCGTCGGTTACGACAAACTGCGTGGCTTCATTGGCGCCGGTGCGCCATGCATGGCCCCACGGAACGATGGGCGCGCCCTTGGGACGCACGTTTTGATTATCAAGCGTAGCCTCGCCTTTGGTTGCGGCCTGCTCGGGTAGCGGATCACCCCAAATTGTTCTGCCCTTCACCCCTGGCCGGCTGTAGGTGATCGTCACATCCGTCACGCCAATAGTTTGCATGACACTGGCCTTCGCACTTGGCCGCGGCGCGCGAATTTGTGCAGATGCGATCAGGGCTCCAAAAAGCACAAACAGCACTGCAAAGAAAGAAATGTAGAAACGTTTTAGAGTGTTCATGGTGTCTCCTCTTGAATAATCGCAGAGTTAAGCTAACTCGAATCGGGTTGCCATCAACTTAGCATTGTCGGGTCTCTATTATCCGTTTTTATCCGCGGCTGGCAATTCGAAAACCTCACAAGTGATTGTCTGGGACCGCGGGCGTCCCGCCCGCTTGCGTTGAATGCCACATAGTTGAATTACCAGATTCAATTGTCTCTTGAGCGAACTCGCTGCTTGAGGCGGGCGAGACGCCCGCGGTCCCACAAATACGATCGAGCGTTAGCCAGGAAGACGATTGTTACCAAATCTGACAACGCTTCGCCTCCTCACGAACCATCGCATCGCCCGTCTTGCACTGAAACGCCTCGGCAAACTTCGGCATGTTTGCAAGCGGCCCGTTGACACGGAATTGCGAGAGCGGGTGCGGGTCTGACTGTGCCTGGAGTCGCACGGTTTCGGGCGTATCTTTCTCGGCCCAAACTTGCGCCCAGCCCAGGAAGAATCGCTGTTCCGGGCTGAAGCCATCGATGTTCGCCGGACGCGGCTTGCCCTCGAGCGACTTCATGAAAGCGTCGTAAGCGACGTAAAGTCCGCCCAGGTCGGCAATCGACTCTCCGGAGACCAGCTTGCCCTGCAGGTGCAAACCAGGCTCGGCCTCGAAAGCGCTGAACTGATTGATCACGCAGTCAGCGCGCGCATCGAAATTCTTCTTGTCGTTCTCGGTCCACCAGTTTTTCAAGTTGCCCAGCGCGTCAAACTCGCTGCCCGAATCGTCGTAGCCATGTGTGATTTCATGACCGATGACTGCGCCGATCGCTCCGTAGTTGATGGCATCATCGGCGTCAGGATTGAAGAAGGGCGCTTGCAGGATCCCCGCTGGAAACGAGATATCGTTGTTAAGCGGGTTGTAGCCGGCGTTGACGGTTGGCGGAGTCATACCCCACTCCTTCCGGTTAACTGGCTTATTGATCTTGTTGAAGTCGCGCATCTGATCAAACTCGCTGGAGCGCAAAACGTTTGCCAAATACGAATCACGCGAAACGGTAAGCGCCGAGTAGTCGATCCACTTATCCGGGTAGCCGATCTTCTGGCCAAAAGCATTGAGCTTCGCGATCGCCTGCTTGCGCGTATCCTCGCTCATCCAGTCGAGTTTTTGCAGCCGCTCGCGGAAGGCGGCGATCAAGTTGTTGACCATCGCCTGCATGCGTGCCTTCGACTCAGGCGTAAAGGTACGCGCAACGTAGACCTGGCCCAACGCTTCGCCGAGGCTGGCGTCGGTGGCTGAGACGCAGCGACGCCAGCGCGGCAGTTGTTCTTTTCGGCCTTCAAGCGTTTTGCCAAAGAAGTTGAAGTTCTCGATCTCAAACCTGGATGACAAACTCGGCGCGGCCGCGGTAATCAGATGCCAACGCAGATAAGTCTTCCAATCGGCAACCGGCACTTCAGTAACCATTTTGTTGAGGGCGGTAAAAAACTCCGGATGGGCAACGTTGATATCGCCCGTGGTCGGCGCGCCCGCACCCCTCCGGTAATCTTCCCAGGAGAAGCCCGGTGTCAGTTCCTTCAATTGCGCCGGGTTCATCAGGTGGTATTGCGTGGTGGGGTCGCGCAGTTCGACAGGCGTGCGGGAGTTTTGCGCGAGCCGGGTTTGAAACGCAAGCACCGCCTGCGCGTTCTTCGTCGCCTGCTCGGGTGTGTCTCCGACCAACTGAAACATGTTCGCCACGTGCGCAACAAATGCTGCGCGCAGCTTCACCGCCGACTCGTCAGTCTTGGTGTAGTAGTCGCGATTGGGCAGACTGAGGCCACCTTGACCGGCGAAGGCCAGAACCATTGAGCTGTTTTTTAAGTCAGGCAAGGAGCCGTAACTGAACAGCGTCGGGATACCGTGGCGATGCATGTAGGCAATCTGCGCCTGCACGCCTTTCGCGTCCTGAATCTTTTCGATGCGCGCCTGTTCAGGTATCAGCGGCTTCATGCCTTCGGCTTCACGCTTGGTTTCATCCAGACAACTGGCATAGTAGTCGCCGATCTTCTGTTCGTTGCCGCCTTTGGTGGCAGTAGTTTTTTTGGCGGCCTCTTCCAAAATCTCGTGCAGCGCCTTGCGATTGTTTTCGGCGAGAACGTTGAAAGCGCCCCATGACGGATAGGCTGCGGGGATTTCAGTGTTCTTGAGCCAGGTGCCATTGGCGTACTGATAAAAATCTGTACAAGCCGAAGTATTCTTATCCATGCTCGACACATCATAGCCACGACGCGTCTGGCCAAAAACGACTGTCAGACTGATGGCCATCAACAGCGCGCAGGCCACGAGAGATTTTTGCGAGTTAGTCATTAGCTTCTCCATAAATGTTGTTTTGAACTCGTGACACCGAAGTGGGAGACGACATGAATAATTGCACCTTAGAGCCGAGCGTCCGCTGTGTTCGGTTACTACGTCGTCCATAGTAATTAGTTTCGGCAAATCCAGCGAAAAACTTTTATTACCTTCCACGTTCCGAAGTCTCGTTTCATTTCCAATTTCTCGGAGGCTGCTTCCGGGTTTCCCGGGATTCTCCCGACTAGCTCATGCATGCAGCTTCATGCTAAAAGTGTCGCGCAATCATCCGACCTGTCTGGAGGAACCGCCACATGCATAAGCGAAGTTTGGCGGCGGAGCCCTGCCGCCGCGCTAGCGCTCTTCCTAATCGCAGCCTGACTTATCACCGTTTCAAGTTATTCGCGGCTCTCGCGAACGGTGGCCTTGTCTTCGCATTAATTGCCGCTCAGGCTCAAACAGCGAATGCGCAAACTCGCCTGCTGCGCACGCCAACGGTGAGCGCCTCGCAAATCGCCTTTGCTTACGCAAATAACATTTGGGCGGTACCGCGCGCCGGCGGCAGTGCTCGCCGGCTTACCAGCTTCCAGGGTCAAACATCGAATCCGCATTTCTCACCAGACGGAAAGTGGATCGCATTTAGCGGCGAGTATGCGGGAAATCTCGACGTCTACGTGGCTCCGGCAGAAGGCGGAGAGCCGCGCAGACTTACCTGGCATCCGGGCGGCGATCTGGTTCAGGGCTGGACGGCCGATGGCAAGTCGGTTCTGTTCTCATCGTCGCGCGCCACCTGGGCGCCGGCCGGAGCGCCACGCTTCTGGACAGTGCCCGGCGCCGGCGGCATTGAAGAACCGTTCCCACTGCCACGTGCTTACCAGGGCAAAATCTCTGCGGACGGCGCCCGCGTCGCCTATCGTATGAACAATTCGTGGGACGAGGAGCGTCGCAACTATCGCGGCGGCCAGAACCGGCCAATTTGGATCGTCGATCTGAAGAGCTACGATCTTGTCTCGCCACCATGGACCGACTCGAAAGACGTCGATCCGGTTTGGATCGACGACGCGGTCTACTTCATTTCTGATCGCGACGGCGTTGCCAACATTTGGGAATACCAAACGAAGACCAAAAAACTATCGCAACTTACGAAATTCACCGACTTCGACGTCAAGACAGTCGATTCGGGCGCGGGTTCGTTAGTATTCGAGCAGGCCGGTTACGTACACGAATTGGATCCCCGGAACGGCCAAGAACATATCGTCAACATAACCGCCGCCGGCGACTTTCCCTGGATGATGCCAAACTGGAAAGACGTAACCGTGCGCATTACAAACATGTCGCTATCGCCTACCGGCAAACGTGTGCTGGTAGAAGCACGTGGAGAGATCTTCACTATTCCTGCCGAGAAGGGCGACATCCGCAACCTGACAAACTCGAGCAGCTCCGCTGAGCGCGATCCAGCCTGGTCTCCGGACGGAAAATTCATTTCCTACTTCAGCGACAAGTCAGGCGAGTACAAGCTGCTGATCGAATCGCAGGAGGGCCTGACGCCGCCCCGCGAGGTCGCGCTACCGAAGCCGTCGCATTACTACACGCCATCGTGGTCGCCGGACTCGAAGAAGATTCTCT
>Ga0180089_1000005_pt1 | contig 20772 bp, 20 predicted proteins | sample EasRiv860_16_10D_FD_123016 | JGI IMG/M metagenome (GOLD analysis project Ga0180089, IMG submission 123016) | Soil microbial communities from meander-bound floodplain in the East River, Colorado, USA - East River metaG ERMLT860_16_10D | ecosystem: Environmental > Terrestrial > Soil > Floodplain ... | reverse complement strand
AGGCAGTAGGCAGTAGGCAGACAACAGAGCGCGCTCGAGAGAACATCAGTTACTGCCTACTGCTCATTTCCTCACCAGGTCGGGTGTATAGAGTTGCTTGTAGACGCGATAGTTGTTCATTACCTTTTGCACATACGCCTTGGTTTCGTCAAAGCCAACTTCTGAAGTAAACACGCCTGGATCTTTTTGCTTCGCGCGCCTCACCCAGCGAGTCACGTTGTCCTCACCGCCATTGTATGAAGCGGCAACAGCCTCGAGCAGGTTGGGAAACATGGCCGAAAGCTCGAGCAGGTATTCGCTGCCAAGTCGGATTGAGGTTTCAGGTTGGTAGAGCTGACTCTCTTGCACGTCGTTCATCCCGGCGTTTGACGCATACTTCTGGGCCGCGTCCATTGTTAACTGCAACAAACCGCGGGCTCCGGCTGGAGACTTTGCGAGCGGACGAAAGACACCTTCCTGCCGAATCAGCGCCAGGATGAAGCGCGGGTCGAGCTTTCTGGTCCTGGCGGAAGAAAGGATTGCCTGCCGATAGGGCGCCGGATATCGATCCGCTGCCGATGCTGCCTGCGTTGCGTTTCGGTCGGTGCGTTCTGCAAGCAGCAGGCGCTGCTTGCTGTCAGCCATATTTATCAGGCGGTCGGTTGCGAGCCATCCATAGTACGAATCAATCCCTCCCGGCACTGCCAAATACGCTGCAAAGGCTTCGTTGTCCCTTCCGGACCGTTCCAAACTGTAAGCCTTCAAGTAGGCAATCTCGGCGGGACTTGTAGCCACGGCCTTTGAAAAGCTTTTTCTCGTCAGTTCATCGGCTGACGCAATTGCGCGCTTCCAATTGCTTTCGGCAATCTCCATCCGCAACTGCGCGAACAATGCGTTGGTTTCAGTAGCTGTACCGGCGAATCTCTGCCGGGTCCGCGTAATCCAGGCGCTTGCATCTTGTAAGCGTCCGGCCTCTCGCAAAGTATCGATTGCATTTAGGTGCGCTGTTTCTATTCTTTCGCCGTCGGGAAAGCGATTGATGTATTCGATGTAACGGTCGGCCGCTTCGGAAGTTCTGCCCATCCGGAGCAATGCAGCCGCGCTGAAGTTCAGGCCCTCGCGACCTTCTTTGGTGGAGGAATAGTTACGCGCCAACCGGTTGTAGGCACTGTAAGACTCTGGATAGTACCGCCCTTGAAAATAAGATCGGCCAATCCCCAACAGCGCCTCGGCCACTCTCGGATCGTCAGGGTAGTAATTAATCAGGCCCTGCCAATGTTCGCGCGCTTCATCGAAAGCCCGATTGACGTGATAGATAGCGGCACGACGTAGATGCTCCTCCGGCGTCAGGCGCGTAATTATTCCTTTGCCATTTCGTGCCTCTCGATCCTGCCGGCGAACCGCAGCCAGACTCGCGTCGCTGCTCGCTTGTTTGCTTATTTGCGGAATTACATTGCCGCAAAGCAGCAGGATAATCACTAAGACTGATGAACGCGTTCTTAAGTTCACTGACTAAAACCCACCCTTCCTTGCTTGGCCGTTCAAAACTAGACACTGGCTTCGATGATTTCGAAGCTGGAAACGATTTCCGCGGTCGGCCTTAATGTCGCGGCGACGCTACAGTATTTTTGCTCCGAGAGTTCGATCGCCTGGGCCACTGAGCGCTCTGAAATATTGCGACCGGTAACGATGTGATGTACTTCCATCCGCTTATAGCTTCGCGGATGCTCGGCACGACGCTGCCCGCGCACCTCGACGCTATAGTCGGTGACCTCCTCGCGCTTTTTCTTGAGGATGGAGACTACGTCCACCCCGGTACAGGAACCTAAAGCGACTAATAGGAGTTCCATTGGACTCGGGGCCGAATTACGTTCCCCGACTGTATCAATCACAACCACATGACCCGAAGGTGTGCGGCCGCTAAAGAGGTCATGACCCACTAATTCGACAACCGCTTTGGGTTCCTCAGCGCTCATTCCCGTCACCTCCGGACACAGAATAGCACAGGGCAAACGGGACGGACGTTGGGCAAATGCGTCAGCAAAACTGACAATTAGTTCTGACAGTTCACCTAATCACAACAATTCCGTGAAGAAAAAGTTTACAAAATACGGCGTGGCACAGCCCTTGTTATGAAGCACTACTCTCCCAGAAAAGTGTTTTGTTTCGAATCTATGCGGAAGCAGTCTTTACGGGCGTGGAAGTAGATTTTGGGGCCGTTTAGCTTAGTTTGGGCTTGGCCGTTTTCAAAAATGGAGGAAGAAAAAATGATTGCAATTAAGAAAAGCTTTGTAATGTTACTCGCGGTGGTTGTCTTATCCGCAGGCGCCTCGCTAACTCAAGCTCAGCGCGAAACCTATCGCGGAAACTCTCGTGCTTTGCGACAGCTGATACTGCGAATCGAGACTCGTACCGACGCGTTCCGTAACAGCTTAAATGCGCAGACCCGCACCAACACTGTGCGGGGAGAAACCTTAGACACCTTAGCGCAAGATTTGAACACTGCTGTGGTGCAACTACGGCAGCGCTTAGACCGGAGAACTGCGACGGCAGGAGACGCACAGGAAGTTCTTAACCGCGCGGCCCTGATCGACCGCGCTATGACCGGACGAAGCGTTCGTAACGCTGCAGTTGCTCGCAGCTGGAGCAACCTGCGCGCTGACTTGAATCAACTCGCAACCATTTACAACCTAAGTTGGCCTTCCATAGCGGTTGGCGAACCCTATCCCAACAATCGCGCCAATCGTTTGACGGGCACCTATCGTCTCGATCCGTCGCAAAGTGACGATCCCGCTCAGGCGGCGGATCGCGCCACTCAGTCGTTGCCCTCCGGAAATCGTGCACGATTGCGTGATCAACTTGCGGCACGACTTGCGTCTCCCGATCAAATCGCAATAGACCTGCAGGGAAGAGATGTGACACTGGCCTCATCGCGAGCGCCCCAAATCAGTTTTACGGCTGATGGCATTGAGCGCGTCGAGACCACAAACAGCGGACGGACGATTCGCGCCAGGGCAACACTCAGTGGCCAGCAACTTACCGTCAACTCAACCGGAGACCGCGACAGCGAGTTCAACGTTACTTTCGATCCGATTGATTACGGGCGCAGACTGAGAGTCACTCGCAGAGTGGTAGTCCCGGGACTCTCAAACTCGGTTATCGTCCAGAGCACGTACGACAAGACGGACGAAGTCGCGCGTTTTGATATCAACACGGGTCCACAAACGTATCCAACTAATCCCTCCACCGATTTTCTAATCGGCAATGGAGAAATGGTGGTGGCCGTCATGGATAGTGACCTGTCGAGTGCGACGGCCAGGGAAGGCGATCGGTTCACAGCTATGGTCCGGCAGCCATCTCAGTACGAAGGTGCCATCGTCGAAGGTCACGTTTCCAACGTGCAGCGAAGCGGACGAGTTACTGGACGGTCTCAAATGAGTTTGAACTTCGACAGTATTCGGCTTCGTGACGGTAAGTCATATCGTTTTGCCGGCCTGCTTGAATCCGTGAGGAACTCGCAGGGAGATACCGTTAGGGTAGACAACGAAGGGTCGGTCAGAGATGACAATCAAACCACGAAAACCGTTCAGCGGACAGCGATCGGAACAGCGGTCGGCGCGATCATTGGTGCCATTGCAGGCGGTGGCAAAGGCGCAGCTATTGGCGCCATAGTCGGAGCTGGTGGTGGCGCGGGTTCTGTTTACGTGCAGGGTCGCGATGATCTCGACTTAGCTCGAGGCACTGAGTTGACGATCCGTGCTAGTAGTCCGCGTTAGAAAACAGCAGCGAGCAACCATGAGAGGGCCGGGGACGAAAGTTCCCGGCCTTTTTATTAAGTTTGCATGAAGGATCGTGTGATAGTATCCCTCAAGTTTATGACCTCACCACATAAAGGGTTGCACCTCCCTTGATAGCAACGTCAGAGGCTGACTTTGTCATCTGCTATAGAATTTCCGATAAGACGTGGGAGATCCATAACATGCCAAAGATTCTGGTAGTCGATGATGACGACACCATTCGCGACACTCTCTACGAACTTCTCTCTGAGGAATATTTGTGCCAAACGGCTGAGACAGCGGAAAAGGCTTTTGCAAGGCTTGAGGCGGATTCCTACGACGTGGTACTCACGGATATTTCAATGCCTGGCTTGAGTGGGCTAGAGTTGCTTGGGCACATACGTCAGAAGTTTCCCAACACCCCAGTCATTATGATTTCCGGTATCGGCGATCAGGATCATGCGCAGGGCCTCATTAAGCTTGGTGCTTTCGATTTTCTCTTAAAGCCTTTTAGTCTTGACGTTGTCGAGAAAAGCGTTAAGAGAGCCGTGGAGTATAACAAGCGACTTAAGGAAGGTGATGTGAAGATTTCCGATCGAGATGAGGAAAAAAAAGAAGCGAGCGACTGGAAGATTGTTTAAGGAAGGTCGTCTCCAGGATTGGAAGTCGACTGGCAGACAGGTTTGGATCTCCAAATCACGCTGCCACACCTGAAAGCGTGCGCTTGACCGGAGCATTTCGCCTCTTACAAATCTCCTGGGCCAACTCGCTAATGCGCTCTGCCCGGAAAGGCTTCGTTACAACCCAATCAACCCGGGCTTCTTTCTGTTCATCAGAACCAACAGCTTCTCCCCACCCGGTAATCACGGCAATAGGAATAGTTTCGTTGCGTTGACGGACTGCATGAGCAAGCTCCCACCCGCTCATTCCTGGCATGCCAACGTCAGTGAAGATGCCATCGAATCGTTGTGCTGCAAAGAGGTTTAGTGCCTCACGACCCCCCGGTGCAAGATAAACTCTGAAGCCTTCGCTTTCGAGTAAATCGCGAAGTAGTTCGCGCACGGCTTCTTCATCGTCGACCACCAGGATCTGTGGTTGTGGCCCCTCAAAGGAGGGCGTAGAAATCGAGTTGGCGGCTTCAGACCATGGAGTCTTGATCGCAGCGTCCACCGAAGCCGATTCTTCTGCTACCGCCGCCTTTGGCAAAATAATCTTAAATTTAGTGCCGGCGCCAACTTCTGACTCAACCTCCACTGAACCTTCATGGCGCCTGATGATTCCGAAGCTAACTGCCAGGCCAAGACCCATGCCCGCTTTCCCTTTCGTGGTGAAGAAGGGATCGAAGATGCGCGATTTAACTTCAGGAGGCATCCCAGTGCCGGTGTCCCCAACGCAGATCACCACCGAATCCTCAAGATCTTCTGCTGCTAGCGTTAAGTTGCCACCGTTTGGCATGGCATCAACTGCATTGAAAACCATATTGACCAACACTTCGCGCAGTTCAGATTCATCTCCCATTACTCTCGCCTTTGAACGAATCTGAAGGTCAAGCGTAATCTGAACGTTTGATGCCTCCGCGCGATCTTTCCAGCGTGGTCTTGTGATTTCGCTCACATCGAACAGGATCGAATCAATGGTTACTAGCTCAAAATCGTGGTCACGCCTTTGTCGCGCGAAATCCTGGATTCTCTTTACGGTCTTGGCTCCGTCCTCGGCGGTCTTGATTATTATGTTTAATCCGCGCTCAATCTTTTCCGGATCGTTAGTGCGGAGTATCAATTGGGCCCGGCCAAGAATTCCCGCAAGGGTATTGTTGAAATCGTGAGCCACACCCGAGGCCAACTCGCCCAAAGCCGAAAGCTTTTCCATTTGTGAGAATTGTTCACGAATGCGCTCCTGTTCCGCAATGAAATGCGAAAGTTCTTCGACATGGCGTTCAGCTTGGTCCGCCTGATTCATTGAGGCTTCGATATTTTTCAGGTAAGTGCGATAAGTGAAGAAGACAATGGCAATGATCGGCAACGTGATTATAAGCGCATAGAAGCCAAACTCCGCCATGAGTTTTGCGATAACGGCAGCTGCCGACGCGCCGGCAAAATAGGTTATCGAGGTCCAAAGGTAGTGTTTCTTCCATGTCAGCCAAATCGGATTGTTTGCTTTCAACGCCCCCAGAACAGCCACCATGCCGGAGTTTGTCGCGTATTGGATGAGAGCCATAAGGCCGACAGCCGTGATGAATCTGGGAGACAGGGGACTGACATTGAGGGCAACTGGATCTCCAAAAAAGAGACGTAGGACGTAGGCCGTGATGCAAGTGGCCATAGCCGCGACAGACCAATTGAAAAGAATGGTTGACCACTTCCGACAATAGGCGCTGCGAATCGAGGAGAGGAACGCCTCGGTAGCGGCCATGAGGATCGCTGCTTCACAGCCGTAGAGCAACAGCGTGAGAAAAATAAACGTATCTGAAACCGAGATCCAGGAACCAAACTGAGGAATCTTGATTGTCATTCGCGAGCTGAGTAGGCCCGTAATAATGACCAGGACACCTATCTTGAGATCGACAATTTTGAGATCGAGCCGATAGGCCGCCAGGACATACGTCAACCCACCGACGCAGATGATAGAACGAAGGTAGAACTTGACCAGCTTACTTTGAGTATCTTCGGATGACATTGCAACTTAGGGTCTTCGGCGGGTTCCAATCACACAGCGACAGCAAAAGGATCCCAAGCCGCAGGCTCGTCCTGTGTCAGGTTTCCATTGTCGGCGCCGAACTGAGCGGGAATCACATTCGCGAGAACAGCGCGCATTCTTACCTGACCCAGCAGAGTTTCAAGGTAACAGTGAAACTGATGGAGCACTGACTCCAGCTCGAGGCTGGATATCTCCGGTAGGCTGAGTTTTTCGCAAAAACTTTCGAATTGGGGCCAATCGGAATACATCAGGAATTCGAGGCTCTCGTTGCGAAACGCTTCGACCATCGCTGTGAGGCCGGCAAATGCCGATCCTTCTCGTCTTCCACCGCAAGCTTCGACAAGTTCGAGTAGGATGGAGATGTCTTCGCAAAGCTGAATCGACTGTCGGTATCGCATATCGGAGTCATCAAATAATTTGGTTCCGTCAAGTTCGCGGTCAAACGTGATTGCCAAACTAATTGTTGACTGTTGAAGGCAGTTGGTGAGCAGGTCGTGAGCGCGGAACAATTGGCCGACGACTACTTGAGGAGTAGCATCTGCGCCACGTTGCTGATTCTCAAAGACACGGTGCAGGTCGTGGTTGATTGCGAAGGTGATCCCATCAAGCGTCTCGGCTACCTCTTCGGTCATTGCTTCGCACGTCAAGGCTTCATCGCTGATAAATTCCACCAGCGCGCGTGCTTCATCGTGAATGATTTGGAACAGCGCAAACGTTTCCGACGCCGCATCGGCTTGTCGCAGATGGCTTTCACTTAGGCTCAGGCACTCCAGCAACCGAAGTAAGTCTTCGAATACGGTGCCCACAATATCCCTGACGGCTGGAGACGGAATCTCTTTTACGAGATGATTGATGTGGTATCCGCAGGTTGTCTTGGGAACGTGCAGATTCAGCAGCCCGATTGATTCCGAGTGCTGCATCCGCGAGAGTGTTATTTCCTTTGAGGTGGTTTTGGTTGAGGTCATGTCCGCACGCGTGACCCTTTCTGAGAGAATAGTCAATTCAGGAAGATGGTGTCGTAAACCGCACGAAGCTTGTACCCGGCCCTCTGATAGAACTTCTGGGCCAACTCGTTTTTCTCATTTACCAGGACGCATACCGATTTGGCTCGGCAAAGGAAGGTGCGTCCAAGTTGAGACAAACAACGCAGGCCGTATCCCTGCGATCGGCGATCGGGATTTGTCCAAACGCCTTCCAGATAAATTACTGAGGGAGTATCCGAGACTACATCTGCTTTGAAAAGAATCTCGCCGCCTTCAACCCATATCCAGGTTCGGCCCTGTTCGATCCGCCGTGCGCAGCGTTGGCGAAAGCCATCCGGGTCGCGCTCCAGGGGATCGATGCCGCTCTCTGCAAAAGCCAACTCCGCTTGCAAAGGAACTACCTGGTCCAGTTCAGCCAAGGTAGCGAGCTTGAGATCAGGAACCGCTTGCAGCGCCTCGATCGGCCAATTGAGTTCGAAAAGGCACTCGCTGCAGGCCTGGCGCATTCCTTGACCGGCTTCCGCATAATGCTCCCAAAAGCCGTTTATCTGTTCCCTCTCACCCATGATCATATGAGCGTTGGTGCATGTCTGGGCAACTTCGGCGAGCGCTTCCTGCGCACGGTCAGTGGTGGTTTCCAGAAGAGTGGCGTGACCAATAAGAGCGACGCCTTCCAGTTGACCTTCATAATTTCGGCAACCATAAAAGGTGCCGCGGTTAAGGGTGCTCACCAAACCGTTGTCGTGGATGAATCCGACCATTGCCACCGTGTGTATGGGGCGCCGGGAGAGGAAGTTAAGCACTTCCTCCTCATCCGCATTGGTCAGGCGGCTGGTAATCACTTCAACTGCTTGCAGTCGTGGTGTTTTCAGCGCCGGGGCGATATTTGCAACTGAACTTAGTAGGGTCATCTCAATTTCTCTTCCGTCTTGGAGGTTGGTGTTGGCAATCATGTCCGTGAAATCCGGGCATGTTAACGTCATAAACTCAGACGTGCTGCTAGGGGGCAGGTTCCATGCACTCCGTAGTGTCGCCCAAGGCCGCGGCGTTTGCGTTCGTGCTATCACTCAATAGCACGCCATCGGAAATCAATACGCCGTCACCAATCAAAACACCATCACTGAGAAGCACTCCGTCGGACAGGAGCACACCGTCAGATATCAACACTCCATCACTGATCAGGACACCATTGTTGTTAAGCACCCCTTCAGTGTTAAAGACACCACTTGAAACAAGGCTTACGTTGCGGACAATAACTCCCCCGCTGACTGGCGTCGCGTCACTTATCAGTTTCGTTTGGCCGTACATCGCTTGCCATTTTGTCATCAGCGCACTGCCGTAAAGGACGCAGTAGTCGCTGATTATTCCGCGGCCCCAGGTTACGTTTTCACTTCCAATAAAGTTGTCCTGTTCATACTCGTCCCATGTAGTGAGCATGGACGCTCCATTTGCCAGGGAAGAAGCGTCTGACCTAACCCAACCAGCAATGCGAACTGCACCTTCAATGTTGAGCCGGCCCGCGCCTTGCTGCAGGTTGTTGAAGTTTCTGATTGGTTGAGCGGTATACATCAGGATCGCCTTGACCAAACCAGGCGTGAGGTTGGGATTAGCTTCCAACATCATGGCCGCCGCGCCTGCCACTACCGGTGTCGCCATCGAAGTGCCGCTCATGTACATGACCTGGTCGTTAGTTGGCCCGGTACTGCTGGCTTTCAAAGTCGGAAACTGAGTAATTAAGCTCGATAACTTGCCAACGCTGCTCGGAGAGATAGCGCCGATCAGTTTGTTACCGGGAGCTACAAGGTCAGGCTTGATTAAGTTATCGTAGTGCTTGACGCCGGCTGAATCTGTGCTGTAGCCGCGCGTTGGCCCACGTGAACTGTAGGTAGCCATGGTGTCATCGCCTCTGTTGTCAGTGCCAAAGCTGTTAGTCGCACCGACGGTGATCACGGAAGGCTCGATGCCTGGTGAGTCGATTCCGCCATAGAGCTCCTGACCCAGCAGGTTTTTGCCACGGTTGCCGGCGGCAACGACAACAACGATTCCCGCGTTATAGGCGCGGCGAGCCGCGAGGCACAGCGGATCGGTCTTGTAGCTATCTTTGGCAGGGGCACCAAGACTCATATTAATAACGCGAATGTTGTAGGTTGCTTTGTTGGTGATACACCAATCAAGGGCAGCGATAACGTTGCTGGAGAGTCCTACACCCTGGCTATCGAGGACGCCCAGGTTGATAACCTTCGATTCATAAGCAATACCACCGTAGGAGTCCGACTTGAACCCAGGATTGCCGGCCAGGAGCGAGGCGACGTGGGTACCGTGACCATAGTAATCAGATCCAGAGGGTACGCTTGTATAGGTCCTGGAGTAGACCACACCCGGCCGTCCGTTCGATGACTTAATCAAATTGTGGTTGGTATCAATTCCACTATCTAGAACAGCGATACCTACTCCGGTACCATTGAGGGAATAGAAGCCCGCAACCTCGGTTCGGCCATCAGTCGCTCCGGCACCTGTCGTCTGTTCGACGTGCCCGTGAGAAGAGATAGGTCGATCCGGGCTCACGTAGGCGATATCATCGTCATATTCCAACTCGCGAATACGAGAAAGTGGGATCTCAGCACTGATAAGTCCCATGGTATTGAAGGTGTTTTTGAGGTGACCGTTGAGGCGTTCGAACTTTGTTTGCAGATCAGCGCGGACTGATGGGTCGCCCAACATGGTGCGCTTAATGTCGGTAACCATGATCCCTTTAATGTTTTGACCCCCAGGCGCCTTATCCTTGAGTTGGATAATAACGCTACTCATCTTGTCGCGCCCGCGGCCGGTCGTTACGACATCGACGCTCTGCTCCAGGTCGGCTGCAAGCTTTGACCGCCAGGAATTGCCGCGTGATTCGTCTTGCGGATCGGCTAAGTCCTGCTCTACTTCTGCCGGCTGCTGCCTACTTGTCTTCGGGCTCAGCGCAGATTCATGCGCGATGGCGCCGATGGGCACAACCTGCAATAACACTAAAGCCGTCAGCAGGAATACGAACCGCTTCTTTAATTTTTCAGTGAACCTCATGCTACTCATCTCCTAAATAGTCTCGCTTGCAAAGTTCAGGGATTGCTCAAAGCAATTCTGGCCACTGCCACTTGGCATGAACCGTGCCAAACGGGTTAGCGCGCTTTTAGCCCCATTTTTATTGGGGTCAGTAGGATCCACGGAAATATTAGCCGCGCTATGAGGTTGACCGGGGCCGGTCAGATTGGTTACCCAAAGTCATTCTGATAGCATTCGGCGGTGACTGCTAGTCAACCAATACTTCCCGAAGACATCGAGGCTCATCGTGACCGCTTATGGCACCGCGAAGCGGAGTTGCGAATTGAAGAAGTGTTAGGAGCGGAGCGATTTATTGACGGCGTAGGATTCTGTTCGACGATGACGGATTCACGTCGCCCAGGTCCTTCTCTATACATTGCCGTATGCGGAAGGCGAGACGCACATATGCCGCGCAATGTCCAAAAAGACCCTGAAAGCAGATTGACGTGGACGATAAAAGACGAGGTCGTAAGACGCGGACGTGTCTACTATGGCAAGCTGCGCGGAAGTCGGGCGACCTTCATTTCGCGAAACCTACTTCCGCATTTCAACGCCATCTCTGGGCTTAGCCGCAAACAGGAGTCGACTGCTTTGTCGCACCCTGCGCAGAAAATACTTAAGGTCCTGCGAAAGGAGTGGGAAATGGCAACCGGAGATCTTCGCGATGAAAGCGGAGTTCACGATCGAAGTACGTTTACGAAGGCCATCGATGAGTTGCAACGGGTGTTGAAAGTTATTCCCTCGGAAATCGTTTACCAGCCAAAATTCACCTACATTTGGTCGTTGGCGGAAAGCAGATTTCAAGATGAATTAGAGACGACGATGAACAGAGACGAGGCGTTGAAAGAAATCGCGAGAGCCTACTTGCTGGGAGCCGGACTGACCTGGCGAGGTGAGTTGGCCCGCGTCACCGGGCTAACAAACCCGGATGCTGGTATTGGTAACTGGGCACTTGTGGATGAAGGGTTTGCTACGCGTGTTTCGCCTGGAGTCTACCGCTTGAACGAATCCCTTAGTCGTCGATCCTGAATTCCTGTGTTTGCGTCAACAGTCTGTTTCGGGAGCCGATCAGCGTTTTTCAATTACGGGCCGGTGATCGATCTCGCGTAGCGCAGCTTCTTCCAGATTGGCGATCTCCAGCGCGAGTGGAAAATGTTCCTGCGAAGCTGCCAGGCGCCGCAGCATTACATCAGTTTCTATCTGGCTCAAACTGCGATTTGCCGCAGCCTCGATGGTTTGCAATCGGGCTTTAGTTTCGGACAAACGAACAGTGGCTTCCTTGCGAAGCTCATCCGAACGTTGGCGGTCCGATAATAGATCAGCGAGAAGCTTGGTCGTGTCGACGCCGCGTATGTTGCGCGTGCGATTGATTTGTCTCTCGACCTTCAGGGTCTCTCCCCGCGCCCTGGCAATAATCCTGGTTGCAGTTAGGCGCGCAGCCAAAGTTTCGCAATACGCGTCTGCCAAAAGAGGGTTCTTCTGCTTCAGTTCACCCCAGGTCTTTCGTTCCTCAGAAGACAGCTCTGAAGTGAACCAGGGCACTTCTGCAGCGGTTATCCCATCAGACGCAAGCCGGTCGCGAAAGCGACTTTGCCAACGTCGGCGATAGAACAAAAACATAAATAGAACGAGCAGGCCGACAACTAAACCGAGGCCCAGAGAAACAAAGGAGAGCAGAAGATAGATAGCGGCGGCTTCGGTGGTCCCAGCTGCCAGAAACAAAACCAGAAATACAATTGGAACAGGAAGACTGACCATGAAGAAAGACAGCCACGGGGCCCAGCTCAACAGCTGTGACATCCGTTCGTCGGTCGCTCCTGGTTTTCCTGATGTTTTCTGAAGCATGGTCCTAATTAGTTGCCAGCTGGGCTACAGGAGTTGCGATCTTAGCCGTTACCCTCCAGGTTCACCAGGCTATCGGTGCTGTAGCACAGTTGATAGCTCGCGTCGAGTGGCGGCTCTGTTTTACGAGGGCATCAGAACCAAATCCGCATTCCGCGTCGGCACTGGTAAGCGCTCCAGTCCAGATGCTTGTATAATGCGGCTCAGTTGTTCGAGGTTAATAGGAGCAGATATGAGGCGAGTCCAAACACAAAGACGGGTTGTCGGCATCTTCGCGGTGTTCCTTTCGGTAATTGTCGTGGGAAGCAGCAGTGCTTCAGCGCAATCAGGGGGAGAGACCAATACGCTGCGGTCCTCAGGGAATCCAGCCAGGCCGGTGATTATTCCGCTCACGATTCGGGTAAAAGGCGAGGTGGCACAAAGCGAGTTGGAATTGCAATCTGTCGACTTGACCGTCAATGAAGACGGTGATTCGCAAACGATCCTATCTATCCGAGCAATGGGTACGAGTTCCCCAATCAATCTGATGCTGCTCATTCAGGACGATGTTGTGTCGTCGATCGGACTTGAAACTAAATCGCTGGCTGAGTTCATCCGCCGACTCCCGCGTGGCTCGCGCGTTTCTGTGGGCTATTTGCGCACTGGCAGTTTGCAAGTGCGTCAGAAATTTACCAGCGACCTTGAGAAGGCAGCAAAGTCTCTGCGAGGTCCGATGGGTGTCGCCAGCGTCGCTCCATACAATCCTTATGTTGAAGTGATCGAGGCTACTAAGCGGTTCGACGCGCAACCTGCGGGGCGACGTGCAATCCTACTGGTGTCTGATGGTTTGGATGTGTCTCACGGCGTTGACTCGAGCAGTCCTGGGCAGAGTTTGGACCTGCAACGTGCGATTACGGAGGCACAGCGAAGAAGCGTTGCAATCTACTCCTTCTATGCGCCTACTGCCTTGACCGGCACAGGCGGCAACTTGATTGGCAATGCGCAGAGTTCGCTACAAAGATTGTCGGACGAAACCGGCGGCCGCGCGTTTTTCCAGGGCTTCGGTGCGCCCACGAGCTTCGACCCGTTCATTAAAGAAGTCAACGCAGCACTGGATCGACAGATCGCCCTGACTTACCTTTCTACTCACCTCAAGAAGGGGTTTCACCGGGTCAAGATCACTTCATCCACTCCGGGTGTGGAAATTCATTATCCTGCTGGATACAGACGGTGAGCAGGGAAAAGGACTTACTCTGAAGGTATCTTACTGAACCGTTGTTGGTAGCAGGGAACCGCGCCGATCGGTGGCGATAGCCCAACCATCCGCAAGACTGCCAATCATTCCGTGAAAATGAATCTCGGCTCCTGACAGAACTACGACAACATCGCCAGCGTGATATTGAGGATCGGTTAATTGAAACCGCACCACCGTGGCCTGACCGTTTGCCTGCTCGATCGTTTCATACGTGAATTCGTCTGCATCAACACAATAGGTTTGAGAATTATTAGCGGTTCTTTGCTCGTCTGGCACGTGATCTCCTTCTGAAAATCTGAAAAATAAGAGCGGGATTGGTTTTGTTCATCTACGCAGTCTCAAATTGATTTCATATGGCATTATTTCCTAAAGTGGAGCATTCAGCAAACTGGCTTGTAATCGATAAAATCATGGCCGCGCAGACCTTGGGAGAAGAGTATGAATCTTGACTATTTCATTGACAGATTCTCGAAGAATCGCGAGGTGTTTGCCGGTCTCGTCAGAGGTGTGAGCTTGGAGCAGGCCAGATGGAAACCATCGCCCGATAAGTGGTCAATCCTGGAGGTAGTAAATCACCTCTACGATGAAGAAAGGGAAGACTTCCGCCAGCGAATGGAGCTCGTGCTCGCCGATCCCATGCAAGCCTGGCCACCTATCGATCCCCGCACGTGGGTAACCTCACGCGGCTACAATGATAGAGAAGTGGATAATTCACTTAACAACTTCTTATCTGAACGGGAAAAGTCTCTATCGTGGCTGCGAGGCTTATCGGATCCGGATTGGCAGAACAGCAACACAGGACCAAACGGAACGCTCACAGCAGGCGATCTTCTCGCTTCCTGGTTGGCTCATGACTTCCTTCACATCCGGCAGTTGGCAAGACTTCATTGGCAGTATGTCGGCGCAATTGCGGATCCTTATCAAACTACGTACGGCGGGCCCTGGAAAGAGTCGTAAAGGCATAGGCTGATCCGCTGCTGCATTCCCGCAGGCTGGTGTCGAATCCGTCAAGTTTCTTGATAGGTCGCTGTGTTTGTTAGAATTATTCTAAGATCTAAAAATGAGACGTCTGAAGAGACGAGCATGCAAACATTCACTCGAGAACAGCTAGTTAACCCGAGCGATGAGTCGCCAGAAACCTTGAAATGCGCGAGATCGTTTCCTCGGGCTTTTCTTCCTGTGGAATATGCCCGCAATGCTCAATAACCTCGAGAGTGGAGTTCGGAATTAACTGGTGAAGTAGCTGGCCGACCTTCAGGGGTATGACCTTATCCTCTCGTCCCCATAGGATGAATGTTGGAACGTTGATCGTCGCTATCTGTGCGATTAGTTCGTCAGCATTTGCCGGAATGCACTGCCTGGCGGTGTGTAGTAACGCATGTCGTCCTCCGCGATTAGCAAGAGGCGCAGCGTAGGCGTTGACATGTTCCTTCGTGATTCCTTTCCTGTCGTAATAGCACATGCGCAGGGTCATCAGGGCCGCGAGCTTGCTTGGTGCTAAGTAAATAATGACTGTGCCTAGAGGCGACCTTAGAAGCTTGAGATGTGCCGGCAGGGTTCCTTTATCTCCCGCGCTGTCGATCAGGACCAGCTTCGCCAATCGACCGGGCTGTCGTTTCCCGAGTCGTATCGCAACCAGCAGAGCAATTGCACCGCCCAGAGAATTTCCGACTAACGTCAGATTCGTCAGGTTTTCCTCCAAAATCAGGTTGTAGATGTCCTCCACTTTCTCGTCAGTGGAGTAATGCGTGTCGAGAGGCTTTGGCGATCTTCCGCAGCCCTTGAAATCAACCAGCATCAGTTTGTTGTTTTGCGAAAACGGGGCGATGAAGTGCCGCCAGCTATATATGTTCGCGCCCAGGCCGTGAAGGCAGAGGATGGGATCACCGGCTCCATAGACTTCTTTATACAAACTAACTGAAGCTGAGGGCCGGCGGTTAGACATGGTGGATCGGAGTGAGGTGTGGGGCGGCTAGTGGGACTCGAACCCACGACCTCTTGATCCACAATCAAGCGTTCTAACCGACTGAACTATAGCCGCCACATTCAAGTTTTCAATGTTAGAAATAATGCCCCCGGCAGGACTCGAACCTGCGGCCCTCTGCTTAGCATCCAGCATCAGGCTTTCCCTGACCGCCCGTTGCACGGGGTTGCTGGCTGGACTATATCTTGGACATCGCAGTCCCGGCCCGTATAGTCTCTGAGGAGCCCTCTCACGTTTTCATAAACCGCGAAAGGTTTCCTGCGGATTACCCAATCCTCTCGGATTTTTACTCAAGTTTGAGTACCGGAGGCTCTAAGGGCGTCCCCGCATATGGGGCCGTCCACTTAGCGAGTTCCTCTAAACCATTCCTCACTAAGGCTCCAACAAGGCAGATGCTCTATCCGCTGAGCTACAGGGGCACAACACGCCTGGAGCGGGATGTTAGCATGTAGACGAGTGTTAAGGTCAACCTGCGACACCAAGGCAAAAAAAAATAGAGAGATCGCCATAGAGGCGATCTCTCTTGCGTAAGTTGAAAGGCTGACTCAGGCTGCTTGAGTCTGGTCCTGAGTTTCAGCAAAAACTCGACGGCCGTTAAGAGCGTCATCGATTATTTCTCGTACAGCTGAGGTGTCCGGGTTAACGTCCATGCGATCACAGGCACGTAAGTGGCGCAAGATTCCCTGCGTCGCAATCTCCCGAGTTACCCCGCTTAGTTTCGAATAGCGCCTGGCCTGAATGTGGTCAATCCTTAGAATTCGTTCGTCAAGCGGTAAATGTCTATCAAAAGTCACGGTTACGTTTTATCCTCCAAAACCGCATTAGTGCGGCCATTTTTTAGTGCACAATGTTAGATGCCTCAGTTCTCCCTGAGGATGCAGATCCGTTGCATTTCGGAACAATTTCCAGTCCCTGAAAATGCGCAGGCTCTGATAGCTGTCATTTAGGGGGGTAGCAAAACAGAGAATTATAGCGGACGACGATGCAGAATGCAAAAGTTTTTATTGAAAGCACTGCCTCGCACTGGTCCACGTCGGAAATGACGGAGTTTTTGCGCTTAGTGGCCAAAACGTGGCCAGCCATTGTCACGTTTTCATGGCAAAAACGTAAGCGCCGCCCAGTGTTCACTGCAAGGTGAACTTTGGGACGGCGCCTGCGGTTTAACTTGAAAGCCTGTTTACATTATTTCTTGGGTAAAACCGAATCTTTCATACCTTTGCCAACACGGAACTTGAGCGTCGTCTTGGCGGGGATTTGTATCGTTTCGCCAGTAGCGGGGTTCCTTCCCTCGCGCGCCTTTCTTTCGGACTTAACAAGCTTGCCGAAGCCTGGAAGTACGAATTCTCCGTTACTCTTAACTTCGCTTGAGGCAAGGTTATAGAGTTCGTCGAAGAATTCCTTGACTTGTCCGCGCTTCATACCCGTTTTGTCCGCAAAATGATTGAAGACTTCCGACTGCGTCATGCGCTTTCTACCTGTAGCGGCTTTGGTCGCCATAATCTGGTGTGACACCTCCGATGAGACTTAATTGAAAAGCTTTTCATGCATTCCTATATCACACTCAAGCAGCAAAGTCTCGATAAAATCTCGCTTTTTGGCGGTTTTTTGCGAAAAGTTAGGTTCTTTAACCCGTGGGGTCGATTAGGAGGGTGACAATGGCCAAATTGGGAGTGTGGCGAGGGTCACTTTCCAAGGTATAGAGCGAATCATCTACACCGACTTAGCGCGGAACGACATGCTGATGGGCGTTAACGTGGAACACACGTGCGGAATTGCGCGTGAGTCTGGTTTGAAGGTTACGGCGTCAGGTGGGGTCTCATCTTTGGAAGACATCAAGCGTCTGAAGGACGCGCGTGAATGTTGCATTGACAGCGTCATCGTCGGCAAAGCTCTTTATGAGGGTCGGTTCAGCCTCAAGGAAGCCATCAACGAAGGAAGTATTCCCAAGTTTACTGAACTTCACTGACCACGCAGCCCAAACAACTCGTTTTGAGATTGATCCCATCGTTGCAATCTCCGTCTCCAGTACACACCGGTAACGCTCCCGCTTGGCGGGGCGGTGCTCGACATCCACAATTGATTGGACGATTTTCCGCGCGCGGAGAACGGTGGTCGGACCAAACGTCAGAATTTCGTCCGCCTCTGTAAAACCGTCTCTTCTTTTGGGGTGATAAACGCCAGAAATCTGAGGCAGAAATGGTATAAGAATTTCATTTCTTGTGGTAGTCTCATTGGCACTAATCTTTCCCTAAAATTTGGCTTGGCCGCCGTGGTTCTTTAACGTCATTCTCGTTAACACGAACTACGACGCCCGGCGGGCTGCGCATAACAACCTCGCTCCGTCTTTGCCGGTCAAATTCAAGTGATGATGTTTGGTTCGTCTCGGCCACAATGCTTGCGCAACTCAAGCAACTCTCTGGCAGCTTGCACCAATGGAGCGAGAACCGTGTTGATCTCTGCCACACCGCCGTCGTTACGGTAGCGTTCAACGTAAAGGCGCAGAGTCGCGCCCTCAGTGCCGGTGCCCGAGAGGCGACAAACGACCCGCGAGCCATCGTTTAGCAGGATGCGAATCCCCTGGCGCGCGCTCACGCTCCCGTCAACCGGATCTGTATAGCTGAAATCATCGGCATTCGTAATTTGTATCCCTGCGAAATCGGAGTCAACCAGAGTCGGCAGTTTGTCGCGCAGCCTCGAGATCATTTCGTTGGCCGCGTCGGCTTTCAGTCCTTCGTAATCATGACGTTGATAGTAACTGCGACCGAAACGGCGCCAATGTTCCTCCACTACCTCGGCTACCGACTTGCCTCTGGTAGCGAGAATCGAGAGCCAGCTCAAGACGGCCCACAACCCATCCTTCTCGCGCACGTGATTGGAGCCAGTACCAAAACTTTCTTCGCCACAGATCGTGCACTTGCCCGCGTCCATCAAGTTGCCGAAGAACTTCCAGCCAGTTGGAGTTTCATAGCAGGGAACTCCTAGCGCTTCGGCCACGCGATCAACAGCGGTGCTGGTTGGCATCGAGCGCGCCACGCCGCCGAGTCCTGTGCGATAGCCGGGGATCGATTCGCGCGCGTGCTCCGAAATGATCGCCAATGAATCACCGGGAGAGACGAAGAAGCTTCGTCCGAGAATCAAATTCCGATCACCGTCGCCGTCGCAAGCCGCGCCGAAATCAGGAGCGTCTTTAGCGCCCATCCTAGTGACGAGTTCGGCAGCGTGCACCAAATTCGGATCAGGATGATGGCCGCCGAAGTCTTCGAGAGGCGTGCCGTCGGTTACTGTGCCTGCCGGAGCGCCGAGTATCCCTTCAAGGATGTGGTGAGCGTAGGGCCCGGTGACAGCGTTCATCGCGTCAAAGAGCATGCGGAAACCGCGTCCGAATAGCCCGCGCAAGGAATCGAAGTCAAACAACTCCTCCATGACTGCCGTGTAGTCTTCCAGCGGATCTATGACGACGACCTCGGTGTCGCCGATTGAAAGACTGCCTTCTGAATACAGATCTACGTCCGCGTGGTCGACCGTCCGGTACTCTTTGATCGCGAGTGTATGACGATAAATACTTTCGGTCACCGCTTCCGGGGCAGGGCCACCATTGCGGATGTTGTACTTGATTCCGAAGTCAGCATCGATGCCGCCGGGATTGTGGCTGGCTGAAAGCACAAGCCCGCCGAGCGCGCTGCGGCGCCGAATCACGGCGGAAATCGCAGGAGTTGAAAGCAGACCGCCGCACCCAACCAGCACTCTCCCGAACCCATTCCCCGCAGCCATGCGCAGAATAGTTTGCGCGGCGGTGCGGTTGTAGTAGCGGCCATCACCACCGACGACCAGGGTTTCCTGCCGAAAGTCCGCATCCGTGCTTTCCCTTACGGCATTGAAAACTGACTGCACGAAGTTTTCGACATAGTGAGGTTGCATGAAGGTTCGCGTCTTTTTCCGCAGCCCAGAAGTGCCAGGACGCTGATCTGAGAATGGAGTTGTCGAAACTGTTTTCATGACCACGCCCTCTAGTCAGGTTATCTCACAAAGCACGGCGCTAACGAAAAAAGCGGCGGCCCCTGCTGAGCCGGCCGCCCTGAAACGAAAGCAACGAGGCGATATTGATGATCTTGCCACCCCGTCCCTTGACTGATCATCTCTCTTCCGGCTAGTCGGGATAGGCGGAAGACGCTGGAGAGATTCACCTCAAGCACGACCGCCCAGTCTTCCTCGGTGTAGTCGATGGCGGGTGCACGTCGAATTGTGCCGGCATTGTTAATCAGAATGTCCAACTGCCCAAACTCATCGAGCACCTGAGCGATAAGCTTTTGTGGCACAGTCTTATCGGCAAGATCTCCGCAAAGTGAGAGACTTCGACGTCCAGCGCTCTTAATGAGTTCACAGGTTTTGTCGGGTGTTCGTGAATTGCCGTGAGTGGCTACGCTCGCCCCGGCTTCGGCCAGTGCAACAGCCATCGATGCACCGAGTTCAGCCGAGGCGCCCGTAACCAAAGCGACCTTGCCATCTAGTTTGAATGATTCGAGTGTCAAGCGGAACCTTCCTCTTCGACCCGGAAACAATCTGAGCAATCAGCTTACCACCCACAGCGCCGGCCATTCTACCAATACCCACGAGGCCACGAGCACGGCACCGTTGCCCCAACAAGACAATACATTGCGAGAAGGCGATCCTTATTCCCGCAACTCAGCTCCACGTTTGCACCTGATAAGTCCTCAACTATACTTGCCACCGATTGGCGTCAAGTTTTCCCGCAAACATGAACAAGGATGGGAATGGTATGCATTGCTGTGACGCGCTTACAGATAAGCGTTCGTGTGAGGAAAGTAGTCAGCTCAGTAGTTCCGGTCCCTGACTCGAGGCAGAGCCCGAAGCCAGTTATCCGAAGAGCAGCGGCGGCACGGTCGCAGTGCTTGGAAGGCGCGACGCTGGTGCGGCCGTCACGGAAGTGGCCCGTACCTTCGCGGAAAAAACCGGACACGAGCCCTGCATCTTCAGCGGCTCATCGCCCGGGAGCGCAGCGTTTGGGCACTTGATACTGGGCGAACTTAAGTGGTTCACAGAGGATGTCGAGGGCGCGATTGGTTGCTGGGGGCGTCCAGCGTTGGCAGGTGAGGAGATGTTATGGCGATTCTGGTTACTGGCGGTGCGGGTTATATCGGCAGTGTCACGACCGAGTTATTGCGCGCACGCGGT
>Ga0180089_1000004_pt1 | contig 23048 bp, 22 predicted proteins | sample EasRiv860_16_10D_FD_123016 | JGI IMG/M metagenome (GOLD analysis project Ga0180089, IMG submission 123016) | Soil microbial communities from meander-bound floodplain in the East River, Colorado, USA - East River metaG ERMLT860_16_10D | ecosystem: Environmental > Terrestrial > Soil > Floodplain ... | reverse complement strand
GTGGGCGGTGTGTTCGTGATCGAAGCGTTGTCAGTGACTCTCCAAGTGGGCGTCTTCAAAATGACAAAGCGCACGACCGGCACCGGGCGGCGGTTGTTTAAGATGACGCCATTGCACCACCACTTTGAAATGCAGGACTGGAAAGAGTCGAAGATAGTTTTCCGGTTCCTGATACTGGCGATCCTGTTTGCCCTGTTGAGTCTCTCGACGTTGAAACTGAGGTAGGAAGCCAGTGGCCAGTGGCCAGTGGCCAGCAAGAGGATCAGTGGGCAGCGAGTAGTGGGCGGTGGCCAGTGATTAGTGGGCAGGCTTTTATGAGGGTTCAAAGATCTAGTTCAAATCTTACTGGCCACTGGCCACTGGTCACTGGCCACTGGTCGCTGGCCACTGCCCACTGCCCACTGCCCACTTAATGAACGTCGCCGGCAAGAAGATATTAGTGATGGGAGCAGGGCGCAGCGGCATTGCGTGCGCGAGATTTTTGATAGCACGGGGCGCGACGGTAGCGCTTAACGACGCGCAACCACTTGAGAAATGGAACGCTGATGCACTGGCGCTAAAGAACCAAGGCGTGGGTTGTCTGGGCGGCGAGCTGCCAGGTTGGCTGCTCGATCAGCTCGATCTGGTTGTGATCAGTCCGGGAGTGCCAACCAAAGCGATTCCGCTTCGTTACGCTGAACGCGCCGGGGCGGAAGTGATCGGCGAAGTTGAACTGGCTTCGCGGTATTTGAAAGGGCGGATAGTTGCAATCACCGGCTCAAATGGCAAGACAACAACAACATCGTTGATTGCCGAGTTACTTAAGGATGCAGGCTTGCAAACCTTGGTCGGCGGAAACATCGGGACGCCGCTCATTTCGTTGGTTGAAAGTTCGCGCGATGACGGTTGGACAGTAGTTGAGATGTCGAGTTTTCAGTTAGAGACAATCAAGGAATTTCATCCGACAGTTGCGGTAGCGTTGAACGTTACGCCAAATCACATGGATCGTTACGAATCTTTTAATGACTACGCGGCGGCTAAGCATCGCATTTTCATGAATCAGCGGCCGGGCGATGTCGCTATTCTTAACGCTGACGATGAAATCGTTTCCAGCTGGGCGAAGGGCTTGCGCGCGCATGTTACCCGCTTCAGCGTCAAGCGAGAACTGGAAGAAGGACTTTTCCTGCGCGGCCGCGAGATTATCTCGCGTGCGCCCGGAGGTGAGCGTGTCTTGCTAATGTCGGATGAGATGAAACTTCGCGGCCTGCATAATGTTGAGAATGCGCTGGCGGCTGTTGCTGCCGGGCTTGCTTGCGGCGCCGCTCCCGATTCGATGCGCGAGACGATCAGGAATTTTGAGCCGGTCGAGCATCGGCTGGAGTTTGTTGCAGAAGTTGAGGGCGTAAAGTTCTACAACGATTCGAAAGCCACCAGCGTCGATGCGACCGTCAAAGCACTTGAAGCATTTGCTGACGAGTCGGGAAAAATAGTTTTGATTTTGGGCGGACGTGGAAAAAAAGCTCCTTACGCTCCGTTGGCATCGCTGGTGAGCGAGCGAGTTCGGAAGCTGATTCTGGTAGGCGAGGATGCGGAAACCATTGAGCGCGAGTTGGGAGATTTAGCTCCGAGCGAGCGGGCCACAGATATGGCCGAGGCGGTCACACTTTCGTTTCAGACGGCGCAAGCGGGCGACACCGTTTTGCTGGCCCCGGCCTGTGCGAGCTTCGATATGTTTACGAGTTTTGAGCATCGCGGACGGGTCTTTAAAGAAGAAGTCCAAAGTCTAAAGTCCAAGGTCCAAAGTCTCTCTTCGCGACATTGACATTGGACATTGGACTTTGGAAAAGGGTTGAAATGGCGAAAAAGTTATACCCAGACACGTGGCTTTTTGCAGCAACCATCGGGTTGGCGCTGTTTGGCGTGGTCATGGTTTATAGCGCTTCGGCTGTATTAGCGCAAAGCGAACATCACGGCAGTTTCTATTACGTCATTAAGCAGGCGATCTGGACGTCGATTGGGTTGGTGGCAATGCTCATCGCGATGCAGGTTGATTACCACCGCTTGCGGGATCGTCGGGTGGTTTACGGACTACTGACCTTAACCGTTTTCATGTTGCTCGCGGTCTTCGCCTTCCCCGCCATAAACGGAGCGCGGCGTTGGATCAAGTTTCAAGGCTTTTCCGTTCAACCCTCAGAGATTTCAAAACTGGCGCTGACGATCTTTCTTGCGTACTTCCTCGAGAAACGCCTGGGCGAAGAACGCGAATTTTGGCGGACGTTCATTCCCTGTGGAGTGGTGACCGCAGTGCTTGCGGGACTCATCGTGGTGGAACCTGACTTCGGCACCTCGATGATGCTGACAGTCACCTTTGTCATAGTTATCTATACCGCAGGAGCGCGACTGTCGCATCTTGCAATGGCTGCGGCGCCGGCGTTTGTTATCGCGGCGGGATTGTTGATTTTCGTCCCGTGGCGAATGGCCCGCTTAGTTTCATTTTGGGATCCCTGGGCCGATCCTCAAAAGAGTGGCTTTCAGGTGGTTCAATCACTGATTGCGGTCGGGTCTGGCGGGACGAATGGACTGGGGTTCGCTCAGGGAAAACAGAAGATGATGTTTCTGCCGTTTGCCCACTCTGATTTTATCTTTGCCGTAATCGGTGAGGAACTGGGCTTGCTCGGGACGCTCACGGTGCTGTCGGCATTTGCGTTGTTTCTATGGCGCGGCATTCGTATTTCATTCATGGCGCCGGATCGCTTTGGGAGATTGTTAGCGATCGGCATCGTGACGGGAATCGTTGCGCAGGCCTTATTTAATATGAGCGTGGTGCTATCGATGGTGCCGACGAAAGGCATTCCCTTGCCGTTTATTTCCTACGGCGGGTCGTCCCTGGTTCCGACGCTCGCTGCGGTCGGAATTTTGCTGAACATCTCGCAACATGCGAAGGGTTCTTCGCGCGCTGAGTAACACGATGCGCGTACTGATCGCCGCCGGGGGGACTGGCGGACACATTTATCCGGGAATTGCGGTCGCGAAAGAAATTTTGCGGCGCGCGCCCGAATCGAAAGTCAGGTTTGTTGGCACGGCACATGGCCTCGAAAACAAACTTGTTCCGCAAGCGGGTTTTGAACTATCGCTCATTGACAGTGCCGGTCTTAAGAATGTCGGGCCCGTCGCGCGCGTACGCGGGCTGCTGGTGTTGCCTAAGAGTTTTTGGGCTGCCCGGAGTTTGATTAAGACATTCCGGCCTGACGTGGTGGTTGGCGCAGGTGGCTACGTCTCGGGTCCGGTGGTTCTGACTGCGGCGCTGCTTAAGGTGCCCACGCTGGTGATGGAGTCGAATGCGTTACCTGGTTGGACCAATCGCGTGCTGGCACGTTTTGTAGATCAGGCGGCGGTTTCCTTCGATGAGGCGTTGCCATTTTTCCGTGGCAAGGCGACGGTAACGGGCAATCCGGTGCGCCGGGAGTTCTTTGAGATACCAGCGAAAGTGCGTCAGCCAGGACGGTTTTCAATTCTCGTGTTTGGCGGTTCGCAGGGGGCTCGCGCAATCAACGAAGCGATGATTGCGGCGCTGCCATTATTGAAAAACATGAAGAATGAGTTGCAGCTGACGCATCAAACCGGCGAAGCAGATTTCGCCAAAGTAAGTTCAAGATACGCCGAGTCTGTCTGGCGCGAACGCGCCACGGTCCGGAAGTACATTGACAATATGGTAGAGGCTTTTGCTGAAGTCGACCTTGTTATTTGTCGCGCCGGCGCAACTACGACGGCGGAACTAATCGCCGCAGGCAAGGCATCCGTAATGATTCCTTTTCCGTTGGCGGCCGACGATCATCAGCGAAAGAACGCCGAAGCGCTGGAAGCTGTGGGAGCGGGAAAGATGATTTTGCAGCAGGACCTGTCAGGTAAGCGGCTGGCAGAGGAGATAACAACACTTGTGCAAGAGCCAGAGAAGATCACAACCATGGAACAAGCCGCTCGCAAGCTGGCGCGCGGAGACGCGGCGACGGCGGTGGTGGAGATGATTGAAAGGCTAGTGACCAGTGGCCAGTAACCAGTGGCCAGTTTGCGGAAGAGAGATTCTGACTCCTGAGTTCTGAATTTTGATTCTCATGTTTCGACGAATTCAACACGTCCATTTTGTTGGCATTGGCGGCATCGGCATGTCCGGTATCGCCGAGGTGCTGGTCAATCTGGGATTCCGTGTGTCCGGGTCTGACGCAAAGAAATCAAACGTCACGGACCGGCTGCAACAGATGGGAGTTGAGTTTGCTGAAGGCCATGCCGCCGAGAACGTTGGTGACGCTCACGTGGTGGTTTGTTCCACCGCGGTGCGTGAAGACAATCCCGAAGTTGCGGAAGCTCATCGTCGTTCAATTCCGGTGATTCCGCGCGCCGAGATGTTGGCCGAATTGATGCGACTAAAACCGCACACGGTAGCGGTAGCCGGCTCCCACGGTAAGACAACGACTACGTCAATGGTGGCAACCGTACTTGGCCACGCCGGCATGGATCCGACAATCGTCGTTGGCGGCGTTGTCGGCGCTTTCGGATCAAACGCGCATCTCGGTACCAGTGATCTGATGGTCGTTGAAGCCGATGAAAGTGATCGATCGTTTCTGATGCTGACGCCAACGATTGCGGTCGTCACAAATATCGATCGCGAGCACATGGATTACTACCACGACATGGATGACGTGCGCGCCTGCTTTACGAATTTTGTTAACAAGGTCCCGTTTTACGGCGCATCGGTTCTTTGTCTCGACGACCCGAATGTGCAGGCCATCATTCCGGCTGTGGAACGACGCCGCATTACTTATGGCCTTAGCGCGCAGGCTGACATCTCGGCGCATGCGATTCGTTACGATCAGAATTTCGGATCAATCTTCACCGTCTGGCACGGGGCGGACGTGGTCGGTGACATTTCATTGTGTGTGCCCGGGCTGCACAACGTCTACAACGCTCTCGCCGCGATTGCCGTTGGATTTGAGTTAGACGTGCCGTTTACGCAAATAGCAGAAGCCCTGGCGAGTTTCACCGGAGCCGGCCGGCGATTTCAGTTCAAAGGCGAAGCTGGTGGCGTGATGGTTGTTGACGATTACGGCCACCATCCGACGGAAGTTAAGGCGACCCTGGCGGCGGCCAAAATCGGTTCGGGTGGTCGACGCATCGTGGTGTTATTTCAACCGCATCGCTACAGCCGGACACACGATCTGATGGAAGAGTTTGCGCGTTCTTTCAACAATGCCGACACGCTTTTCGTTACCGACATCTATGCCGCGAGTGAGGATCCGATTGAAGGAACAACGGCGGAAGCGCTGACCACCGCGATCCAGCGTTTTGGCCACAAGGACGCCCGCTATGTTGGAGCGTTGGAAAACGCCCCCGGGGCCTTGCGAGATCATGTGCAACCGGGAGATTTGGTTTTGACTTTGGGAGCCGGGACGGTCAGCCGGGTCAGCGATCAGTTGTTGGCACTGCTTCGCGAAAAAAGCGAAGCGAAGGGTATCTAGTCTCCGCTCGCGCGAACTGCTGGTAGTTATGGACGAAACCGCTGAAGAAGAGAACTTTCAGGAACGCGACGTTGCTCTCGACGAGATCGCAACGCGACTCGGCGTGCGCGCCGAACGCGGGCGTCGCTTTGCGGAGTTAACGAGTTTGCGCGTTGGTGGCGCGATTGATTGGGTTCTAGCACCAGACACGGAAGCGCAGGCGGCCGCAGTCGTGCATGAAATGGACCAGGCAGGAATTGGCTGGCGAGCACTGGGATCAGGAAGCAACATCCTTGCCGACGACAGTGATCATCACTACGTCGTTTTGAGCCTCAAGGACCTAAAGGGTGAACTTGAGTTTGACGGCGAGCGCGTGTCCGTACCGGCTGGTTATTCGCTGCCGCGGCTTTGTATCGATGTTGCGCGTCAAGGGCTTTCGGGAATCGAAGGCTTGGGCGGAATTCCAGGCACAGTCGGCGGTGCGCTGTGGATGAATGCCGGAGCCTATGGCCATGAGATAGGCACTGTCACGGAAACGGTGCGGGTGGCACGCGATGGACTGGTGGTCGATGTTCCCGGCACGAGCGTTCAATGGAACTATCGGCACACTTCATTTAGGGAAGGCGAGCTTTTGCTTGGCGCGACCTTGCGGCTGACACCCGACGACCCAGAGAAAATTCGCACGCGCATGGAAGACGCCAAATCGCGACGGATGGCGACGCAACCACACGGGTCGCGTTCGGCTGGCTGTTTCTTTAAGAACCCACCGACGGGTGCGGTGGGCACCGGCAAGATCATTGATGAGCTGGGAATGAAGGGTTCGCGAAGAGGAAGCGCGGTTATTTCTCCGGTCCATGCGAATTTCATTGTTACGGAGGGTGAAGGCGCGCGAGCCGAGGACGCGCTGGCCCTGGCCGAGGAGATTCGTGAGCGTGTCAAGAACGAACATGGAATTGAGCTTGAGTATGAGGTCGAACTCTGGCGGGCGAGCAAGCCCAAAAACAAGCCAGGGGCCGACGATGTGCACGATATGCACGGGGAACCAGATCGAAAGGAATCGAAGTGAGAGAGCAAGTCGTCGGACAAAAAGTAGGAAACCGCAGCGGCTTGGGCAATCACCGCCGCTCGAGTACTGCGACGCAACGGCCAACGCGACGTGAAAGTCCCGGCGGAGCATTGGTGGCACGCCTGCGCGCCGTGCTCGGTTATGTTCCGGCACTTCTGAAGATCGTTTTGGCCATAATTGTTGGTGTCGTCATTTTCGCGGGCTATCGCGCCGCGGCGTCGGCCAGTTTCTTCCAGATTCGAAAAGTCGAAGTGCAGGGCACTTCGCGAGTCTCAGCTGATGAGGTTCAGGGGCTCGTTCGCAAAGAGGTTGAAAAGACCGGCGTTTGGAAAGCTGATCTGAAAGGAATGAATGCGCGACTGGAAAAATTGCCATGGATAAAAACTGCGATTGTGTCGCGCGTATTGCCCGATGGGATCCGCGTTCGCATCACTGAGCGTGTTCCGCGCGCCGTGGTTCGCACAGCCTCAGGGCGCTTTCGCTGGGTGGATGAGGATGCGGTTCTGCTCGGCGAGATGTTGCCAACGGATCAAATACCGCCCTTCTTCCTGCGTGGCCTGAATGAGGAAGACCCGGAAGGAATGCGCACGGAGAACCGCGAGCGCGTGGAAAAGTTTATGGAGTTGCAGCGAGCCTGGGACGCCGCCGGCTTATCCGAACGTGTTAGTGAAGTGAATGTGATCGACATTAAGGATATTCGAGCGCAGTTGGCCGGTGACGATTCGCACATCGAGATTCGCCTGGGTTCTCAGGATCAGGGCAAGCGACTGAAGGATGGACTGGAGGTGCTTGACGGGCAAAGGCAGTCGGCGCGGGGCTCACTTATTAGCTATATCGATCTGAGCCAGGGGAATAAGCGAGCAATTGTCGGTCTGACGTCCGGCGCCCACGCGACTCAAGCTAGTCAGGTGTCAAATCCGACTCTCGACTCGTCCAGTGAGACGACGCCTGATCGGCAGACGGTTGTTGCAGTTTCGCGCGCAAATACGAATGCCGCGGCTATCAGGAATGCCGCTACCAGGACCGCAAGGGATCGCACCGCCAGAGAGTCGGCAACGGAAAACAGACCAGACAAGGCGAAGAAGCCGGATCGTCAGAGATAATAATCGCAGAAATCGGTTCAAGTAAGGAGCACTTCTAGATGGCCAAGCGTACGCAGCACACAATCGGTCTCGACATAGGGACCAGCAGGGTGACGTGTATTGCTTGTGGGCCAGGCGAAAGTGGACTGTTGAATATTGTCGGCATCGGCGAGGCTGAAGCGCGTGGATTGCGAAAGGGAGTGATCGTAAATCCTGATGCCGCAGTCGATGCAATCAAAAGAGCGGTTGAAGAAGCTGAGCGCATGAGCGGGATTGAGGCTGAAGAAGTAACGATCAATTTGGCGGGCTCTCACATTCTCGGCTTTAACGGTCAGGCAATCGTAGCCGTGTCAGGTCGCGATCGAGAAATCACCACGGAGGACGTGCGCCGAGCTATCGACTCTGCCTGTGCGATTCAACTTCCGGCTGGACGTGAAATAGTGGACCGCTTACCGCAGGAATTTATCGTTGATGACCAGGACGGAATTAACGACCCGGTTGGCATGATTGGGGCCCGGCTCGCCGTCAAAGTTCACATCGTCACCAGTCCGGTCACCGCTCGCCAAAATGCCATAAACGCCGTAAATCGGGCCGGATTAATAGTCGCCGACATGGTGCTGGAGCAACTTGCGGCGGCCGAAGCTTCGTTGACCGAAGACGATAAGGAATTCGGCGCGGCCCTTGTAGATGTGGGCGCAGAAACGACTGGATTGGTCATTTATCAACGCGGCGCGGTTCAGCATACGGCGGTATTTCCACTTGGCGGCTCGCATTTCACCAACGATATCGCCTTCGGGTTGCGAACGCCGATTCCAGACGCCGAAAAGATCAAGCGCTCGGTTGGCTGCGCGTCCAGCACGTCGCTGAGTGAAATGGAACGAGGCGAGTTAGTGGATGTTCCTTCCGTCGGTGGTCGCGCGCCGCGTCAACTTTCCCGGCAGATCCTTTGCGACATTTTACAGCCGCGCGCGGAAGAAGTCTTGATGCACGTCGCGGACGAAATCAAGGACGCTGGTTGGGAAAGACAACTCTCGAGCGGGGTAGTACTGACCGGCGGCGGAGCGTTGTTAAGCGGCATGACTGAAATCGCGGAGCAGGTCTTCGATGCACCGGTTCGCATTGGTTATCCCGAGAGAGATCGGTTTGGTGGATTGATTGAAGATGTGCAAAGTCCGGCCTGGACCGCAGCGGCCGGGTTGGCTCTGGTTGCAAGTCGAGCTCAAGCCAGCGAGCTAAGGATCGCAATGAGTCGGCGCGGCTCGACGGGCCGACTCACTCATTTTGTTTCAAGATTTCGTAATCGTTTCAGTAGTATTTTTTGACAAGTTGTTGTATGCTTTCGCCCCGGTCGCACAAGATATAGTCCGCAACATATCGATGCCGATGGCGCGAGCAACCCAACATAGGAGAAAAGGGCCCTGGAAGCCTTCTCGCTTCGGAAGAGAGGAAACAACTATGGCAGAGGACGCGCGTCTCGATAGAGGCATTAATATTTTCATTGATGACGATCCGCACCCGCTTGGTGCGCGCATAAAAGTGATCGGCATCGGCGGTGGCGGCGGCAATGCTGTCAACCGCATGATCGAGGCCGGCATCGAGGGCATCGAATTCCTCGTTGCCAACACCGACCTTCAGGCGTTGAAGCGATCCAAGGCGCCTATCAAAATACAACTCGGCAGCAGGCTGACGAAGGGACTGGGTGCTGGAGCAAATCCTAACGTCGGACGCGAAGCCGCGCTTGAAGACACTGACAAGATCATCGAAGTCCTTGAAGGCGCGGACATGGTTTTTGTTACGACTGGTCTTGGCGGCGGCACGGGCACCGGCGGAGCCCCGATCATCGCATCGCTGGCGACCGAACTAGACGCGTTGACTGTCGCCGTGGTGACAAAACCGTTCCATTTCGAAGGACGTCGCCGCATGCAGCAAGCCGAACAAGGCTTGCGCGAATTGCGTGAGTGCGTAGATACAGTAATCACAATTCCAAACGAGCGCTTGCTGCATACCGTACAGAAAGATTCATCTCTGGCTGATTCCTTTGGCGTGGCCGATGATGTTCTTCGTCAGGCTGTTCAAGGCATTAGCGATCTAATTACTGTTCCTGGCTTGATCAATCTCGACTTTGCCGACGTTAAATCAATCATGCAGGGAATGGGTATGGCTCTAATGGGTGCCGGGCGCGCGCGTGGGGAGAATCGCGCGATTGAAGCAACCCAACAGGCAATCTCGTCGCCGTTGCTCGAGGAAGCTACGATCCAGGGCGCAAAGGGTGTTCTCATCAACATCACTGGCGGGCCTGACCTGACCCTCTATGAAGTGAACGTGGCGTCGACCATCATTCGCGAGGCAGCCGATGAAGATGCCAACATAATCTTCGGCGCCGTAATCGATGAGAACTTGAGGGATGAAATGAAGATCACCGTCATCGCCACCGGGTTTGGCCAGGAAGCTGTAGCCGTTGCTTCAGCTGCAGCGGTTTCGAGCCTGCCAGTGAGCGCGCCGCGCTTTGTGCAGCGTCCGTCCGACGATTTGCCGAGACCGATGATGCAAGCAAGACCAGACGACCTGGACGTGCCTACCTTCATTCGCAAGAAAGCCGACTAAGCGACCGAAACCCAGCCATCTGAAAGGAAGGCCAGCTTGTTGGGCCTTCCTTTTGCTTTGAGGAATGTGCGCTTCCAGACACTACAGTTTCGCCTTTGCTTTTTGACTCCCGCTTGTGTAGCATGAGCGTCATTCCTTGCAGGGTTTTCCAATACGGTTCAATTTTCGTCCCAGTCGAATGGCCGCAGCCTGCGAGTTACTGTGATCCGCGCTATCACGTCCCCGCCAAATGTGTGTCGCGCGAGTTGATCGCGATTTGATTTTGAATCCGTCTTAATTCATTGGAGGTAGTCACAAGTGAGTAACCGTAAACTGATCAGGACCACGCTCGCCGAGGTGAAGGGTAAAGAGCGTATAGTGCCTCAACCCAGAGAGAGAGAGCGCTCCAACAATGGTTCCCATCGTGGGCCCGGCGGTGGTGACAGAGATGGCGGCAGAGACTCCGGCAGAGAAAACGCGCGTGCTCAGCAAAGCTCGGTACAGGTGCGCAAGCGAACGCCCCCGCCGATGGAGACTAACGCAGAACTTTTTTATTACAAGAAACAGATCGATGCGCACACGCCCATGGTGATTGTATTGCTTGACGGCGAGGAGATTGAAGGAACAATCGAGTGGTATGATCGCGGCGCCCTGAAGGTCAACCGGAAGTCAGCGCCCAACCTCCTGCTTCTCAAGAGAAACGTCAAGTACATGTTTAAGGCCGAAGATCGCGTTGCCGAAGCTACGGAATAAGGCACATCGGCGCCTACTCGGTTTCCTGACTCCCTTCATATCCCAGTAGTTGTCTGGTCTCAACCAATGAGGCAGTTTGATGAAAACTCATCTCATTCAGGTCCCCATCAGCGCCGATCCTTGCCGCGAATCGCTATCACGATGGGCGATCCGGCCGGGATTGGTCCGGAAGTAGTTTTAAAGGCTGTAGCGGAAGAAGAGATTCGGCGCGTCTGCATCCCCATCATCATTGGCGACGCCCAATTGCTCGCGCACACCGCACGCACTCTCGATCTACAGTCCGGCTATGACATTGTTCGCTCAGGCGAACCAATCCCCGAGCAACTCTCAGAACCGATCATCTTTCATCTGGATAACATTAACTGGGTTATCGAATCAGGCGTTGAATCGGGTGCCGCGGGAAAAGCGGCGGGTGGTTACATCGAAGCCGCGGTCGAACTGTGCGCGGCGGGAAGTGTAGACGCGATCGCCACAGCGCCAATCAACAAGCGATCACTCTTCCTTGGTGGTTATAGTTTCCCCGGGCACACGGAGTTTTTGGCCCACCTCACCGGTAGCGAAGAGTATGCGATGGCGTTCGTAGCCGCCAATCTGCGCATAGTCTTAATCTCAACGCACGTACCGCTGGCAGAGGCGATCAGGCTGGTAGAACGGGATCGCATCGTCAGAACCATCAACCTGACCAATCGTGAACTGAAACGTTGGGGCATTGAGCGGCCACGGTTGGCGATGGCCGCTTTGAATCCACATGGCGCTGAAGGTGGACTATTTGGGATGGAAGAAATTTCAGAAATTGCCCCTGCCATCGAGGCATGCCGCGATATAGATGACATTAACGTTGCCGGTCCTTACTCAGCAGACACTGTATTCCTGCGTGCTTCTCGCGGAGAGTTTGACGCGGTAATCGCTTGTTATCACGATCAGGCGATGATTCCGGTGAAGTGTCTTTCGTTTGGCGAAGCGGTAAATGTTACTCTGGGCTTGCCGTTCATACGGACGTCTGTCGATCATGGTACGGCATTCGACATCGCCGGCAAGGGAGTCGCAGAGCATTCAAGCATGTCCGCGGCCATCAAGCTTGCTGCGGAGTTATCAAGTCGCGCCGGCGAAAGCGGCTGTGCAATGGAAGTCTAGAATTAACTAAGGAACGAAACCAATGCCTCCGGATACCAAAGAAAAACGGCAAATACTGGTCGCTGACGACGATCCGGCAATCCTACGTCTAGTTTCGGCCATACTTGAAAAAGAGAACTTCGGTGTCACCACGGCCCGCGATGGCAGAGAGGCCTACAAAATTCTGCAAGGCTCGGCAAGCTTCACCGCCGCAATCTTCGATGTCGTCATGCCGCACATCTCCGGGCCCGAGCTGGTGCGTTACATGAAGACCGAAAAGCGACTATTGAACATCCCGGTAATGATGATGACTGCCGAACAGGATCCGAAACTCTCCTCAGACAGTTTCTCAGCCGGCGCAGTAGTTTTCTTGCCCAAGCCATTCACCACGGCGCAACTACACACAATGTTGCAGATGTTGGTTGGCAAACAGGGAAGTTAATTCGAGAACGCGTTTATGATAGCTGGGCAAATCAGGACTGCCTCAATATTTCAACTGCTCGTGTGCTGCGTAATTCTTTTAACGGGCACTGATGCCCGCGCGGATTTGTCTGCGAGTCAAGCACGCAAAGCGATAACGCGAATCGCCGGGTTTGAACTCAAGAGCAGTGAAGTGCGGGTGAAATCGTTATCTGCCAGTGGCTCGGCTGCCGACGTGTCAGCCGACATCAAAACGGTCTTCAAGCTTGAAACGGACAAAGAGGGAAGATGGCGCGTCGCCGAGATTAGAACCGGACAGGATCGTTGGGAGAGCATCGATCTCATCGCGGCTGGACTTGGCACACAGGTGGTCAGAGGCGATTGCAATGCGCCCGATCCGCGTGTCAGAGGCAGGGTAGCAGTTGATCCCAGCGTGAAGCGCGCGCGTTGCTTGCTTGGTCATTTGTTGGGCGTAGAAATTCCTTCAGACGCAATCCGAATCCAGGAAGTGAACCCGATGCCAATCCCCATGGCGTCACAGCCTTCGGCAACCATTGTGGCCTGGTTGCGAGTGGACACGCGGCTAAGAAGCGATAAGAGTGGTTGGCACGTGACGGAGTTGCGGACCGGAAATCGCGACTGGGTCAAACTCGAACCATTCCTCGCCGCATTGAACCAACACAAACAGAAACTGGCGCATTCAGAACTAGAACTGATCGCCGGTGCTCTGGAGAAGTTTCGCAGAGACCGTGGCTTCTATGTCGTTTCCGACAAACAGTCCGTGGCGATCGACTTCCTTAGCCCTCGCTACCTGGGGCGAGTAATTCGAGTAGATCCGTGGAACCAGCCTTACAAGTATCTCGGTGAACGCGATCATTTCACGCTGCGCTCCACCGGTCCGGACCGCAAAGCCGACACGCCCGACGATATACTCCTCAGCGAGTCGCGGAATTAACAAATCGTAAAATTGCGTTCACGGATGGAATTCACTCGTTGGCGATGAAGAAATAGATCGCCCTGGCAACACGCAATAAAACGAACTTCGTTAACCGTGGAGCGTTATTACGACCGTTAAGGAGCTCTCAAACGAAAGGAGTCCGCAAATGCGCGTCCGCTCGATATTTCTTCCGCTTGTGATTTGTGTCTTAACACTGTTCAGCGCGCAATCATTTGCTCAAAGCGTCGAACGTCGTCAGCCAGGTGCGACTCGTCAGGGCGAGGAAGCATCGGTAGGTCGTCCGCCGAATGCCAATTCAATCGAGGCAGTAGTAAATGAAATCGATCTCTTACGAAAGTCGCTGCAGACTTTGAACCTGCGGTTGCGCGAGATCAGTGAAAGACTTCCTGCGCTAGATTCAAAGCAAAGCGGTTCGAACGACAAACAAAATCGCGTTGCGCCCACCTTAGAACTGTTAGCCCGCGCCGAAGAGCGCGCCGGGATCTTGCGGAAACAGCTTATCGAGTCGATCGAAAAAGAAACTGCTTACAGAAGCCGCCTGGCGCAGATGGATGAAGAGGTTCGTCCTGAAAATGTTGAGCGCGCTTTGAGCGGCGTCGGAACAACGCGCACTGCTGAAATACGAGAAGTTCGACGTCGCTCGCTCGAAATCGAAAAGAGGGGACTTGAAAGCCTGCTGAACCTAAACACCCAAAGCCGCGCCCGACTTGAAGACGACGTCAAACAAGCTGATTCGCTGGTCTCCAGAATTCGCCAGCGCCTGTTCCCTTTGATTGATAAGGAGATTGAGAGAATTACTCCTAACTAAGGTGAGGCCTGGACTTCGGGAATTCACCACCAACCACCTAAATCCTCCCAGTTTTGATTAAACTCTTGACGCGCCATCGCGCCGATGGTAGTTTCAAACAGTGGCTTTGCTCTGGAAGGCCCTCGTTATTAGACAAGCAGCAAACCCCGGCCGGCGCCGACTGTTAGCTCTAACCCCGCCAGTGGCGCTCACTTCAGCTAAGGTACCCAAGCTTTGTTAGCTGGACGAAAACTCCTACTCGCCGACGATTCAATCACGATTCAGAAAGTTGTTGATCTTACTTTTGCTGACGAAGGCGTCAACGTGCTGTGTGTAAGCAACGGACATGAAGCGATTGAGGCCCTGGCGGAGTTCTCACCGGATGTAGTGCTCGCGGATGTCTTCATGCCCGAAATGAACGGCTACGAAGTTTGCGAGTACATTAAACAAAACGACAAGTTCAAGCATATTCCTGTTATGCTTTTGGTGGGCTCCTTCGAGCCATTCGACGAAGAGGAGGCGCGCAGAGTTGGCGCGAACGACACTTTGACCAAGCCCTTTCAATCAATTCGCCGCTTGATAGAAAAGGTCGGATTGCTCTCGAGCAAACGGCCACCGGAGGAGCAGATACCTACTGCTGAACTGCCGCATGCCGAGGAACCGCCACTCGAAAAACTCACCACCGCGGAACTGGAAATCACTACCGCCGACACGCAGCCGTTGCCGCCGGAACTCAGGCACGTGGTAGAAGCGGCCGCAGCGTCGCAGGCGCAGGCAGAGGCGAGCCGACCTGCGGAGGCGCAAATGAGTTCTCAAGGATATGAAGGCGCAGGTGAAGTGCTCCTCGACCTGGGTGACTTAAGACAAGGACGTTCCGTGTTGGATGACGAATTTGTGTTAGACATCGACCTCGACGAGAGTCCGGAACCGTCACCCGCCGAACCGGCTTTTTCCGGAACGGCTTTCCGCAATCGCGAGAGCTATCGGTCGCTGCCAAAAATACAACCTAGCTATGCGAGCGCTTACGGAGCACCGGCAACAATCTCATCAGAGCCTGCGACAACCACAGACCCATTGGCAACGCCGGTAGCGTACGAGCGAGTGGTTGACGATGAAATTGAGGCGACTGACTCACAAGTTGAAACTGAGCAGATCGTGCCGCAATATTCAGCGCCGCCTTCCGTGCCGGCTCCAGCTTCAGCGCAGGAGTTGTCGCCCCAGATGATTGACGCGATAGCGCGTCGAGCGGTCGAACAGCTTTCTGAAAAGGTGGTACAGGAAATAGCCTGGGAGGTTGTGCCGCAACTTGCGGAATTGCTGATTAAGCGACAGCTCGAAGAGAAGAATTCATAGCTGGATACAAAACTAAGGAGAGCAGGCGTCACCGAGAGGTCGCCTGCTTTTTCGTTTGCGTAACACTGCCAAATATCTCCTTCAATATGAAAAGCTGCGGCTGTTACCTTACAATGCCTGTTATTCGAATCCTGATGACGCAGTACTGATCAGTGACAGCTGACGATTAACGACATAATGGAAATCTCTAAACAGTACGACCCAGCACAAGCCGAACAGAACCACTACCGGCGTTGGGAGAGTCAAGGTTATTTCGCGCCGGAGATTAATCGCGACCCGAATGCGCCCGCCTTTTCCATCGTAATTCCGCCGCCAAACGTCACCGGCTCGCTGCACATGGGTCATGCCCTGCAGCACACGATGATGGATGTGATCACGCGCTACAAACGAATGTGCGGCTACCGCACGATGTGGTTGCCAGGAATGGATCACGCAGGTATCTCGACGCAGTTGATGGTGACTCGCGAACTTAAGAAAGAAGGCGTAAGTCGCCACGATCTGGGCCGTGAAAAGTTTGTTGAGCGCGTTTGGAAATGGAAGAAAGAATCCGGCGGACAAATCACGAAGCAAATGCGTCGCGAGGGTGTCTCGGTCGATTGGTCGCGCGAGAAGTTCACGATGGATGAAGACCTGTCGCGCGCCGTACGCGAAGTTTTCGTCCGCCTTTACGAAGATGGCATGATTTATCGCGGCAACCGGATCGTCAATTGGTGTCCTAACGATCAAACCGTACTTTCTGATTTGGAAGTGGAAAAAATTCCACAGGCAGGCAAGCTCTACTATCTGCGTTATCCAGCAAAGAATGGGGACGTAGGTGTCACTGTCGCCACAACTCGCCCGGAAACAATGCTTGGCGACACCGCCGTGGCCGTGCACCCAAAGGATGAGCGCTTCCAGAGTCTGATTGGCACAACCGTGTCTCTACCGCTAACCAATCGCGAGATTCCCATTGTCGCCGATGAGTTTGTGGATCCGGAGTTCGGCACCGGCGCCGTGAAGGTCACGCCGGCGCACGATCCGAACGACTACGAGATGGGCGTGCGTCACAACCTCGAGCAGATCGTGGTTATCGATCCGCACGCGAAAATGACCGACGCTGCTGGCGCCGAGTTTGCCGGTTTGGATCGTCACAAAGCGCGCGCGAGGGTCGTGGAAAAGTTTGAAGAGTTGGGTTTGCTGGAGAAGGTTGTCGATTACGAGTTCTCTATTTCCAAATGTGAACGTTGCAAGACAGTCATCGAGCCCTTGATCTCCACGCAGTGGTTTCTGCGGATGGACGAGTTGCGGGATGAGGCGCTGAAGCTATTAGCCGACCGCCAGAAGCCCCAGTTTGTGCCGGAAGTCCCCTACGAGAAGGTTTACTCAAACTGGCTTGAGAACCTGCGCGACTGGACCATTTCGCGCCAATTGTGGTGGGGCCATCAGATCCCCGCCTGGTACACGGCTGAGGGCGAAATAATCGTCGCGCGCTCGGAAGCAGAAGCGCGCGCGAAAGCCGGAACGGATCAACTGACTCAGGATCCAGACGTCCTGGACACATGGTTCTCGTCGCAGCTTTGGCCGTTCTCAGCGATGGGCTGGCCGGAACAGTCAGGCGACCTCGACACGTTTTATCCGACCTCTGTGTTGATGACCGGCCGAGACATCATCTTCCTGTGGGTTTCGCGCATGGTAATGATGGGACTGAAATTCATGGGCCGGGAGCCGTTCGAGGATGTGTTCATAACCGGAACGATTCTCGACGCCCATGGCCAGCGTATGTCGAAGACCAAGATGAACGGCATCGATCCACTCGAGGTCTTTGACAAGTATGGCGTAGACGCGACTCGTCTAAAACTTGCTTCTGTGGGCAGCACCGACATCCGCTGGAGCGACAAGCAGGTTGAGTCGTACCGTAACTTTGCAAACAAGATTTGGAATGCGGCGCGCTTTGCTTTGATGAACTCCGATGGCGCGACTATTGATCCGGAGACGTTGAACGCCTCACCGGAATTCGCGTTGCACGACCGCTGGATAATCTCGCGCCTCAACAAGACGGCTCACGAGGTGCGCAAAGCGCTCGGTGGTTATGAATTCCACGAAGCAGTGCAAACACTCTACCATTTCTTCTGGGACGATTTTTGCGACTGGTACATCGAGCTAACGAAAGCAGATGTAACCTCAGAAGACGCCAGCCCGCAGAGAACGGCCGCGCGTACGCGATTGTTGTCGGTTCTCGAGCAAGCCCTGCGTTTGTTGCACCCGTTCATGCCCTACATCACGGAAGAATTGTGGCAACAGCTTCCTGGGGCGGGGAAGCATTTGTTGCATCCTGCTTATCAGGAAGCCCAGCCGACGATCATGCTGACTGCGTATCCTGAACCGAAGGCGGATGCAATCAATGATGCTGCCGAGTGGGAAATGCAGGCACTCATCGATCTGATCACCCGGGTGCGGAACATTCGTGCAGAGATGCAAATCAAACCGAGCGAGGCCATTCCGATTTTGATCGGTGCTCCGGATGAAAAGCTACGCGCTGTTTATTCCGCCAATAAAAACCAGATTACTCGACTGCTACGGGCTTCCGAGGTATCGGTCAGTAGTCAACTCGAAGCGCCGCGCGCTTCGGCGCGGGCAATACTGGCGGGTGGCGCTGAGGTGGCTGTTCCGCTGGCGGGCCTGATCGATTTTGCGCAAGAACAACAGCGCTTGAGCAAAGAAAAAGAAAAACTTGCGGCTGAAGCAACTAAGCTGGAAGCACAGCTTGCCAATCCGCAATTCGCGGAACGTGCGCCCGCCGAGAAGGTGGAGGAAGTGCGCGCGCGCATAGCCGATATTGCACAGCGCACCGTGCAACTCGACCAAACGATCGCCAGCCTTCAATAGAGCAGACTTTGTTTGAGGAACCAGAGGCATCACCGGCCGTGTAAGCTCGAAGCAGCTTACTGACGCTTGAACGCATCTCTTGAGGAGGCGTATCTTGGGGCTGGATACAGATATTGCTAGCCAGGAAATAATCCAGCGGAGCGTGTTCATGCAAAATCGATTTCTTCGTCAAACTGCATTTTTGCTCAGTCTTATCGTTTTCCTCAGTCTTTGCGTAGTTGATGTCGACGCCCAAAGTCGCCGCCGGCGCCGATCGCGCCGCGTAAGGAGGCCGCCCGTAGTGAGGCCCGTCGTTAAAAATCCGGCGATAGCGGCGCCGGGATCGGAGCTGGAAGCTATTGGCCCTGATGGCGAGAGAATCATCAGCACTGCGGATCAGACTACGAATGAAACAGAGCCGGCCACCGAGGGTGGGTCGTCAAAGAAGAACACTTCAACAAGGGCTTCCGGTGATGGCGACATGCAGCGGACCATCAATCAGCTCTCAACTCAGGTTGACCGGCTAAACGATAAGTTGACGCAAATGCAGCAGAACGATCGCACGCTCATCGATATGGAGCGGCTGACTCGCGCCGAGCAGCGCGCTGAAAGTTTGCGCGCGCAGCAACTGGATACTGAGAGCAAGCTGGCGGATGCGCAGTCCAAGCTTGAACAGATCGAGTATCAACTGCGGCCGGAGAACATTGAGCGCGCGGCAGGTTATGGCACAGTCCATCCGGAAGAGGCCCGCGAAGCGCGGCGCCGCCAATTGGAAAACGAAAAGTCGCGTCTGCTGGCCCAGACCAAGATACTGGAAACCAGCCGTGCTCGTTTGGAAACATCCGTGGCTACCGCTGATGCGGAGGTTGATACCTTGCGGCAGAGGATAGAGTTACAGCAGGCACAGCAGGATACTTCAGGAACAACCAAGACTCAGCGACCGAAGCCTGAGTGAAACAGGACAGGAAAGAATTCCCCGTCCTACCTGGAACTCATGGGCACAATCGCACAGCAGGATCTCTACAGCGCTATTGGCGTCGCGCATAATCGTGGCGAGCGAGTAGTAGTTGCCACCGTCGCGCATACGCGTGGCTCAACGCCGCAGCGACGGGGCGCGAAGATGTTGTTCTTCGAAGGCGGGGAAGTGGCGGGGACGGTTGGCGGCGGTTGCATCGAGGCCGAAGTTTGGGCCGAAGCGCGCGAGGCAATGCGATCAGGCAAGTCCGCGCTGCATCACTTTTCCCTGACTGCCGAGGAGGCAAGCGAAGAAGGAATGGTTTGCGGAGGCACGATGGACATCTTCATAGATGTCTGGGCGCAGTAATTTAGGGAACAATATGCTGTTTCCGGCGTCAAAACGGCTAAACAGAACTTCACCTTGGCCAATTAAGGAACGTCCTGATGATAACAAGCCGTTTAAGCAATTCGTTCTTGTTCGTTTTGATCATCCTCAGCATTGTTGTGGTCACGGCTTTCGCATTCGTCCGGCAGCAGAAGACTAAGCAGGTGAACAATCCCACGGAAGGCGACCTCAAGGACCTTGTGGTCAGCCTTGAGCGCACGACTTGCTATGGTGATTGTCCTGCCTACAAGTTAACTATTTACGGCGATGGCCGTGTTGAGTACGAGGGTACGGCGAACGTAAAACTTACGAATAAGAAGGAAGGTCATGTTCAGCCCGGCGATCTCAAGAAAATTATTGCCGCGTTCGACAAAGCCAACTACTCTTCTATCAAGCCGTACACTTACGACACTTGTACCTGCACGCTCTGTACTGACATGCCAACAGCAATCACCGAAATTCGCGCGAAGGGAGTATCTCACCGGGTTGAGCATTACTACGGCTGCCGCTGTGCTCCCAGAGAGTTGTGGGAACTGGAAGAGGGCATCGACCGCATCGTCGGCACAGAGCAGTGGACGGGCGACGTAAGCAAGCAGGGGCCCCGCGGAACCACCTGCTTCGACCGGTAGCGCTTGCCTGCCCAATGGGTAGAAACAGATGCCAGAATCTTTCATCGAAAATTACAAAGCCAAGCACCAGCATCCGCTCAACCGGCTGACGCACAGCATCGGCATACCCCTGATTGTCATTTCACTGCCGCTGTTTCTATTCAACTGGCGTTGGGCGCTCGGGTTGTTTGTAGTTGGCTGGATTCTTCAATTCGTCGGCCACGCCGTTGAGGGCAATCGACCGGCCTTCTTCAGGAATCCAATGTATCTGCTGGTCGGTCCCTGGTGGCTACTTCGTCGAGCGGCGGCTGCCATCGGCTTAACAAAGACTTCTCCTTCCAAGTGAAACTCGTTTACGTTCGTTACCCCCTGCGCAATGGAATCAAATGTCTTCAGGCGAATCTCACGACAGCAAACAGCAGTCTGATTCGGTTACAGAAACTGTCTTGCGAATACTCCAGGAGGGTTCCGTCGCTGTAGTGGCTACGCTGATTGAAGCCGCAAATGCTGCGACAAGCGTGGGAGCGAAGCTGCTCATTTCTGACCCAGGCGCAACGGGCCAGACGGTTGGCAGTCTAGGTAACGTGGCGCTTGATCGCGCGGTCATAGAGCAAGCGAAGTTGCTCGACTCAAGAACCGACACGCGCGTCTTTCAAGTTAAGGAATTCGCGCCGGAACTGACTGCGTGGGGCGACGCGAAAATTCTATTCGAGCGCATTCAGGCGGAACCGCGCCTGGTGATTTGCGGCGCGGGCCACGTGGGAGCATCGCTCGGGAAGCTTGCCAGCTTGATGGGCTACCGTACGAGCTTGATCGATGATCGGAAGGAGTTTGTGACGCGGCAGAGTTTCCCTGAGAAGAACATCGAATTAGTCGCAGCAGACGACTGGTCGCAGGCTGTGGAGGGTGCGGTTGGCAACGGACGCGGAGTCAGCGTGGCAATCGTCACGCGCGGGCACAGCGAAGATGAGCAGTGCCTGCGTGCGGTAATTGGCTTTGACGTTGACTACATCGGACTCATTGGCAGCAAGCGCCGCACGAACATTGTGCTGCAGCGCCTTAGTGATGACGGAGTCGACGCAGCAAGACTGCAAAGAGTTCATGCTCCGGTTGGGCTCGACATCGGCGCAGTTACGCCAGAGGAGGTTGCACTGGCGATCATGGCCGAGATTGTTGCCGTGCGCCGCGGGGGAAAAGGTGGACCGCTTTCCGCCTGGAGGAGATATGAGAAGGCATACTAACCTTGTTAGACGGCGACTCAATGATATAATGTGGCTGAAAGGATTGAACTATCAATGAAGGTTTTTATTAGCTATTCCTCTAAAGACGAAGCCCTGGCTAGCAAGTTGGTGCACTCTCTGGAAGATGCTGGATTGGATGCCTGGTTCAAGAAACGCGAGGTTTTGCCCGGAGATAATTGGGCGGAAAAAATCGCTAGTGGGTTAAAGGAATCCAATGCGATGGTAGTTTTGGTCACGCCTGACGCTTTGGAATCTGATGCAGTGCAAGGCAACATTAGTTATGCGTTAGGAGAAAAGTCGTTTAGCAAGCGGTTGATACCCGTAATCGTGGGAGACTCGACAGACTTTCCGACAGACAAGCTTCCCTGGATTTTCAAGCGACTTCACACGGTAAACCTGTCGAAGGATGGAGAGAATGAAGAGCAATTCAAACAAATTGCTCAAGCCCTCAAAGATGCTGCGTAACTCCTCATAATATGTCTGCAAGCCGGCCTCAAGAAGTTTTCCTCTCTCACTCAAGTCTTGATGGGCAATTCGCTACTGACCTCGCTGGAGTGATGAGACGACACGGAATTCCGGTCTGGTTTAGCCAAACAAACATCCTGGGTGCGCAACAGTGGCAAGCCGAGATTGGAGCCGCGCTTCAACGTTGTGATTGGTTTGCGATCATACTTTCACCGCAATCGGCTGATTCAATGTGGGTGAAGAGGGAATTGTCATATGCCTTGCAACAAAACCGCTTTGAAACCACGATAGTTCCCATAAGTTACCAACCCTGTGATCTTGAGGTGTTTTGGGCTCTTTCAAGCTTTCAAATGGTCAACTTTACTGGATCCGTGGATGATGGATACCGGGATCTGCTTCGCATTTGGGGCATAGGCTATCAAAGGCTGCAGGTGTAGGGGAGCAATTCCTAAATCAGTTTTGACCAGAATCGACCTCGGGGTTCGAAGTTACTGCTTCAGGTATTTCTCCGGCAGTGGCGTCTTCTCATCCTCGCCTTGCCAAAAGATCGTGACGATCCACCAGCGCTTACCGTCGTTCATTAGCTGAATGCTGTTGATGCCGCGTTGAAATGGCTTCGCGTCATCCGGAGCATGTCTTGATTCATAAGTGCTAAAAGCGTGGACAATCTCGCCAAACTGTTCTGATACGCGCGCGGCTTCTTTTTCGAAGAAGCCTTCCTTCTCGAAGAATCCACTGCTGCGCTCGATATATTCATCAACCGTCAAGACGCGTGATCCGTAGCCGCCTCCCGGCCGCGGGTCCGTCGGAATCAAACGCGCCCCCGGAAGGAACAATGAACGCATACGATCCCAGTTGCGCTTCTTACCGGCGGGACCGGAAATTACGTCGTAAACCGCCCCGATGATCGAATCGACCGAAGCGACATCAGCAGGATCGGCAGCCGGTGTTGCTGGTGGTGC
>Ga0180089_1000003_pt1 | contig 23398 bp, 21 predicted proteins | sample EasRiv860_16_10D_FD_123016 | JGI IMG/M metagenome (GOLD analysis project Ga0180089, IMG submission 123016) | Soil microbial communities from meander-bound floodplain in the East River, Colorado, USA - East River metaG ERMLT860_16_10D | ecosystem: Environmental > Terrestrial > Soil > Floodplain ... | reverse complement strand
TTGCCCCTTGCGCCATAATCCCCTCATACACACCATAAATTACTCACTGTGCATCCATTACCTAACCGGCTTTTGGTTCTAAGCCGAGGTGATTCTGTGTGGTCGTCCCCTGAGGCTGAATATTCATATAAACGTGCCAAAAAACATGAGGTTAAGAAACCTTCAGCTCATGGGCTTTGCCCGTATCGCCGGTCCTCTCTTCGCCCGAAGGCGAGGGACTTCAACCATCCCTCCCCCGAGAGGGGCATTAACAAACGCCTTTCGCTCACATTCCTCACCCACGCACAACCGTACCCACCACCTCTGCAAGCACCTGGGCATCGTATTGCCAGTTGTATCGTGCGCGTACAGCCTCCTCGCCACGCCGTCCCATATCGCGTGCGAGCTCTGCATTATCCAGCAGATGCCGCACGGCTCGTGCAAAACTCGCCTCGTCACCAGCCTGGAAAACCACCCCGCATCGTTCCGCTTCCACGATACGCTTAAGAGGCGGGACACTAGACACAATAACCGGCTTCGCGCATGCCATGTAGTCGAACAGTTTATTAGGCACCGTGGTGCGTTTGTGTTCCGTGTCGGAATGCGGGATGAGTCCCGCTGTGCTCGATAGCACCATCGCCGGAATCACGTTGTGATCGACCCAGCCCATAAACGAGGTATGCGCCTCGACACTCAGCTCGCGTGCAAGACATTTCAAATTCTCGATGTCGTTGCCGGTTCCAACCACGACAAGCAGCAAGTCCCGGTACTCCCCAACCAGCCCGGGCAGTGCGCGCACGATCGCCTGCAGACCCCGCGCGCGATTAACGTACCCCTGATAGATCAGCACTCGTCGATCCCGCCACTGGTCGGTAACCTGCTCCACCCCGCCTGCGAATTTACTGATCTGCTCGACACTCGGGGTGTTGCTGACGATTGCCACCTTTCCCTCTGGCACACCCATCGCAAGCAATCGATCCCGAGATTCTTCCACTACAACCAGAACGCGATCGGCCAGTTTGACGCATAGGCTCTCTAGCCGCGCTCCTAGTGTTGGATTTTTCAACACGAAATTAAACAGGTTATATCGTTGATCCGATGCCACCTCGCGCCATAATGCCGGATAGTTTTCGGCCATATCGAAAATGACCGGGATACCGAGCCGTCGACCAGCCAAGATCCCTGCCGGCATGAGCGGCAGGTCCCGCACAATCAGGGCATCAAGACTCTGCAGCTTGGAAACACGACGGATAAAATGGTACCACATCGGATTGAAGCCGATGGGAAGTGATACGATGTTATTGAGTCTCGAATTCGAGAGCGGGCACATTCTGTGCACCGTAAAGCCGTCAAATGACTCCATCACGCTTTCGCGTCGTCGATTCCTCGCCAAGATATGCACGTTGTGACCGTGATCACGCAGGGCATTCGCCATCTTCTCGATTCGCACATCCCAGGGATAATCGTCCTTCCATACGATGCCAATCTTCATGCTCGCGCACCTACCATCTGTCGTTATTGCCTCACTGATTATGACCGCTATGGTCGGACACGTGCACGGAAATAACTGCACAACTTCCTTAAAACGAAACGCACAAGCAACACGAGATAGATAAGCTTAAAGCGTGGCAACCTGCGAATGAATGCGACAATACCCTGCTCGCGAATCAATCGAAGGTTAACCGCAATATTAATGGTGGACCACAATTCGCTCGCCTGATGATAGTAGCGCTGCGTATAGTCCTCCGCGATCAGGGCTTCGGACACCTTTCGTAGCCGCGCCAAAATCGCTATTCCACGCTCTTCGACTGCCGGCTCGGGCTGGAATGATGCGTTGATTACCACTGGGGTGATCTCATAGTCGACGATACCGTATTTATCCAGCTGACAACTCAGCAAGAGTCCCTCCTGTGCCTTGTTGGTACTTAGATCCATCAGCGCGTTGTCGAACACGAAATTACCAAGACTGTAGCATATCAGGCCTGCACCATAACGCTCTGCTCCCTGGAGAACGTGTGGTCCATGCCCAATCACCAACCGTACACCAATCTGTACCAGCGCACGACAGCTCTCGCGGAAATCTGGATGCGGGTAGTCGACAAACTCAAGTCCTGCATGTATCGATAAAATGACATGATCGACCTGCGGAACTAGCGCTTGTATATCTAATCGCATCTGCTCCATGTCGAGCACCGCGGCGCCCGCCCGTTGTTCAGTAGCGCTCTGCACGCCCTTCACTGTATACGCCAGAAAACCGAAGCGAACACCCCGTTGTTCCATAATCACTGGCTGTCGTGCGTCACGCAGATCACTCCCCGCACCGCATGCTTTGATTTCCAGCGCTTCAAGTGCTGCACGTGTATCGCGCAATCCCTGTTCGCGATAATCGAAAATATGGTTGTTCGCGAGGGAAACGACATTAAAGCCCGCGGCTTGGATCGCAGTGAGGCTTTCAGGGCGCGCCTTTAGAAGATGCGCCTGCGCTGGGATGCCATCCGTCGCAGTGGTGAATACATTCTCTAGGTTGCAGAAACACAGGTCCGCGCAGTCCAGAAGCGAACGGACCCTATCGAACAGGAAGCCGACATCGCGGGTAGTTATAAGTGCTTCGACCCCTTCACAAACATTGACATCGCCCACCGCAACAAGCATGGCGCACCCCTCGGGCTCACTCTTCGATCGTCGTTTATTGTTCACGGACCACCGCTTTGAATTTGTTATTGTGGCCGCGTGGTATCTGCTCGACGATTCTGATCGCGATCGGCACTTCATCACCAAGGCGCGCCCGCAGTTCCTTCAGCAACAAGGCGCTGTGCTGCTCGTTCCACGATACGTTGGCCGCACGCTGTTCCGGCACCACTCGGACCTCGATGTCACCCTGGCGCCGTTGCGCAATCTGTGCCTCGCGAATCGGAAGCTCTGCCTTGAACACCGGATCCAATCGGCCGATTTTGCGGCCATCGGGAAGCACGATCACGTCATCTGCGCGCCCTTCGATTTTTTCGATAACCGGAAATGTGCAGCCGCAACCACACACCTCATCTTTAGCCCAAGCCGCCAGATCCCCGATCGGATATCGGATCAGCGGCATAGACCGATTCGTCAGCCCAGTCACCACAACACGGCCCATCTGCCCGGGCGAACACGGCGTTCCGTCCTCGCGCAAAATCTCGAAGACGCCATAATCCGGGCTGATGTGCATGCGTCCTGCGGCGCATTCGAATCCAAAGAACGCCCCCTCTGTCGCGCCATAGGTATCGAATACCCGGCAGCCGAAAACGCGCTCCAAGCGCTCCCGCGCGTGCGCATACAGTGGTTCGGCGTTGGACAGTATGCATTTGAGCGGTGGAAGAATCCCGGTGATTTCAGCGAAATCCGCGAGAGTCAGCAACGACGAAGCATAGCCGAGCAGGTACGCGGGCTTCCATCGCCGCAGCGCGCGCATGTAATATTCCGCATTGCGTGGATGCAGATGGTAAGACGACATATAAAGCTGATTCATCGGATAGGCCGCCACCCAGAAAGGCGGTTGGTGGCGTGTGGCCGGCACCACCAACTGTCCGCCGAGCATCGCCCACCGATCCCGCAGATTGACCCCGGCCAGGTTGCGCCAACGTGCCTCCATATAGGCGTAGTTCAATTGCTCTGCACGGCTGTCGCGCACGATTTTTTTCGGCGTTCCGGTGGAACCACTGGTATATAAGGTGATGCAACCTCTAAAACCGTGGTCCGGGTCGCGATAGCGATCGGGATTTGTCCGGAAATCGGCGATATCGATCACCGGCCAAGTGGGCAATACGTCGAGAGGATCAGCCGGCCGCGCTCTAACCGCAGGATTGCCGCGATAGGCGGGGATGAGCCACGCGGCACGGTTCAGCATCTCGCTCAGTTGCCGGCGCTGGAAATCCTGCCACTGTTCGCGCCGCCACCTGGTTCTTTCCCGGATTGACGGCAGAGCCTTGGCATAGATCAAACCGTAACGCCGTCGCTTCAGCCTCCACGCCTGTACGGAAGCCAAAATGGGCCACAACCCGCTCGGCAAAGAATAGTATAACCTTATGGTGCGTTTCATGCGTGGTACCCGGTGCGGCAACTGTAAGCGATGCACGCTGCTAGGTCACCTCAAGGGTGTGTGCTGCTTTTTAATACTAAAGAAATACCGGTACAACCGTCCATAATTGTTTGCGCCAATGACCCGCTTGAGCAGGTTTTTGGCATCCTTGCTGAGACGGGTCTTCAGCATCTGCATGCTATCGTACTCGAGCCACTTGAGCAGTTGTCCGGTCCTCATTCTGTTCGTAATCGCCAGCCGGCCGACAACCGCCGGTTGTGCCGAGAACGAGCGGCGGTACATGCGCTGCACCTCGGAGGTGCACAGAAACCGGTATCCCGATTCACCTGCCAACCGCACGGTCCTTGGATCGTAACTGCCATGCGGAAAACTCAGCGAATGCACTTCGTTTCCCAGCCTCTGCTCCAGGTGCCGTTTGGACTCGTGCAGCTCGTAGGCGATATCCTCCTCGCTTAAAGTATTCAAATGCCGATGGCTCAGGGTGTGCGATTGGACCGACATCCCTTCTCGCACCAGACATTCCAAATCCTCCCAGCCCATAAACCGCGGTGTACCGACAAAGTTTACCGTGATGAAGAAGGTTGCGCGGAATCCGTACGCCCTCAGGAGAGGCAAGGCGTACTTGATGTTTCCTTCCAGTCCATCGTCAAAAGTGAGAACGACATACTTGCCGTCGTCGCCGGCCTTCCCTGCTTCATCCAGCAACAATCCGCGATAACCGCCGTCAGCAAAAGCCCGAAGATGCTCTTCGAACACCGCGCTGCGCAATATGTAGTGCGGGCTCATGTAGCGGCTCGCCTCCGCAACATCGCTGCCGAGCACCTCATGGTACATCAGTATCGGAATTTTTGGGTCCGTCATTCGCTTACCACCGTTCGCCGCCTCGTTCCCGCGTCATATACCGTGTGATTCCAGGATATCCGCAATACGCGCGGCGGCCAAACCATCGCCGTATGGATTGATGGCTTGCGCCATCCTTTGATAGGCACGCTCGTTTTCGAGTAGTTCAGCCACAGCCGCTACAATCCGATCAGTGTCCGTGCCGATGAGCCTGGCCGTGCCGGCTGTGATACCCTCCGGGCGTTCGGTCGTCTCGCGCAATACCAACACCGGTTTTCCGAGCGAGGGCGCCTCTTCCTGAACCCCGCCGGAATCGGTCAGGATAAGGAACGACCGATTAAGCAGATGCACAAACGACTCGTACGGCAGCGGCTCGATCAAATGAATCCGGTCGATCCCGCCCAGCAACTTGTAGACGTGGGGACGGACATTGGGGTTGTAATGTACCGGCAATACAATCTCAACGTCCTCAAACCGGCGAGCAATTTTTTTCAGTGCCTGCAACGTATTTCTCAGCGGCTGGCCGAAGCTTTCGCGCCGGTGTGTGGTGACGCAGAGAATACGCCGGCTGTCGAACGGTATGCGAGAAAGCACCCGGTCGTGAAAGTGATGGTTCCGTTGCGCCACCATTTTGAGGGCATCGATTACGGTGTTACCGGTCACGGAAATCTGTTTCTCGGCAACGCCTTCCCGGATCAGGTTGGTCTTGGCAAGCGCGGTCGGCGCAAAGTGGAGATCAGCGACCGCGCCGATGAGTCGGCGGTTGATCTCCTCCGGAAAGGGGTTGTGCTTGTTGCCAGTGCGCAGACCGGCTTCAACATGACCAACCTTGATCTTGTGGTGACAGGCCGTGAGTGCAGCGGCAAATGCTGAGGTCGTGTCTCCCTGAACCAGCATGATGTCTGGTCGAACCTTTTCCAGAACCCCCGACAAGCGCTGCAAAATCCGAGCAGCGATGAAGTCGATGGTCTGGCCCTTCTGCATAATGGCGAGATCAATATCCGCGTTGATATCGAAAAGCTTCAAGTACGGGCGGCATAGCTCGCGATGCTGTCCGGTTATGACATTCGTCAGATCGAATCTACTGCCGCGCTTTTCGAGTTCCTTGATGACGGGAGCCATCTTGATCACTTCCGGCCGTGTCCCGATGATGCTCAAGACATGAATTTTCTTCTTTCGTCGGCTTATTCTTGACATTACGAAATCACTCCGCGCTTCACGTCTCGACCGCCCCGAGACACATAGTTCATCGTCGTAAACGTCTTGGCGTTTCCGATATAGTGCCGTCTGTTTCGGCGATCTTCTTCTGCAGCAGCAGCGAGTCCACAAAAAACTTGGCCGCCCAATTGGGATAGGCCAGACGCTGATATCGGCCCCACAGCGGATAGGATCCGGCGATCGCCCCTCGTGTTTCCGGCGGCCCTTCCAACAATTGACGCGCGCACAGAAAACGGTTCAAGGTTTTCGCCGTTTCAAGATACTTCTTTTGACCAGAGATCGCATATAACCGCAAAAGGATCAAGGCAAACTGCGCGTTACCCGTAAGGCATGAAAAATTCGCATCAGACTTCCAGTCGCGATCATACGTCCCGTGGCAGTACCCGTCCTCTCGCATCGTCTTGACGAGCGAATCTGCCGAGCGCATTACCACATTAATATAGTCCTGCCAGTTCAAGCAGGCTCCCGTTTCGAGCAGACCTTCCAGCGTATAGGCAATGGTATGGGTATAGGGAGCCCTATGGCTTTCAAGCTTGAATCCCGTACTGTCAAACCATCCATTGGACTGCTGCTGCGAAACAGCCCAATCAGCATTTCGCCGCGCTGCCGCAGAATAATCCTGTTCTCCGGTATACGCCCCGAGTTCAGCCAATGCCCACGCCACACGAGTATAGTAAGTATGCGGTATGGCGTTGAATGCATGCTTAGTCCACGTTCCCACTTCATCCTGAACCTGTGTGAGCCAGCGACCGGCCTTCACTGCTCCATCCAGATATCTCGTATCTCCGGTTGCCTTATGTGCCGCAATAAATCCAAAAATCACCTGGCCAGTGTCAAAAACGAACCCCTCATAGCCGCTGCCGAGCGGCCCGCCGTTAAAACTACCGTCAGTATTCTGGATCGATAACTCCCAGTCGGCCATGCGCAAGGCGCGTTCTACTAATTCATTCCTTTTTGTGAGCGACGCATACTTGAGAAACGTGGGAATAATGTACCCCGTAGTCTCCGGATAAGATGATTGCCATCCCTTTATCAAAGAATATCTTAAGGACACACCTCCATCATTTTGTCGATCTTGCGCTACGCATAACCACTGCACCGCCGCATCAACGTGGTCGTCGAGCGCACTAACCTGCCCGCCCGGCCATATCATATCTTTCAGCACACGTGAGCTTAATTGGAAAAAATTCAAGATACCAACCTTTGTTATCGTTTGCAGTACCAACGATAGTAAGAAATCGTCGCGCTTTCGGAATTGTATTCGCGAGGCGGCAACTGTTGCACTGTCATGGGATTTTTAAAAATATTTTTATCGAAGATACAAGGTGGTAATAGTGGTGAATCGCTTTGTTAAAGTCCAGAATCAGTTGTCTCCATTCATACAGTCCTACAAAGCTTTCGTGACGTATATGCCACAGGTGTTAATTGAATTGAAACTCTTTTTATATATCCGCATAATCCAATTCTGGTTTGCGATTACCTTTTCGAAGTGATCGTTATTGAAAAAGATAATATAGATCTTCCGTGGATATTGTTGGTATGAATCGTATATATTATCTACCACTTTCTTCAGGGCTTGGCCTTTGAAGGGATTATAAAAGAAAATCATGTTCACATCCTTCGGTACCACATACTGCGTCGCATCCATCTGATATAACTCGACAGATGCAGCTCGCTTATATCGCATTTTGCCAACATTATTCTTCGCTGCTTCCAGTAATGCAGCAGATAATTCAATTCCGATTACACGTTTAAATGGAAGTGTTGCAGCTACAACAACAGCACGACCCTTTCCGGCGCCATAATCCACGAACGTACTTTTGGATTTTTCCAGCGGAATTCTCTCCAGCACCGAGTAGATCGCCCTGTATCCTATAGGAATATAGGCATTGAATTCCGTATTGGTAAACCCAAGATCCACCGGATTGATATAACCGTATGTGTCAATACCTAAATGTCGTTCATAGTAATTGCCGGCAGCCCTATCAACAAATGCGTGTACAAAATCGTTCATCCCATACATTTGTATGTAATGAATAGCATTCTGAGCCTTATGTATTGTTCTATCCAGCAACAAGGTTTATTTTCCCTATAACAACCACGTTACACTCCTCAGAAATTGGTGTAGTGGTGCATCTCAGAGTTCGCCTTAACAATATATCAACACGTGCATCGCACGTAAATCAAGACAAAACCCGCACGTACCACAGCGTTACCTCTTCGGCCTCGATAAGCAATATAAAAATTATTTTACTACGAAAACGCAGGAAGGCCCAATAATGAAACCCCATCAGGAGATATTCCATCCGATTCTCAAGGAAATCGCCGGCAAAAAGGTCGAAATGTCACCAACCAGAATAGTATGGTACGAGCCAGTTCATTCCGGTTTTTCGCCATCGAGACGAAAGCCCATAATGCGTTCATAGATGGCATAGTACTGTTTCGCCATAGCGGCAGATGAAAAACTTTGTTCCGCCTTCGTTCGTGCCGTCGCCGACATGCGTTCTGCTTCTACTGGATAAGTTAACATCTTTCTGATTGCATTCTGCAGCGCGATAACATCCTTCATCTCCACCAGCATGCCCGTTGTATCGGGCTCTATGATTTCTGCCACATCACCCACCCGCGTGGCGACGATCGGGACACCGCATGCCATGGCTTCGAGAAGCACCATGGGGAAAGCCTCTTGCAGCGAGGGCAGCACGAATACATCCATTGTCGCATATAGCATCGGCGTATCGCTCCGGTTTCCGGTAAAAATCACACGATCCGTGATTTGCAGCGCCCGAGCTTCCTCTTTCAGAACATCAGCCTGCTCTCCATCACCGACAATCATCACGCAGACATCTTGCCTTTCTTTTATTAGGTTTCTGACGGCACGTAATAGATAGCCAATCCCCTTTTCTGGCGAAAGTCGTCCCACGAAACCGATCACATGCCGGTTGCCTATGTGGAGCTGCCGTTTGGCCTCGTCCCGACTTACGTGTCTTTGATACTTCTGGATATCGATACCGTTACCAATCCGTACGATCTTATGGGGCGATACGTGCTTCGTCAGTTCGGCTACGATCTCGTTCGATACACCGACGACCATGTCAAAGCTCCGCAATATTCTTTTATCGAGCCATGCGTAAAATCTCATGGCCAGGCTCTTGCCCAGCCAGTTATGGCAGGTGCTCACTAGCCGGCAGCCCGTTCCCAGACACGCCAGCAAGGTGTAAATATTTGTTTTGTATTTATGGCTGTGGGCGATCACAATCGCCTGCTCACGAATATATTCGCGCAGCCGGAATACGACCCCAAGATTCAGCTTGCCCGGACAAGGCAATACCACGTATCCCGCCAGGTTCGGCTGCACCGCCGCCAACAATTCCGCATTTGACGTCCGGCAGTTGTCCAGCACAGCGAGGTAATTCGCTACCCCCATTTCGGCAAGCCGGTGAATCAGCTCGGCGGCCATGTTTTCCGCACCATGATAGCCCGTGCTGCTCATGAGATGGAGGACTCTCATCGGCTTTGCGTCCGGGCCGGATACCGGTGGCGCCGAACGCAGACTATCCGTCGCTGTGGTCATGTGGCGCGTCTCGTTCTTCCATCAGGTCCGACCGGGGGCGCAAACGCTTCTTCAGCGCGCGTTTCAGGCGGTAACTGTTGCGCGCGACGCTTCCCAAAAATGTGCTGTTGTAAACATTACTGTTGAACAGCGTCCGGTATTCTTTCGCCCACATGCGCTTGTATGACTCATTTCCTTGAAGAAAATTGTATTCGCGCAGGCCCTTAGCATATGCTTCCTGGATCAGCTCATACATCAATACCTTGCCCGGGCTGAATCGTTCCCAAGCAGGGTCGATCCCCTTCTGATAGGAAAGATTGCGCCCAGAAATATCGAAATTGTACGAGGCGGCGATAACCTCACTGTCCTTTCGAATAGTCCGCAACGATATCCAGCCCCGATCGGCGATGCGGCGAGCGAGCGATTCATGAAAAGCGAGGATCCTGGAATCGGTGAAAGTGCTCTTGTACTTTTTCCGCTGCGCCCGCCGGTGATGCAGATCGAACACATTGTGGAGACACTCCACCGAGTCCGGTTTGCAAGCGGCGTAGTAGAAGCCGCGCTGGTCGTAAAGCTTTTTCTTGCGACTGCGGATATTGTAGCGCTGTTTGGAGTCGAACCGGCCAAGATAATCCTCGAATACACCATTCAACGATATATAAGGTGCGATCGACGCCGGCTCCAGATCGAAATCTAGCCCCAGGCTCCGCACGGCACCCTGCTTCAGCCAACCGGCTAATCGACTCGTTTCCGTTACCATCGGAACACGCATCACGTCCCAACCGAGATGCTTTGAAGACAGGAACCGGAAAACGGAGTCGAGACAAGCGGCGGAATCCTCCGGGGCGGAGATGATGTCGAGATGGTCCGGGTACAGATCCTCACTGGTACAGAACGTCAACACTCTCCCTGTCAGCCAGTGGTGGCGGAACACGGCGTGCGCGGCATAAAGCGGCAGGATTCCCTTCAGTACGCCCTGATCGGTGACCGTAAGTATGACCAGTTCTCTGCCTTCGCCTCCGAAATATTCCCACCAAGTATCGATCCACTCCCACGCAAGAAAGACGGTGGGAAAGTCCATCTTCAGCAGCAGCGCATTCCAGGCATCCCGCATTTTTTTGAGGTCGTCCAGCGAAGCAATAGTTGTTTGGTACATGATTGCTCCAGGCCAGAATTCGACAAAAAAAGGGGACGACTCGTCTCTGGACGGGTCACACGATGGCGGCGATACCGCCAACCAGATTGAGCCTGAATACTTCCTCCACGTCGTATCGCCCCACGGCGATGCGCGGCAGGGCAAACGCCGAATCTCGCCGGTTCCAGGGTCGGGGCAACGTTGTTAACCCGCATTTGAAGCCGCAGGATTTCACGACACTCATGACCTCGGTGTTAGCGTCCCCGTTGGGATAGGCGAAATAATCGACGGCGCGGCCGGCCCACGACTCCAGCAATTGCTTGGAGATGGCGATGCTGTTTCGCATCTCCTCGGGGGCCAGTTGCGTCAGGATGTTGTGGCAGTGAGAATGGGCCCCGATGGTCACCCACGGGCACGACGCCAGCTCCCTGACCTCATCAATGCGCAACGGTCTGATCAGGCTGCCACGCCATCGACGCGGCACGACGCGCGCAATGATTCCATCCGTAAGCGCCTCCCGTTCGGCGGGTGGCACGCGCTTGAGCGCCGCCAGCAAGGCCTCGATCCGGACCCAGTTCCGCGCCCCACGCGTTTCATTGAACGCATGATGTCCCAATGACAAGCCGGATAAATCCAGATGGATAGGATCGTCGCTTTGCAGCGCATTGATCAGGCGGTCGAACCAGTACGACACCTGATCCTGCACCGCGCGCGTGGCGACAAAGATTGTCACCGGAATCTTCAAAGCCTCCACCAGCGGCAACAACACGCGCCGGTTGCCTGCGTCGCCGTCGTCGAAGGTAATGACAGCGAGCGGTCTGTCTAGATCCCGATCTTCCGCCATCGTGGAGATAGCATCGCCAAGGCTGACAACATCGAAGTTTTCCCGTAGATATTCCACTTGCCGCAGGAAAGCGCTCTTTTTCACGACCGTCCATGCCTCGATCTCGTCGTGATCGTCGGCAATTTCGTGGTACATCAGCACCACGGACATGTTGCGGAGGCGTGTCCGACGTCGATGCCGCAGCAACGGCTCCCAAGCGAGCGTCTTGTAAGCAAGGGCTCTTATCATGGCGTTGGTGGGAGAAAACATGGTGCGCTACGAAATGGAATTGCTGGAAACGCGGATAGCGGATAATGGACTATAGCTTGCCATGCGGAGCCGCCCCACAGGCCGCCTGATTCTGTTGGCACAAGGTTTCAAGCAGCATCCGGTCGAGAAGATCGTATGCCTTTCTGTTCAAATGCGATCCATCGCCGCTGGTGAATTCTTCCCGCAAGAATCTCTGGTCTGGATCTTCACGTAAAACAGCTTCAAGATCAACTACGACAAGATGCTGTTGCCTGGCGTATTCCCGGATCCAGTCGTTGTACCGGCGGATGCCCTCCATTTTTCCCGCATCCCGTTCCGCCCGTTGGCGCGTCACCGGAACCACCGTAGTCACCATAGCCTGCATGCCGGCTGCTTGCACCTCATCAATCCATTTCTTCATTAATTCCTGTTGCGCAGTCTCATCACCCGGAAAATAGGATGAGCACTCTTTCAAAATAACAATATCGGGCCGCTTGGGCGGTTCATCCAGTAAGCTCTTGAAATAGGAGGCAGTCAGGCGAAACTTTCGTTTCGGCCACATCAGAATCTCTTTTACTGCATCGGACTTGTCATATTGCCAGACCGTCAGCGACCCTAAGGTAAATCCATCGAGGCTCTTCCGTTGCGGAAATTCCGGCAGGTTCCAGGTCTTGCCGATGGATGCGCCGACAAGGACAACATGAGTATTCTTCATCGGCCCCGGGCCTTTTGCGGCATCATCAGCGCTGTACGCGTCCATGAACAAGGATAGCAGCAGGACAGCCGCGCCCGCGAAAAGGCAATTTCTGTACATAGCGACTTGTGGCATAGTTTTGCACCTCTGGTCTGCACATGTTTTGTCAACGCGATAGTTCATCCCTGAATAAATTAAGGAGATGAGCCTTCAGTTTCTCGCGGTTTTCCGCGAAATGCCTTGAAGTCCACCATGTCTCACCCGGTGTGATGATGATATCCGGTGGTCGTTGTGCTTTCCAGCACTCAACACATTTTTCCTTGTATTTTTTGATTGATCCGAATGGTCGTGCAGGCACCCCCATCGCAATGGTCCCTGGCGCCACGTCAGATATCACAACTGAGCCAGCGCCCACGATAGCGTTCGGCCCGATGCGAATACCGCCAAACAAGATTGCGTTCCGCCCGATCACGCAATTATCTTCGATAATAATCGGTCCGAAGACCTGTAAATCCGGAATTTCGTCCCGGAAGATCCAGACTCCGCCATCATGAGTAATGAAGTGGACTCCCGCCGCTATCGTGACATGATTTCCAATTCGCACAAGGTAGGGTTCGGCTCCGAGCACAGTAGGTATGATGCTGCATCCCTCCCCGATCTGTGCACCCTGTTTGCGAAAATATTCCGCTATCGTAAAGCGATCATGCTTGCGTAATACGTATGCTTTTTTTAGTCGCTTTAGTAGACTTCTGATCAACGCACAACCCTCCTTACTTTCAGCACAAATCGAACTACAGGAGTTCCTGTGTAGGCAGCGTCTTTGGGCGTTCATTCAAAATGAGGATCGCCCGATCGATCAATCCCCAGAATACAAAGAAATAGCCGCCCATGGCGAAATAAGACCATCGATCGCCGAACATATTGGTGACAATAGCGGCCACAATACAACCCATAAAGCCGAGTCCCAGCCCGGTATGAAATGGTGACGAATTCAGGCGGTACAGGCGCCACCCGCTGTGGAAGGCCTTCATCAGAAGGAAAAGGAACAATATGAATCCGATGATACCCTGCTCGGCCAGCATTTTAACATAAATGTTGTGCGTATCCGTCAGACTCCCTTCGGGAACAGTTAATCCGAAGCCGCCATAGCCAACGCCAAAAACCGGATTCTCATGGAACAGATCTATCGCATGGTTCCAAAGATCGATACGTTGTGCGGCCGACCCTTCTATTTGCCCCTCGCTCGTTTTAGTCATTTCTATACGTTCAACAACGGTATGTGGCAACAACGTCTGCCAGGAGATCACGGCCACCCCAAGAACGATCAATAAACTTCTCTTCCTGATCAATCCATAGAACGCTAAAACCGCAACCGCCCCCATATATGCCCCACGGGAATAGGAAAAAAACAAGGGATGCAATCCGAGCAATATAGCCAGCAGATAGAGCCACCGTCGATTGCGGTTGTCATCCAACAGAAAAAGTCCGAACAATAGTCCGCAGTAATGCGCGATGAATGCACCGAGATGGTTGGCGCCGAGACCTAAAACCCAAAATGGACCCTCCGCGCGCTTGTCGTATGAAAAGGCCGCACCCTCGCTGAAATTACGGAACTCCCTGAATCCTATGAAGAGAATAACGGCTGCCATTACCACAAGCAAGGTTTGCTGCTGTTTTTCATCGCGCACGGCATTGGCCGCGAGGAAATAGAGGAAGATCATTTCAGCGTAATTTTTCCAATCCACGAATGCAGCGTTCGTCGGCGAAATGGGGGCGGTGAGATCGAAATTGATGCTGACATTCCAGACCGCCACATAGTTCAAGACGATGAACAGCATGAGGTACAGTGAATTCTTTGTTGTCTCGAAACCCTTCTTGTTGATAAATATTCCAATGACAATTGCAGCAATCAATATATCTATCAGATCCTTGCCAAGAGGCAGGCCATGAAGCTTATAGCGTAAGTTGGGCAGTGGAGTCAGGGCCACCAGGACGAAAAGTCCCAACTCGGCACGCTTGAAGACCGTCATCACCACAGTCAAAAAACCGCCGCCATACAGCAGTGTCACCGACAATTGCGCAAACAACGAATAAATTAATTGCTTAATGGTGGATAGCATGGTCTGACCAGATTACCACTTATATTTCGCTGTCGGCACGTTTACGCCTAAACTTGATAAGAATTTCGCGCAATTCCTTCTCCCGCAACAATACACCCAGGATAATAATAATCGCGCACACAATGATCTTGACGATCAGACTTACCCACTGCGGTTCAATATAAATCTGACCAACCAGAACATACATGAGTGCCGATAATCCCAAATAATATGCCAACACCTTGACGTTGACATGAACGAACAGGTATCGGCGTGAAAGCGCCACCGTGGCCAATGAGGAAAACGCGGTGGCAGCGAGCTTGGCGTATGCGGCACCTTCGATGCCATATCGCGGCAACAGAATGAGATTCGCCGCAACATTGACAATAACAGTCGCCAGCATGATTGCCAGCAGCACGGTGGTTTTCTTCTGCAAGTACAGGCCGGCGCTCAAAATATAGTTGGCTGCTAGAAAAACCGTGGCAAGAAGGATGACGGGAGAAAATGTCGAGGCGAGCACGTATTTTTGGCTGGCCAACGTAACGATCAGCTCCTCGGAGACAGCCAGGTATCCGACGCAGATCGGAATGGCCGCCGCCAGGAGATAATGGAGACATCGTTCCAGAAACTGGCGGGTCGCCTCCTGGCCCTGGCTCTGAAACAGCGAGACATAAATAGGAATGATGGCATACGAAAGAGGAAACATGATGGCGTCGCCGACGTACATTGCGAGGTTGTGTCCGACCGAGTACAGCCCCAATGAGGCCTCGCCGTAGTAGCGCACGATCATGTAGCGATCGATGTATGTGAGTAGCAGGTAAGCGAGTTCCGTCATCAGCAGCGGTGCGCCAAATTTTATCAGCTCAAACGCAAGCTCGCTCGATGTCGCCGCGACGGTGACACGGTAATGTCTGAAATACCAGAAATACAGCGCGGCCGCGATTACCGCTTCGGACAAAGCGACGCCGATAAAATAACCATATACCTCGGGAATAAAGCCAATGAAGATAATCAGCGATAAGACGATTGAAGTGAGCTTCCCGAAGAAATTGACAAGGGTGTAGGCAAAAATATTGCCATTGGCTCTGAGCACGTTCAGGACAGTGACGTTCATGGGCCGCAAGAACAAATACGCGCTCATCACCATGAAAGCCCCGGCGTATTCGGACTTGATCCCAAGATACGGCATGACCTCAGGGAACAGAAACAGATAGATGCCGGCAACGGCAATCGCTAACGCCAGTCCGCGCATGATGATGGTGGATGAAAAAATCGTGCGGCGCTCCTCGGTGTCGCTGAACTCCTTGTGAAACCGGATGATCCCGTCCGAAAGACCGGCCTTCGCCACCGCGACCATCAGAAACATGGTCGACATCACGAGCCCCAGCATGCCGTATTCCTCGGGCGTCATGAGCCGCGTGAGAATCGGGAAACTGATCAGCCCAAGCAGTACCGAAAATGCTTGTCCGGTGAAAAGCTGGCCATAATGGACGAAAAACTGTTTTAACGAGGCCATGGATCATTTCGCCTGCAAGCGTTGCCGGCAACCGACGGGTGTCTGTCGTCATACAAATTGTGCCTTGACATCACACGTCCTTGTCGCCGGCCGTCATCAGCCAGCGTGATTCATCCAGAAGCGCCGCCGCGACGGATTCGCTTCCGGACATTACCATGACATCCTGCGTATCCGCCCTTCTGATGAAGCCCAGGCGAGGCAACGGCGGATAACAAACGTCGCTGGCGTTTCGGCGCAGCGTTATAGCCGATATCCCGGGATTCTGTCGCAGGTGCCGTCCGAAGAACGAAAGGAGGTGAGCCGGTTTGCAGGCGTTTTCATCACACAGTAAATCGTCAATGCTGCACTCCTGGCCCGAGGTATGAAACACCACGTAACCGCAGAGCTGGTCTTGTTTCACGAGCGTAAATATTCGGTATTGACGCAAAGGATGCCGAAGGTAGCGCCAGGTCAAGTTGGCGCGGTCCCGCACCACGCCGATGAAATTGCCCTTGTCGATGCGGTTCCACAGATCATCGAATCGATCGTCGATGCTGTCGCTCATCTCAGCCTCGAAACGCATGGCTTCCCTCGGCAGCGGCTCGGATGACAGTGTATTCATGCCGAAGTTGATCGCCGTCGCTACCGGTCGCCGTAACGACCGCGGGAGACGACCGGAGAGGCGCGGCTCGACGTCGAGAAATTTCACGAACCGCCTGATCTCGGTGACCTTGCGCCAACCGCACTTGCCGAGCGGCCACGCCGCCTCGACGTACGGCAGCACCACGCAGGCCTCAAGGGCCGCGACCTGCGGCAATCCGGCAAGATACCGGAACATCCGCTGCGCCACACCCTTGCCCCGCCACTCTGGCGCGACCGAAATATCGCCCAGAATACCCACCGGGTACATCGCACCGCGCAGACAGGACCGATGCGGTACCAGCGAAAGCGCCCCAACTCTTTCGCGCTGTGCGGTTTCCGCCCACACGATGATGGGTTCCGCCTCCACGGGCCGGACGCGATAGCGCCAGTTGAAATAGGCGAGGTCGCGGTGGGTTTCGCAATTGGCGTTGCGAAACGCGGCCAACACCTCGCGGCAATCGTCATAGCGGCTGGCGGAGAGGCGGACGTCAGACATTGAGCTCCACGCCGGACGCCGCCAGACGCCGATACGAATTCTCGTATCGCGAAAGCATGGCCGAAACCGTCAGTTCCGCATCGGCCTTATTGCGCGCCCGCCGGGCGAACTCCGCCGCGAGAGCGTCGTTCTCAAGCAACGTAATGATACGTTCGGCCAGCGTTCTGTGGTCACCCAGCGGGAAGGTCAATCCGTGGACGTTGTGCGTGATGAGGTCCGGATTGCCTCCGCTGGCCGCAACAATGCACGGTACGCCGGCCGCCATGTATTCCATGATCGCGTTCGATTGGCCCTCGCGCTCCGAGCAGTTAACGCCGATATCCATGATGGAAAGATACGGGACGATATCCTCCTGCATGCCGACGAAGTGCAGCCGCTCGCTTATGCCGAGCGAATGTCCCAGCGCCTCTACCGGCGTCTGGCCGGCGAGGATCCCCCCGACAAGCACGAAGTCAACGTCCTTGTACTGCTTCAGCACCTCGTGCGCCGCACGAACAAACGTGTCATGGCGCTTCATGGGCCGGAAATTGGCCACCACCCCAACCACCCGATGGCCTTCCGGAATGCCCAGCCTGCGCTTCAGATCTAGGTCCCGTTTCATCTGTGCGAAGGGACGGATGTCGAGACCGTTGTAAATGACCTCGACCTTTTCGACCGGAACGCCCTCGACGTTTACCGTGAGCGTCTTGACGCTGTTGGAATTCGTCGTAATCAGGCTGGCGAAGCGGTTGGCGAGACGGGTAAACGTGAGGTAGCCGTCGGACATCCACTCGCCGTAGTCGCGCCGGCTGGAAACGACGGCCCTGACGCCGGCCAGCCGGGCCGCGATGACGCCGACGATATTGGCCACCGGAAAAAACGTATGAACGATATCCGGCTGGAGTTTCTGGAAAAACCGGATTAATCGCAGAATGTTCCAGTAGGTTGACGGTTTCTTGAAACGGTTGATCTCGATAATGGTCTTGGCGCAGTCGAGCGATCCGCCATTTCGCCTGAACCACTCATGGTCGTGGAAACAAAGCAGATGGACATCGAACTTGCCCTTATCAAGGCCGTTGATCATTTTAATAAGCTGGTTCTCTGTGCCCGCCAGATTGGTGTCGAGAACATCGATCACGTAAACAAGCTTGGTACGTACGGTCATATCAAGCGCTACCGTCACAGGAGCCGCAGGCCCCGAGTCCGGAATTGCCTGACGTCCTGCTGGGTGGGGAATCCGAAATAGGTCGCCTCGGCCGCGTCGTTCGGCAGCGGATGCAACGTGCCGGCCCGCATGCCTTCGATCGCCTCGACCATCAAGTTTGCGCCGATTTTTTTTGTGCGCCTGATCAATGAGTCCAGAGTCTCGCCAGGCTGTATAGGCGTTTCTTTCTGTAAAAGGATATCGCCATCATCAATCTTATCATTTATTCGGTGAATCGATGTCCCTACGCTCTTTTCGCCATGATACATCTGCCAGAAATTCGGCAGCATACCGCGATATTTAGGCAGTTTGGCGTTATGGATATTGATGCAGCAAATTCTCGGGACGGCGATCAGCGCCGACTTAAACACCTGTGGCGCGGCGACTGAAACGATGAGGTCGAGGTTTAATTGCCGGATAGTGGACAAGAATTCCTCGCCATTGATATTACCAGCGTACAGGACAGGAACTTTATAGTGTTCGCAGGCATGTCTGATGGAAAAAAATCGACTTGTGGGAAGGAACTCTGCAAGGAAATTGCGCGCTTTATAATAAACGTACTTAGATCCAACCTTGATAAAATCTTTCGCTCCATAGAAGTCATACATCTGCCTGGCAAGCGCCGTAATGCTGGGCTTACCCATAGTCGGAGCGATTACTACGGCCTTGATTTCATCCAGCCGTGGATAGCTCCGCATGAACTCCTCGAAAAATATTCGGACATAAAATGGGTCTTCCTGGGTAACAAACAAGATATTGAACGGCTTCATTTGCGGAGCGTCTCCCATGTCACGGCCTTGTAGCCTTTCCATACACGGTAGATGGAGATCAACGCGGCGAGGTTAACAGTAGAGAAATAAAGCGGTATGGAAAAGATTTTGGAACGCATGTGAAAATGTTCTGCCAGCCAGCCGAGTGCAGCCAGTATATAAAAAGCGACTTGGAGAGCGAATAAGAAATTGTAAAATAGGCGGCCGATCAAGAATGCATTCGATATAAATGCCACAAGCATGAATACCGGCATTAACCAGCGCAGTAATTTATGCGAAATGAGCTGGAACGAAACGAATCCGTAACGCAACGGATTGAAAAGCTTTCGCATATAAAGCATGCCGCGCATGCCACGGCTAATGACACGGATGCGCATACTGAACTCCTCTTTCACCTTTTCGGTCGTTTCTTCATGGGCGACGGCTTCTGGTTCGAACACGATTCGATATCCCTTTTCCAGCACTTTCAGCGGCTCCACCAGGTCACTGATAATGTCCGCGGGCAGCGGTTCATATAATGCGCGTCTCACGGAATATATACATCCGCAACAGCCGGTAATCGTTTTGATGCGAGTCTGGGAGCGTTTGATGAAGTTTTCATACTTCCAGAACAGGATATTTCCAGCGCCTATGCTGGCACCGGTCGGATTGACATATTCATAGCGGCCACTCACCGCGCCGACAGCGGCATCAGCATAATTTCGCACGATCCGGCGCAGATTCATACGTTCGTATTTCGTGGTGGCGTCCGAGAATACAATGATGTCACCGGTCGCCTGACTGACTGCCTGGTTTTGGGTCGCGGTCTTGCCGACCCGCCCCTCCACTCGGACCAGCTTGACGCCCTGCGCGGCGAATTCGCGTACGATAGCGTCCGTCCTGTCGGTGGAACCGTCCGAAGCGACCAGAATTTCCAGCTTTTCCCTGGGGTAATCCAGTTGCAGCGTGTTTTGCAGCTTTTGCGCGATGTCCTTTTCTTCGTTATAGGCAGTAATCAAGAAAGTCACGCGCGGTTCGATGTCCTGTCGCGCCACGGTATCGCGGCTGATTCGCGCGAGAGCCATGATAATCAGGGAATAACCGGCGTAGGTATAAATCACCAGCGCCACGGTCGTCCAGAAAAAAACCTCAGCCATGGCCATATCCAAACGATCGAATTGACATGAAATGTCTCATTTCACAGCAACTTCTCAACGGGCGCATGGATGTTTATCCGAAATCTTCCCGCGTTATGCTCTAGCAGATTCCTTTCCTGCAGAACAGTCTGCAATGGCGCGAACGCAAAATCGCCCAGCAATGACTGTAAGCGCGACTGGCAAATATCTAAATTATAATAATGTCGAAGCCTGGACAGCAGGCCGGCGTCGGCGATGCGGGGCTGCGCCGGATCGACTTCCCACGGATGTATGTAAAATACGAACTCCTGGCCTGAAGCATTCAGTTTCTTAAGTCCCCAGCGTGTTACGGAATACGGGAAAATCCGGAAGTATCCTCCACCGGCCACAGGCAGGGTCATACCCTTATAGCGCAAGACGGATATCGGAAACTCAACGAGCCTGTGTCCTTTCGATGTTTCCATCAGGTGCGGGATCGGTTTTGCGTCCGGTATCCCGTACCTGTCATGACGCATCGGAAAAATGCTCGAGTCGTACAGAAACCCTTCCTCGGCCAGAACATCTAGCGCCCATAACGACCGCCGCGTAATGGAATAAGTGGCCGCCCGGTAACCAATCACGGGGGCCTGGGCAATATCCTCCAGCAAGTTTTTCGCCGACCGTGTTTCCTCGCGGAACTCAGCCGGTGACTGGTTATAAACCAGCTGGTGGTTCATGCCGTGCGATGCAATCTCGTGTCCTTGCCTGGAGATCTCGTTAACCAGAGCCGGATGACGCTTGGCGATCCAGCCCAGTACAAAAAACGTGCCGCGTATGCCGCGTTTGGCGAGCAATTCGAGAACGGCTTGCGTATTTTTTTCCACACGCGATTCGTGCTGGTGCCATGAAGACAATGCCACCGTGTCCGCAAATGCGGTCACCTGGAAATAGTCTTCGACATCCACCGTAAATGCGTTATTCATGGGCAAACTGACGGTCTCGTTGTGACGTATTTGTTTCTGTCGTTGGCAGCGTTTGATCGAGACCAGAAGAGATGACAATTGCTGCTGATCACCATACCTTCGGCGAAACCCTCCGGCTCAGGAAAATGGAGAGATCTCGTTTACCTTTTCGATCAGAACAGCCTTGGAGTGCAGGTATCTGGTTGTACTCCGCTTCTTTTCGATATCTTGATATATGTAACTGGCCTGCTCCCCAGAGATGCCAAAATAGTCGGCAAGTTCGCTGGCCGCCATCCCGTGATTATGCGCCCAGAGCGCGATATCCATTTGCTGATAAGGCAAGGCAAAATAGAATTCGTCCTGACCCTGCGGCAGGCTGTAGGTATCCGTCGTGGGTTTCGAATTGCATACGACTTCCGGCAGGCCCAGATGGCGCGCCAGGGCGTAGACCTGGGTTTTGTACAAATGCGCTATCGGTTTGACATCGGCGGAGCCGTCTCCATTCTTGACGAAAAAACCCTGGTCGTATTCGAGCCGGTTCGGAGTGCCCACCACCGCGTAGTTCAACCGGTCGGCATGGAAGTATTCAATGGTCTTGCGGATACGCTGCTTGAAGTTGGTCGCCGCGACGATCTGCATGTACTGCTTATGATCCAGCCGCTTCTCGTGCCGTGTACCACTCGGCGTCTGCACCACGAGCTTGAAGTAGTTGAATCCGCCGTCAATACCGCCGGCAATCACAAGCTTGTTCTTCCAGTCATTTTTATAGTCGGGAAACACGGTTTGGATGGCCTCGTCGCGCCAGCGATAACAGCCGATGGCCTCGAGTGTCGGCGCAATATTCTGTTTGATATGCTCGATACCCAGATGCTCGGCCACCCGTTGGCCCAGATCCTCACTGGCCACGGAGGAATCCTTTTCCGGCAGCAGCAACCCAAGTACCTTGCCCGGGCCTAATGCCCGCACCGAAAGGGCCGCGCAGACAGAGCTGTCGATTCCGCCGGAAAGCGCGACCACCAGGCCACGCCGACGCTGGTCCTTGACCACGATATCGACCAGACGACGACATATGTTATCGGTCACCGCCCGCAGATCGATATCCAAAACGCCTGATGTCAGTTTAGCTGCTGCCACAAATATCTCCTGCTTGTTATCGAGCAATAAAGTTGCGACTCACGCCAGTTTGCCGCGCACGTACTTTTCGATCTTTTCAAGACTGTCAAGATTTTCCGGTGTCATCTCCGCGTCTTCGACGTGGAACTTGTATGTCTCTTGTATATAAGAGACGAGTTCCAGTACTCCGGTGGAATCGATGACTCCCTTCTCGATAAATGAAGTGCTATCCGTGATCATGTCGGGATCGCCGCCCATCAAGAAATTATCGAGTATGTATTTTTTGACTTGTGTTTTGATGTCGTTCATATTTTTTTCCGTACAGATGTTCTACGGGTGTTCCGCACCTTCAGCGATACCTGGTCGGTATTGCGGATGTCTTCCATTAGCGGTTGCAGCAAGGCCGGCATGAGCCCGACGTACTTCGGGAACATGACGTTGTCGAATACAGCGCGAAGATTCGGGTATTTCCTTTCTTGTTAATGTTTGCGACAGAGTCATTATAGCTGTCTGCCTGAGATTCGCCATTTCCCTGCCGTGCCACCGCATCCATCTGACTTGTGGTGGAGCGATGTCGTCGTGGAGAATGCGACACCCTGTACGTCGCGGGAATAACGTCGTCGCAACGCGTCTGCCGGCTTCAAGTACTGTTTTTTTCATTTTGACGCAAGCAGAAAGCGTTTTATTTTTCCCGAAGCCGTCCGAGGCAGGGTGTCCGTGAACTCGATGAACTTGGGGATCTTGTAAGCCGGCAGTCGGCGAAAACAGTGTGCCTTGACGGCCATCGCGGTTACCTCTGCGCCCGGCCTGGGCACGACGATGGCCTTGATCGTCTGACCCAGAATCTCATCATCGACGCCTATCACCGCCACTTCGCTCACACCCGCGAGTTCCGCGATGGCCTCCTCGATATCGTTGGGAGTAATGCGGTGACCGCCGCTTTTGATGATATCGCTTTCCCGCCCTTGGATGAAAATATAA
>Ga0180089_1000002_pt1 | contig 25207 bp, 20 predicted proteins | sample EasRiv860_16_10D_FD_123016 | JGI IMG/M metagenome (GOLD analysis project Ga0180089, IMG submission 123016) | Soil microbial communities from meander-bound floodplain in the East River, Colorado, USA - East River metaG ERMLT860_16_10D | ecosystem: Environmental > Terrestrial > Soil > Floodplain ... | reverse complement strand
TCCGACAGTATTTCCGGGCCTCTGGGAAAACATTGAGGACCTGATAGCTGGCGGCGATCTCATATCGCCCGAAGAGTGCCTTGTTGATCTGGCGCGACAAGATGACGAGGTTCATAGTTGGGCCGAGACACACGCGGCCCTCTTCATACCCTTAGATGATGATATTCAACTGGCTACCCAAGACATTCTTGCCGCTTATCCTGATTGGATACCAGAAGATAGAAGCCGAAATGTAGCAGACGCGTTCGTGATCGCATTAAGCACGCGTGCGAGGCTGTCCAGTCGTTAGCGGTGAGAAATGGAGCACTTAGTCCATTTCCGGACAGAATCAAGATTCCCAACGTTTGTCACGGGCTCGGAATCCGTCATTTGACATTCCTCGAAATGATTCAGGATCTGCGTTGGACGTTTCCCCGACAAGCAGCAACATTCTAGTGTCCCGACGTCCTTACTCAATTTCGCTTGACAGCTTTTCGGACTCCTGCCTATAGTAACCACTCGCTTCAATGACTGATGCCTGAGGCGACAGGAACACGATGCACAGCCCAAACACTTTTTATTACTTCGCTTTTACTTACCGCTTCTTTTCCTATGGGAGAAGCGGGCAGGCGAAGAGTGGGCGTGAAGTGCTGAAGACCTAATAAACCAGTACAAAAAGCTTTCATCGAGCCAGCCGCGACTCCCAAACGGGAATAAGTCGCGGCTGGCTTTTTTGTTGTGCACCGGGGCGTACAGGTTTTGAACGGAAATAAATCTCTGGAAGGATGAACATTTCAATGACTATCGAACATTGGCGCACTGAAATAGACGAAATAGATCGGGAGCTGCTGCGGCTCCTAAATCGACGCGCGCGACTGGCCATGAAGGTTGGCACCCTAAAACAGAATGCAGGCCTGCCGTGTTGCGATACCGAGCGCGAGCGCGAAGTGTTAACCCGCTTGCAACAAGCCAACGGCGGCCCGCTCGACAGCCGTGCGATAGGCAAACTATTCCGGCGCATCATTCGCGAATCGAGAAACCTCGAAGCGCGGATGCTAACTGATCGGAACCAACCAATGGATGAGGGGCGACGGGCTGCACTCCACGCTGCCGGATCCGCTAACTCCAGCGAGGTGATTTGGTGAGCGCTTCGGTTTACAAACCGCGCATCGCGTTTCAGGGAGAGCATGGAGCTTTCAGCGAAGACGCAGCAATCGAGTTGTTCGGGCCGCAGGTCAGCAACAGCATTGACCTGGAGCCGTGTCCGACCTTCGAAGCACTCTTCAATAGTATTGAGGCAGGCCACGCAGAGTACATCCTGGTACCAATCGAAAACAGTCTGATTGGATCGATTCAACCTGCGGTTGCTCTGTTCGAGAAGAGTTCGCTGGCCGTCGTGGGGGAAGTCGCAATCCCAATCCGGCATCACTTAATTGGCTGTCCCGGGTCCGTATTTGAAGAGATTGAAACAGTCGAGTCTCATCCCGCAGCCCTGGCCCAATGCCAAATCTTTCTTGCCGCCCAGCCCCAGATCAAGGCAATCGAAACTGATGACACCGCCGGAAGCGTCGCGCGGGTAATCAAACGCAGTAACCGCAAACACGCGGCAATAGCCGGACGACGCGCCGCCGAACTGTATGGCGGATCCATTATCCGCAGCAACCTCGAAGATCGTCCGGATAATCACACTCGCTTCCTGTTGCTGGCTCGAGTGTCTGATGGAGCGTCAAACATCTTCCGTAGGTCGACTAATACAGTCGACCCACAAAAGGCATTAATTAAAGAACCAAAGAAATTGAGGAACACAAATCATGATCGTTAACATGTCAGCATCGGCAACTAAAGAACAAATCAGTCACGTCGTCGAAAGAATTCAGGAATGCGGTTATCAGGCACACCTGATTCAGGGCGCGGAGCGCACTGTCATCGGCGCCGTCGGCAGCAATGGCCGGCGAGCAGAGATTGAAGCGTTACGCGCTGCTCCTGGCGTTCAGGATGTAATCCAAATCGCACATCCATTCAAACTTGTAAGCCGACAACTGCAACAACGCCGTACCATTGTCGATGTAGGCGGCGTGCAAATAGGCGCCGGCAATGTGACGGTGATGGCGGGGCCATGTTCGGTGGAGTCGGGGGAGCAGTTGCTGGAAACTGCGCTGGCGGTAAAAGCCGCTGGAGCAAACCTGCTGCGTGGCGGAGCCTATAAACCCCGGACATCCCCCTACGATTTCCAGGGACTGGGAGTTGAAGCGCTGCGTCTTTTGAGAGAAGCCAGCGAGGAAACCGGCTTGCCGATAGTGACTGAAGTAATGAGCGAAGCTGATGTCGAGATTGTCGCCGAGTATGCCGATATGCTGCAGGTGGGCGCGCGAAACATGCAGAACTTCTCGTTGCTGCGAAAGCTGGCCATTCTCGAACGACCGATTCTGCTCAAGCGTGGGCCCTCAGCAACGATCAAGGAGTGGTTGCTTGCTGCCGAATATTTATTGGCCGGCGGCAATAAGAACGTGGTGCTCTGCGAACGCGGTATCAAGACGTTTGAAACTGCCACTCGCAATACTTTGGACTTGGCCGCCATCGCTCTGGTGAAGGAGTTGTCGCATCTGCCGGTGATCGCAGATCCGTCACATGGTACCGGTATTCGCAGTCTTGTTCCGCCGATGTCGAAAGCAGCGATTGCAGCCGGCGCCGACGGGTTGATGATCGAAGTGCATCCCTGTCCCGAGCGGGCGTTATCGGATGGCGCCCAGTCGCTGGATCTCCCGGGCTTTGCAGAGTTGATGAAGGACCTTGGCGCTGTGCGCGTGCGTGAAGTTAAGGCAGCCTGACGCAAGGCTGGCGTTTCTGTTCTATTTTGGTCACTGCCGGCAGAAAGAACAACGAAGCGGATAAAATGACTGCATGCGATATCTATCCGTGTTCGTTGTCTTCGCTGCCTTGTTGGTGAGTGAACTAACGCTGGCTGCAACTCCCGCTGTGGTTTCGGCTCAAACGGGCGCTCAGCAAAAAGCCACGAGTCTTCGCGCACAGCTTACTGACGTAGAAGCGAAACAAGCGGAACTGCAAACGCGTCTACAGAATCTTGATGAGAAGCTGAAACCGGAAAACCTTGAGAGCGCTCTGGCTGGTGTGGGCAGCACGCGTCCGGAGGACTTACGCGAGCAACGCCGGCGGCAATTGGAAATCGAACGAAACGGCGTGCGCGCGCAACTGGATCTGTTGGCCACCAGTCACAGTCGCCTGGAGAAAGCAATCGCAACAGCCGATGCGGATGCATACCGACAGAGTGCCGCGCCAGTGACTTCCAACCCGCCGACACCTCGCGGCCCCTCGATCGAATTGTCCAGTGAGACGACAACCCCCGTGCGACCGCGACGAGTGCGGAAAAAGAAGACTAGAAAATCCAGGCGAGCTCATCGCATAACGCAAACTGTTAGTTTGCGAACGGCGCCGAGCGTGCCCGCCTAGCGGCTCTGTGTCTGAGACTTCGCGAAGTATCCGGGCCGGTGGCGCAATTGTAGTTGCTCTTTTTGCAACTCAGGGTTGGTGATTTCGATGCGCATCTGGCGGTAAGACCCGTCGCGGTTCCGGTTGGTAGGCGAATAGGCAATCAGGTACTGTGAACGAAGTTCCTGCTCGATCTCCGCGAAAGCATTAGTTAAGTCAGTCTCTCGTTTTGGGAAAAAGGCGCGGCCCCCCGTAGCATTCGCCACCGTATTAAGTTCATCACGGTCCACTCCACCATACTTTTTGTCGCCGATACCAATCACGTAGATGACCGTCTCCGCAGCCAGTGCGCGATTAATTGCCTCGCTTCTCGAGAGTCGGCTCGTAGAGTCGCGCCCGTCCGTAAGCAGGATGATCGCGCGGCGTCTTTGGTTCGGAACGAAATTCTTCTGACTTTGCGCCGAACCCAAACCCTGACGACCCTGAGCTTGTTCAGCAACTTTCGGATCGGAACTTCGCGCCAGTACCTCGCTTGATGTCAAAGCGATCGCGTCCCAGATCGCCGTTGAACCTTCGTCCCCTGGCGCCTTCATTCCCGGTCCGGAAGCAATGCCGCTGATTGGTCGGCCCGCGCCCAGATACGCCGGCAGCGCCACTTCAGTCCGCTCGAGGGCCCGATAGATACTGAAGACATCGCGGGTCAACCCTTGTTCGAGATACGCCGCGCCCGTGAAGGGAATAATCGCCGCCTGGTCTTTACTGGACTGAATTACCCTCTCGATAAACGTTCGTGCGGCTGCCTTCTCCTGCGGCAAGGTGCGCTCCTCTGAAATGCTGACATCGATCAGGAAAGCGATCGAAAGTGGTCGATCCGTTTCGCGTTGAAAAGTGAGAATTTTTTGCGGCACGCCATCTTCAATTACCCGCAGGTCCTCTTCCCGCAATGTCGTTATGAAAACTTTTTGTTTGTTGGTGGCGGTGAAGAAGAGGTTGGTGAGATTGGTTTCGACCCGAATAACTTCGTCATCCTGGTTGGCTGACTCTTGCGCGAAAAGATTGCCGACGGAGCCGGACAACAGCAGAAGGATCAGAAGTAAAGACGCGACCGTGAATCTCATATGCTATGACGCAAACTGTTAAGTTTACGATTTTGGTTGAGCCGGCACATCGACCGCAAACTAACAGTTTGCGTTACACCTTATTTCAGGCTCTTGATATTTGCCGGCTTGGCGAATAACGAATCGGCAAGTGGCGGGTTGTATTCGACTGACTCGTAAGCAACCCGACTCGTTTGTACGCCGTTCGTGAAGTGGTCGATGACCCAGGGTGTGGTGATTTGACCAATCGAAATCGGCTTCGCTAAACGATCTTCTTCAGTCACTTCTTCATCCTCGTCTGTGTCCGGCTTCTTTCTGGTTGCTTTGTAAATTACCTTCGCCGGCAGACCTTCCTTCGCGGCAAATTCATATTCGATCCAGAAACCGTTTGGATAAGTGAGCCGAACAGTTTCATTGCGGCGGCCTACTCCGGCTTCTCGCCGCCCAACATAGCTGAGGGTTGCGTTCTCCTTCTTCCACCACCCGCGCAAGAGGTTTTCGAGGCTGGTCCGCATACTGCGTTTGAAGTCTTCAATCTGCCTGCCTTTCATGTCAGCCAGGGATTTGGTAGCGCCGTCGTAGAGCCAGCCGGTCTCACCCGAATTCGTCTGAATCACACGAATGCCTTCGCTGATAAACTCTGTGCGCTCTTTGTCCGGATAGGATAGGTAATCAACAAATCTTGCGGGAATCTGTGATTGCCCGTCATGAAAGGTGGTGAAGAAGCCGCGACCAATTACAGTACTGATATTCAAATAGGCGCTGCCGCCAAGCACTTCAACCGCGCGATTGAGAACCGCTTCAGCTTTCGCAGTGTTCTCCGGCGACGGTTTTTGGGCCGGCTCCTGCTGCGCCGCGGCCGAGGCGCAAAAGCAGACAAGAAGAACCAGGGTAAGAACCGGCCGGCGTGGTATTGAATAGTTCATTTTTGGAATCGAACTTTCGCAGACGTTCTGTCACCTCTCATTGGAGGCAGTCATCTTAGTTGCTGACTATACTAATTAGCTATGCCTCCCAAACGCCATAGAAAAAGGGGCTTCAGTAAATAGTCCTGAAGCCCCTGCTAAGCAGTGCTGAACGAAGCGTATCGATAGGAATTGTGGGCTCCCCCAAACTGGCGAGTTAATTCAAACTCGCGTTTGTGCCCGCAACTGCCTTCACCACAATCTCGTCTTCTTCAACTTCAACCGCGAAATTCGTGGCGCTCTTCCACAGCGCAGTTAGGGGAAGTTTCACTTTCTCGTCGATGTGACGCTTCAGAAAGCGCGCTCCATATTTCGTATTGAAGCCCTTCTCTGTCAGAAAGTTGAGCGCTGCGTCGCTAACGCTGACATCCTTGCCCTGACGCTGCATCTGACGCCGGAGGTTGTTCAAGTAGAGATCGGCAATCTGGCGGACCTCATCCATCGTTAACGGCGCGAAGACAATGATCTCATCAATGCGATTGCGAAACTCCGGCGAGAAACGCGTCTCGGCGGCTTTCATTACTTCGTTCTTAACGACGCGGAAATCCTGCGCGGTCTTATTGCCAAAGCCCAGCGGCTTCTCGAATTTCTTGAAGCTCTCCGAACCGAGATTGGAGGTCATAATCACGATGGCGTCTGACAGATAAACCCTCTTGCCGCGGCCATCGGTCAACCAGCCCTCGTCAAAGCCCTGCAGGAACAGGTTCATCAAATAAGGCGATGCCTTCTCAACCTCGTCCAGCAGAAGAACCGTATAGGGATTCTCACGCAGTTGTTCCGTCAAAATTCCACCGCGCTCCGAGCCTACAATTCCACGCGGCATCCCGATCAGCTTTTCGATGCTGACGGTGCCGTCGCTATATTCAGACATGTCGATCCGCACCATCTTCTCTTCATCGCCAAACATGAACTCGGCGACCGCCTTCGCAAGTTCGGTCTTTCCCACACCCGTCGGTCCCAAAAACAACAACACGCCGTCGGGTTTATAGTGCGACTCTTTCAGTGGGCCCTTGTTCAGCCTTAGCCGTTGTGCCACGGATTTGATAGCGGCCTTTTGCCCAATAACGCGTTGCCCCAGCATCGCTTCCGTCATCGAGAAGCGTTCGCTCGTATCGCGAAAGATCATGTCGCGCGGAATGCGAGACTCCTGCGAAATCACATCGATGACATGGTCTGGAGTGACGACCATTGTTTGCGGTTCGTTTATTTCAACTTTGACGGCAGCTGTGTCGAGCCAGCCAATTGCCTTGTCCGGCAGATGGAGGTTGCGTATGTACTTCGGCGCCATTTCCAGGGCCGTATTGATCGCCTCATCGGAAATCTTCACTGAATAGTTTTTTTCCAGCCGCGGACGAATGCCTAAAAGTATTTCACGCGTTTCATTTATCGTCGGCTCGACAACCTTCACCAGACGAAAGCGTCGCGCCAGTGCCTCATCTTCAGAAATGTACTCCTTGTATTCCGAGAGAGTAGTGGCGCCGATGATGCGCAAATCGCCGCGTGCCAACGCCGACTTAAACATATTTGCCGCGTCGGAAGACGTGCCGAGTGCCGCGCCGGCGCCCATGATTGTGTGCGCCTCATCGATAAAGAGAATGAGGTTGTCGCGTTCCTTAACCTCATCGATGATGCCCTTGATTCGTTCTTCAAACATTCCCCGCAACATCGTGCCCGCAACGATGCCGCCCATTTGCAGTTGGACCACGTGCGTGCCCCGCAAGCGCGCTGGAACCTTGTCAGGCTCCATTTCGATCATGCGCGCCAGGCCTTCAACAACAGCAGTCTTGCCGACACCGGGTTCGCCGACCAGCATGGGCGAGTTTGCCCGCTCTCGGTGGCAAAGGATCTCCACCATCTGCTGGATCTCTTTCTCGCGGCCAATCGTGGGCGCGATCTTATCGGTACGCGCCAGACGATTCAGGGAAACGCCGAAGTGCTTGAGATAGGGCGGCAACTCAAACTTCTTGCGATACTGTTCCTCTTCGCGCTCGCGTTTGTTCACTTGCGCCTGGACGTTCTCAGCCACAACGTCAGGATTGGCGCCCATGTTTTTCAACACCTCGACAAAGAGGCTGTCGTAGTTTGTAAGCGCGGAAAAAATATCCGTTGCCTCGATCACTTTGCGACCCTGCGCCCGCGCGCGTTCCATCGCGCGTTTGAAAAGCTCTGTAGTGTCGGGAGAAATACGAATGCCCTTGCCGACATGCTGCTGACGACTGCTGTCCAGTCGCTTATCAATTGCGATTTTGACAACGATCGGATCCAGGGAGAGCTCGCGCATGGTTGAGTTGAACATGTCGGGCTCCTCATACATGAGGGCCTCGAGAATATGCTCCACTGAAACGAAATTCTGATCCCGCTGGCGCGACTCGCTCAACGCGTGATCGAGTATTCGTTGTCCGCTGTCTCCAAATTTATCTTTATAAGATCCTAAATCAACCATTGTCTTGACTCCCTGGCAAAGCCTGCCAATTCCTCTTGAAACCTAGTGCACCATTTTACGACAGCAAACTCGCCTCTTCGATCGTCCCCGGATGCAAAAATCTGACCCAACCCGGGAAGGTTGGATGTCACTGAGCATATGCGCCGTTGCGTTTCGATGCAACGGAATTCTGCCGACGATTTGCATAGCAAATTTCCGGCCACCGGTTGACTAACCGGCCGCGGCGAAAAGCCGCACTTCAAATATTCGTGGTTCTCGCGCGCGAGCAGCTGGGGCAAAGCGGGGCTTAATAGTCGTAATCCTCACCGCCGCCCGGCATTGATGGGGCCGCTTTCTTCGGTTCGGGCGCATCTGTGACCGCCGCGTCGGTAGTCAGCAGTAAGCCCGCAATTGATGCTGCATTTTGGAGCGCAGTGCGCACAACCTTGGTAGGATCGAGTATGCCCGCGGCCGCCAGATCCTCATATTCTCCAGTGGCGGCATTGAATCCTTTATTGCCTTTCAACTCTGAAACTTTACCAGTGACCACCGCGCCATCGAGGCCGGCGTTTTCGGCGATTCGCCGCAACGGCTCTTCCAAAGCGCGTCTCACGATTTTTATCCCCGTCAAAACGTCCTCGTCATCATCGCTTAATTTGTCGAGCACTTGCCCGGCGCGCAGCAACGCGGTGCCGCCACCCACAACCGTGCCTTCCTGCGCGGCCGCCTTCGTGGCGTTTAGCGCGTCTTCAACGCGCGTCTTGATCTCCTTCATCGCGGTTTCCGTCGCGGCGCCGACTTTAACTACCGCCACCCCGCCGGCAAGTTTCGCCAGCCGCTCCTGCAACTTCTCGCGATCGTAATCCGAAGTAGTTTCTTCAATCTGTCTTCTAATCGTGGCCACGCGCCCTTGTATGGTCTTCCGATCGCCGCCACCCTCAACCAGGGTTGTCGAGTCCTTGTCGACAATCGCGCGTTTGGCAGTTCCCAAATCCGACAACTGCACGTTTTCGAGTTTGACGCCCAAGTCTTCGGTAATAACGCGCGCGCCGGTCAGAACTGCCAGATCCTCAAGAATGGCCTTACGCCGGTCTCCAAAGGCTGGCGTCTTAACGGCGCAAACTTTTATCGTGCCGCGCAGCTTATTAACTACGAGCGTGGCCAGGGCATCGCCTTCGATGTCTTCAGCGACAATCAATAACGGACGACCACCGCCGGCTGCTTGTTCGAGAACGGGCAGCAAGTCGCGCATCGCGGCAATCTTTTTCTCATGCAGTAAGATCAACGGCTCGTCGAGCACGCATTCCATCCGATCGGCATTGGTGACAAAGTAAGGCGACAAATAACCGCGATCAAACTGCATTCCTTCGACGATTTCCAGTTCGGTTTGCAGACCTTTTGCTTCCTCCACGGTAACAACGCCGTCCTTGCCAACCTGCTCCATCGCGTCTGCGATGAGTTGGCCAATCTCGCGATCGTTGTTGGCAGAGACGCTGGCAACATTCATCAGGTCTTCCTTGTTTTTTACCTTCTTGGAAGTGCGCTGCAGCTCCGCTACCACTGCCTCGGTCGCTATCTGAATGCCGCGTTGCAACGACATCGGGTTGGCGCCGGCTGCTACATTTTTCACACCCTGACGAAAGATTGCCTGGGCCAGCACGGTGGCGGTAGTGGTCCCGTCGCCCGCCGTATCGTTGGTCTTGACCGCAACTTCGCGCACCATCTGCGCGCCCATGTTTTCGTACTTGTCCTGAAGCTCAATTTCCTTCGCAACCGTAACGCCGTCCTTCGTTATGACTGGGGAGCCATACTTTTTCCCAATCACAACGTTACGCCCTTTGGGCCCAAGTGTTACGCGCACGGCATTCGCGAGCGTGTTCACACCGTTCAGCATCGCGCTTCGCGCTTCTTCGCCAAACTTCATCTCTTTTGCGGGCACTCTGGTTCTCCTTAAATCTGGAATCTGAGATCTGAGATTTGAAATCTCAAAACTATTCCGTCGCCGGCCTTGCCTTATCCGTATGGCGTCCAACTTTAACACGGGCCGGTCGCAACAGCCGGTCGCCGATTTTGTAACCGCGCGTGTGTTGGGCAACAACTTTGCCCTCATCACCCGGCGCTCCTTCAACGGTTTCAACCGCCTCATGTAACTCCGGATCAAACACCTCTCCAACAGCGTCGATTCGCTCAACGCCGGCGGCAGCCAGCGCGTTTTCGAAACTCGAAGCTGTTCTCCGTACGCCTTCAGCGATTACTTCTGACGCACTGCCTGCTTCGGCAGCGTCGGTGGCGCGTTGCAAATTGTCCAGCACGGGTAACAGTCCGGCGATGAAGTCAGCTTTCTCACGTTGTGCGCGTTCATCGGCCGCGCGATTCAAGCGCTGGCGTGTCTCATCAGTTTCACTTTGCAACTGCTTTCGCAACTGCTCAAAACGCGCCTGTACCTCCAGTGTCTTTTGCTCCGCGGCTTTCGTACGCGCCTCCAGTTCCTCTACGTAGCTGGGTTTAAGACTCGGAGACTCGGCCTTGGTGTCGCGGTCGGTGTTTTCGTCGTCGTCCAACAAAATCCGGCGTCGATCCGTCACGCGAATCTCCGCTTCGTCATCACGCCTCTTCTTATGATCTCTGCCGAATAAGTCCCTCGCCATTTAATCCCTCTGCTTCCGAAATTCCCTAAAATTGATTTTCTTACGAAACTTTGATTTTAACGCGCTGCGATTTGCGTTCAGGACGCTTGGGAAGGCGAACTTGAAGCACGCCATCCTTGTAGTCGGCCCTGATATCGTTTTGATCGACGGCCGCCGGAACGCTAAACGTCTTGAGAAATTTGCCACTCGGGCATTCCGCCCGATGTCGGGCCGTATCCTGCGCCACTCGATTTCCTTTTATCGTTAGCCTGTCGTCGTCAACGCTGATATCGAGCGTTGCTCGATCTATACCGGGAAGGTCAACAGCCACTGTGTACTCGCCGTCGTTTTCGTAAACGTCAGCCGCCGGATACCAATCGGCCGTCTCAACCTCGTCACTCGGGTTGCCTTCGCTGGCGCGCCGCTGCGACGCGTCTTCGAATAGTCGATTCATTCGATCTTGCAAAGACACCAGGTCGTGCAAGGGATTCCATTGTGCCATCGTTATGTCCTTTGAGTTCGCACTCCGAAAACTAAGCCGCGGCCGCGGCGGACTCCACCTTTAGATCCATCTGATCGCCATGGGCCGTCACTTTCACCCTGTGGCCCGGCAGAACTTCTCCGTTCAACAGTTTTACCGCCAGCGGATTCTGTATCAGGGTTTGGATCGCGCGCTTGAGCGGCCGTGCCCCGTAGTTCGGATCGTAACCTTCTCGAGCCAGAAGTTGACGCGCCGATTCGTCCAATGAAAGCTCGATATTTCTTTCCGCAAGCATCGCTAATAGACGGCCCAATTGGACGTCAATAATTTTGCCGATTTGCTCTCGTGAAAGTTGATGGAAGATCACTATGTCATCGACGCGGTTAAGAAACTCCGGCTTGAAGTTTGTTCGCAACTCCTGCAACACAGCTTCGCGAACTTCCTCTTCGTCGCCGTCCGCATCCTGTATCTCGCGCGAGCCAAGATTTGATGTCATGATCAAAACGGTGTTTTTGAAGTCGACCGTGCGACCCTTCGCATCAGTCAGCCTCCCGTCGTCAAGAATCTGAAGCAACACGTTGAACACGTCCGGATGTGCCTTCTCGATCTCGTCAAACAACACCACTGCATACGGCCGGCGGCGAATCGCTTCCGTCAATTGTCCACCCTCTTCGTAACCCACATATCCAGGCGGCGCACCGATCATGCGCGCCACCGCATGCTTCTCCATGTACTCAGACATATCGAGGCGGATCATTGCGTGCTCATCGTCAAATAAGAATTCGGCCAGCGCACGGGCAGTTTCGGTTTTACCTACGCCCGTCGGGCCCAGAAAAATGAACGACCCAATGGGACGATTAGGATCCTGAAGGCCGGCCCGTGCGCGGCGCACCGCGTCAGCAACTGCCTTTAACGCCTCCGCCTGTCCGATGACACGCTTGCTGAGACGCTCTTCCATGGTGACCAGCTTCTGCATTTCGCCTTCGAGCATTTTCGAGACGGGAATACCCGTCCATTTCGCGACCACCTCGGCGACGTCCTCTTCATCCACCTCTTCCTTGAGCATCACTCCGTCAGTCTGCAGTTCCGCAAGTTTCTCTTGTTCAGCGGCAAAGCGGCGTTCCAACTCAGGAATCTGCCCATATTGAATCTCGGAAGCGCGCGCCAAATCGCCTGCATTTCGAACCTGATCGAGTTGTAGTTTCAGTTGCTCCAACTCCGCCTTGGCCGTGCGCATACGCTCGATGGCCTCTTTTTCCGATTGCCATTTCGCCTTCATGCCCGAAGACTTCTCTCGCAAATCCGCAATGCGCTGCTCTATCTCATGCAAACGCGCCTTCGATCTTTCGTCCTCTTCGCGCTGTAGCGCCTGGCGCTCAATCTCCAACTGCAGGATCTCACGCTCGAGTTGATCGATTTCCTGCGGCAATGAATCGATCTCAATTCGGAGACGAGAGGCTGCTTCATCAATCAAGTCGATTGCCTTGTCTGGCAAGAAACGATCGCTGATGTACCGGTTGGAAAGCGTGGCCGCGGCCACGATGGCGGAATCCTTGATGCGAACGCCGTGGTGAACTTCATACTTCTCTTTCAGTCCACGCAAAATCGCAATCGTATCTTCGACCGTCGGTTCACCGACATAAACTTGTTGGAAGCGGCGTTCGAGCGCGGCGTCTTTCTCGATGTACTTCTTGTACTCATTAAGTGTGGTGGCCCCGACACAGCGGAGCTCGCCACGCGCCAGCGCGGGCTTCAGCATGTTCGACGCATCAATCGCGCCTTCCGCAGCTCCGGCACCGACCAGCGTATGCAACTCATCGATGAATAAAATGATCTGGCCCTGTGCGTTCTCAATCTCCTTCAGAACTGCCTTGAGCCGGTCTTCAAACTCCCCGCGATATTTTGCACCCGCCAGCATCGACCCCAGATCGAGTCCTACGAGCCGCTTGTTCCTCAACGTCTCGGGAACGTCCCCGGAAACAATCCGCTGCGCCAGGCCCTCAACTATCGCCGTCTTGCCGACGCCAGGCTCACCGATCAACACCGGATTGTTCTTCGTGCGTCGCGAAAGGACCTGGATAGTCCTCCGGATCTCGTCGTCGCGGCCGATTACCGGATCGAGTTTGCCTTTGCGCGCCAACTCGGTGAGATCGCGCGCGTATTTTGATAGCGCCTGATAATTCTGTTCTGCATTCTGATCCGTGATGCGGGAGCCGCCGCGCATCTGCTCAATCACCTTGAGCAGATCGTCCCGCTTTATGCCGTGCTGGCGAAGAACCTTGCCGGCTTCACCGTCCTTTTCATCAACGATCGCCATCAGCAGATGCTCGGTCGAGTTAAACTCGTCCTGCATTTTGTCTGCCTGCTTTTGGGTGGCGGTGAAGACCTGACTTAAACGCGGGCTAAAATATTGCTGTCCACCCTCCACGCGAGGGAAGCGCGCGATTGCAGCCTGAACATCATTTAGCACTACCTGAACGTTGACTCCGAGTTTCCCGAGGATGGGCCGCACAATGCCTTCTGGCTGCTCGAGCATTGCTGCGAGCAGGTGCTCCGGTTCAACTTGCTGATTTTGATTTCGCTCGGCCATCTCGATGGCAGCCTGTATGGCTTCCTGTGCCCGAAGCGTAAACTTATCTAAACGCATAAATTATTTGTCTACTCTATACCTCTTTTAATTTTTTAGCGGGGTCAGCTCGCATTGAACTGAAACCCCGCTTAAGACCCTCGTTCAATCCCGGGTACACCTACTGACTCCCTGCAGCCTTCGACTTCTCACCGGCTTCGGCTTTCGCCTCAATGGTTTTTGCCGAGGTCGCGGTCGCTTCGCCGCCAATCTCAATCCGACGTGCCTTCGTCTCTTCACGCTTCGGCAGCGTCACGCGCAATACGCCGTTGCGATACTCAGCTGTTGCACCGTCGGCTGAAACAGTTTGAGGCAGGGTGAAAGATCGCGTGAAAGATCCATAAGAGCGTTCTACGCGGTGGTAGTTATCCGAGTCGTCTTTCTTTTCGAATTGACGCTCCCCGCGCAAGGTGATCACGTTGTTCTCGACCGATAGCTCAAAATCTTCCCGCTTCATTCCGGGAAGCTCCGCCTCGAGCACGATGTGATCTTTGTTCTCATAAATATCGACGCTCGGGTTCCAGGCTCCGCGGCCAATACCTTCCTCACCAAAGCCACGTGTCAGGTTAGTAGAAAACAGCCGGTTTACCTCTTCCTGTAAAGTGCGCAGATCCCGAAAAGGGTCATAACGGACAATAGTCATCTTACTTCTCCTCCTTTATTTCTTTACGCTCCAAGTGGCTTCAGTAGTCCACCTACTGAACCTTGGCATCTTGTGAGCGTGCGACAATAATAATATTTGAGTCTAGCCCTGTCAAGTTGCCACTTGACGAGGAAATGCTGAGCAATTCAAGAGGAAGAGGCAGGTTTTTCGGTTATTTCCCGAGAGGGAGATTGGGCGTTAACTGAAGTTACTTCATGCCGAAAAAGCGCTTTATGGACTTAAGGAGACCGGCGGATTTTTCTGCGTCCGTGGCCGAAAGGTCCTCGCTGGCGACCAGGCCTTGCCGGCGCTCGGCGATAATGTAGCTCAACGACTCAACCAGGTCGGGGTTGGTGTCAAAAACCTGCTTCATCGCTGCGTGCCCGATTTCCAGGACCTCCGTTTCTTCAATAGCCACGATGTTTGCCGTACGAGGTTCGCCGGTGAACAGCGCCATCTCACCAAAGAAAGCGCCCTCGCTGAGGGTGGCGACTGTGCGGGAGCGGCCGTTTTCGCTGACCTGCACGCTGACCCGGCCATTATGGACGACGAACATTGATGAGCCGGGATCGCCCGCCCTTATTACGGTTTCGCCGGGAGCGAAAACATGACTCGTGGCAGCGTGAGCAAGCATCGCAGTCTCTTCGGCTGAGAGGGGAGCGAAGATATCGACGGCCGCTAGTCGTTCAACAATTGCTCCGCCGCCATCAACATCAGCTGCCCCGCTCCGCGACATTCTTTCCACCAACAGGGTTCGCGTCGGATAGGCGAAAGTTAACCCGGCGCGCCGGAATGCATACCAGATACGCTGTCGGACTAAAGCATCGGTGTCGTTGTATTTCGCATAATCAATAAGCCAGTACTTAACTTCATATTCCATTGCGCTGTCGCCGATGTCTCGGACGCGGACAATTGGCGCCACTTTCGGCGAAACGTTGTCAGCTTCTCGCACCGCTTCTCTGACCACATGGATAGCTTTGGCTGGTGAGTCCGTAAAAATTGTATTGAAGAACACGAGGCGTGCATTCAGGTTTTCGCGCGGGCAAACTTCTATCGGTTCTTTCGCGGCCGTGCTGTTGCTGATGAGGACTATGTGGTTTTGAAAGGTCCGAATCTTTACGGCGCGCCAGGTTATCTCCTCGACGACGCCGGTGTGACGCTCCGATCCAACTGTGATCACATCGCCAACCTGAAAAGGCCTATCGGCTTGCAGTGATATGCCTGCGAAAAAATTCCCCAGTGTGTCTTGCAGTGCAAGGCCAAGGATTACACCGAAGATCGCCGAGGTCGTGAATACGGCGCCCAGATTGGCGTCAGGGAATATCAGCGTAAAGATCAGGAAGAACAGCGCTGTAAACGCAACGATCGAAAAGATATTCCGAACCAGAGTGGGTGCCTCGAACCCGCGCCGAAAACGAAAAACGAGACCAAAAATGAAGGCGCTGAGAGCGCGCACCATCAGGTAGGCCAGAATTGCGAAAGACACCAGACGCAGAACCCCGACGATAGTGCCTGCCCTGGAGGCCAGGCCCATGTGGGTGTTCAGCAATTCTCGAATTCCGTAATCAAATCTGAAGATCAGATAGATCACCAGCAACACGATCGCGGTTGCTATGCAGAAGAGCACGACCTTGTTGTTGCGGCGGGGGCTATTCATGTTCTTGTCGTTTTTGCCAGCGAACATCAATTACTTCTGAAGTTTCAGGAAGTATCTTTTATCACTGATCAATCAGCTTGGCGAGAAAGAATTGGGTGGGTCTTTGCCGGATTTACAAATGATTAACGCTGTAGTTTGGGAAAGAGAGTCACCAAGATAAACAGCAGCGACAACATAGTGACGATTATTGCCGTGAGCCACGCGCCCAGGTTATAGGCCGGTCCGTTGACATGCTCGCCCATCAGTTCGCGATCGTTTACCAGTTTCAGGATCGCAAAGAGGATGATGGGCAACAGCAAGCCGTTTATCACCTGCGTGACGAGTAGCACGCGGATCAGCGGCAAACCCGGAATGACGGCGATGGCGGCACCGACCGCGACAAGAAAAGTAAAGATTCCAATAAAAATTGGCGCTTCACGGAAACTGCGAGACACCCCTTTTTCGAAACCAAGCGCTTCGCTGATCGAGTATGCAGTGGCCAGTGGCAACACACCTGCAGCCAACATTGACGCGCCAAACAGACCAATAGCAAAAAGTGTTTCCGCGTAGGATCCGGCGAATGGTTCAAGCGCCCGGGCCGCGTGGGCCGCACTATCAATGTGCAGGCCATGTTTGTTAAGCGTGGCGGCGGTGGAAACCACGATGAAGAACACAACAAGAATCGCCAGGACCGTCCCCACCCAGACGTCTTTTTTTGTTCTCGCGTAGTTTTCCGTGGTCACACCTTTTTCGACTACGGACGACTGGACGTAGACCTGCATGTAAGGCGAGATCGTTGTGCCCACAACGGCGACGAAGGTGAACAGATAAGTGTACTCAAGGCTAAAGGTTGGCTTCACCAACCCGATTGCCACCGCGCTCCAGTCGGGCTTCGCGAGAAAAGCTGAAACGATATAGCCGAGAAAAACCAGCGACATTAAGAGGAACACACGCTCCACTCGTTGGTATGAGCTCTTAACAACCAGCCACCAAATGGCTACCGCCGACAAGGGCACAGACACGAATCGTGTCACTCCAAACAGCTCGGTGGCAGCCGCGATGCCGACGAATTCGGAGACCGTGACACCCGCGTTCGCTATCAAAAGCGCCAGCATCACAAACGCGGTCCAGCGAACACCAAACCTTTCGCGAATGAGATCGGCGAGTCCTTTGCCAGTAACCGCACCCATCCGAGCACACATTTCCTGAACCAAACCGAGGCTAATTGTGATGGGGATTAGGATCCAGAGTAGACGGTAACCTTGTTCCGCGCCGACTGCGGCGAACGTCGCAATCCCGCCGGCATCATTGCCGGCGCTGGCAGCGATCATTCCCGGACCAAGGATGGCGAGATACGCTACGAGCCTGCGTCGCCAGCCGGTTGGGGGACGAAGACCTCGACCTCGCCGTCGCAGTAAGCGTCGACCAGTAGCTGTTACCGCTGCTCCAGATTCGGCCACTTGGAGGGTCTCCGTCGGTCATAAATATTATTTTGTGTAGGTTCGTGTAATTATGTGGATCACAATCGCGCGCTAACCATTCGAGTAGAGGTTTGCAATTTCAGATCTGAAATTTGAGATCTCAAATGGGGATAGCACACCCCGTCTATCCAAACAGCCTGGGCAATCGTTGTCGCCAGTCTTTTGGCAACAAGATCTCCATGGCGTCGTCTACAGTAATAATCCCCAGAATATCTCCGGTTTCATCCATTACCGGCAAGGCCAAAAGATTGTACTCGGCGATTCTTTGAGCCACTTCGTCTGCCGCTTCATCGGGATGCGCCATTTGAAACTCCGTGCGCATAACCTCCGCCAGGGGCATTGCCGGATCAGCCAGAATCAGACTGCGCAGGGCGATCACGCCAACGAGTTTCCATGAACCTTCACCTTCAACGACATAAAGGTAGTAGATCATGTTTGGCGTTTCCGCCATCTCGCGCAAACGTGCCAGCGCTTCGCCAACCGTCAACTCACGCGGCAGCGTAACAAACTGTGTAGTCATCAGACCGCCAGCCGTGTCGTCTTCATAAGGAAGCAGTTCCGCAACGTCGGCCTGCTCCTCGCCTTCCATAAGTCCCAACAGCTCTTCCGCTTTTTCTTCCGGCAAATCGCCCAGCACATCGGCAGCTTCATCAGGCGCCATCCATTCAAGAATGTCGGCCGCGCGTTCCTCGTTCATGTTGCCGAGAATTCGCGCCTGTTGTTCCGAAGGCATTTCCTCGAGAGTCTCAGCGGCGGTTTCATCATCGAGCGATTCAACTACTTCGAAGCCGTGATGATAGGAAAGCGCTTCCGCGAGTCGTGCAATTTCAACCGGATGAAGCCGCGCCAGTTTACCGCTGGAAGACTTGAGCTGGACCGTGGCCGCATCCGTAGCCAGGTAACCAACGTCAGCCCAGTCCAGCACTTCCACAGGTTTGCGCGTGCCCATAAAACCCGCCGGCGCGAGGCGTCTATACAGTCCCTGCAAACTAACGTCGGCGCCCGTCACGCGCCAGTCTCCCGCGGCTTCGATAAGCTGCACATCGTTCACCCGAACTACTCTTTTCCCGTCAACATCGATCAACTGCTTATCAAGCACATCACGCGCCAGCAGTACTTCGCCATCGCGACGCACAAACGGGCGGAGATTTAGCTTGTCTGAATTAAGGCGGGCGCCTTGCTCGTTAAGCTCAGTGATGCGCCAGCGTGAAAGAAAGAATTCGCGACGGCCAAATCGTGCGACTAAGCCAGTGACCGGCGGATGGTCGTCGGCTCCGAGACGCACGATGACGTCCTTGACGGTGGCCACACGCTCGCCCTCGAGATCGCGGATGGGGCGACCCAACACTTGCGACAAATACAACATTCTTTATTCACCAGGGGATGCTAACTTTGCGAATCATAGCATGAGGTAGAAAAGACCGCGGCGGGTTGGCTCCTGCTTTACGAAACTACCCGAAAAGACTCTGACAAAGATTCCTAGTTCGAGTTATTTCGTCTGATCTCGTGGATGGCTTTTAGTGCTAGTTCCAGCGCGCGATCGCGTCCGGAATAAAGATCGCTTCGCTCGATAGTGACGGTTTCGTCAGGTTTTAGACCATGACCTTCGAGGCGGTGGCCCTGCGCGGTTTCATAATCAAGTTCGCTAACATCAAGCAAACCGCCATCTGGTAACAGGTGTCGCGTGCGAACTGCGAGCACGCAGCCACACGTCTCTGTGCCAATGATTGTTGCGCGACGGGAAATGCGAAGCGCCTCGACAAAAATTTCGGCCGCGCTTGCCGTGCGTTCGCTGGTTAAGACAATCAAAGGCAGCTTGGTCTGCTCTAAGGGTTCAGGCGTAAGGGCTGATCTGAAATGCGTTAATATCGTGAAGCTGGTCCCAGCGCGATCAGTAAACCGGCCCAGGTTAGAGCCAATCCCCAGAAACGTTGACGCAATGTCGCTCATCGCTTCGGCATCACCACCACCATTGCTTCGGAGGTCAAGGATCAGACCACGTGTGCCCGCTAGTTTCTGCTTAAGACTGCGCGCGAAAGCAACCGCAATTGGTTTTGTGAAAGCGTCAATCTCAACGACCGCATATTCGCCTCGCTCCCGACGCATTCGCACGCCCAGCTCGCGCTGCTGCCAGTAGCGTTCAAGTCTAGCAGATTTTTGTTTGCCGTCTTTCTCCTTCCAGGTTACGTCGACTGGCGTTCCACTTGGCCCATCTAACAGCTTTGCGAAAACACGAAAGCGAGCCGAGGCGCTGGCTGGGTCGGATAACTTCGTCAAGCGACTCTTCACCAAAGTCAGTGCCGCTTCTCCGTCGACGGATTCAATCACGTCGCCGGCGCGCACGCCTGCTCGTTGCGCGGCGGAATTGTTATCGACTTTGACAACCGTCGGTACGCCGTCGATCTCAGCCAGCGCCAGACCGACGCTAACGAAACGCGGTCGCCACCAGTCAGACTTTTCTTCGGGAGCAAAGACGCGAGTGTGCGGATCGTTTAAGGAAGCGATCATGCCGCGCAACACCGCATATAGTTCCTGGCTCGAGCCGGCTTTCGCTGCCAGTGCTCGAAAGGTTGTTCTTTGTGCCTCCCAGTCAAGGCCGTGAAACGTTTGATCGTAGTAACGCTCGTTTATCCTGGCCCAGGCGTCATCAAAAACAGCGAGCCGGCCTTCGGGAGTTGCGGTCGAAATCAGCGCTGCTTCATTTCCTGCAGCGCGAGCAGCTGGGGTGATGATAGGGGAACGGGGGAAAAGGGGAACGGGAAAATTAAAAAATAGAAGTAGCGCGACGCCAAAGGCGAGTATGCTTGCACGCGCCGATCTCCCGTTTTCCCTTTTACCCATTTCCCCTTTTATTATTTCGGTGGTTTGCGAAAGTTGTAGCGTAATAGCACGCGAATCGGAATGGCAATTCCATCGCGCATCGCCGGAAAGAAATGCAAACGGCGAACGGTTTCGACTGTCGCTTCGTCCAGTCCAAAGCCTGCCCAACGCGCAACTTCAACTCGAGTCACTTCACCACTCGCGTCGAGATCCACCAGCACATCAACCATCGCTTCTACTTCAGCACGCGCGGCACTTTCCGGGTACGCCGGTACAAATCTCCGGTACGGACGTGGTAATCGCAGACCTTCCGCCATAGCGCTTTTCTCGTCGTCGGGCGCTGCTTCGATGATGGGAATTTGCTCTGCGGTCGTCAGTTCGCGTTCGCCTCGTTCATCCTCCTGGGCGCGATGCACGGTCACTCTTAGCCGATGCTGTAATTCAGGACCTGATAACTCGGAAAATAGTAATTGTTCTGCTGCCGCCGGCGTGTCTGCCACGAAGGCCGGCCGCTGCCAGCTGATAAGCCTGCCCGTCCGCGCGCTTACGACGAAGATCGAGGCGTAGGAATCAAAATAAACTGCGCCGTTTGAGGGTGAACGCCGGAGCGTTTGCGCGTCGCCTAAGATGAAGAAATCTGAGCCTAGTGCGGCGCCAAGATCACGCGCCTCTCCGAGTGTTAAACTCATCGAGCCCTCATATCCAGCCCCACGAGCTGCAGCCCGAACCTGGTCGCGATCTAAAACTACTACGCTGGTCTCGCGTTTGAGATTGATGGCGAGCTTGTCTGCTGCCAATCGCGCCGGCGCGGAGTTTCCAAAATCCAAAATTGCCAAAGACAGCGGTCGCTGCGCGCTCCGGGGCGCAACATCCTTTAGATACTGCTCGCGCGATGCGGCGCTAATTGAGAGACTGAACAATACCAACGCGAGGACACGAATGTAGAGCGAAACACTTGGATGAAACATCTGCATTACGTGTTGAACGGTATTCTTGCCGGTCCGCTTGTCATACTAGGAAAAAGGTCAGGCAGCCCGGCAAACTGCAGAACCGCGAGCGGTAGCGACCGGATGCTACCAGCAATTCGTGGGATCATACTGCCACCGAAAGATCGACTAGCATCGGCTCGCTACCGCTCGCGGTTCTGCATTGTCTGTCCTATTCACCAGCCATCGATCATCGTCTAACGCCTCTTCCACAATTGCTGAGACGGCACGCGCAAAGCGCGATTGAACTTACTAGATGCGTTTTCCCAGGCGATCGTGGCCGTCAACTCCACCAAAGCGTCCTCGTCGAAAAGTTTCCGCAATCGCTCAAAGAGTTCATCACTGACGTCGCGTCCAGTAATTGTCATCGCGTCGGCGAATTCAAGCGCAAGGCGTTCCGCGGGACTGTAGAGATCACTGTTCGCGTAATCCGTGACGGCGGCTATCTTGTCGTCGGAAACTCCGAGCTGGCTGCTCACGGCAGCATTTATGTCCTGTCAAAACTCGCAACCGTTGAGGAAGGCTACGCGCCGATTGATCAGGGCACGCAAACTCGCGTCTGTTAATCCGGAAGCGTCAATCCCGGTCCACATTGCTCGCGCGCCTTTGAAGATCGACGGGCGGCGCGCGTAGACAAGGTGGTTGAGTAAAGGATTACCCCAATCTTTTGCCTGCGCTTCGAGGACTGCCTTGATGTACTTGTCCGCTGCTCCTACATTCGCGTTCGCAACTCTTGCCATCGGTCTCTCCAACCAACATAACTGTTGGATTTAATTTTGATTCAAGATTCTCTTTCCAGCTGAAGATTGTTTGACCTGAACTCATTGGCTTCGGGCAGCCGATCGATCCCTGGGTGTCAGCTTGTGGTAGAGCTGATAAACTTCGGCTTTCACTTCCGCCGGGAAGCAAACTCGGTGCAGTTCGTAGCCGCGCTGGAGTCCCCGGACAACGTCACTCACCTCAGTAATCTCGCGTATACGAGGCTGCGAGTAGCCATCTTCCACATAGATCCGGCTCTTCGGCTCGGCACCTTCCGCCGTGTAATAGTTGTAATAGGGAACGTCGCTGGCGCGATCTTCGATGAAATAATAGTCCGGGTCGTAACCAGCCCGGACGATGCACTCTCGTGCCGCCGATAGAAATTCGGGCCGCTCCGCTTCCGGCATATCGAGATCGATTGCCTTGAACAATCTGCGAGCAGTGAAGCGCTTGCTTAGGTCCGCCAGGATCTCATCAGACGATCGTTGCCATTGTTTTACATGAAACAGGACGTCGGAATCGTCGACCTCGAGATATTCGGTAATCGTCGGTTCGTTTCGGCGCAAGACTTTTTCAAAGGCAGTGCCCGGGGCGTGCCAAACAGGCTCGCCGGTTTCGAGAAGTTTCAAAGCGCGCCGCAAGATCGCCCGCAACACTGCCTCCGCCGAGCGCAAGGTGCGGTGAAAATAGACCTGCCGAAACATGTAGTAGCGAGCTTGCAAGTATTCCTCAACGGCATACAGGCCGCGCGCTGCTACATAGATCCGATCATGTTCCTCGTCGATTGCCAGGGCGTTTATGATCCACTCGAGATCGTAGATGCCATACTTGGCTCCCGTCATCAAGGAATCGCGCAGCAGGTAGTCCATTCGATCCACATCGAGTTGTGAAGATACGAGTTGAGCCAAAGCCGCCGGCTGAAACTTTCCTTCAATAATTGCTGCGACCTTGTTCGGCAAGTCTGCCGAATATGAACGGAGCAGCAGCCCGATTTCGGTCGCCTCACTCAGCACAACCTCGACGGTCCACTTTTCATGGTGAAGGCCGAGCACTTTTTCCATGACATGTGAAAACGATCCGTGGCCCACGTCATGAAGCAGCGCGGCCGCTCGCGCGGCGGTGTGGTCCTGATCGTTCATTGCATATCTTTCGTTTAAGCGATCAAGGACGCGAGTCATCAAATGGAAGGCGCCGAGCGAATGGGTGAAGCGAGAGTGTTCCGCGCCCTGATAGGTGTAGAGTCCCAGTCCCAGCTGTTTGATACGTCGCAGTCTCTGAAACTCCGGCGTGTCGATCAAACGCATCATCAACTCGCCTTCGCTAGTGTCAGTGCGAAGGCGAATAATGTTGTGGACCGGATCGCGATAGATTCGTTCGGACAAAACAGTTATCTGACTGTGGTTCTGGCGACAGTCTAACACAGCGGAAAATCGTGGGCAGTAGTGCTTGAACAGCCCGGTTACCTCACTCACAGCTGATCTGAAGGCCGCGCTGCGGGTGCTAGCGAACTAATGCGTTCTGCGCTTCGCAGTCTTTGAAACTCACGCATGGAAATCAAACGCATCATCAACTCGCCTTCGCTATTGTTGGGGCGAAGGCGAATGATGTTGTTGACCGGATCAGATAGATTCTTTCTTACATCTTTGGGATTTGTTAATACCCACAAAACTCGAAGGCAATGAGGCGAGAGCAGATCGCCAGAAAGCCCGAAATGCCGGCCACGAGAGCCCAGTTGTGATTTATGAATTTTTCCCAAGATTTTGGATTTTTAGCGCTTGTCACGATAGGGTTGAGGCCTGCTAAACACATGAATGGCTTGGCTATAGGGATTCGAACCCTTGCGGGCATAGGAATTGCGAAACGAGGTCAAGAGTTTTTTTTCGACAGATTAGTCTTGGAATATTAGGTGCCGCCAAAAAGGGAAGGAAAATGGTCAACAAGGGATCTCCCCGGCGGCACTCCTCCAGAATCAAGAAAGGACAGCAAAAAATGAAGCATGTTTTAAGATTGTTTATGATCCTGTGCATATCACTTGCCGGTACAGCAGTGTTTGCGCAGGACTCTTTGACCACCGGGTCGATTTCAGGTGAGGTAATCGACTCCAATGGCGGTGTCGTGCCGGGCGTTACAGTAAAGCTGACAACCCCAACAGGCGAGCGCACCACTACTAGCAGCGACTCGGGACACTACGAGTTTTCTAATCTAGTTCCTGGCTCGAACTATAAAATAAGAGTTGAGAAAGAAGGGTTCAAGGCTGCTGAAGTAACTAGCGTAACTGTATTAGTTGGCAAATCGACTAACGCAACCGTTACCTTGCAGGCTGGTAATATCTCGGAAGTTGTTACAGTCACGAGCGGGGGCGAGGGAATCGATCAAGGGAGCACGGCAACGAGCTCAAACATGAACGATCAACTCTTCTCGAACATCCCTGTTCAGCGAGGCGTGTCGAGCCTGTTTTACCTGGCTCCGGGCACAACGGAGGGCCTCGGTGGCGGTCGTGACAACCCGTCGATCTCGGGAGGTTCTGCTCTCGACAACTTGTATGTTGCTGACGGTGTAAACATCACCGACTCGGCATTCGGCGGCATCGGCACGTTCACGCGCATATATGGCGCTCTTGGAACCGGCATCAACACGTCCTTCATTAAGGAAGTGCAGGTTAAGACCGCTGGTTTTGAGGCACAGTATGGCCAGTCGCAAGGCGGCATCGTTAACATCATTACGCAATCGGGCAGCAACGAGTACCACGGTGCCCTTTACGGGTTTGCAAGTCCGAAGGCGTTTGAGGCAACAAGAAAACAGCCGGATGATTTTCCCCGCAGGAACCCGGGTGGCAAAATTCTACATGCGGAAGGATACGACGCTGGCGCCGACCTTGGCGGTTATGTGCCGGGGGCGCGCAATAAACTGTTCTTCTTCGGATCCTTCAACCCCAGCGTCAGACGAGACATTGTCCGAGGAGCGGAAGCAAACGCTCTGAGTACTACTGACTCAGGCTTGAGGATTATCCGAGGTCCTGAATTTGCCCGCCGCACACGCGTATACAACTACGCAGCCAAAGCGGAGTGGTTGATTAACCCCAACCACCAGATCACATTCTCAATCTTTGGCGATCCTTCGAAAACCAACAAGAGCTCCTTCAATTCGCTGATCATTGATAACACGACTGCCGACAGTATTCTGGATTACGGAACTCGCAATATGTCATTCAGATACAACGGCACGTTGAGTTCAACCC
>Ga0180089_1000001_pt1 | contig 46933 bp, 62 predicted proteins | sample EasRiv860_16_10D_FD_123016 | JGI IMG/M metagenome (GOLD analysis project Ga0180089, IMG submission 123016) | Soil microbial communities from meander-bound floodplain in the East River, Colorado, USA - East River metaG ERMLT860_16_10D | ecosystem: Environmental > Terrestrial > Soil > Floodplain ... | reverse complement strand
TTAATTCCTCTAAAGCTTGAAGTGCACCAGGAGTTGTATTAAGAATATTCTGAGAAGTTATTTGTTGTTGCTCTGTTCGTTGTTGTGTTGTCTGCTGTGTTGTATCAACTCTTCCAGGAGTTGTAGTAGTTGTAGACTCAAAGCCAGGTTGTCTTTGATAAGGAGATGAAGAAATAGGAAGTCCAGTATTAAGATCAAGTAATGCAGGACTAGCTGTCATTCGAGCTACCTTTTTCCTTTCTTCGTAGTTCTTGCTTCCATTGCTGTAATGTCATAATTTCCTTCAACAATTATGTTATACCATCTTGCACTTAGATTCATATTTGCAGTAACTTGTGTTGCATCTGCAAATGCTTGTGTCTGGGTAATACTTGATTCCACATTCTTACCATCTAAAGAACCCTCTACTGTCACAGAACCTGACAATGGAGTTCTATTTTGAATGCGGACTTCTTGCATGTCTGTAAATCCCTTACGATACATTCCAACTTTACCAAAAATAATACGAGAATCTGTTGGAAATTGATCAAACAGGGCGATAGAGCCTGATTCAAGCAAAGCTGCACACTTGGGAAGGAAAGTATCATAAGGAATGGGTGAATCGCCGGCCACATTATTAATTGGAAAATAATCAAGAATTTGCTTATAATTTTGTTGCATCTTACCCCATTTTTTATATTGAGTATCATAGACAAAAGCACCAAGATAGGTTGGATAGACTGGTTCAATGCTTCCCTCCTGCAACAAGATTGTCCCACCAGGAATTGTGATTGTTATGTCAGGATATGTATAAGTTACGCCATCAAAATCAAGAGTTGCATTGCCACAAGAGAGACTATCATTGTTAATTGGTTGGCCAAGTAGAAATGGCTGTTTTCGTTTACTTGGACTTAATGTGCATTGATCAGTATAATCAGCAGCTTCAGGTATTGCATCATCAACTACAAAAGCACCAGCTAAAGTGTAATGTCCATGTCCTTTAATCTTAGTAAAACCTAGATTCTTGTATGTACAAACTGGATAATCTTGATATTTGAACTTGGGTGTTGAAAATGTTTGTTGTGGAGTTACAACAGTAGAATAAGCTTCTTGTCCAACTGGTAAGTTTTCTTGATATGTTGAATTTGCTGAAATAAGTGTTATACCAAAAGTAACAGTTAAATCATTTGGTGGTTCAGCAATATTTAAATTAAAGCGTAGATTAACTTGTCTTGTTGTGACATTTGGAACACCTTCAACCTCTGAAACAATTGTATCAAATGTAACAGTTTGTGTAGGAAATTCAATCATAATAGCTGCAATTATATCAGCAAGGCCACCACTAGCACTAATCAAATAAGCATAAGATGGAAATTCTAATCCTCCAACACCACCAATTGGATCAGAACTTACAATCCATTGTGCAAGTTCTACTCCAGGAGTAAATTGTGTAACAATTGAGGCAACTTCAATACTCATACTTTTTGTTAAACTTCTTTGTAACCAAGCACTTTTCCTAGAAGCAGATAATCCATAATATTTATTAATTTCAGAAAAATATGAAAGATCAATGTATGGACCAAATATATACTTTGTTGTAACAGGAATATTGTATGCTAAGATAGATGGAATTGATGCAAATAGTTTTGTTATTGGTGTTCCATTAATAACAGCATGAGCTTTTCGATAAATTGCCTCTTTCCAAGAATCCCACATACGTCTTTCATAAAACCATATCCAGTCTTGTTTCCAATAAAAATTATTTTCATTAACTTCAATATGTTCAATTGGACGCGTTGCTGGATATGTTGCAACAAGAGATGGCCCTTTTGTTGGAATAAATGATTCATTTCCTGCTGTAATTTTTGGAATAAGACCTAATGTAAATCCAGTATTATCAAAGTAATCAGCATTACCAAAACCACCAATCCCAGTTGCTTTATAAGCTTCTATATCTGCTTTAGGAATATTTAAGGAAAGATGATCTTCCCAAATTGGAACACTTGCAGCTGCATTTGTAGTAGCATATGAAGTCTTTCCTAAAATATCATTAATAAATATTGTATCAGCTGCTCCATTTATTGCATTTATGACATGACAAGCATTTTCGTATCCATCTCCTTCAAATCCTTCAACTGTTACCGAAGCATGTTTAAAGGTAAATGTTTGTGCATCAAATAATTCAGTAATAAAACGTGTGATTCCAACAAAATAATATGGATCAAGAATTGGAAAAAAGAGATAACGTCCATTAAGCATCTTTAGATAAACAGGCTGGCGTTTTTCCTTAAGATAAGTTCCAACTTCAGGAATGACAAATTCTGCTTTACCATTTACAATTTCAACAATTCCTTGTGTGGTAAATGCATAATGGTGTGTATCTGGTTCAGCAAAACATGCTTCTTCTCTATATGAAATTCCATTAGAATTAAAGATTGCAGATCCAGACCAAATTAAAGGACTATTAATATTACGTATTACAAGAACAATTGATTTTGTACAATATATAATAAATCCATTTCCATGCTGAAGAACAACTACAATACGTCCTACAATATCTTGGAAGATTGTAGAACCTGCTAAAGTCTTTGTATCAGGTGTTGCATCTGTTGGATCACCAAGAGCAGCCCATGCTGTTGAATTTTCTGAATCCCAGAAGCCCAATCTGCCACCAGCTTTGAAGATCCCAAGTTGACCAGCCATATTTAATGTTGTAGGAACAAATGCTGTAAAGACATAAGAGTTTGTCGGCCCAGCTTGCCAAACAGAAGCTTCACCTTGTCTATATACATAAATTATATTTTCAATAACACACTTTGACCACAATTTATGAGTTCCTGCTGCTGGAATAGTTAATGGAATAACTTGGAACCAATTACCACTTGAATTTGCAGATTTTGTCCAAATACCATCATCACAGAGTGCAACAAGAATATTTTGTAATAAGTTTGTTTGAATCATAAAAAGATCATCTACATTACCACTTCCTCCACTTGTAATCAATGATTCAATTCCTAATACTGAATTAACTCCAAAGAAGGAAGAATATCCCTGAGGTGTTGGCATAAAATTATAACCATCATAAGCAATTACAGGAATTCGTGGTTCAGGCTTATCTTCATCTTCTGTAGCATGATCTGTAGCAGGAAATGCGTTGGGATCAATGGGAATATAGGAACGTCTAATATCAATTACCTTTGTTTCTTGTACCATTTCTACTGATCCCTTCTTTATGTATTTATAATTATTAATTTGCCTGAGAGAATTTCACCATCTGAAGAACCTGATGTACCAAGCTGAAGACGATATGTATGGGTATCAATAAGTGTTAGTGCAATAGAACGAATTCGTTCAAATATGGCATTTGAAGAACTTATTTGTGAGTTTGTAACAGGTAATCCTGTTGTTTCATCTAAAAGACGTGCATTTACAGTCCCAGAAACAGCTCTCATATAAGTTTCAAGATACACAGTAATTGTTGCCCAATTAGCTGCTGTAAAAAGAAAAGATGCACCATAACTTACAAAGTCTGAAATGCCACCAAAAGTATAAGTAAAAAAGGAATATGTTTTAATTCTTGGTTTCATTTTACTACGAGAAATTGCTTGAGATTTAACAATAAGTGGTCTAATAGATGGATTACGTGTAATGTAGCCAAAAGTTTTTATAAATTGAGTTTTTGTACGAATATGAGTTTTAATTGCATATATATTTGTTGCCTGAGAAATAGTTTGTAAAGCTTTTGGAAAATTAGTAATAGTTATAACAATTTGTCTAAGAATTTTAGTAAAAGTAACATGAGTTTTTATGCGTTTTTGAATAACTTGTCTATTTGCTGTCTGTAAATGAACATCAAGTTTTATAATAGGAGGTTTTCTTGTACTATAGCCAAAAGGTTTTCCTAACTTAGAATGAATTCTACGACGAAGAAGCTTTAATGACATTTAACCACCAGCAGCTAAAACAACTTTTGGGCCACTACGAACACCACCACCACCCGCAGATACACCATCATCAAGTTGATCAATTATTAAACTAATACATGGAAGTGTTGTCGTTGTAGTTGTCCAAGCACCCGCTGTGCCAGCAGCCCATGCCCGAGTGGCAAGATAAGTTTCTGCATTAACACCAAATGCTTTAATGGCATTTGTTACTGTTGCAGTAATAAATTCATATAAGGCAATATTATTTGCGGTATCTGCTCGCAATCCAGCATAATAGGTTGTATTTATATCAAGTGTAACTGGTGTTGCAAAGAATAAATCTACATATCCATCTTGTGTTGTTGATAAAGCAAAATCCCCATCACAGGTTGCTTGAGCTAAAGCAGCTGCGTCTGTAGTTCCAGATGTATTCCATAAAGAAAAAGTAAAATCAGAACCAGCAGCATTGTTTGCCATACCAACATGTAAACCAATAACTCTACACTTAAAAGGTACTTGAAATCGTAAGGCTCTTTCATCAGGAGATGCACCACTGTTAAATGTAGTTACAGTTCCAGCACCATCCAAAGGAGAAAGATTAGGTAAATAAATAACTCCAGCTGTTCCAGTTGTTACAATCCATTCAAGTTGCCCATTAGAAGAAGAAATCCCAGTTCCTGCCCAAGTTCCGGCACCAGCATCTAAAAGAAGCAATGGATAATGTGCGTTGCGACTTTCCTTTCCCAACACATCAGAACACACAGAGAATTGCATATTTGGAGTACCACTAGAATTGACAACAACAATAGCAATTTCATCACCTGCAGTAATATTGGCAGCAGAAGTAAGAGTTACAGTTTTCCAGACACTATCATCACCATTAGCTACAACTACAGTTCCATTAGTGTTTGCTGCCCATAGAGTGCCAGAAGGACGACCATTTGTAACAGTTTCAATTCTAATCTCAATTGTACTTCCAACTGTAACTGTGCCAGTGCGAAAACTGACCGTAGTAATAGTATCTGTAATTGGAAAGTTACCTACCCATGCAATTCTATCAGTTACTGAGTCAAAAGTTAAAGTTGGATTTCCTAAGGCAGATGATAAAGCTCCACCATCTACCATTGGCATTGGATAATATAAAAATGTTGGCAGAATTGATTGAAGTGTCATATTAAATTACAATTGTTATACCAGTTTGTAATAATGCTCTAGTTTGTGCAAGAGTTCGTCCTATTTTTGCTAATCGTATAATCATTTTAACAAAAATTATAATATCTTCCTCAGAAATAGATTCTGAGATATGTGTAGTCTGTATGGGTATAGAGGCTATGGCATCTCCAGTTACTACAAACTGTAAATGGCCACCTCCAATACAAGTATTGGTTAAACGTATTGTAACTGAGGACATAAATAATTATAATAAATGAAAGGATTAAACTATATTATTCTTCCCATTCAATATTTGCTTCAGCATTAATTGCAGCACCAGTTCCGCGATTAGCTCTAATAGCATATCCCTTAGCAGCAGCTGCAGCACCTTGAATTTCAGGTTCACGTCCAAGAGGATATTGAATAACAAGACCAGAAGATGGAGGAACATTATATGTTTTAAGAACAGTGACTGTTCCTTCTGATGCCGGAAGTTTCTTGGCTGCTGCACCAACAGCTACCTGACCATCACGTTGAGAAGAAGGTGTTACAGCAGTTCCAGCAGCAGAAGCCGCAGTAACTTCAACAAGTTGAACACGAACAGGAACATCAGTTGCAGAGACACCTGAAAAAGAGATTGAGGCTTCTGTAATTGTTGCTTTTCTATTAGCCGGTGGATTGACCTCTAGGATTGTTGACATTACTGCTGGAACTGCTGCGGCTTCTGCTGTTGCAGCATACAAACTCATGATAACTCCTTAACTGATTAACAGCATTATTTATATAGTCTAAAACACAAATGGTACTGCTGATGCAATAAATGGAATGTGTGATTCAGACAATCCACCACCTATTGCATCTATAACGACATCTAACTCATCGTTAGCAATATCATCTGTTACTGTTATTATTATATTTGTTCCTTCAATAAGATTAATTCGTGGACGATTTCCAATATTAAGACCAGTATTTTTTCTAAGTATAACAGTATTAGAACCTGGATCACCTTTTGGGCCACGAGAAGTATAAACTGAAAAATAACGAGAACGCATTTTTACCTTATCCTATGAAATCAGCATCATCATATAGCATTTCAACATTTGCTTGATTACTTCCAGTTGTCATTCCTTGATCTCTAAGAGCAGCAAACTCTTGTGCAAGTTCTGGCATTTCTAATACTTGAAAGACACTAGCAATTCCGTGATAAAAGGCCATGCGTTGTTCATGTGGATAGCCAGAAGAATTTGGAACATCTTTGAGGGCATTAACTAAATTCATATCCATATTACATCCTATTATGTTGAACTGCTTTTTGTGTATCTTGCCAAGCACGAACTCCAGTTATCCAAAGTATTCCATCTGTATCAAATCTAACAGCATGTAACTCAGTTGCCTCATTCTTATCAATCACAAGATATTGATTGGCCGGCACCAAGACTGCATCAGCAAGATAAGCAAGGGAAGCAGGCACAGATGCAGCAAGAATTCCTAATCTGACAATACAATCTTGAGTTGCATATAAAACAAGAATTTCAATATCTGTAGAAAGAGCAATTTCTTGGTCAGCAGAAGTAAAATTAATTCGCCCAAGTCCATGAAGTCTTATAACTTCAAGAGGTATTGGTTCTCCTAATGGTGTTGTTAATGGATAAAGACGACGGGCTTCAGCCATATTTAATTTTCATAATTTTGCATCAACTTTTGCTTGATTTTGCATATGTTCTTTGTATAACTTCAATGCCTCATCAGCTGCTGCAAAATCTTCTGGCTCTTTAGTTACTTGAGCTAACCTACGTAAGGCAATTTCAGTTAATTTTAATTGAGTACCATAGTTTCTATTGACTAAAATATGTGTACTGTCTAGAACATTACTAATATTATTAAGTTTGTTAGAAGTAACCACATTGGATGTTATAAGTGTTGTACGAACACCTTCTACTTTTGATTCTGCAACAATGGAGCGTGCTCCTGCTGCAACACTTGCTTGAACAATAGCTGTTTTAGTTTTAGTTGATGTCCAAGCCTGTATTCCAGCAATTAGTACAGCTGATGCAAATATAAAAAATGCTTGCCAAAATGGATCACTCATACTCCTCTTTCATGTTTATTTTACTCCTTCATGTTCCAACGAGAAATGATTTCCGTCAGGTTTTGGATTTCCATTTTTATCTTTGAAATCTCCACCCCATCTGCACAATGGATGCAAGGATTTCCATTTCTCACCTAATGGACGATAAGCTTCTGAATCTCTTTGATATATATCTTCATCAGCTTCTAGTGAAGAATCTTTGAAAAGATTAAGATCAATAGCCAACTTAATATAAAGAGAATGAAGAGTGTTAGAAATACCAATACCAGCCGCCACATTTGCATTTGCTTCCGCTTTTGATCTAACAGTTTGGCCAAATGATAACTCGTAATCGTTTTCATAAGCCCAAATAATTAATTGTCCAACAAGATGAACAAAAAGTCGTTGTTTTTCTCCAAGTGTCATTAGTTCCTCCTTGCCCAAGTAAATCCAATTGTTGAAACATTATACTTATCTATAGTAGCTGTAGTTGAACGAGCAGCAATAAGTCCTGTTGTGCTTGTTCTGATATGCAAATTGCTACCACCGTCTACAGCTGCTGGAGCTGTAATAGTATACATAGGTGCTGCAGTAGTAGAAGGTGCTATATCTGCTTGATCCGGACAATAAATATAAGCAACACAAGCACCCGCATCAGAAATTCCTATATTTAATATTGCTATTACAGAAAAGTTTAGTGGAACTTTAACTGGATCAGTACGTTTAGCTGTTGTCAAGGTATTAATAAGATTAATGTCTAATGTTGGTGTAGTCCATAGTAATTCAATACCACCACCTTCAGTTTCATAAGTAGTAAATAAGACAATAGCAGCACCAACACGTTTAATCCAGCCAATTAATCGTCTGTAATCATAATTTGCCGGCATAGTAGGAGCTGTTGCAGATAGAGAAAAAAGAACATCAATAACACCAGTGTCTGAACGCCCAATAAGATGGATATAATAATCACTATTAGCTATTGAACCAGTATCAAGACCACCTTGATTTGTTCCAACAGCCCAAGCAGCATCAAGACGCTTTGTTATAGCTGTTGTAAGAATTAAATCAAATACATTAGTTGAGTCTTTTGCAGAACCTATTGCAATATCAATATCATTAGTAGGATCACCTGCACTGTTTGAATATGTAAGTCCATGTATGTGTCTGGGTGGAATAAAACTACCAGAACCGGGGATAAGTTTAAATTCAGTTCCACTATCATTCTTATAATACCAAAAACCATCTTGTTTAAAATAAAGTACTACTTTACCAGAGGCAGGTGTTGAAGGAGATTCTGCTTCTTCTGTTGAATAAATTTTACCCATTCTTGATTTCCCTTATACTATATGTAACTGGCCGACAATATCCAAACTTCCCGTGCCATTTATAAAGAAATCTTCACCAAAAATAATCTCATATCCATCTGCAATTGTTAAAGTCTCACCACTATCTACAGAATCTTTATTGACTTGAAAAGTATGGGCATTAGTATCTAAAATATCTTTTCTAGCATGAAAAGCAGGCCTTAAATGCATTATTAGTCTACCTATCCTATTACCTCAACACTTGAACCCTTAAAAGCTTCCCAAAATAAAAGAGCACGAGCAAAGTAACGTGCTGATTCTGTTGTTTCACCAATATCTTCTAAAATTCGTGATCTTGCAAAGTCTTCAACAGCTGTTGCCATTTCATCAAGAATCCAATCTGTTTCACCATCAGCAGTCATAACTATATGATATTGAAAATATCCAATCTTTAAGGATGATTGCAATCTAGAAAGCTTAAATGCAATATTATTTCCTGAACGATGCCAAACATCAAGACATTCTTGTCCATTTTGAAAAACTTTCTTAGGATCACGCCAATCAAGATTTTTAAAATAGCCAGCTGGTTTAATATAATCAATTGTTTTAAATCTAACAAATGGTGATGCTGTTATATCAAAGGATTGAACGTAATCAGATCCTGAAATTGCAAAATCAAAATCAACACGATCATGTGGAAAATTTGCAGTAGCAAAGAATGCAACAGCTGCATTAACAGCAGTCCTAATATCAGAGATCTTATCAGGACGTTTTGTTTTTGATGCAACTGTTGCAATCATTGCGCCAAATGACATAAAAATCCTAATTTATGAGTTATCTAGTTTTTGTTCTTGTTGCTCCAATGTAAGATCTTTTTGATCTGGTAATGGAAGAATTTCAGGTTGTATCATACGAGCAGCTTGATAGAAATAAGGAGATACTTCTGTAACTTTTACGTGTCCTGAAAGTTTCTTAACAAAATCTCTTCTAACTGTTTCAATCTCAACTGGATTATTAGTAATGAAAAAATAATCTTTAAAATCTGCTTTACGACCTGGACCAACAAGAAAACGAAAAGAGGCAATTGATGAATGAAAATAGACAGTTTTATCATCAGAAGAAGCAATTCGTGAAGATTCAATAAGTTCAGCAGAAGAAGCAGAAGCCTCTGCCGGTTGCTTAGCTTTGGCTTCTGCTTCTAGCTTGGCTCTTGCTACTCTCTCAGAAAAGCTAAGAGTAGTTTTGCCATTTGATTCTGACATTTAGATTCTCAGATTAACCCGCAGCGCCGGCAGTAAGATCGTAAATGACAAAACAGCCATTTGGATTCATGAGTTCAACAGCAAATTCAGTAGTAAGAGAACCACCGTTTGCATCAACACCGTTTGCATTGTTTTTGCCAGTTCCACCAAATTCTTCAACTTTAGTATCTCTGCCTTCCATATATGCAAGTTTAAGAGCTGGCATATCAAGACCAACTGTAAGATCATCCATTCCAGCAATACCATTAAGAATTGGGTGCTCCATTAGAATAAGATTACCTTTATAGAATTTAAAACGTTGGAAGGAAAAGCCAAAGCCTGACTGATCTGGAAGAAGTTGAATAGTTCCATTAAGACGTGCAATTTCATTAAATACTTTCATTGCCTTAGAACCACAGAAAGCAAGTCTTGTCTTAGCATCTCCCATATTGTGTGAAAATCTCCAAGCTTCTTCTAACATATCAATGAGTTGTGTCATGTTTGTAGTTGCACCAGCAGTAAATATGTTACCAGGAGCATATTGAGTAGTTGCATCAATAATACCTTGTGTAGCATGCAAGGGTTGAGCACCGGAGGTATCCATTTTAGCTTGTCCAAATAGAATTGCTGCTTCAATATCAACACTGTGTAGAGTTGAGCAGTCAAGACGACTTTCAGAGATATTGGTAAAACCAAGTTCTATTGCAGAAGCACGAGCTGTATCAGTAAGTGCCCAAGCATCACGGAAAATCTGTGTAAAGGTTGGAATATGAATAATCGTCATACCACGAGCAGTTGGACGTGAAGAACCTTCAGCATAAGCTGACCCTACTACAACAAGAACTTGATTATCAAAGATTGCAACAGGAGCAACACGACCAAAGGCACGAGTAACAGTAATTTGTGTGGCTGAATCAACAGTAAGAACACGAAGATTTTCTCTAGTTGTAGGATTGTAAAGAACCATATTTGGAAGAATTCCAGCTGTTGAATCAACAACTAAAACTGTATCAACAGGAGAATAGCCAGTTGGTGAACCAGCAGCTTGATTGATTTGAACACTTCCAAAGACAAGAGTTTTTGTAAAGTAACCGTGTGTTGAACTGATAGCTTTGCTTTTGCCAGTTTGTGAGGTAAGACCAAAGATAGGAAAAGAACCATCAGGATAAAGACGAAGCATTGTTGCAGCAAAAGAGCGTTTGTTAAGTTGAGCTGGATTTACTGTGGTATTGAAAACTGACGTATAGAACGCCATTTAAAACTTACTCCTTTCCTTTAGATTATGCAGCTTTTTGTTGTTGCTGTCCTTGTTGTTGTTGATCTTCTGAAGGTTGTAAGTAAGCAGACCAATCATCAATAACTACTTCATCTTTCCCACGTTTTTGTTGTTCAAGTCCAGTCAACTGCTGGAAAGCTTTGGGATTAATGGCTTTCGCCATTTCAGTGAAGTATTCCTGTGTCAGTGTTGCAACTTCATCATCTGTTGCGTCAGGAAATTTGGCAGCGATCTTCTCAGAGATCATTGACATATGTTCCCTAACAACAGGATTATCTGACACATCTGGCCCACTTACTGCTTTTGATTTTGCAAGGTAATTACGTAGTGCTGTAGGGAGACCTTGCTGCTCATGTTTAACACGTGCTTCAACAAAGTGACCAGTAAGGCCGGTCGCATGTTCTAATGCACGTGAGTAAGCTTGTCTGCCGGCAAAGTTAATTGCAGCTAGGAGAGTCTTTCCGTCAATGGCATCACCTGATTGGAGTTTCTGCACTATTTCATCAGGTAAACCTGCCGTAAAGTCCATCTTTCCTGCTGCTTCCTTTACTTTGTCAGCGGCCAATAAGAATTTAGGAGGTTCATTCTTTCTTTGAGTTTCAGCATCAGGAGGAGAAAAGAGTCCTTCATATATAGACATTGCATCATTAGATTCTTCGCTACCATCATCTTGCTGTTGTTGTTGCTGCTGTATTTTTGGTTTTCCTGTTGCTGGATCTATTTCTTGTTGACTTCCAGACTTGATAACAGGTTTTCCACCCTTTCTTTTTTGAAAACGTGCAAAAATGCTATCAAGTATTCCTTGTTGGGGTGCTTGTGGCATTTGCTACTCCTTGTGTGGGTTGATTCTTGTGAATTTGAAGCAATGTTTCAATAACATTGATTCCACCTTTCACAAAAACCTGTTGCATTGCATACAATTCCTTATTTGCAAAGTACGTCTTAAGATCAATTTCTGTGTGATCCTTGTATAGATCGTTTTTAAGATGTTTTAGATATTTTATGACTGAGGGATTGGAAAGAGCCGTCGAAATAGCTGCCAAGTCTGCATTAGATAAAGGAATATCCTCAATTGAAAGAGTAATTTTGTCTAAAATCTCAACTGATGTTGGAATCATACTGGTTGTGTTGTTCCTGATTGATTTGTTTGTTGACCTTGAGCAGATTGAACTTGTGGCATAAATTGTTCAAGTCCACGAACACCACCAACACTTAAGAGATAAAGAAACATCTTTGGAAGCATTTGGCCCATTGTTTGTTGCAAAACTTGTGAAGATGAAAGAAGTTGAATTCCACCCATAAGAACCTCTGTTGAAGCAATCTTATCAGCAGGAAGAAGTCCATCAGCCAATTTGAAATTGTTTACAATCTTACGCATATCTTCAAGTTTCTTAGTAGTAATCTCATAAACTTCACCAGAACTCATATTTTGATAACTTCCAGATACTCCATATTGATAAATATTTAGCTTAATTTGTTCTTTGATTGGTAACATTTGCTGATATTCAAGCATAAGAGCACAATTTCTCATACGACCATAAGAGCCAGCCATTGTATCATCCCATTCTTGTCTTGATTTATTACCTTTTTGAAATTGACCACGTTGAGGTTTATTTACACCATTTAGATCATCAGCCATTTCAGACATTGCACGCATATCTTGAACAACTGTCTCAGTTCCCCTTGAATCAAATGGAATTGATTTATAAAGATCATCAATCTTCTTACCACCAAGCAGAGCATTAGCCTTATAGGGAATTTTGGCCGCTGGATAGGGGGAATTAACATCATTGGGATTTAATGCAGTAGAGTCATATATAGCACGGTCAACGACGGCTCTACGAGCTGCATTTAAACGAATTGAAAAAAGCTTTGAATTTGCTTCTTGGAATGGAATTGCATTTTCAGCAGTTGTCATTGTTTGATATGAGAAGCCATCTTCCAAAGGTTGCCCAATGAAAACAGGAAGCATATCGTAAATCGTGAAAATCCTTTTTGCATACACAAGTTTTTCATGATTTACGAAACAAAGTTTCCAAACTTGAGGAGTTCCTTTTTTAGGAACATTTACCATTTTATGTTCTTCTGGAATAATACGAGCATAAAGAGTTACATACTCATAAACATCAGACATACGAGATGCACGATCAATACCACTTTTTTGTTTTTGTTCAGTAAGATATGCCATCCAATCCATCATTTGACCATTGCGTAGAGCTTTGTTATTTATAAGCTTTGATATCTGTGGCTTTTCTGTATAGTAACCAAAAATATCAGTAGTAGGAGTAGATGTAGCACTAAGCTGTGATCCCATTGCTTGTGATGTATGATATCCATTACCAGAAGATTCATGATAAGCAAGTTTACGTTTTAATTCGATACGGGAGATAATTTCTATATGGCCAGTATACTCACCACAGTAAGGAATATCAACAGGATTAACTCGACCATCTATAATAGTATTATAAGGATCCCATGCACGTAATTTATTAATATTGTATTGAGTTGTTTCAACTTTATTCTTTGTTGGTTCAAGATAATTTGATGTAAAGTTATAAAGATCAAGAGATGACCAGTCTACTTCAATTGCTGAAAAATTATATTTGACTGCATCCTTAAAAGATAAAGCAAGTTGACGCTGATAGCGACCACGTGTTGCATGGTCATCAATAATTGCTTGGAGTTGTTCACCTTCTAATATTGTATTGGGTGTAGAAATTACAGGAAATATTGGATAACCTGATAGATAAATATCATTAAGGTAGGAGACATAAGAATCAACTTGTGAAACAACAATTGGAACAGTTATTTCATCAATATTGATACCACAGGCAACTTGACCAGCAGAAGAATCATCAACACCATCTGTTCCTGTTTCTTGTGCTGCTTTGTAGCGAGCATACGCAATATCTATAAACTCCATCTTATCACGTAATTCTTGTTGCTTTTGATGGATATCAAGTATCACACCGCAATACTTGACTAAAGATGCTTGCGCGTCTGCTGTAAGTCGGCCTACTTGTGGAGCTTGGGCCATCTTCTCAGCCTTTTCCTTATTCTGTTAAAATGGAGTATTATCTGCTACAACACCAGCTTTTTTAAGTTCAGCAGAATTCAATGAAATAGAATGAACCAATGCCCAAAGTTCCTGGTCAGCACGTATATCTTCAATGTATGCATGAGCGTCAAGAATATCATCACGATTTGTTTTCTTACCAATACGATATTGCAAGGCCTGGAAAACAAATTTGTGACGAACTTCTGGACTTAGAATGTAAGCTGTCAATGCAATAAGTTGTTGAACAAAGATACGAATACGAGAATCTTTACTCTTATTCTTTGGTGTTACTTCTTTAATAATAAAGTGATCTGATAGACCAGCACGTTTAAGTTCTTCAGTGAACCAAAAACACAAGGTTTGTTGATATGCTACAGATTCAACAAAAATGATACGAATATTATAAATAAGACAAAGTTCAACTGTTTTCTCAATAATTTCTTTTGGATTAAGAATACCAGAAATCATTCCACGTATATAAGGAACTGCATTCATTACATGAACTGCAAGACAAACATTATCATCTGATGCTTTATGAAAGCCAGCTGGATCAACAATACAGAAACCAGCATCAGGATTAAGTTCTTCTTCTTTAAGAGGACATGTAGGAAGAATTCCTTTTGGAAGAAGAGAAATACGTTCAAGAATTGGATCATTCATCATTTCAGCAAACCAGATATAAGCAAGATTTAAAGCTTCATCATGCTTGAATTCTTCATATAAGGCTTCAAGAGGCCGAAGTTCTTCCCAAAGAGATTTACCATCTGCAAGAATACAACCTGTGATAAGAGATGTCCAATATGGATTTTCTTTAAGTTTATAAAGAATACAGTTTTGAGGATACATATTGCCTATGTATGCTACAACTGCAAAGACTGGATCAACACATTTCAAAAGTGTCCCAACAAACCAGTTTAGTAAATGAGTTGCCTCTGTATCAGATTCTGCATTCTCTTTTGTTTGCATATCATCACATAGAACAAAGTCTGGACGTTCATGAACTATATTAAGACCACGAACGGAAGTTCCTGAACCAATAGCAGCAATAATCACTGTGTGCCGGCGATAGAGACATTTTTTAAGTTTGGCATTATCTATTGCAAGACCACCAGACCAATTGCCATAGATTGCAACCATATTAGGAGCAGATAACATTTCAGAAACGTCAGCCAAGAAGTTCTCAGCATGTGGTTCAGTAGCACATACAATAAGAATAAAGTTGATAAAGTCATATACAATAAGCCATGTAACAAGAAGTTTTAGAAATGTAGTCTTTGCAAAACCGCGTGGAAGGCCTAGAGCAAACCTTAGAACTCTTTTTACCTGTCTTTCATCTTTATCTCTTATTGCCTTAATAAGAAGCATCCATATTGCAATGTATTCAAAAGGCCATTTAAATGTACAAACTGTAGGAAGACAAAGAGTTGAAAAGTATTGAAACGAATTAAAACCCTCATCAAAAGCTTCTTTGCTATTGACTTTAGTTTGTGTAAGACGAGAATGAGGACTACTTATTAGTGGTGTTGGTTGATCCATTTAGCGAATTAAACAAAGCAGTTTTTCCATGTTGACGTGGAAAAGAAATAAAAATACGAGACAAAGCATACACAAGCTTATTAGCTTGCTGTTGCTGTGGCTGGGTAAGTTGCAACATCAAATTTTCTTGGTTCTTTTGCATTTTTAATTTCCTTAACTTCTTTCCTCTTATCCTCTAGTTTTCCAAATAAGTCTTTGACTCCATCAATAGGCATTGAAGCCATATTACGATCACCTATTGCAACAATTTCAGCATTACCATTCATTAAGACTTTTTCACTTCCTACACCTTGAGGAAGCATAAGAGTAACAACATTATTATTAATGATTGAGGGTTGTCCAAGGCCGGCTGGATTGCGATACATGATACGATTTTTTGCAATGACTTCCAAAGCACGGCAAAGAGCAGGAAGTTCAGCAAATTCAGATTTAGCCTCTGTTTCAATTTTATTAAGTAAAGCTTCTTCAGTTTTTGCATACTTGGCTTCAATACGAGTTCCACGCAGTTCCAAGCCACGAGCTTTTACCAATTCCCTAAATTCTTGATTCTTTAAGAGTTCTTGTATTTTTTCTATTGATACGCCACAAAGCTTTGCCACCTCGGAGGCAGATTCGCCAGCCGCTAAGAACTCACAAATTGTATTCTCTACGTTCTCCAAGATTTCTGTCACACAAACCCTCCAAATTGTTGTTACATAAGAATCCTACTTCACAAAGCATCTTATCATACTAAGGCACCTAGAATCTATCAAAATCCCGCAATTGTTGCTTCTATGTTTTATGTTATTAACAAAATTTAATAAGAATCCAATATTTCCTTAATTTTTGGGAAAAATGGTGAATTTTTTTGACAGTTAGTAGGTTGAAGCAGCAAGCGGCCAGATCAAAAAAAAGCCACCCGGAGGTGGCCTTAAGTCTTTGATTGCTTTGCCTTGTCTGATTCTTACTTTGTGAAATCCAAGCTTGCCTTGAATGATTGGTGACATGGCCGCCGGTAGCGATACCCTTGCACCTTAGCAATCTGGGTTAGCCTGATTGCTGTGCGTATGCTCATGCCACAGCTTGCCATCATCTTGCCAGCCATGTAATGACCATATCTTAGGACAGCTACGATTGCGCCAACAAACAACGGCCCATGCCTTGTTGATCGCATTACCTCTTGACCTTGCTTAGTGTTGCTCAGGTTGTAAAACTTGTTTCTTGTTACGCTTGCATCGCACATTGAAATTTCCTTTCAGAGTTTGCCCATCATTGAGAACCTACTTTTGATTCAAACAGCGCACTAAGCTTGTGACCTAATGCGCTGCAAGTATCAACTTGCCAATGTTGTGCTACGACAAGTCAAGTTCTTCAGACTCCACCGCTGCGTTAAGCGATTCGTTCAGTTCCGCAAGCTTCGGGGCAAACCGTGCTTGTTTCTCTGCGGTAAGACCCTTGCCCCATTCCTCGCAATGCATCCCCAGTGCTTCAACATACTTCGGGGATGCACTTCCCAACACGCGAGCACTGTTATAGAAAAGCTCGCCAAGCGCAGCAATAACGTTTGCTTTCTTGTTTTTCCCTTGAAGGAAAGCTTCAAAATCCGCTTTTGCTTCCCTGCGAATCTTGAGTGCTTCGCCGCTACGGGCGCTTTCTGCTGTCAGGGTTTCAAAGTCAACGGGCAACTGCTTGCCGGCATCAGGACTGAGAACAGCTTGTAAATCTTCCTTTGCTGGCTTTGCCTTGATTGTGCCGCTGAAATAATTCCTGACCTTTGCAGCCACGCTTGCAGCGATTGCTTGTTGCAGGTAGTCGTGCTTGTCGTCAGCATAGACAGGGATACCGTCGTCTTTTCCTACCATCAGTTCCCCCGTTTTCTCATCCTTCGCTTGGACTGCCGTGATTCCGAAATCCGCAAGTGAAGGATACGGAACCATTGCGTAACCGACAACGATACGTTCTTTTTCCGGCTTGCCCTTTTTGTCGAGCTTGCCAGTCGGGACTGTCTTGCTCAATTCCAATCGCATTTTGTTTCCAAATGCACTCATGGTAATTTACTCCAAGTGATCGAACACAATTTTATGGGCTTGTGTTCTTTGCCCACGTTTTCGTGGAAATGGACGTACCATCGTCCCTGCATGTTGCTAGCTGTCTCTTGCACCGCAGTCTGTCCTAAGACCCTGCTTGTATGCAATGTGGCGACTATCCACCACGAAAACATAATCACTATACTTACTTGCATCGCTAAAGTCAAATTTATTTTCAGGGTATCAGGTTGTCACGGCATCAAACCTGCGCTAGCTCTAACCCGTAACTCCTGACCGCCTTAGCTCCAGCTTGACCGGGACTGCGGAATTTTGACCCCTTACCCTCTATCCGCCAAGTGACCATCCCCCGATCTAGGCAGATATATATACATATGCAGATATATATATATCCCTTATACTATATATCTTGCCAGACTAGGTTATTGACTCTCTCTTTCTTAAAATTGATATACCCTTATAAAACCATGAGTGGAGATAGTATCAGGCAGATGCATAGATGAGAACCTAACTATAGATATCAGGTTAAGGGGCAGAGGTCACTTCGGGGGATGAGGGCATACCCACAAAATTCCGCAGTTCCGGCAGGCCGTAAGCTGATGATTTTTAGGGGCAAAACGGCCAAAAAAAATAAATTTGACTTCCGCCCCGTTTTTCCGGTAAAATGGGGTATCTGAATAGAAATTAGCAAACAAACAAGCAAACAGCAACAGACAAACAATGGAAACAAAATGATAAACATAACAGAGCCAATTCACGTATTAACATACAGATTCCAGAATGAATCCATATATCACAAAGAATATGGAAACTATACTGATTTACGTGATTTTGTTAATGACTTTAATAGCCTAGACATTCTTGCTCTATTAAATTGTCATTACATTAAGAAAAACAATCTAGGCAATTTCAATCTGTCAGATAGACTAATCGAGCATTTCATAAATCCATTACCGGACAAGCTTGATCTGTCTAGAATCAAAGAAAAACAAACAGCACAAACAGCACAAACAGCAAGCAAGGTTGGTAAGAGTTTATTGAAACCAATTGCTCAGAGTGTTAGCTATTACGTTAAAGCTAACAACGAACATAAAGCCTGTTTCATTCACCTATACGAGCATACAACAGTCACATGCTCTGAGACAGGAATTTCCTTTTCTTGTCAACTCCCAATTCCCGGAAAGCTTAACCTAGAAGTTATCCATCCGTTAAGCTTCTATTCCAATGTTAGAGATGTAATACGCACTTACAGCAATCAAGGAATATTCCTAGAATCTGAGCTTTCAGCACAGGTTCTTTCTGGTATGCTACTTACAATCCTTAAGCATAAAAAGCTTTTGATTTGCCATGATTACGTTCAGGCAAATCTTTGCTTACAACATGCCAAGATACAAACTCTTTCCTCAGCAGTTCGCTATTTCAATGGAATTTCTTCTAGTCTTAGTATGCCTCAATTGCACCTTATCCCCGAGGCAATCTATGACTTTTTTCATGCTCCCATCTCTTTAACAAAAGAACAAATCATTGCTGACCGTGTTGAAGTTATGATTCAAAACTTTATCAAGGTTTGCAAGGGTGAAAGCGAGGGAGAGACAAGAATTGCTGGAACCATTCTCAAAACAAAACAAGAAAAAATAGGAGCAAAGGTTAAAATCTATGGTGGCAACATAGACATAGAACACAGACAAGCATTAGGACGTGAGAAGCTTGGAAAACAAATTTTAGCCAAACTTCAAACTCTGTTCCCAGTCCCTACATTCTCGCAAGCTTTCTACGATATGCTCTATTCAAAGCTTGATGCTTTTATGTTCTTAGGAACGGAAAAGCGTGTTGAAATCAGCAAACAAATTGTTGAAAAGTTCGGCGAGCATAAACTAGGCCGTCAATTGGCTGAGTTATTCGCTACAACAAAAACAGAAACAATGGAACTTGGATTGACAACCTTTTCTCAGGAACTAGAGCAAAACTTGGGAGAATGGAAAGGACAAAAACGCAGGTTTAACTTATTTGCCTCTAAGGTTGTTAACGAAAAGGAAAATAAAAATGATTGATTCTCTTGGCTCCACTTCCTTACAAGAAATAGATACATCAATCCTACAGTCTTGCCCTTGTCATTTTTGCCTAGCACAAGGAATTAAAGCAGATGCTTTTCTTATTTTAAGCAAAGAACATAAGGCAACAAGATTAAAGAATCATAAACGTGTAATGTGTGATAATGGACATATCTTTTCAACAAATCAATCTTTAAGCATATAAGGAAAATCAAATGAATACAAACACAAGACAACCAAGACAACCAATGAATCCAGTCTTGGTTGGAGATACAGCAAACCAAGCAAAGACTGACGCAAGCAAGAATCGTAAGACATTCTCTATTCTTATGTCTACAGGACATAAGAAAGAGGGTTTGATTCGTTCATTCCTTGTCGTGCAATCTATTTCAAGGTTTGATCGTCAAATAACTACAAAAGATGAAACAAAGTGGCCAATTTTTCACGAACCTGAATTACAAGATGCATTCAAGAAACAAGAAGAAATCAAATGCATTATAAGCTTTCAGTCTTTTCAAGATGGTGAATTCTTTGCCATTGCAAGACTTTATAAGGAAAATCAGGTAAACAACAAGAAAGAAAAGGATAAAACAAATGGATAAGTTTCTTGATCTAAAAAATGGTTATAAATATCGCTTTGTTGCAACAAATAGTGTAAATCAGTTTTTTCAGTTCGTAACTCCAACAAATGAAACCTTAGATATTCCTGTATTTATAATACAGAGTCTTGGAAACAAAAAAGATATTCCTACTAAAAACCTACAGATTAAATATCTTCGTGATAAATATAAAATTGGTTTACCACTAGCAATAAGGATTTATGAGTTTGCACTTGAAAGATACCCTTCATAAGGAAAAACAAGCATGAAAATATATAATCACTTTTGCATAACTCATATATCAAGGAAAGATTTTACAAATCTTCTTGAAATCTTTTCTTGGTATGATAATGGTAACTGGACTTTTCCTAATTGGTTAATCATTTGGGGAAAAAGATTAGGTTATCTATGAATCTTCTAAGTAATCTTCCCTTAACAGATAAGCAAAAAGAACAGTTAGCACAAGCGCGTGCAATTAAACAAGTAGGCCCATCTTTCTATTCGCTTTCCATATCACAAAGGGAAGCGTTAAGAAAACAATTTCGTCAAGAGATTGAAAACGAAATAAACGGAAAGGTTAAAACTCTTTATGTTCAAGATTCTACAACAATTCAAATTCAGGCAGAAAATCAGGAAGCAAAGCAAACACAAAATAAGATACAGCCAAAGAAAAACCGTTTCAGTTTACAAAATAGCAATGTTAAAGCTAGCAAACCAATTACAGATACCAGTATCTCAAATAACAATGAATATGAGACTTCAATTTCTCCGCTTGAACAGATACAGCCCGGCGATAAATTTACGGAAGCAACTATTAAGAAAGAGGCTTTGGCACCTATCCCAAATCCGCAAAGCGATAAACCTTTTCAATCAATTAACCCTTCAACAGGCTATGGTGGAACGAAAAAATACGAAACATTTGCATTAACCATTGAATTAAATGCAAAGCAACTACTTGCCGCTGAGTATGCTGAAGCTGGTAAATCTTTTTGTCTGACAGGTGCAGCAGGAACAGGCAAAACAACGGCCTGTCGTGAAATCGCAAAACGTCTTTTGATGCATGGTAAACTTGGAAGTCATGATTTTAAACTTCAAGGTGGAGAGCATGTTGTAGCACCTAGTATTGCCTTTTGTTCTTATACAAATAGAGCAACAGACAATATTAGACGTGCATTACATAAAGATCCTGATCTTGAACGCGAACTAATGTATAATGTTGTAACCATTCATAAGCTTTTGGAATATGAACCTATTTTTTTTCGAAAACAAGATGAAGAAACAGGTGAATGGTATGACACAATGCGCTTTGAGCCTCAGCGTAATTCACAAAGACCATTAGGCATAACTCACCTTGTCATTGAAGAATCTTCAATGCTCGGAACAGATTTGGGATTAAAGTTACTTGATGCCTTAAGGCCAGGCTGTCAAATCATTTACGTTGGTGACATTAATCAGCTTCCACCTATCTTTGCAAAATCAATGCTTAACTATGCATTGATTTTGCTTCCTGTTGTTGAACTAACAGAAGTATATCGTCAAGCTCTTGAATCTCCCATTATTTACAATGCACATCGTTGCTTGAAGGGAGAAGAACTTCAAGATAAGCGTCCATTCTTTCAAGTTGTTTCAGGTAAAGCACTTGAAACAATGCCAACAGAATCAGGCTGTGTTAATCTCTTAGTTAATTCCCTTAAGACATGGTATAACACAACACAAGAGGATGGAAGTAAAAAATATGATCCTGAACAAGATATTATTCTTTCTCCCTTTAACAAAGCTGATGCTGGCACTATTGTCTTGAATCAACACATTGCACAGTTCATAGGCAAGCAACGTAATGCAATGGTTTATGAGATTCTTGCTGGAATCAGAAGGCTCTACTTGGCCGTCGGTGATCGTGTAATGGTTGACAAACAAGATGGATATATTACAAAGATACATCACAATGCACGTTATATGGGGAAAATGCCTAAGCCTGCATCAACAGAATTAACACGCTTTGGCATTACTCTCATTGGAAATAAAGAACGCGAGGATGAAGATATTGAACTTATCCTTGAAGGATACGCTGGCCTTAATGTTGCTGATATTCCAGAGAATGATGAAAAACCAAAGAAACAAGAAGCTTCACATATTGTTGAAGTTACCCTTGACAATGGAGCAACAGAAGTTCTTTCAACAGCCGGCGATTTTGGAGAAACAAAATTCTCTCTTGGTTATGCTCTTACAGTTCACAAAGCACAAGGTTGTGAATGGCGCAAGGTAATTATCTTGCTCCACAAATCACACGCAATCATGTTAACTCGTGAATTGCTCTACACAGCAATAACGCGGGCACGTGAGTATTGCATCATTGTTGATCTCTGCAATCAAACTCAACGAGGAATTGACAATCAACGAATCAAAGGCAATTCAATCCAAGAAAAGATTGAATGGTTTAACAGTGAAGTTTCCCTTAACGAACCAATTCCGGTGATACCATAAGGAGTGTAAAATGAATATTATTGAACTTTTTCAAAAAGCACAACAAAAGCTTTATAAGCCAAAATTTATTTTTGAATCATGTGATATGAAGATAAAAATTCATATTGCAGCAAAAGCACATTATCCAAACTTTCCAAACTATCTTTATATATCAAAAGCAGAAACTGGAGATTACCTTGGAAAGTTTCTTAAGACAGGAGAAATGATTTTACAACCAAATATTCCAGATAAACTAAAAGAAGATTTAGTAATCATTAAAAATGATCCAATTGAATTTGGAAAACTTTATGGACAGAAATACTCTTTTTGTTGTTTTTGTGGAACAGAAATAGTAACAAAAGAATCTCTTACTGCTGGTTATGGCCCTATTTGTGCAGAAAAATGGGGACTACCGTGGGGTTCTATTTTTGATGAAAATATATCTAAAGAGGAACTAATGCCATGACACTAAGCAAAATAATAGCTAACATTGAACGTAAAATACGTGAAGGAAAGTTTACACTTCAAACAGAAGTTGAAGTTGTTATTGTAGAGAAACATAATGGAAAACTTGTTATGGCAGAAATTGGTAAACATTCAATCAAACAATTACAAAGCATCTTTGACAAATGAAATATCTCATCAGGTTTTCCAGAAAACTTTTTGGTTATCCACTTACAAGAAAAGAAATTGACCGCTTAGAACGACTTAAACGCAGAGCGTATTATCTCCAAAACAAAATTGATATGATGCCAATAAATTATAATATAGACAACACAAGAACAGAATTATCTGCATTATGTTGGGCAATTGAAAAGATTAGTGGAAAATCATTTACAACATTGTAAAGAATGCAGGAAAACAAATGCCACAACTTACTCCTAACACAATCCAACGTGTAATCCCAGAAGAAGAAAATGTAATTGAATTTAAGAAGAGTGCCCACAATATTGGTTCCTTTGGATATAAGGGAGTCAATATTGAGGTATTCTCTTGTCCAATTCATAACAATGAATTACTTGCTTGTGTATCAGGTTTAGGTCATACTCTTAATATGCTTTATTTAATAGAATCTGAATATCATAAGACAATGACTCCAGTAGAACTGCTAGTAATTGCTTATAATGACTTCAAAGACTTCATAGTCTATGAACGTGAGGAAGAACATCTTGCTCTTCACTGAAATCAACAAGGGGATGTTGGCCGGCCTTATCATGTATCTTGGAAATCAACATGATCTTTACATTCCACATATGAAGCCAGCAATTGAATTGCTTCATTGGCTACGTAGAGAAGAAGATAATCTTGAAACTTACTGGGAAGAATTAGATCGTTTAAACTTTTCTCACGATCATATATTTATTGCATCATTTAAAGCAATTGATATATGTTCAATTTGTCTTGCAACATTTGGTCAAACTCTTGGTGGTCGTATTCGCAGAGGTTGTATTGAATGTCAGGGAGAATCCCCTGCTTTCTTAACAACCATATGGGAATATCGTCTTGCATCTGATCTTAATATATCATACCAGTATTTAGAAACACATTTAGCAGAAGCATTGCTAATTCATAAAAAGGTAAAGGAATATGCAAAGATTCAACATTGCAAAACCGAAACAAGATCAGAACATAAGTCAGAGCCAGCAACAGAGCAAAGAAATTCTACTAGAAGATTTAGTATCTAGTAGAGTAGCTTTATCTGAACCTGTTATTGACAATAACAACAACAATGCCGAAAGTGGTGAGTTTACGCTTGCCTCATTGTGGAATAGCATTTGTGATAAAGAGGATATTATCATTGTCATTGATCGTGTTGATGAACCAAGGGTAAGAAAACAACTTAGTAGCTTAAAGGCAAAAGAGAATGCCAAGATGAAATCAGCCGGCATTAAACCAGATGATACCACCTTGGAATTCATTGAACATAAAGATTATCCTGAAAAGGATAAGATCAAGCTTCAGATCATTCTGAAGCACAAGCCTACAATAAAGATTCATAAACTTATCATTGCAAAGGATTAATATGCCACAAATTAAGATGCCTCTTTCAGAAGCTCTTAGATGGATAGTTCGTGCAATAGATAATGGTAAACCAGAAGTTGCAAAGAAAATAATTGAAGAAGATTTACTTCCAGCATTAATCAAACAAGAACAAGAAGATGCATTAAACTATGCAAAAGGAAAAATATGACAACCGAAAGTAACGAAGTAATAATTCTTCCTCCCGAAGCAACAGTAACGCAACAACACATCAAAGATATGATCTCCCTTCTATCACAAACAGAAGATGGAGAACCTCTAAAAGATGCAATGACCAAGTTAAAACAAGCTCTTAAGGAAAATCCTGTTGCTTGTGCAATGCTTCTTCCTGAAGAAATTGGTGAATGTGTAAAGCATCTTATGAAGATAACAGGCCGGGACTTGGAAATGCAAGCTTCTGGTAAGAAGAAGGAACCCAAACAAAAGTTTGATTTCTCAAATGAAGAAACTCTTAAAGAATTAGAGAATGACTTATTCTAACTTTATAAGTTATGACTATCTCTGACTCTACACTCTTAAGACTTTATCGTAATAGACAACAACGTGAGCGTAGAGCTACTAACTATAAAATTCCGGGTTATAAAGAAGAACAAAATAAAAGAGAAAGAGAAAAAAGAAAGAATAGAAATTATCTAAAAGAACCTTCGCGAAGCTCATACTATCGTAAGCTTAAGAGATTAGGCTTTTCAAGACAAGAAATTTTAAAGGCAATATTAATTGAAAAAGAAAGGAAAGAATCATGAAATCCATACAAGATCTTTGTATTTGGTTAAACAAAGTAGAACAAGCTTTAGAACTTACTATGTCAGACAAAATATTATCAGTAGAAATTTTTACAGATAAGTCTTTTCGCATCAATAAACAAAATGGTGACTCTGCTGAGACCATCTACGATTCAAGTGATCTTTTACTAATGCAAAGTATAGATATTAATGATCTTCCATATCATGACCCAAATATGTTTGCTGAAGAAATTAGAGAAACAATAGTAGACAAAAAGGAAATTTAAAATGAAACAAACAGCTCTTCTAATTGCTCTTATAGGTGGTTTCCTTCTTGGGAGTGCTCAAATCTTGCATTTCAACACTCCCATTCCATCTTTTGTTGTTAACATAGCTATTAAGGAATGTGAATCAAATCATGGACTAAAGGCAATTCAAAAACACATTTTTCCTCAGAACTCCTATACCTTCTTTTGTCGCAATACAGCTCGCTTTGTTAGTGTTTCTTTTTCTCCACTTCTTGTATCAATAGATGAAACACAAAAAGAAGCACCAGAAACAAAGCAAAATAAATCATTAGATTCCAAATGATAGCAGATTACGCAATAGATATTGCACAGCTTTTAAAGAAACCATACCATTCAAATAACCCACATCAACTCTCTTATTCTCTACTTGGTGATTTCCACGAATGTGAACGTAAGTTTCAACTTAATCGTCTCTTACAAAATCCTTCAATTCATGGTAAAGAAGATATGCCGTGGCATATTAGGGGAACTGCATATGGGGCCGGCATTCAAGCATACATTCTAACAGGAGACTTAGATCTTGCTAAGTTTATCACCTGGCTGGCATACTCTCCTGAACTTGAGGACTTAGATCGTGTTCCAACAATCTCACAAGCTCGCACCATAAACAACATAGACCTATCAAAAGACAAACTAGATGCAATTCGTGCTCGTTATGAAATAGCAATCTTTAATGGTAAACCAGCTATTGAGTTATCATTCAAGATTAATATTGATAACAAGTGGTTTTATACAGGACTTATAGACATTGTCCTGTTTGATAAGGAGCTTAAGATTTATGTGGTCTTGGAAGTTAAAACTACCCTTTACAAGATTGCAGATTTACGTCCGTTATACCAAAACTCTGCCCAAGCATTGGGTTATTCAATTGTTCTTGACAAAATCGTTGGCGCAGAACAAAACCAATTTGGCACTCTGTATTTTGTCTGTAGAGATAAAAATAACAAAGACTTCATTCCTGACATTGAACTCTTCCCCTTCAACAAGACAATCATTGATAGATTAAAGTGGTTCTACACATTAGGAATGGATGTTGAAAGACTTAACAAGATGAATGAGATGGGAATCTTTCCTATGCGTGGCCATTCATGCCTTAAGTTTGGAAAGGTTTGCACGCATTTTGGATTCTGTAGCACCAGTGCCGGCGATATCCAAATGGCAGATCAGAAAGATAAGCAAAAGTATGATTTTGAATTTAATCTTCAAGACATCATTGACGATCATCTAAGGAGAATACCAAAATGAGCATTATTGACAATCTTCTTGCAGCATCCTTTGACACAATACAAGAACCAGAAAAAAATCAATTTAAATTACCCCAAAAAGAAATCAAACCTGATACAGAAGGTTGTATCTACGAAATTCAAGCACCATTACATAATTCACTTGATTGCTGTTCATCATTGTTTGAAGCACAGATAAATGCTAAGAAGCATAATGAATATAAGATATGGAAAATTTTTGTAGGCTCACAAAAGAGAATTCTCATAGAATCATATGAACAGCGACAACACAATAACGCATTACGAATTGCAATACGACGGAAGGGAATTGTGTGAGTGCACCAATAAGAGAGCATAGACATCACTTTCAGCATCAAGCTAACTTCATGGACTTGTGTAAGATGCCACGAAGTAGTTTACAACAACTTATCATAGAAAATGGACTTACACATCCTCAATTTTTACAGCAAGTTGCTCTTTGGAGTCGTCTTATTAACGAAGAAGTAAATACAGAATTACGCTCACATCTTAATGATCTTCTTTCAATGCCTATTGGTCATCTTATGCAATCAGAAGAGCAACGATTAGAGTTTGTAACAAAAATAGCAGATGACATTGTTGATTCCATCTACGTAATTGACGGCCTTTCTAATCTTTTTGGTCTTCCACGTGATGTTCTTTTTCATGCAATTCATGCTTCTAATATGGCAAAAGCACAAAAAGATAAGGATGGCAACGTAATTGTTATGCGTCGTGCAGATGGAAAGATCATTAAGCCAGAAGGCTGGATTCCTCCTAATGTGAAGGGTATTATTGAAGCTTGGACAAGGATACCATGAACCAAGAAGATAAAACTAAGCTTCATAATTCTCTTGCAATGGCTAGAAACTTAATAGATTATCACTATATAAAATCTCTTATAGAAAATAAAAAATCAGTGGAAGCTCTTAGTGCTCTATCAGAAGCCTGTATTGCTATGCAAGAGGTATCAGTTATTATCTCGAAATTAGCAATTCAAGAATCATTCTCAGAAATAAAGAGAGACATCAATGACATTACAAATAGCTCACCAAAAGTGCAATGATTGTAAGTTCTATTCGAATACCACCTTATATGAACTTTGCCTTCATGCAAGGTCAGCTTATATATATGAACATCAAGATTTTCATACAATTCAACACATGAGATCAGAACAAAACCCATGTGGAACTCAAGCAATTCTTTTTGTGAGAAAATAAGGAAACAAAATGACTATTAACACCCATTTAGGTGATCCTGAAGATGAGTATAACTCTGGCTTCCAAGATGGTTGGGATGCTTGTCATAAACAATTCGCAGATATTCTTAAACGATTTCCATTACAATGTGCAATGATTTCTCAAAGACTTCCTTTACATCCTTCTCAACCTGATGAAGTCATTGAACACACAGATTGGTTACATGCACAAGGAAAAATATCTGAAACGGATATAAAAACATGAGACTCACAGAGATCGCTAAGGCCGTCAAACAAGAAGGAAAACCTCTTGACTGTTGGAACCTCTTGATCTATGGAGATCCAAAGACAGGAAAGACACGTCTAGCAGCAACCATTGCTAAGGTTCCCTACATTCAAAATGTCCATTTCTTTACCCTTGAAAATGGCCGTCAAACTCTCATAACAATGTATAAAGAAGGAATTCTTACAGAAGAACAAGCTAACAAAATTATTATCTATACAATTCCAGATACTCGTGATCTTCCAATGGGAATGGAAACAATAATGAAAGTTCTTACCTCTTATCGTAATAATGTCATATGTGAAGAACATGGCAAAGTTGATTGTATGCCTTGTGCTATCAGAGAACCAAGTAAGCAAGTGGCTGGGGCAGAAGTTCTTGGTAAGATCAAATCTTATACAGGCCAAACATTTAACCTTAAGAATCTTACCAAGAATGATGTTGTAATCATTGATAATTTTTCCCAGCTAACTCGTAGTATCATTGCCTATGCAACTAAAGGTAGAGATTACGAATTCAAACCTGGTTGGGATGAGTTTGGCCTTTTAGGGCGTGTTCTTGGTGATGCTTTAGGAGTTATGCAAGCTTGTTCTAATACAAATTTCATTGCAACTTCACATCGTGTTGGAGTTCGTTTTACACTTGAAGGTAAAGTTGCAGATACAGAAGAAATCTCAGAAGAAAATACAATTGAAAAATATTTTCCAATGATTGGTTCTAAGAACTTCTCTATGTTGTCAGCCGGCTTTTTCTCTCACATTATTTACATTGAAAAAAGACTTAATCAACACAAGGGTGGAAGTGCAACTAACTATAACAAAGATATCTTAACAGGTTCACGAGGTGGCTGGAGAATGGAGGATGAAAAAACTCTTGATCTGGCTCCATTATTTGAAAAGCTTGTTGGAAAGGAGAAATCAGATGTTGCTAAAGTCACTTAAGGTTGAAAGAGAACATTCTTGGAAAAATCCTCCTACTGGAAAACTTCAGGGAGAAATTGAATTTGCAGATCAACAAGGTCTTGTTAAATTTAATCTTACAGAAGATGATGCTGTGGCAATTCTTAAACTCTGTGCAACACGAATTCTTGAAAGAGTAAGAGGTGCAACAGCCTCAATGATTCAAAAAGTTGTTGATGATGCAAAACTCATTGAAAATAAGGAGGAAGATTGACAACCGAACGTAAAGTTGTGACTGGTATTCCAGGCTAGATTCTATTAAATCTTAATAACTCTTAATGTTCTCTTACTCGCAGAGGTATCACCCATTGTCAATTTTTCCAAAGGAACTTTCCAAAATGGAAGAAGCTAACAAAGTCGCAGAAGAAACAACTCTTACCCTGCTTGATCTTGACACTGTTTCCAGCCTATCTTTCGATGATTTGGAAGAGGCTCCGGGGTTTGTAATTCCTCCGGCCGGTGTTTACGATCTCTTGCTTGAAACAGCAAAGTTGGAAGAGTATACCAAAAAGGCAAAAGGTGATGAGCCTGCATCAAAAGGACATCGTATTGCTCATTACTACACAATAGAAGCAGTTGAAGAACTCGTTGATCCAAAGGAGCAAAAACCTCCTATTGCTTCTAAATTCTCTGAACGCTTTCAACTCAATGAACAAGGTCTCAAATACTGGAAAACTAAGGCGAAGCAAATTCTTGGTGACTCTGTTGATGGTGCAAATCTCACTGTTGCTAATGTCATCAAAGAACTTGCAGCCGGAACCTATCGAATCAAAGCAAAGGTTGCGCTGAAAGTCACGGATGGAACTGGTGAAAATACAGGCAAGAAGTTCACCAATATTCAGATTCGTGTTCTCAAGCGGCTAGAGCAACCTTCGCTTCCGGCATAATAATAAGTATAAGATAACGAATCAGTGAATCAAAGGGGCACATTGTATTATGTGTTATATTAGCAAGATATGATGTTGCCCCTTATTTTTTTACAGGAAGGCAGATGAAAAGAAAAGGACATCAACAAAGAAGAAAAGAGCTTCTCAATGATCCCACTGCAAATACAGAGTATTATACTAAAGACAAAAATGAAGGCCCACTTCATATACATGTTAGTGCACCAAATCGTCGCAAACTTCAACGTCGTGTTCCTTCTACAATTCTTCAAGAAGCTGAATCCCTTATCTATGGTGAGCGCAATAAGCATTATCGTCATCCAACAGAAAACTTTAACAACATTGCAAATCTTTGGAATGCTTATTTCAAAGCAATTCTTGTAAGGCCGGGAGTATCTGGCTCTGCTGCTGTTTTCCAAATTAACAACATTGACATTGCCTATCTCAATATCCTTCAAAAAATTGCTCGTGGTGCAACAAATCAAGAACATATAGATAGTGTCATAGACATTGCAGGATACGCTGGTTGTATTGAAAGAGTTCTGAAGAACAAATAGAAAGACAAAATGCAAATCCTAGTCAACTATGATCCGAAGGAAAAAGGACAGCTCCCCATAGTTGCAGGATTGCTTAAGAAATATGGAATCTCTGCAAAAGCTTCCTCAGAATCATTTGGAATCTCAGAACTTCTAAATGCAGCAAAGAAATCAAACTCTCAGGGTATCCTTCTATGCAATGAAGGAACATTAAAAAACTGTGTTCAAGTTCCAGTTAAAACGCAAGCGACTCTCTCAACTTTCCGAGGGAGTCGCTTGAATTTTTCTATTCCAGCAATTATCTGTGCTCCATTAGAACAACTACATACCTTGACGTATGGACATTTCTTACTTGAAAATGATGTTAAGAAGTTTAGGGAACTTGGCCGGCCACCAATTCAACTCAAGTTCAAGGTATGTGAGACACAAGAAGATCTATTCAAAGCGGCATTTGTCCTCTCTGAATGTCTTTTTATCTCAGGTGACATAGAAACTGATGGTCATTCTCGCATTACTTGCATTGCATTTACAGGAGTTACAGAACAACTTACAACAATAACTTATGTAATTCCCTTTATTGATTTTGGATTAGATCATTGGCCAACACAAAGCCAATATGCAGATGCAATCCAAACAATGCAAACAATTTGTGCAAATGAAGTCCCCAAGATGTTCTACAATGGAAACTATGACTGCCAATATCTTATCAAATATAACTCAGAACCTAATAATTGGGTTCTTGATGCAATGGGTCTTCTTCATGCACAATATGCAGAATTAGAAAAGAATTTAGCATTTGCAGCATCTCTTCATTGCTATGACTACTACTATTGGAAACTTGAAGATGCTTTAAGTAAAAAGAACAAAGAAATACGTGGATACTGGGGATACTGTGCAAAAGATTCATGGTATCCTGCTCGTATTTTTCTCAACATGATTCAGGAAGGATATCCATCTTATGCAATTGCGAATTATCAGCGCCTTTTTAAGTTATGTTATCCATGTATCTATTGTGCCTTTGAAGGTATCAAAATTGATGAAAATGAGAGGCTTAAAGCACGAAAGGAAAGCGAAGAAGAACTTAATAAAAGATCACATACTCTCAAAACAATGGCCGCAAATCAGAACTTCAATCCAAACTCAAGTACACAAGTGGCCGTTTTTTTATACGATATTATCGGTGCAAAATCTATCCAAATTAAAAATAAGGAAACTGGTAAATATGAAATTAAGAAATCCACAGACAAGAAAATTTTACAGAACAAAATTGCACCACAACATCCATTGCTTGCACGTATTATAGATGACATAGTTTCATATAGAGAAGAAGTAAAAGCAATTTCAACTTACTTTGACTTTTTACAATATAGGATGCCAGATGAATCAGATCGTCTCTTATATTCAATGTCTCCCTTTACAACGGATACAGGCCGGTTCTCAAGCAAGCAAAGTAACTTTCGTGAAATAAATTATGAAAAAGGTAAAGCAATTTCTTATGGTATGCAAATTCAGAATCAACCAACAGATAGTTCTACAAAATCTTTTTTAGTTGCTGATTTAAACTACGAAATGGCAGAGGCAGATAATAACAAGTCAGAAGCAAGATGTGTTGCTTTCCTATCTGGCTGTCGAAAGATGCAAACAGCAATTGAAAATCAAGATCGTGATTTCTATAAATCTCTTGGCCCATTATTCTTTGGAATTCCTTATGAAAAAGTATCAAAGGAACTTCGTAACTCAGCTCTGAAGCATATAGTTCACCAAGCAAATTATCTTGGAGGATGGGAAGTATTTATTAATAGAATTGGAATTAAAAAAGTATATGAAATTGGAGCAATGTTAGGAAAAAACATTGTTGATGTTAAAGCTTTTGTAAATTGGCTTATTTCTAGGTATCATGTAGGATTTCCAGAAGTACAAGAACATTGGAAAGAGATAAGAAGAGAAGTATTACGATCACATAGACTTGTTTCAGTCTTGGGCTATACAAGACATTTCTTTGGAAACATAATAGAAGATCACGGAGTTCTTCGAGCAGCAGTTGCACATGAACCACAAAATCTAAGTGTAAGCATTTTGAATAAAGGTTTTTGGCGAATGTATCGTGATATTGTTCTTCAAGAGCATGGAGCATTTCGCTTAAAAAATCAGATTCATGATGCTATCATGTTTCAATATCTACCAGAAAGACGAGAAGAATTTAAGATTCGTGTCCTCCAATGCATGGATAATCCTGTTAACGTAAGAGGACAAGTTCTTACTATCCCTGTTGACTATAAATACGGACAATCGTGGAAACAAATAAAAGACCAGTAGAATCGACAAAGCAAATATGGCCGTCGAATTCTACAAGAAATACTTCAACTACATTGGTGAAACAGAGGCTCCTTATATATATCATCGCTGGTGTGCAATATCTATCGTGGCTGCTATTCTCGGAAGAAATGTCTTTTTTCCTTTTGGACATTCTCGTGTTTACCCTAATATGTATGTTATGCTGGAAGGCAATCCAGGAGCTAGAAAAGGAACAGCATTAAAACCAGCCAGAAATCTACTTAAAGGAATTGAATTTGCAAAACTTGCACCAGATCGTCTATCAGCAGAACGATTCATTGCAGAAATGCAGCTTCTTAATCAGCCAGAATCAATTGATGGAATAGACTTTGAAAGACTTAACTTTGAAACTCCCTCAGAAATATATGTTATGGCAGCAGAGTTCCAAGACTTCATTGGAACAGCCAACATATCATTCATTGTTCTACTTACAAACCTTTGGGACAACCTGGACGAATACAAGCACCCAAAACTCCACGGAAAATCAATATACGTCTATGCCCCAACCGTTAATCTTATTGCGGCGGCCAATCAACAATCAATAGCACAAGCACTTCCAATAGAAGCAATAGGACAAGGTGGAACATCCAGAATTGTATTTGTGCATGGTGAGCCTACTGGTAAACAGATTACATTTCCAAAGCCTGTCTCACAACAAGCTAAATTGGAAATGGAGTCTTTATTAAAGAAAATACAAGAGGATTTACATGGCGAAATTACCATATCAAATTCTGCAAGAACTTTATTGGATAGGGTTTATAAAGAATACTCTTACCTTGATGATTTTCGTTTTAATCATTATAACACCAGACGTTTTGACCATATCCTTAAGCTTTGCATTGTTTTTGCTGCTATGGATTATTCATTGGAAATTCGAGATTCACATGTATTACAAGCTAATACTTTATTACACGCAACGGAACAAAGAATGGGAAAAGCACTAGGACAATTTGGTAAAGGAAAACACTCAGATGTTGCAAATGCAATTATTGAATTCATTAAAATAAATCTTACAAGGAATAAAAGGCCGGCAACAGTTAGAGAAATTTGGAAACAAGTAGATACAAATCTTAATAAGTTTGAAGAATTGGCAGAGATACTTAGAAATCTTGAAGCTGCTGAAAAGATACAGATCAAAGAGATAGCAGGCCGTCGTGGATACGTTCCACTAACCAAGATAATGAATGGATGGAAGGATGATATGTTATTAAAGGACTTCCTAACACCAGAGGAAATGCCATGATAGTTCTTGATTGGGGTCATCATTACGAGATAGAACAATTAGATAATCCTGATGAATCTAAACAAAAAATTGTCTTTGTTAAACGATATTGTGGTTTTGATAATCATCCTGGAACAACCAACCAAGAACTACTTAGAGTTTTAATTAGTAGAGTTCAGTTTTTAGAAAATCAATTATCTTGGATTGGAAATGAACAAATTATACATCATTTACGAATGGCATTAGTTTTGCATGAAGCAAGAGCTTTAATACGCAAAGTAGAAAAACACCAATTAAATCCAGAAAATATTGCTATTAATAAAAAAGATGGCCATTTTATTTTGACAAAAATATGAACATTCTTTCCCTACCAATCCTCAAGCTAATTGCTCGTGGCCGGCCTTGTAAACAGATTCTCTTCAACAACACTCCCTATCTTGAACGCTTTTATCTTTTTCGTATATTTGGTTATACTTACTACTTGCATCGTATACTTTTTGCAGATGCAGATCGTGATCTTCATAATTATCCTTGGCAATCTGCTTATTCTCTTATCCTTAATGGTTCTTACATTGAACGTCGTCTTGAATTTGGTTTTCAAAAACGCAAGATTGAATATATATCACCTGAAGTTATCAATATTATTCGTGGCTACTATTTCTACAAAAATATTGATCGTTTTAATCACTTTGGTGAGTATTCTTGGCATACAATTATGGAGATCAATGAACCAGAAACTTGGCTTTTGTTTTGGCATTCTACCCCATTTAGAGAATGGGGCTTTTTAAGAGCAACAGGTTTTCAAAAAGCAAAGGAGAAAGTGTGGGATTAGGTGATGAAATAATGGTAACAGCTCTTGTCAAAAAGAATAGAAGAGAAAATCCTATTCCTCACGTTATTGTTAACTCAAAAGGCTTAATGCGTTGGAGTGTTGCTTGGGAAAATAATCCATACATTTTAAACAAAAAAGAGCTACTTGGACATAGGCCAAATTTTGATAAAAACTATTATACATTATCTTCTGGAAATGGTGGAGGCCGTCACTACATTGATTATGAAAAATCCAAACATCATCAATTCTATGTATGGAAAGAATGGGATATAGAACCTGGTGAAATTTTTCTTTCAGAAAAAGAGTACGAACTTGCAAAGAATTTTCAAAAAGGTTATGGTAATCCAATTATTCTCATTGAACCAACAATTAAAGGACATCTTCAAGAAAATAAGAATTGGGGAAAGCATAATTGGCAACATTTAACAAAACAATTAGATAAAAATAACATACGCACAATTCAATTAAATCATTTTTATTCAAAACTAAACTTAACTAGTAATATACATACAGTTCATTCAATTCGTGAAATATTTGCTTATATCTCTGTAGCAGATATGATTATCTCACATGAAGGTGGCTTTCATCATGCTGCTGCTGCATTAGGAACTCCTGGAATTGTTATATTTGGAGGGTATATAGATCCAAAAATTACAGGATACCCAATTCATACAAATCTTACAGGCACAAAAGTATTTTGTGGCAATCTTATTCCATGTTCACATTGTCGTAAGGCAATGAATTCAATTACACCCGAGAAAGTTGTTTATGAAACCTTAAAGATTTTGGAGAAGAAATATGGATAGACAAATTAGCCTGCTCATTCCATCAAGAGGTCGGCCAGAACGCCTCATTGAAATGATGGCATCTGCTTGGGGAACATCTGATAAAACACTTGAACCTTTACAGTTCTGTGTTGGTTTAGATGAAGATGATCCTGCATATTCTACTTATATAAAAACCTTAGAAGAAGCTGATCTTACTCTTAATATTGCGTATCATATATCAACAAAGCAGATGTCAGCTCCTGAGCATCTTAATAGAATGGCAACAACAATTGCTTCAGGTGATCTTATGTTTGCACTAGGAGATGATGTTATCTTTAGAACAATAGGATGGAATACAGAAATCAATCTTCTTTGGGATAAAGTTCCAGATAATATCTTAGTTGCTTATTGCAATAATGGAATGAATCGTGAGAAATGTGAGCATTTTATCTTGCACAGTGATTGGATACACCTTTTAGGTAATATTTGTCCTCCTTACTTTCGTCACTTTTGTGTTGATGCTTGGGTTGAGGATATTGCAAAACGAATTAATAGACTTTCATGGCTTAAATATGTTACAGTTGAACACATGCATTTCAAATATGGTAAAGCAAAAACTGATGAAACATATCAAGCAGTTCGTTATCCAATAGGTAATTCTTCAGTCTCACAATTTGATACTGAAATGTATAATAAAACAGACATCGAAAGAATTAAGATTGCAAATAAATTACGAGCATACATTGAGTCAAAATCAACAACTTCAGCAAGAACCTAAATTTTTACAATATTATGTCCGTGAAAAATTTGCATCAATTTCTCTTCAAATCTTCAAAGGCTTTGATATTAAGAATCATGGAGCTTGGGTTCCTGCATCAAGAGGACAAATTTACTTTGGGCAAGGATATACACATATTGTTACAGGACTTCAATATGGATCACTTAGGGTTTTTCAACAGATCTACAATATCCAACATGCAAGACGTGAACCCTATCTTTTTATTGATGCTGGCTATTTGCTTGCTAAGCCTCATCTTACAGATATTGATACTTGGCGACTTAGAATCGTTCCTAATGCTTATCAAATGAATTGGATTTCAAAGAATCAAGATGACTCGAAACTGATTGCATTATGTGTTAAGGGACTTCAAGTATATGATGGCTGGAGAGAAACAAATTCTAAGAAATATATCTTACTTATTCCTCCATCATCTGATGCAGTCTCACAAGTTTTCGGTTTATCAAACTGGGAAACTCAAGTTCTTATAAAATTAAAAGAGCACACAAAACGAGAAATCATTATAAGAAGAAAAGGAAATGAAGTTCCTCTTATGGCTCATTTGTCTGGTGCTCATGCAGTTGTTGCTTATACTTCTAATGTTTCTACCGATGGGGCCGTCGCAGGTATTCCAGCATTTTGTTCACAATTTGCTGCGGCAGCTCCTATTTCATTGAGGCTTGAGAATTTAGATATGATTGAAAATCCGTGGAGACCATCTAGGGAAATTAGGGAAAACTGGCTTTTAAGTCTTGCAAACAATCAATTCTTGCTAAAAGAGATTGTAGAGGGAAAAGCAAGAGAGATTGTGATGAAAGAGATGTATGGAATTTACTCCTAAAGATCAACAACTTCTTGTATACATGCAAGGTGAATTTGCTGGCAAAAAGTTCTGTGGAGGGATGGTTTTAAAGTATATTAAAGATGATAATTATAAAATTACTCAAATTGCTCCTATTTTTGATAATCACTTCTATCGAAATGTTCTAATAACAATAGAGAATATAGAAGCAAAATGCAAAAATAATAATTGGACTGTGCAGTTTACACCAATAAGGATACCTGCATGAATATAAAATCAGAGTTAGGACACGTTTTGGATGCAACAATTCCTCCACAAGAACATATGTCTTCAAATAAGAATGAGTTTTACTTTCACCATCTTATTCATAATGGACATAAACTTATCATTGTAAGAGAACAGCCAATTAAAGATGATTTCTTAAAATTAATAAGACCATATTTGCAGAAACAATTTCCAACACGAGACTTTTGATATGACCAAGAAAAAAGATACAGGCATTGCCAAAGTTGATGCCAAAATGTCAACAGGTGAAATTAAATCCTTTCCAATGCAAGAAGAAATACGAGATATATTAAATAAGTTAGAAGGACGGCTCCCAGGAAATCTTGGATTTGATCCAAACAATGCAACAACAAAAGAGCTAGAAGATAACCACTTTTCAGGCTATCGTCTTAATGTCTTTGTTAATCAAATTGAACTATGGTGCAATGGAAAGATTCTTACTACACGAAATGCCCAAGCTGCTGCTGCTAATCCTGGGATTCTTGCGGAAATGCATGAGGAAGCATTTCACACGGTGGGAAGTATTGTTGCTGTGGAACTACAAACACAGAAAGAACAACCACCTTTTGATAAGAAGGAGCTACACTAATGGGCCTAGAACTTCTTAACCAAACAATGGATCAGGCCGGCACAGGACTCTCAGCAGAAGAAGTTGCTGTTTTGGCCGGCCAAATCCAAGACTTAAAAACCTTACTTGATAATCCACCAAATGGAATGTCTAACTGGGATTATGAGTTTATTGAATCTGTTTCAATCGCATATGAAGAACTTAAAGTCTTAAGTAAGAACAGAATTGAAAACATTGAAAGACTTTATATGAGGCATTGTAGTTAGACATTAGTCCATCTTCCATTTTTAATAAAACCATGATCTTTACAAGGACAATGTGATTGTAAACTAGGTAATATTGTTAGTGGCCTCCATGATTCTACTGTCCACATATTACCAAAACCTTTAACTTTATCAGTAAGTTCAGTATGAAAATATATACCTCCTTCATGATAACCACTTTCAGTTTTACATACATGACTTACAATGGCACCAACAATTGGTTGTTCTTTTATTAATTGTTCTAAATATTGATACTGTGGATTTAAGGATAAATCAGGATTCCAATGAAGCCAACGAAATAAATGCTTATCATCAAATAAATATATTTCATTATCTAAATATAAATCAGATGGTTGCTTAATATAAATTATCTATCATTTGCCTTAAAGGTGAATCAGGTTCTAGCTTTCTCATCATATTTGCTCTTGTTCCTTCTTCTGACTTAAGCATTACTTCATTCAAAGCAGAACGAAAACCTTTGGATGTTCCACCAAAACGGAGATAATCAGATGCAGTCTGAGAAAGGATTTCCCCATTTAGAGTATTATTACGAATCGCAGTCGAAAGAGCATCTACAGCTTTTGCTCTTCTGTCGTGATCCAATGATTCATAAAATCTATTTAGGTATTGAGCATTACGCACAACCTGTTCTTCTAGCGGACGTGTACCTAATAGACGTGCAAAGACACCAAGTGGAGTCCAAACCTCTGAAGATGGACTCATTGTATTATACTCTTGTGTTATCGAAGACCCCGATACAAGTTCAGCCCATCGAGCAATTGGTCTATTCATTGACTGTAAAGACAAAGCTTCAAACATAGATTGTGTTGCATTTCCTGTTGTTATTCCTTCTCCTGTCTTACTAATAATTGAATGAGCAGCAGAAAAACCCTGTTTCATGCCATTAAATATAGCAATTTCACCCATTGTAGAGGGAATCCGTGGAGAAATATCACCGCGAGTATAGAACGCTGGCCCAATTGAAGAAGGCAGTCCATAAAGAATTAGACGTGCAGCTTGATCGTCTAATGCACGGTAAGTTCCGGTTGTCAGGTCAATATGGTGGTCGGACATTGATCCTACAACTTGCTCTGACAACATATGATAGCCGGGCCAGGATGCCATACCGAAGATACCGGACTGAGCAAGTGCAAGCGAAGCTAACTGTTTAAAGTTCTTATTCTCAAGGCTTCGGTAAATTGATTGAGCATAAGTAAGAACATATGTTTGGTAAAGACCAATTGCAGCACCAAACGTCCCTTGAAATAATACAGGACGTTGATGTGCATAGTAATTACCCACAGAACGATCAGTAAAAGCAACAGCTGCTATTGTTGCTGCTGTATCTCCAATTCCAGGATAAGCTTTTTTCGCAGCCAAATAACCTGTTGACATGACATAGGTTCGTGTCCATTCTTCAGCCCAGTCAGCAGGCTTCGAGAAATAATCCTTAACAATCTTTGAGTTTTGAACCTTATCCAAAGCATCTAATGCTTTGTCTGTAAATTCACGTCCTTGTGATGCAGCCTTAAGGGATGCTGTTAATTCAGTGTATTGACGAACAGCCTGTTTGATATGGCCGGCCTGTTCCCACTTCTTAATCATTTCTTTACCAGCATCAGAATACATAAATCTCATTCCATCATACATTGCCTCAAGAGGCATCTTTATCATGTCACCTTTAGGATTAAAGGTTGTTCCTGGTAATTTCTCCATTAAGGAAGACCATGTAAGAATTGGAAGCGACATAATGTTAATTGCAGCTTGTGCCAACTCAAATACACGAAGATTCATTGTTGCAAGCATTCCATTTCCTGTGCTCTGAATTCTAGGAGCAATATTACCTGATTCAGCAACTGTTGTTGCAAGATATTCATCAAATGATTGCCATGGAGAATCAATTCCCTTAGATTTAAGATTTATATTCAAATTTTCAAAAAATTCTTTGGAACCAATTTTTTCATAAGAAAATGCTTTGGCTGTTGCATTAACAGCATTGGCGGCTCTATTATATAGCATCTCTGTAAGAGAATTAATAGCCTTAAGTGGAACAGAAGATTCAAGTTGGTCACGACCAAGCAATATATTTTTAACTGCAAGTGCAGGATCTCTTACACTTTGTTTAAATATTCCTCTTTGTGGACTTCCTTCAGTTCCACCTTGATAATATGCACTTAACTTATCAAGCCAAGCCATTGTATCACTTAAAGAAGTTTCAGCATATCTACGAGTTCCATTAAGAATTTGCTGTTCAAATCCTTGCATAATTTCATTTACAAAACGTGCATCAGATGGTATAATTGCAAGAGCAGAACTTCCTGTATGAAATTGGCTTATATCAGCATATGTAATTTGTGACTCATAATTTGTGTATTGTTTTGCTAAGTTAAAATCAGCTCTTTCACCTTCCTTAACAACACTAAGTTTTCCAGAAGCAATATCATTTGAATTAACCTTTTTGTATGAATTAATAAGAGTTTCAAGTTCAGTTTGATTGTTGGCCGTCAAAAGACGAACATCTTGTAATCCTGAGTTATCAATAACAAAAGCAAGAGCCTTATTTGCAATTGGAAGTGGAGGAACATAGAAGCCAAGATCATGCACAGGAGGCATCCCTGTAATACGCCTAACAAGATTATGTAACTTTAAAATCTCTGAAGCTGGTTCTCTCATTCCTTCTAGAGCATCTAAGACACCTTGCTGTTTAATATAAAAAATTGATCCATCCTTGTTCTTAATAGGAACTTCAGCAATCTGCTTACCAATGCCTTGCTTTTGAACAATAAAACCATATCCAGTATCTTTATCAACACGAATATCACGCCAGCCTTGTGAACCTCGTAAACGATTTATAGCCGTATTAAATTCAGCAAAAAGTTCTGGCTTATCTTTGAAAGGGACAAAAACTGATGCAAGAGGTTCAAGCAATTGACGTTTAACTTTATCAGAGGTGTCAATTACACGTTTTCCAGTAAAGGTCAAGAGTGATCCATCTTTAAGGTTACGCACAATTTGATCAGCAGATTGAGGAATCAATGCATTTTGTGCAGCTCCTACTTTAACAATGTTAATCTCAGCTAGGTTATTTGTAAGAGAGTCAAGAGCTAATTGAAAATCTTTTTCCTGAAAGACTTCTGCTAATTGGCCGGCAATTCTGCTATTTGAAAGTTGTGTCATTTGGTTTACAATTTCATTATGAGCAATCCGCAAATTACGATTATCAAGATTTGCAAGAGCTTCTGCATTAGGATTCTTTGATGGATTTCCAATTGCAGCAAAAAGTTTGTTCTTAAGGTTAAGATACTTAGAATCAATATCAGCAGCATTTGTATAACGACGCCATTCAGCAGGATATTCTGACAACTTAGCACCTAGTATGACGGCCTGAACACCATCTGTTGTTACATTAAGACGGGATGAGATTTCTTCAATACTCATAATTTTGGAAGCAAGTAAGTTCTTAACTTGTCTTTCTGTCTCATCTGCATAATACTTAAAGAACTCATTAACTGTAAACTTTTGTGCTGTTTCAGGTGTGGGAATTTGAACTGCACGAGAAGCAGCAGTTTCAATAGGAATATTATTTACAATTTGTGGATGTGGTGAAGATACAAGAATTTCAGCTTCTCTTAACCCACCAGAACCAACTGTTCCAATAATATTATCAACGTGAACACGATAAAGAGATGCACTAGGGCCAAATCCTTTTGCAACATTTATCTTTGGTGTGTAAGATTGAACTGAAGCAGCACTTATTGCTCTTGCTGTTGTTCCTCTATAAAGATAAACAAAGCCATCTGGATCAGCCTCTTTTCGCATTGCTTCACGAAAAGGTGTTCCTGCATTCCAAATTTCTTTAGCAGCTACTATGTTTTCTGGAGTTGATGTTTCTGTTTTATGTAAAAATGCACTAAAAGCTGCACGTACTTTAGCAATACCAATATCAACTGACATACTAATTTTACCATGTATCCAATCATCTAAAAGTCGTGTTGCATTTGCAGAAATTCCCTGACTTCTAAAATCTAACTTAGAAGATTCAACAAGATTTGTTATATTTGCAATATGATTTGGTCTAACAGCCTTCTCAAGAAACTGTTGTTGTGCCTGATATGTTGGATAATCAGAACGAATAAAAACTTTTGTCTTAGCTTGTTCCTCTGAAGAAAGCTTAGAAAGATAAGAAAGAAACGCATTTTGTCTTGGAAGATGATCTGGTGCAATTGTAACATAAGGAATTTCTGTTTCCTTAAGGCCATCAAATCTCTTTAACTCGATAAGATAATCTAAATCAACCATTGCAGAAGATTTGCCACGCAAGAGATTTTCCTCAGCAAAGTCTTTAACAGGTTGGCTTATTACTAGACGATTTTGCCCAGAGGCAGAAGCTTTGATAATAGAAGATGCATTTTTAACATCAACAGCCCAACCAACATTACGAACTCCAGCCGGTGCAAACAGTTCACCAGTTGACGGCCTGATAAATGCAATTGCAGGTTTTCCATCTTCTGTTAAAAAAGTCTTTTTTATTGCCTCAATATCTTGTCCTCTAAAGCCAGATTCAACGGCAATCTGATGAATAAGATCATCAGCATCTTTCCAAATCATTGCTTTCTTTGCTGTAGCAGTTGTTACTTTACTAAGATCATAAAATCTAATTTTATCAATTCCAATAAATTCTGGATTACTAAGAATTTCAAGAACTGTGTCACGCATTTCCTTATTGATTGCCTTCTTAGGCCCAATAATTGCAGGAGCAGCACGTAAAATAACTTCTTCCATTTGTGCAGCATCAGTTTTACGTATTGAATCAGCAATTTCTCGTGTTAAGCCCTTTTCACCTTGATCTAAGATAATATCTGAAAGTATTCGTAAATTAGAACTAATTCTTTGAACAGTAGCAGAAGCAGTAAGAGAATGATCTTTCTTAGCAATTGGCTGATAACCTTTTTCTGTACGAATATGTTCTATTGCCTGCTCCATAATTGGACTCTTAAGATCAGTAAGCAAGCGTCGTGTAGATGGAATTGTAAACAAACTAAAAACACCACCACCAACTAAACCATATAAAGCAAAATTGGTTACAGGATCTTTAAGATAATCTTCCATATAAGGATGTGCATTCATTGCTCCCACAACTGCTGCTTCAATAATAGCATTATCAATTGTTGCTTGTCCAATATTAGAAGCATAAAGTTGACGAACAAGATTTTTATATTGAGATGTTGCAGCACCAGATTCAGCAAATGTCTTTTCAATTTCTAAAGCAAGATATTTTTGTCTTTGACCGGTAATTGTTCCTTTTGCTACACCTAAGATTCCATTTTCCACATATCCAACAGAAGAAACGCCAGCCCTAGCTCTTCCAAGCAATTTAAGAGCAACACCACCAGGAATAAAAGCTCCACCAATAAGAGAAGCAGTTCTTACAGTATCAGTATTTTCTTTATAAAAGGCTAGTGCATCTTTGTCCACATGGTCAAGAATATCTTCAGTCTTAGCTTCAGGAACAAATGGAAGTGAATTATAAAGTGTTGAAACAACATCAGCAGCAGTAGATACAATAAAATTCTTAGTTGTTCCTAAGATATTGTCAGATGCTTCAGCTGCAATATCATATTTCTCAGCGTAATCAAGGGGCATAATGACTTCCTAAATCTCTACGATATTCCCACAATCCTGTATCTGGACTAATTGTCTTTACTTTAATATATGCACGAGCAGCAGCATTTCTAATTTTATTAGACATTTTAATTCTTAAAGAGTCTGTATTTGGATATAAGATTGACTTAAATTCATTAGAAATTGCTCCACCTAAAGCAGAATCAAGAATTGCAAGACGTTGTTCATATGGGATAACTTGGCCGTCGGCCCCCTTGATTGTTTGATCCATAATAAATGTTTCAATAACTGTATTAAGATTAGCTTTACCAGCTGAATTAGTCTTTGATATTCTATCAATAACACTACCAAGGGGAGATTTTATATCCATTTCATTAGCTTTCCATTTTTTCATATTATCATAGCCAACTTCATATTGCCCCTCAATATATTTTTCAAGAAGTGAAGCAAAAGCACCTTGTTGTAAAGAAGCACGTTCTTTTGTATCAGCAGCAATCCATTGTGTACGAAGAGTATCAGCTTCTTTCTCAGGAATTGCTCCAGTTGCAACAACTGCATCAAGAAGTTTAATAGGTTCTTTTACAAATTCTTTGATACGTTCTGTAATAGGAGTTTGTGTGGCAGAAGAATCAAGATTATTGGTGGCCTTATCATATTCAAGAACAAGTTTCAATGCATTCTCTCTAACTCGTAATTCTGGATCAAGAATAATTGTATATACATTTTCAGGTGTAACAGCCACAGTCTTGGCAACAATTTTATCTTGTGCTGCTCTATTAACAATAGCCCTACGTGCTGTAAGATCATCTAAGTCTTTACCATAAATAAATTTATAATTTGCAACTTGTTGAGAAGTAATAGCATCTAATCTATCATCCTCCTTCATCTGTCTTTCAGCAGTTCTCATTTCTATCTTAAGAATTGCTTGTTTAGCACTTACTAATCTAGAAACAGAAAGATCACGCTCAATCATTGATTTTTCAAGTGCCATCATTTGAACTCTTGTAGTTGATGCAAAAGACTCAGCTTGTTGTGTCTGAGCAGAAGCAAATCCAAAGCGTTGATTGAATGAAAGGCCACCAAAATTAGGATTAGGAATATGTTCTGCCTGTAAGCTTCTTTCAAGAGCAGTTTGTGCAGCAATATAACCTGACTCAACTGCAGCTTGTTTATTAATAAGCTGTCTTTGTTTTGTAATTTCTGTATCAATAGTAGCTAAGGTTGAAGTTATTGCAGATGAAAGTTCTTCACCCCTAAGTCCTTTAAGTTTTCCTAGTTCTTTCTCAACATCAAAAGATATAGGAAATGATTGTGAAGCACTTTGAATAACATTACGTGCAGTTTGTGCAGGATTTACATTTGTTTTAACTGGCTCAGGAGTATTTGTAATAGTTATATGACCAGTTGCAGAATCAACTGTTTTTTGCACCTTACCAAATATCTTTGTTCCATCAGGAAAGATTGTCTTGGCCGGCCCTGAGATCCTCTCGTACAAGGCATTCAAATCTTGATCAAAAATCCCAGGAACTTGAGAAACTGTTTCATTTTGAATCATCTCAGCACTTGATTGAATCATCTGAACAGATGCTTCTTCTGTAAGATCAGCAGAAGATTGTTGTAATGTTTGTAAAAGAAGAGTTGCAGGATCAAATTCTTCTTGATCTTGTCCTGGATTTTGTGCCATTATTCTTCTTCCATTCCAATAATATCCTCATATGATTGATCTGTATCAAAAGTATCACTTTCTTGTTGAGGATTATCACCCATTGAAAAGATGTAAAGCCCACCTATTGGTGTTTGACTGGGTGAAGTAACAGGAGCATTTGGAGTTGGTGTGCTGCTTAGAACATTAGGAATACCACTCATTGCACCAGGAGTTTGACCTGCAATGTCATAAGATCTTACAGTATCAGCTCTCTGTTGAGTTGGACCAACTTGTGTTTGAGATTGCACTTGTGCAGTTTGATTTCCAGAAGTACTTGAAAAAGTAGAACCAGATTGAACCATTCCTTTTGAAGCTTGTAAGGCTTGAAGAAGCATTGCAGCCGGTGAATTAGGATCTTGTTTTGTCATCTCAACAAGCATTGCTTCTAACTGATTATAGATCTGGCCGTACTGAACACTTAGTTGAGCACCAAGAGCACCACCTTCAACACCACCCTTAGTTGCAGCTTGTTCAAGAGCTAAACCACGAAATGTTCCTTTAGAAGTTCCTGCACCTTCAGATGCAGCAACAATTCCTGGCATTGCTTGTTCAAGAGCATCTGTAATAGCTTTATCAATTAAAAATTGAGCATCTGAAAAAGCAACTTCTTTACTATATTTACCTTGCTGTTCACGAGTTCTACCAATTTCCTGTTGACGTTGTCCTTCAGTTACTTTTTGAGATTCTGTTCCACCCTTAATTACACCTGCTTGTTCTTTGAGTTTCTGACGTTCAGCAGTACGTTGTTTATTAAACTGAATAACTTCTTGTGGCCCAAGATTGCGTCCTGTAAGTGGATCAGTATAAATCCAACCAGTTGGTGTATAAAATGCAGTTGCATTAGGTGCCTTTGCATCAAGTTCCGCTTCTGAGACGGCCGGCCTATCAGATAACTGACGTATTAATTCCT